>JADEYI010002054.1_pt1 | contig 11518 bp, 16 predicted proteins | sample 8542331 | NCBI WGS metagenome assembly JADEYI01 (sample SAMN16510988, study PRJNA670497) | mine drainage metagenome | isolation source: biofilm near Copperflume 1 | place: Germany: Marsberg coppermine Kilianstollen | collected 2018-02 | reverse complement strand
ATGCAAGGCTTCACATGGCAGGCAAAGCAAGATACTGAACCCCTGTCTCCCTAAATTTCAAAGGAGTCCCTCATGAGGTGTGTAGGCCCCCCCTAGGTCCTTGGAATTTTTGGTGATGGTCACCCATAGACACTTTTTGATTCCAGTGAAATGCTTACTTGCAAGCCAGTTGGCTAGTGCTTGGGCATGGTTGCCTTGGAGGTGTGCAGGGGATCCAAGACCCTTGGCATGGCTGGGAGGACTCATATGGGGCCCATACATGATCCTGCATGGGTGCCAAGTGAAGCGGCACCCTGTGCAGGTGTGCGGCATGGTGTATACATATGCCAGGTGCCATGGGTGCATCATGTGCCCACTTGGAGCATGTGCTGTGCTTGTGCAGTGGGTCCAAGGGTCCCCAAACCCCACAAAGGGGCCTCATACATCCCAAACAACAAGTTTGGGCCATGGGAGCAGTCATCTGCAGCCCAAGGCCAAGTCATGCCAAGTGATGCCAAGTTATGCCAAGTTATATGCCAACATGGGAAACTGGATCTTAGGCATAAGTGCTGCTGGATGAAATCCCCCTGAAGCCATGCATTCACCCCTTCAAAAGGGGTGTATATGGAACTTGGCTAGGGGGGTGTGCCTCTGTAGAACATGCATGGCTTGGCTTGGCATGCAATTCCAACAAAGTAAACCCATGATTCCTGAGGTGGAACAGGGGAAATATGGATTCCATAAAAGGAGTGCTAACTCAAAATTGGCTTGTAAACTTTTGGTGGGACATGCATCAAATGAAAGCCCCACATGTGTGGGCCCCATTGCATGCCTCTCCACCATACCATAGGCCCCATCCCAAGGAGCTAGAGCCAACCCTATGCAAACCCTAGCCTGAAACCATGTTTGAGGCCTTATAGAGAGCCAAGGAGGTCGAATTTTCAAGTTAGGACTTCATAGGCGTGATCAGCACATCGAAATTGCCCAAGATCACCCTTAAAACCGGGGTCCATTTTTGGACACCCCAACCCCAAAACACTAGGTGTAAACCGGGCCACTGCGCAGGATAGTGACGATTCAGCGCTGTGGCTGCACAATAGTGACTATTTACCTGCACCCCAGAATAGTGACTATCCTGTGCCGCCGAACGGTTCGAGCCTGATTTCTTCAAATTGCACCAATATCGATAGGGTCAGACTGTTTCAGTCCACGCGTCGGGTCCAGAAACCCCTTCCGCAAGCATCGCAACAAGGTTCCATTCGGGTTGATTGGGACCTGATGTCGCTGTGAATAGTCACTATCTTGCAGCCAGGCCTGTCCTGAATAGTCACTATTCTGCGCAGGAACCAGGGCTGGAAACGGGCCCGGACGCCCAGCTCGGTGGAGCCGGAGTGACGGCGAGCGTCGCAGACGTCCAAGTGGGTCCTTTGCTCGGCTTGTGACCGGGCGATGCCGGCCGCGACGTCCCGTGCGTGTGTGCACAAGGGGGGCGCCCTCTTTTGACTTGGGCGAATTCGGGCAGAGCAGGAACTGGAAATAAGATAGTGACTATTGGACCAGGCAAGGCCCAGAATAGTGACTATTGTGCTAGGCAGGGCCCAGAATAGTGACTATGCAGCCATGGGTCCCCGATGCTGCCCGAGCACCTTGGTGCCTCAAGCGATCACTCAAGAGGGGGTGGCACGGTGCAGGAGGACCTCATGGAGCCCCAAGGACCTCCCTTGGTGGTTTTGGATGCGACCACAGCGGCGCCGCAGCCCTCGGCAGTGGTGCAGGAGACCATGGTGGCCCCTCCTGAGCTCATGGGCCATCATGCACCCTTCATGCCAGCCATCCCAGCACCATGCCAGCACCCCCCAGTGGCCCCAGCCCCCACCTCACACCAAGGTATGTGTCCCTTTGAGGCCTCAACCACTCATGACCCTCAAGCAAGGCTTCCCTTGCCCACTTGTGGCCATTTCAACTTGGCTAAACCTCACACTCCTAAAACCCTGCCGAGCCTGTGCCTGCACGTTTGTTTGGTGAGCAACAAGACGATATATAGGGATGAGTGGGAAGCTCCGAGCTAGTGAGTCACGGCGGGCTTATTGCAAGCATGTCTGGGGGGTGCGCAATCCACCCCCGCCTCCTCCCCCGATGGAGGATTCTGACTGAACATGTGGATAGTGAACTCGTTTTAACATGAGTTGTTGCCTTTCTTCTGTTTTGTGTCCGTTCCTATTACGCGGTGTGGTTGCCTTGTTTTAGGGTGTGCATACAACCTCTGTTCTGTTGTGTGCTGCACTGTTCTGCTCAGTGTGTACCGTAGGGAACTTCTCATCATTTCGACCGGCCCATCCAGTCGCCCATCATGTAAACATTTCCACGTAGGCAATCGGCCCTGCCGATATTGTCATTGGCAAATATTGCAGGTGTATTTGTGTGCATATGCATATCACAATATCACTCTTTTAAATCACAATTTCTTGTTGTACAAAAATCTCTTGAACATTGCAAGGGACTCAAGCGGCTTCATTTCGGGAGTGAAATGTCCTGCACCGAGAATGGTTGCATACGTAAGCCCCTCGTACTCCACAACGTATCCCGCCACCTGCGAAAGAACAGTTTTCCTCATACATGTGATATAGCAAATAACTTGAGTAAGGAGTACCTCGCATTCTGAAAAGTGCATGTCACATCAGGCACACCTGCGTGTTTTCATGCCATGGCCTCCATTTGTCCAGAACAGGCAATCCCAATCCCCTTGTCCACGTCTCAGCTCCAGTGTGCGGCACGCACATGTCATGATCGCCATTATAGATGAGCACCCGCATGCCTGCACACTCAAACCTGATGTTCAGTAAATCTGCCCATGTTTGCACAAGCTGCAGACATGTGTAATTTTTTTCAAAAGGTTGATCACACTGATCCAGTAGACTAACGCAACAACCCTAAACCCTAAACCCTAGATGTTACATTATACTTTCTGTGCATGAAGACGTGCTGCATGTGGGCCCCTGGACGTTGCATTTGCACGATTCCATCGAAAAGTGATGCTTCATGGAGGTATTCATCCAGGGCTTCAGATAATAAAAGCATGGCCGGGCAAATCACGGCAACGGAAACAATCGCACATGGATGGCAAGCCTCACCTTGCTTCAAGAGCTGGCGGTGGGTGGGAATCATCGATCCTAGATCGTGAGTGTAGGAAATTTTGCTAGTGCACTCCTTCGCAACAAGCCATGGTGCATCTTCATCAATTCTCGCTTCAGCGGTCGGGTACACAAACTGATGCCATGTGTAAGAAGTGTAAAATGATGCGAAGATACAGAATATCTGAGGACACGTGTTGCTTTATGCAGACACTCAAGGCGGGCTGATGTGAGAAAGTAAACCTGAAAAGGCCCAGTAATGTCCACTGGAGCAGCATGCAGTGCCTTGCGCACTGCCTCATCATCCAGCCACACACTCAGCTCCCTGCAAGAACGCACACCAAATGTTGCTATTTTGTCAAACTTGGAGTAGCAAGTCATTCACACATAGCAAAGCCCCCCCCCAGCCGAGCATGTATCATCTAAGATAAGACAAGCCGCACATGCCTGAGCATGGCGGCTCAGCCACTTGCTCATGTGGAAACCGTTGATGGGTCTTTCAAAAGCCAAGCACCGGTTTTGCGGAAGTGACAATATTAATCTGAAGCATAGTGGCGTGATGTAAGGAAAGCTGACTTGTGGTCAAGGCAGGGTGGGTGCTCTCCCAGCTGCTGCCCCAGCAGATGCGCCCAATTAGGCACCAGCGCCCCTTCCAGCACCACACCCCCCAATGGCCACATCATGCCTCCCCCTTTGATGCCAGCTGCTGCGGCTCTGCGCAGCGCCTGCACATGCTGCTGTCCGTTGCCAGGCTGAGCGCCATTGTAGCAGGGCTCCAGGATGTCGTACAGGTTCAGATCGCCAACATCAGTGTTGAGCTCGTCTAAGAGGTCCGCGCACTTGGTGCCTGCAAGCAAGTTTCGAAGTAAACTTATGTTTTCTGAAGCTTGAAATAAACAGCACACAGATGGCCAAATTCACACAGGTTGCTGCACTTCGCATGACGCTTCTAACTCAAGGGTCACTTTCAAGATGAAATACCGCAATGGCCTCTCTTCGTTCTCCTGGTTTCTTTCTGGCATTCACTATTTGGTATTCTCCGGGCACTCATGGCAAGACAGCGTCAGTCATTGACTACACCCTCTGCAGAGGAGTCACGGCGTGACTTCACGCACCAGGCTTGGCATCCCAGTAGCTCCCATTGCACTGCGCAACGATTGCAGAGTGCAACTCTGTAGATATGAGCGACTTGAAGTGGGCAAAGCTCACGAGAGCATTCCCATCGGTCTCTGGGTCAGTCACTCCATTGCCAATAAGATAACCCTGCACATGTACGAGCACGTCAACGAGAGTAAAGCAGGCAGTCTATTCGACTGCGCACGTTCCATCGCAGAGAGTAAAAGGACGAAGGAACACAAAGAAAGACATGTATTGAAGAACTTTAAAAACCCATTTCACTTTGGAGCAGGCACATATATTGAACCCAGAAATTGCAGCCACATGCAGAATGGGTATGCAGTACGTCTAATGACTTGCCTGCAGATCAATCTTGGGGTGCTGGCCATTGGCATTGCCCTCCAGCACCTCCTTGACAAGGGTTGGCACATACACCCCTGCATAGCTCTCGCCTGCACATGGGAGTGGCAAGGCGATTGGTCAGCCTGCCCAGAGAGTCAGTCAAAATTGGGAGCTTAGCAATGGGAGCAGCTGTCTTTTTTTGGAGTCAGCCATGCAAAGCTGCACCTGATATGTAGAAAGGCAGCTTGGCAAACTCATCAAATTCCTGGAAGAACTTCCGCAGGAAGATGTTCGAGTCGTGCGCCGTGTGGGTGTCATTTGTGGTGTAGTCCTCTGGAGTGGCTGAATAGCTCAGCCCCACCCCGGCTGGTGAGTCCAGATACAGCATGTTGGCAACCTGGCTCCATGCGCCCACATTTCTGGTAATACTAAGGCCCTCTGCAACACATAAAGCTCTGTGATCTACAGCGTGAATGCTCTGCACACAATGCAGGTTCACTAGAAGCAGACATGTTGGAGGGGTTGGAGAACCAAGGCCTCACAGCATTGACAATAGCAGAGGGCAAGCAGGGGGCAACTGTGACTTACTGGATACATTGGAGGCATCCGTGAGCTTGAAGCGCAAAGGGCCATGCTCGAAGAGGAACCCATCAAAGGAGGAGCAGCCAGGGCCACCATTTAGCCACAGCACCACAGGGTCGTTGGCTGGGTCCCTCTCGCTGGTCACAAAGTAAAAGAAGAGCTTTCTGCCCCTCTGGTGGTCCACAGTAATGTAGCCTGCATGGACGGAGTGTTCCTTTGCATGCACTAGTGCAGACATCAGCTGGGAGGTTGGACAGAAGCACTTGCCACAGCTGCTGCCAAGAGTAGCTCATTAAAGATAAGTACTGGACCTTCAAATTACAGTCATGCAAAACCTCTACGTTTCAATACCAATCGCACAGTAGGACAGCTTTGAGCTGGAAGTGGGCCTGCCTGAAAAGTGGCGTGATGGAAGAGGCCCCTTGTATCCTGGGAGCTGTGATATCTCATACTTATTGGTCGAGTGGGACCTAGGAGTACGCAGAACTTCGGAATCGATTTTGTTTCGATCGGTCGCCCCTTCAGTTGCTGCAAGAGTCGCAAGGATCAAGAAAACGACGTTCATGACCTACACAAAGCTATGCTCAAGTGGACTGCAATATCACGTTCGTACTCCCGATAAATGATGTTGAATCAACTAAAATACATGAACATACAGTGTTCATGCCATTTGACACTTTCAATTGTGCCATGGGCATCGACTATTTTCAGATCGGCTTGCTGTGCTTACTATTTTGTTTGCATCTAGGACCAACCAAAGCACGATCAGTATTGGAGAGTATTTCACGCCCACTTCTCTGAATGCATTTCGATGTGAGATGCTGTGGAGCAGCTTCCAATGGGAGAGAAGCTGCCACTCTAATTTCACTTGCCCTGAGTGCTTGTTCCCCGTCAAAAATAATTTACCATCGACATTCATAGCCAACCTCCAATGTCAGCACATGAAATGGTTCTCAATATGATGCCAACACCTTGGCACTCATCCCATCATTAGCAATCTGCGGCCGCCCAAAATCGTCCTGCACAGTGAGAAACAAGAGCTTGATCATATGTGTGCGCACCGGATAGACACATCATTCCCAAAGCACAAGGAAACTTTTTAACAAATAGCACAAAAGGTTTACACTTCTTGCAGTGTGAGATCTTCAGGGCCCTATCACCACGGCTTGTGCTCGTGTCAGGCTTTGAACCCTTGTACAATTTTTCTAGACATCTATGCAATCTTCAGCGGTATCCGCATCAGTACCACGGGTTTGCGCTTACCTGGCGGGACACAGAGTAGCACAGGTGGGTAGCGTGCAGCCAGGCATGCATCTCAGCCAAGCTCTTGAAGCCAGCTGTGTCCCGCTCCCATGTCTGCATGCACCAAGGACACAAGGAAGCGTCAGTATTCTACTACAACTGTAGTTCAATTACATTGAGCAGAGAAACAGACAGCCATGCATGGCCCAAGCTCGCTCCTAAAATCAGAGGGGTAATCCCCTAGACATGTGACTGCGGTGCTTCAGAGCAGAATATATGTTGCAGGAGTTGTTTTCCCCTGGAAGGTCTGACAGGTCAGGACCTTCAAGCTCTGAGCTTCTCGCTGCCGCCGTGCGGCCAAGACGTCGGCAGGGAACGCCCCATCGTCATGCACAGCATGGTAATCCAGCTGGAAGTGGGAGCAGTCCCCACAAAGGGACCCCCCTGCCAGCGCAAAACAGCGCTCAAAGATTGCGCGGCTGCGGGGCATGTGAAATGCGCTCGTCACTATCGAGCACCGCCTGCACATCACAGCATGGTCTTGAATAGATGGGGCATTTTCAATATTTCGGAGCAGAAGAAGCAGACAATAAATGCTGGAAGCAGCCACAGCAGGCATGCAGTGAGCAAGAAGACATACCTCCAGCCAGCCGGGATGGCATGGATTGTGAGTGCAAAGAATCCGTTCCTGCAGCAGGAGTAGACGAGTCAGCATTGTAGGCACCACGAAGAGAGTGATATTGAGATCCAGAGCAAGCTCTCCACCATAAGTCAAGTAGTTGGTAAGCACACGCACCCAACTGTGTCGTATGATGACACCTCTTTGAGTATGCTTGCCGCAGACACTCCCTGACACAACACACATCAAGCACAGATCATATCTTGATGGACAGACATTATACTAAAATCAACTGATAGGGACAGTCAGTGTCAACAGATATTTTGTACAAACTTGTGGGTCCACTTGTGAAAATAGCCACGCCAACAGAGCTTCATCCCACAACTTCACCATGGCAGTAGTGCTGGGCGTGACCCCACCTTTGCTCTCAGGTAGTTGGCACATGAAGTTGACTCATGAATCACGTGGCCAGAGGGCCCAATAATAGCAGGCTTATGAGGAGTCCCCCCGCCCAGGCACAACAGTGGGCAGTGTGCACCTGCATTTCGGTCATGACAAATAATCAAGCGCGTCCCTCCAAGTAAAAGTCTGCAGAACAGGCGCAAGATACAGTACCAGAGGACAGAAGCAGAAGAGGCCATGTCCATGAACAATTAGCATGTCTGAGACAACGCGAGAAAGCAAATTGCCTTGTTGGCGCTGAATGTCAGCTCCCGTATCCAGTCGCCGGGTGACCCATTCTGGCAGGCCACCATCTGGCGTGAGGCCACCTGCATGCCACATCTGTCTATTCTGCCTGATGCCTTTCCAGAAATATGCTCATGCACATTCCAAAGAGACCGCCCAGTCAACATTGGGCATCCCAAGTGCCCGTCTGGTGCAAACACATGCCACATATGCCAGCAGGCTTCCCAAGGTACTCCTGTTGGCTGTGTCTCTGCATGTCAAAGTAGAGAAGAATAGCTGCACCTGCAAGGACGATCACAGCATCATAATCCGTGCGTACAGAAGAGCTGTCCGCGTCCAGCCAGGAGCCATTGCCTGCGCCATCCTGCTTGCTGACACAGGTGTGGATCCTCCGCCGCTGTAGGCGCCTCTGCTGCGGTTGCTGGGTGCCCAAATAGAATTGTGCCAAGCTTTTCCGGGTATACAGAGCCTGCCACAAGAAATAGCAGAGCTAAGGGCCTAAATTTTTGCATCAAGAGGCTTGCAAGGAGCATACTATATATCCAAGATGTGCTGAGACAGTCGAGATCGCCAGTCCTTGGGCTGGATCTCTCACCTTTGATACAGACGTTCGAGCCACAGGGATCATAATAACCATCGAGACAATCGCTATGCTTCAATGCATTTTAAGGCTCGTGAGTTGCTTGGGTAAAGGGCTGTCAATGAGCTGGCTGGGGAATCGAGAGCCCGCTTGCTGCACGGCGTGGCTGCTTTATTGAACTGATATCCTTTTTTATATTTACCTTCAAACATCAACTTTTACAGCTTGCACACTGCTAAATTGTTGCATTCACGGTTAGGATGTACAGTCCCACGGACCCGCTGAGGAGCGTGATCTCCTTATGTTGTGAAGTGTGCTGCCATAAACTTCTGTACAGCGAGTAGTGACACGATCATTAGTGCCATTCTGTCTTTTTGACAAATTTTAAGTTATAAATGTTCCAAAAGAACGGCACGCCGCTTTAGAAGGCACCCTTCCTTTGCCATGCAACATGCATGTTGTTATTGGCATTTTGCAGACTATGTAAGTACAGCACGGCTCTGCGACGTTCTGTCGTGTATAATCTGAGAAAATCATGACATCTGCAATGGGTAATTCCCGCTAGGCCAACTGTCACGATCTGGCATGTGCTCTTGGACATCGGGTTGCAAGCTCGGGTGATGGTTTCTTTCAGCTGCCATTTCATCAATGTTGTCGAGCCAGGATTTTGAGTCAGTCACCTGGTCTGCTGAGGATGACCTGATCGTTGAGGAGCTTGTTGTCAGAGCAGACCAGCTCCTGACATCTAGGAAAGAAAGCTCAGCTGGAGGTGCCGCTATATGCGCCGCCCCGTCAGAAAATCCACAGCAAGTGCTTCCTGATAATGCATTGGAGGGTGCATCGGATCCCTCGAAGCCCCCTAATGACCAGGCAGCGGACCAGGCATTCAGGCTGCCAGATCTGGAGGACATTGGCCTCGTCCTGGACAGGAGGCGATTTAGAGCAATGGGACTCTCAGTAACTGACTTTGTAGCTTTAGAGTGGTGCCAGCAGCAGTTCGCCCTCGCTCTCACTGCAGACCTTCCACCGGTGAGTGCCACGGACCAAACGCACACAAGTCGCTAGAATATAGACAAGTATTGCACAAGAATGATGCAAGACCCGTGCTATAAGGTTTACCGAAGCAGGAACGTGGCTTGCTCTGCGCAGGAGGTGACTAAAACAGCGGCCATGGCCGCCGGCTCTGACCTGCACAAGGCGCTGGAGTCGGAGGTGAAGACGTTTGTGGAAATTGAAGTTATCACCAGGGAGGACGCCTGGGCGCTGAGGCTCATCGAGTGCATTGCCTGCCTGCGGCAACTCATGCGCAAGGGCATGACGCGAGAGGTCTATATCTTCGGCAAACTCCAGGTAGGGCGTAGTGCCCACCTCGCCAGCAGATGCCTATGTGGAGAGTTGCATCTCCAGAGACAGCAGATCAGCACACTGCATTCCAAAATCATAAAGTAGTTGCCATGCTGTGTTGTAGCATGCTGTGTGTCTGTCTGTATCCGGAGGCAAGACAAGGCACACACACGTCAATATCTGTCAGCACAGCGCCTGCATGACAAGGCCAGCAGCACTGAGGATGTTCTCCTGTTAACACAGTATGGCTGCTGGTGCTCTTGCACTTGAGAACGTTGCGTTGAAACAAGTGATAAAACCACTGGCATGCCCTACACTGAGTGAAGAGCGTCATTCATGAGCTGCTGTGCAGTTTGAGGTGTTCCCACGTAAAATATTGTTAGCAGACTTCTGCTTCTTGTGAGTATGTACCATGATTTGCGCCTGACGATTCTTACCCACCCTGCAGGGCCACTGGGTGAAGGGCATCATCGATGAGCTGCAGCTGGATGAGCTGGGCAAGGTGCGCATCGTGGAGCACAAGACCCGGCGCAGATCCTCGGTCCCATCGGACGCCCAGAAAGAAACTGCACGCCTGCAGGTGCACTCCCCTTCTGAATTGACGAGCACCGCACTGGCTGCTCATATGCATTCCCACTCTGTGGTCCAGAATGATGGCTGCGTAGAGCGACAGCATGCGGCGTTCCTGTTTGCTGCAGTTGATGTGGTCGCAGCTGGCATGACCGGCTCGTGTGCGTTCTTATTGATATTGGTGAGCTGCACTAATGAACTGCACAGCATGACAGAATGTGTTGTTGGAGTTTGGCGCAGGTGATGTTGTACCGGAGCTTGCTGCTTGGGCTGGCAGATGCATGTGATGCGGAGTGTGGGTCTGAGATCTTGGCGCTGCACCGGCTGGACGGAAAAGCGCAGCTTTCAAAGGAGGTGAGTCATGCGGTGCATCGCGGGGTAGCAGCTGTGCATGTTGTTTGCGTCTTAATCCCTGGCTCACAAGAATGTCATCTTGAGATCAAAGGGAAGGAAGAATTATGTAGTGTGAGGTGCGCAATCGGTGCAAAACGCATGATGGTCGCTCGGGCATTAGAATTCTGCTGTGCTTTTTGTTGCAGGTGATGAAGCACGCAAGGACCCACAAGGTTGCCCTGATCGTCAACCTGAACCAGCTGCTCGGCAGCCTCCGGGCAACCGCCCAGAAGCTGCCACCCTGCTCCGAGGAGATGGAGGTGCCTCTCAGTCAACTTTCTTAGCAGCCCATTTTGAGCACCAACGTTATTGTGGTTCACCCTCTGGGGATTCATGCTCATGTTTTTAAATGGTACCTGGAGGTGAAAGTAGTGCATTCTTGAAAATGCGCAGGTGAGGTACCTGTGGCAGGGGGATGGGAGCTTGCTGGGGTGCATGGCAGTTTGGTGGGATGCTGACTGGACAGAACGCCAGGTCAGCGCCCACCTGGCAGTACTGGCCGGCGAAGCAGCGCCGTCCAAAGTTCTGCAGGAGCACGCGTGGAAGTGTGAATACTGCATGTTCTTCCATGCATGCGGCGGACCCTCGCGCTGTGCAGACGCTGCCAGCCGCCCTCCTTCAGCAGCAGTCCCTGTATAAGTGTATTAGTAGAGGAAGGGTGCCGCAGTGTCAGCTTTGTCAGGTCCAAGGAAATGGGATGGTTTGCACCTTCTGAAGAGTTATATTATACTGTACCAGTACTGCATGCAGCCTAACAGATACTTGTTTGAACGAAGAAGGTCCTCAACCCTCAGTAGCGTGCACATCACTTGAACTCAGGGGTTCTGACAAGAGCTAGAGAAGAGATACAGATTACTTGAAGCATATGCTGTCATAGGCCCCGGCTGGCGGGGGGCGGTACAAACACTGAGCACCGTGCCCACGGTTGATTGG
>JADEYI010002053.1_pt1 | contig 11529 bp, 9 predicted proteins | sample 8542331 | NCBI WGS metagenome assembly JADEYI01 (sample SAMN16510988, study PRJNA670497) | mine drainage metagenome | isolation source: biofilm near Copperflume 1 | place: Germany: Marsberg coppermine Kilianstollen | collected 2018-02 | reverse complement strand
GCACGGTGAAGTTGATGACGATGTTCTGCGTCACGGTCAGGCCGTTGCCGCTCATCAGCGTGCCTTCGCTACCGGTGATGGTGAACGAAGCCGTGGCCGAAGAGGAGCAGCCGGTCGGGTTGAACGTGAAGCTTGGCAGGCTTGCCGGGTCCACGATCGGGTCACCGACGGTGGTGGCGAGGCCGGCCGTGACGTCGGCGGCCGAAGCAGCCTTGAGCAGCGTCACGCCGCTGGCGGTACCGGTGAGGCTGCCGCAGCTACCGGGGTTGAGCGCCGTCGATGTCCAGACGACACCGGCGAGCGATGCCGGCTGCAGCAGCGAGTTGGAACTCGTCAGGTGGCTGCCGCCGAAGATGTCGCTGATGGTGACCGGGCTCGCCGTATAGAGGCCCGTCGATGCGTTCAGCGTCAGCGGGATGGTGATGGCGGGCATCGTGGTACCGGTGTTGGTGCCGGCGCCGGCGGTGTTGTTCCCCGTGCCAACGGCGACGCCGTTCTTGAGCACGGTGCTGTTTTCGAGGACGTTCCATTCCTTCACGAGGGGCGTCGTGGAGGCGCCGACCGTGTACTGGATGGTGTGCAGCGTCGCGTCAGCGGTGCCCGTGTAGGTGGCGCTGATCGTCTGGTCGCCCGCACCCGTGGAGTCCCACGTGAAGCAGGAGGCCGTAGAAGTCGCCGACGTCGTCGGGTTCGTGACGGTCTGCGTGGTGTAGGTGAGGTTGACCACGTTCGGGAGCTGCGTGCCAACGGCCTGGAGGCCGTTGTAGCCGCCGCCCGAAGTGATGTTCGCCGAGCCGTTGGTGAACGGGACGACGACGCCGTTGCCGTTGCCATCCGTCGTGCAGACGGTGTGCAGCGAGCCGCGGACGTTGAAGTTCACGTCACGGCCGTTGGCCGTGTTGAGGACCACGCCTGCGTCCGAAATCGAACGAAGGACGGGGGTGACCACGGTGAGAGCCGCCGTTGTGGTTGAGGTGCAGTTAGTGCCTGCTGCGGAGCCCGCAGCGTGGACACTGGCAGTAACCGTCGTTGATGTCGTGCTGGTCACGGGTACCGCGTAGGAGGCCGCAGTACCGTTGGCGGCAGGAGATGGCGTCTGCACGACAGTGCCGATGGTCGCAGGCGACGGAACGCTGATGTCCGAGGCCGTGGTGGCGCCAGTCGTCGGTGCCGTGCGGTTGTTGGTCGGAATGACGTTGCCCGCGGCGGTGCCATCGGAGCAGAAGTCGATGCCGACCGGAAGGGCGAAGGTGACCGTACCAGCGTTGCCAAGGACGGCCGAGCCGCCGGCGCCGGTGGCGCCCGTAAGGGTGTAGCCAGCCGTGTTCGCCGCTGTGCTGAACGTGTTCGTGCCGTCAGCGGCGGTAGCGCTTGCACCGGTCCCGTTGACGTAGGACGTCTGGAACGTCGCGACGACGGCAGTTGAGAACGTGCCGGCAACCGTCCCAATAGGGAACGTGCAGATGGCGGCCTGCCCGCTAACAGAGGCGACGCCGCTGGCCGAGCAGGTGACGTTCCCTACCAGGAATGTCATCCCTGCGGGGACATTCACGGTGAGTGTAGTCACTGCGGTGGTGGTGGCAGTATTCGCCACCGTGCCCGTGAACGTCTCAGTGCCGCCGTAGACCGGCGTAGTGGCAGACTGAGCGATCGTTGGGCTCGCGACGATGGCCGCCGAGGCGTTCTGGCTCTGCCAGACACCCAAGAGGACGGCACAGGCGGCCAAAAGCGCGAGCAGCAGCCCGAGCTTCTTTCCGCCTAGCGTCTGAGCAAATTCCTTACTCAAATTTGAATACCTCTCCAGTCATGTGGACTGTACTGGTCTCGAAGAAGCGGGGAGACGAGAGACGAGAGACGAGAGACGAGAGTCCCCGTGCCCCAGCCCATGTCGTCGCTGCTCCTTTTTCGTTTTGTGCGCTGGCCTTTGGGGGCCGGCGCGCTCCGGACTCGCCCGGATTTGCGGGCTTTCTCGTGTTGTTTTCGGCCACTGGCACGCAGATGCGTAGCCGTGTGGCTGCAACAAACCAATGCTGGTGAGGTTGCCCGCTCGTCGTTCCGCCTGTTTGCCGGCGCTGGTATAGGGCGGGTCCGGGCTGTTCCCTCGTGGGCTGCTGGAAGTTTCAGGTCGTTCTTCTCTCGTTGCGCCCTCACCCTCCGGCCCCAGTGGCCATGTGCGAAGCAGGGAAACCCTTGATCGCGGTGGTGGTTGGGGTTGGTGGTGCGCCAGGGCGGTTAGCGGGAGATGGCGAACCCTCCTTTCGGGCACTGGGATAGCGCTTCGGAGCCAAGGGAGCGGCAGCGCCGCGCGGCGAGGGACGCCGGGGGGCTATGAAGACGAGAGACGAAAGACGAAAGACGAGAGGAGACGATACGAGAGGAGACGGGAGACGGGGGACGAGAGGAGACGCGAAGCAGCTCTTTCGTCTTTCGTCTTGCGTCTTTCGTCTTCTCGGGGTTCGTGGCAACACGTCCTGAGCCCGCGGGCATGGGGACCCGCGGACGGTAAAGTCTTGCGAAAGGTACTGATCTCGCTAACAACGGTCAATGCCTTTCTGCTGCACCTAACGACCGGCGGGGCCGGCCAAAAGATGGCTTGACAAGGAGGCGCATGCCTCCCTGTAGCGGTAACAACGCGCGAAGGGGGGCGGGGGTTAACGAAGATGAAAGACGAGAGACGACGAGAGAAGACGAAAGACGAGAGACGAGAGGGGACGAGACGAGACGAGACGAGACGAGAGACGAGAGACGAAAGACGAGAGGAGACGAGACTAGAGCCATTTGTTTCCTCTATGATCCGCGGCCATGCAGTTGCTGCCGTATCGCAACCTCACGGTCTGGAAGAAGGCGCACGCCCTCGCGATGGAGGTGCTGGACGTCGCCGAGCGCGCGCCGATCGCACAGCGGTTCTACCTGCGCGATCAACTCTGCGGCGCCGCGATGTCGATCCCCGCGAATATCGCCGAAGGCAGCGGCCGGCGCACTGCGCGCGACAACGCCTCGTTCGTCGATATCGCCCGCGGTTCGCTCTTCGAACTCGACACATGGCTCTACACAGTCACCCTGAAGGGCTACGCCTCGGCTGGCGAATACGAAGACTGGTCGGCCCGGCTGAGCGAACTTAACGCCATGCTCTACGCCCTCGGCCAATCCCTTCGCGCTCGCCCTCCGGGCTAATCACTCGCAAATGTCTTTCGTCTTTCGTCTCTCGTCTTTCGTCTCTCTCAGCGGAGGAATTCGAGGATGGCGGCGTTGTATTCGTGCGGGAATTCGATGCAGCCCACGTGGCCGCCTTCGAGCACCTTGAGCGTGGCATTGGGCAGGAGCTTTGCGAGCTTTTCGGAGTTGCGCGGCGGGACGAGGATGTCGTCCTTGCCCACGAGCACGAGGGTCTCGGCCTTGATCGATGCCACGCGCGCCGCCGCATCGAAGGCAAGCACTGCCTCCGCCTGGCGCATGAAGGCGTGGTCCTGCTGGGCATAGGGGTTGTTGAGAGAATTCTGGATGGAACGTTCGAACCGAGCTTCGTCGTCGAGCAACGCCGGGCTATAGAGCCAGCAGGCCGTCAGGCGCACCGTCTGCTCGCGGCTCATGTTCGAACGGCGCACATTGACCCAGCCCTTGACGACATTGCGGCCATAGCCATCGATCGAGGCGGCCGTGGCGAGGAGCACCAGCTTTTCGACGCGCGCGGGATATTTAAGGGCAAATTCCTGGGCGATGTAGCCGCCCATGCTGAAGCCGACGACGTGCACCTTCGTGATCGAAAGACTATCGAGCAGCGCGGCCAGGTCATCCGCCATGCCGGCGATTGAATAGGGCTTGTCGGGTGCGCTCGAACGCCCGGCGCCGCGGTTATCGAAGGTGATGACGCGGAAGTGTTTGGCGAGCTCGGGCACCTGCAGCGCCCAGCCCTGGAGGTCGCCGCCGAGGCCCATGATGAGCACCAGCAGTTCGCCGCTGCCGGCCTCTTCGTAGTAGGTAATGATGTCGCGGATGGGCGCGTCTGGCATGGGGAGTCCTTCGCTCGCGTCTGCGGTGGGATGTTTGGCGGATCGTATAGAGAGGAGAGACTAGAGACGAGGGAGGAGGGAGGAGGGAGGAGAGGCGAGAGACTAAAGACGAGAGACGAGAGAGGGAGGAGGGAGGAGGGAGGCGGAGAGCGGTTTCGCCTCAGCCATTCGAGGACGGACGTCGCGCGCGCACGCTTTCTGCCAGACGATCGGTTCCCGATACGGCAACAGGCCCATGAGCGGGCATCATACGACTGGGGCCATCCAGATCACACTCCTCCCTCGTCCCTCCTCCCTCCTCCCACCATCGCTCTGATCCGGTCACGACTCGCATCCGAACCTAGCCGGGGCGATCGGCCCTGTCTGACGTCGCGTTCTTGATTGGACGGACGCTGCGCTCCGTGACTTCCTCATTGCACGACCGGCAAACGAGCTTCGTCGCGAGGACAGCGCCGCACGCGTGTTGGAAGACTCGAGGGGGTTCGCCACAGTGCCGGTCTCCCCATTCACGGATCACCGTAATTGCAGCGAACAGGTCCTTGCCGACGGGAGTGAGCCGGTACTCGAAGCGTTGTGGACGGTCCTGGTAGGCCACGCGTTCCATGACGCCGCCATCTACGAGCTTTCGCAGCCGGTCACTGAGGATGTCTCTCGGCGCACCGGTGTTCGCCTGGATCTCGGTGAACTTGAACGAGCCCAGGAACACCTCGCGGATCGCCAGTAGCGACCACTTCTCACCGATTACATCGAGGGCCCTGGCTATCGAACATGTTCTGGCCATGAGCGCTACTCCACTGTCAGTTTGACTTCCCAACTGACAGTGTACTACGCTTTGTCGGTTGGAAATCCAAACTCACGGAGAACAGCCATGCAGATGGAGACAGAGCAATGAGACGGCAGTGGCAGGTGCTCGCGATTGTGTCTCTGGCCGTCCTTATGTCGAGCCTAGACCTCTTCATCGTCAACGTTGCTCTCCCCGACATACGGACGGGGTTGGGAAACGTGAGTCTGGGCGATGCCTCGTGGGTACTTAGCGCCTATGCGATTGTGTTCGCAGCACTGCTTGTGCCGAGTGGCAGGCTGGCCGACCGGATCGGCCGCAAGCGATTTTTCGAATCGGGCCTACTGCTCTTCACGATTGCCTCGGTCCTTTGCGCGATAGCACCGACGCTCGGCGTGCTCATCGCTGCGCGAGTCCTTCAGGCGGTCGGCGCTGCATGTCTCTTCCCGACCTCTCTCGCGCTGCTGTTGCCAGAATTCGAAGTCAAAGACCGGCCCACCGCCATCGCGATCTACTCATCCGTGGGCGGCGTGGCAGCCGCGCTCGGCCCACCCGTCGGAGGGCTTCTCGTCGGCGTTAGCTGGCGACTTATCTTCCTTGTCAATGTGCCTGTGGGGGTTGCCACCCTGGTACTTGGATGGCTGGTTCTTCGTGAGGCGCGCGACGAGGGAATCCAGGGTGTCCCTGACCTGTTCGGCGCGTTGGTCCTCACGTGCGGAATTGCCTCACTCGTAGGAGGCATCGTGAAAGGTGGCGATTGGGGTTGGGCGGAACCTCTGACCTTAGCGTGCTTCGCGGTTTCCCTACTGCTGACGATCCTCTTCGTCTGGAGAGCCAGCCATCACCCGACGCCGATCATCGACCTGCCTATGTTGAGGGTCCGGACGTTCGCGATGGCGAACATCGCTCAGCTACTGTTCTCGGCCGCTTTTGGGGCCATGTTGCTCTCGTTGGTGCTCTTTCTAACGGGACCCTGGCACTACTCCATCCTCCGCGCCGGCCTGGCGATTGCTCCCGGGCCAGCCATGGCGGCTCTAACTGCCATTCCCGGCGGAAAGCTCGGCCAACGCATCGGCCAGGGCCGCGTGTTGATCCTCAGTACGACGCTCTTCGCCATCGCTTTCCTCTGGTTGGTATGGCAACTGACGCTGTCGCCTGATTACTGGCGGGCATTCTTCCCAGGGATCATTTTGTCTGGGATCGGAGTCGGCCCCACCATTCCGAATATCTATGCGGCCGGGGTGGCCTCGCTCGAGCCCGCTCGCTACGCCACGGGAAGTGCGGTCCTTTCCATGTCGCGCCAGATCGGTGCAGCGCTGGGCGTGGCTATCTTCGTGGCCGTCTTCGGGGCGCCCGCATCGGAAGAAGTGGTCGCTGCGTTCCGGCGAGGTTGGATCCTCTCGGCCGCGCTCTCCATTTCGGCAGGCTTGGTTTGCGTGCTCCTGGCCGGTGTGGTCCCTGCCATCGTGCGGCGACGCAGCTCCCTGTCGCCGTCTAGCGCCACTCCAATTTGACTTGGATGTTTGTCGCCCTTCGCGCCACGAATGTCTCTCGTCTCCGGTCTCTCGTCTATCGTCTTTCGTCTGATAGCATGGGGGCGACCCTTTTTGTTCCGGAGCGCCCCTTGGACGCCTGCAATATCACCGTGGTCGGCGGGGCCGGCCTCGTCGGACGCGAATTCCTGAAGCTGCTCGATTCGCGAAATATTCCCGTGGGCCGGCTGCGGCTGCTGGCGACGCCGCGCTCGGCCGGCAAGATCGTCGAGTTCCGGGGCCAGCAGATAACGGTGGAAGCGACTTCGGACGCGAGTTTCACGGCGGACGACCGGGTGGTGTTTCTCTCCGCTTCGGGCGATGCTTCGCGCCGCTACGCGCCCATCGCGGCGGCCAACGGCAGCTTTGTCATCGATGATTCGAGCGCTTTTCGCATGGACCCGGCGGTCCCGCTGGTCATCCCCGAGATCAACGCGGAGGACCTGGAGTGGCACCGCGGCATCGTCAGCCAGCCGAATTGCACGACGACGCCGATGGCGCTCGCGCTGAACCCGATCCACATCACAAACCCGCTCCGGCGCGTCATCGTCAGCACCTACCAGGCGGTGGCCGGGGCTGGTGGTGCAGCGGTCGAAGGGCTCGCGGCCGAATCGCGCGCGGCGCTCGCTGGCCGCCATGAACCATCGGGCACGCAAAAGCGGGAGATCGCCTTCAACGCCGTCCCGCAGATCGACCTCTTCGGCGAAGACGGCTACACGAAGGAGGAGATCAAAATGGCGAACGAGACGCGGAAGATCCTGCACGCACCGGCCGTCGCTATCAGCGCCACGTGCGTGCGCATCCCGACCTTCTTCGGGCACGCGATGAGCGTGTGGGCCGAGTTCGAACGCCCGATCGATGCGGTTGAAGCGCGGCATCTCATCGCCAGCCAAGCAGGTGTGCGCGTGGTGGATGACCCTGCCCACGAGGAATATCCAACACCGATGGATGCGGCCGGCACGGACGAGACGCTCGTCGGGCGGATCCGGGGCGATTCGAGCCTGCCGGGCGCCATCACCTTCTGGGCTGTCACCGATAGCATCCGCAAAGGTGCCGCCACGAATGTCGTGCAAATCATCGAGGCGGCCGCGGCGCGGGGCTTGCTGTGACGGACGAGAGCGAAAGACGAAAGACGTGCCGCCGCCCTATCGGACTCAGGCCGTTGGTGTAGGCGCTTGCTTCCCGAAGTCGGCCGGGCGCTTGGTGAGGAACGCCTCAATCGCCTCCTTGTGCTCCCATGAGCGATAGGCGGCGTTCAGCGCGACACCTTCGCGATGCATCGCCGCCGCAACGTCCATCTCGTTCGTGTTGGCGACGATCAGGCGCCGGATGTTGGTCATCGCGAAGGCAGACTGGCCCGCAAGCTGCTCCCCGAGTTCGACTGCGCGGTCGATGAGGCCCTCGGCAGGCACGACTTCCGAGACGAGGCCCGCTTCACGGGCTTCAGCCGCGGGGATCATGCGGCCGCTGAGGCACCATTCGAGCGCCCGCGCCTGACCGACCATCTGGGGGAGCAGCGCGGAACTTGCGAGTTCGGGCACGAGGCCCATCCTCACGAAGAACATACCGAAGCGCGCGTGTTCGGAGGCGAGGCGGATGTCCATCGGCAGGACCTGTGTGACGCCGATGCCGACGGCCGCACCGTTGACCGCGGCGATGGTGGGCTTGGGCAGGTTGCGCAGGAAGGTCACCCAGTTGTCCGCACCCGCATCCTGGGCGGCCTTGCTTTCTTCGCCCGCGTCGCGCTCCTGGCTTTGCTTGCGAAAGACGGCATCAACATCTGCGCCGGCACAGAAAGCGCGCCCGGCGCCGGTGACCACGATCGCACCGGTGGCGGTATCGGCGGCGGCGGCCCTCATGGCCTGCGTGAGTTCGGCCATCATCTGCGGTGTCCAGGCGTTGAGCTTTTCGGGTCGATTGAGCGTGAGGACGGCGACGCGCCCGCGCTGCTCGACGGTGATCTGTTCGAAGGTCATGGTGCCCTCCCGGGTTTTCGGTATGCGCGAACGATACAGGAATCGACAACCGCCGGTTTACGGAGGCTTGGCCCTTCCCGCGGGGCCAGGCCATCGCGCCGTGACCGACCCGCAGCCGGGCATTCGCTATATGGGCACGACCGTTGAGGGCGCCGTGCACTTCGCAGGGTTCGAGATCCACGGCCCGCCGCCGCCGTCGTCCCTATCGATTGGCTCACCTCCCAGGGATACGCCGCGAAACGCCGTGCCGATAGCGACCCCTTCCGTGCGCAGCCCTCCCAGGCGGTGCGGTCGACACGGCCTTCAAAGTCGCAGGTGGGATGAATGGCATCATGCACCGCCCGGATGGCCTCCTCGAAGGTGCCGCCTGCTGGCGCGCCGACGGGGCGCCAGTGGGCTATTCTGGCGGCGACGCGCTCGTGGAGCAGGACGCAAACAACGCGATGTGGAGGTAGCCGGCCCCGTCCACTCGCGCGAACCACCCGGCTGCCCGAACCCAGCGTCCGCGGACGAAGCGCGACTTCGTTTGCCAGACATGGTTCAACTCGCCAGACTCGCGAGGGAGCCGCGCCCTTCAGGGAAAGGAATCACCACAATGGTCCTCAATGACGAATGGCTGAACCAGGTCCTCGAAGAGGTGATCGAGCCAGATCTGCCGATCCTCGACCCGCACCACCACCTCTGGGACCGCCCCGGGAACCGGTACATGCTCGAGGAACTTGTCGCCGACACGACCCCTCACTCCGTGCGCCAGACGGTGTTCATAGAATGCACCTCGATGTACCGCGCCACCGGTCCGGAGGCGTCCCGGTGCGTCGGCGAGACCGAGTTCGTGCAGGGCATCGCAGCTATGAGCGCCAGCGGCGGTTTCGGCACGATGCGTGCCAATACCGGCATCGTCGGCTCGGCCGACCTCAGGCTCGGCGATGCCGTCGCTCCCATCCTGGAGGCCCAGATCGCAGCAAGCCCCAACCGCTTCCGCGGTATCCGCCACCGCGCGGCCTGGCCTATGGCCCGCCCACCGGGTCCGGGCATGCCCGGCCAGGTGCCGCACCTGCTGCTGGACCCGGCCTTCCGGGCCGGCTTCGGCTTCTTGCGCCTCTATGGCCTGACGTTCGAAGCCTGGCTCTTCCATCCCGACATCCCCGACGTGGCCGACCTCGCCCGCGCCTTCCCGGAGACCACCATCATCCTTAACCACCTCGGCGGCCCAATCCTCAGCGGCGAATACGGCACCAGGGATGAGGTCTTCGCGCACTGGAAGCGAGACATCGCCGGTGTTGCCGCCTGCCCGAACGTCGTGATGAAGGTGGGGGGCATCCAGATGGCAGTGAACGGCTTCGGCTGGCATGAGCGGGAGCGGCCCCCGTCATCCGAAGAACTCCTCGCGGTCAATGCTCCGTGGTACGAGCACGCGATTGAGCAGTTCGGGCCTAACCGATGCATGTTCGAAAGCAACTTCCCGGTTGACCGCGTCTCCTGCTCCTACACGGTACTCTGGAACCAGTTCAAGAAGCTCACAAAGGGCTTTCCGCCGGGAGAGCGCCGGGCGATGTTCCACGACACCGCGGCCGCGGTCTACCGGCTCCCGCTGGCTGCGGAACAGTCGAAGGGAGCTTAGCGCGTGCAGGGTTGCGGCCGGCAGGTGGGGGGTGTCTGGATGGGATCATGCGGATAGGCCGGGCGGCGCCCCTGGCACCAGAGGCTGCCGGGGGCGAAGCACTCCCCGCACTGGAGCGGCCAGCGCCCTCCGGTCCGTTCGCAGCCCTGGCGATTAGCAGCTTCCGCTGGCTCTTTCTCAGCACGATGTGCGGCGTCATCGGCTTCCAGATGCAGCAAGTGGCGATGGGCTGGCTCGTCTATGAGCTCACCCACTCTGCACTCAAGCTCGGCCTCGTTACAGCAGCCCAGGCGATCACGCAGCTCGGCGTCTCTCCGGTTGCCGGCGTGATCGCTGACCGGGTGGAGCGGCGCAACTACATCATTGTCGTCCGCCTGGTGACGGTGGCCGTGGGCGCAGCGCTCACCGTCTTGATCTGGACGCACGAGATCCAGTACTGGCAACTGCTCGCGGGCGCTGCCATCATCGGGATCGGCTTCGGGCTCAACGGCCCGGCGCGCCAGGCACTGCTCGCCGACCTCGTGGGCCCCCGCTACCTGCTCAACGCCGTGTCACTCAATTCGGCGGGTATGAATGTGACGCGCATCGTTGGCCCCTCCGTGGCTGGCGTGCTGCTCGGGGTTGTTGGCGCTGGAGGGGTCTTCGCCGCGAACACCGCGCTCTATGCGACCGTCATCCTCTTCATGGTCCCCGTACCCCGCCGCTTTGCCACCAGGGAGCGCACGAAGGAGCCGTTGCTCACGGAGCTTTCGGGCGGCGTGAGCTACATCCGCGAGCGGCCCGACATCAGCGCTATCCTCCTCGTCGGAACACTGCCGCTCTTCTTCGCAATGCCCTACGTCGCGCTCCTGCCGATCTTCGCGACCACGGTGTGGCACAGTGGTGCCATAGGGTTCGGGTTGCTCTCCTCGGCCCCCGGCCTCGGTGGCGCGGTTGGCGGCGTCATGGTCGGTTCGATCGCGGAGGGCCGGCGCAAGGCGCCCCTCATGCTGGCCGGCGTCATCGCCTATGGCGCGCTGCTGGTGGCCTTCGCCCTTTCCCCGAGCATCTACCTGGCCTTACCGCTGCTGGCGCTGATCGGCTTTGCCGCCATCGTCTATACCTCGATCAACGCCACCCTCGTCCAGCTGCTCACGCCAAACGCCATGCGCGGGCGGGTCATGAGCTTCTATCAGATGTCGTTCGGGCTGGGCCAATTCGGGGCTCTGCCCGCTTCCGCCCTCGCCCAGGTTGCCGGGGCGCCGGCGACGATGGCGGTCGCGGGTGGCGCCGTCGTGGTCCTCGGCGTCGCCTTCGCGCGCTTCTCCAGGCCCCTCCGCACCCTCTGAGAGACGAGAGACGGGCGAGAGAGACGATCAGACGGGGGCGTTTTGTTTCCTCTTGTCGATATCGCCGGCGGTTCGCTGGAAGACGAAGGCTGGTCGGCTCGGCCGAGCGAAATTGACGCCATCCTCTACGTCCTCAGCCCCATCACTTCGCGCGCGACGGTGAAGACCAAAGTCGAAGAGGGGCACACCTTCCGCGCCGTCTTTCGTCTCGATTCTCTAGTCTCCAGTCTTTCGTCTTTCGTCTTTCGTCTTTCGTCTTTCGTCTTTCGTCTTTCGTCTTT
>JADEYI010002052.1_pt1 | contig 11535 bp, 12 predicted proteins | sample 8542331 | NCBI WGS metagenome assembly JADEYI01 (sample SAMN16510988, study PRJNA670497) | mine drainage metagenome | isolation source: biofilm near Copperflume 1 | place: Germany: Marsberg coppermine Kilianstollen | collected 2018-02 | reverse complement strand
TGCTGGATGCTACGCCCGCCTCTGAAGTCGCCGTGCGCCGTGCCTGGCGCCTCGGCCATGCCGTTGGCTCCGGCCTCGTCGCCGCCTATCCGGCCACGCTCCTCAGCGAGCAAGGGATGACGCACATCATCACTGTCGCTGCGGACCTCAACGCCGAGCTGCGCGAAATCCCCGGCCTAAACCTCGTCGAGGAACTCAGCGCGCTCGTCATTGAACTCCACGCCGGCCATGTCACGCTCCTCGCCGAGCCAATCCATCGCTTCCGACTCTTTCGTAAATCAACGCTCGGGGAGATACTATTGGCACGTCACCCCCACCTGGACCTCCACCTCGTTTCGCGCGTGCGGGCCGGCAGGTAGCCATGCCCCGCTACCGCAGATTCTGGTATGCCATGTACACGCCCACACCCACTGCTACCAGCCCATACAGCGCGAAGCTCACTGGCACGAAGAGCAACTGGATCGCCCAGGCTATCCCAATGCCCGCCATCGCGAAGCCCGCGACCACCGGTCCCCGCTTCCGGCCCGTCGAAACCTCCATCATCCGCGTGAAGGCGTAGCCCAACCCGGCGCCGATGAAGATCGAGAAGAACCCCACAGAGAACGGCCGCAGCACCAGCCCCCAGATGAGGCCCATCACGACGCCGCCAATAACGGCGGCCACCCCGGCGCGCACCGCGACACCGGCCGTCACCGTATAGACCGGGGAACGCGAAATCCTCGCGCACGACTTGCAACGCGCGCCCACCGGCGTCTGCACCAGGCACTTCGGGCAGATGGGTGTCTCGCAACGGCTGCAGCGTAACGCCGTCTGCACCTCCGGGTCCCGCGGGCAAGCGACCACCCCCTTCGCCGGCGCCGCGACGACCGGAGTGTGGTCCACCACTACATCCGGGATCCCCGCCCGGCGGCGATCATACTGCTCCCGCTGGACCGGGTCCGATAGCACGGCATAGGCCTGATCGAGGAGTCGTCGCCGCTCGCGCACTTCAGGGTCCGGGTCGGCCCCATACTTCTTCACGAGCCGCTCGTGCGCCGCCGCTATCACTTCGACGTCAGCAGCCGGCGACACCTGCAACACTTCATAGAGGTCGGCGAGGCTGACGGGTTCCTTCACTTTCATCTTCCTTACGAGATCGTAGCGTCTGGACGGTAAAGACGCCGCTCACTCATGCCGGGCCGGGCGCACCGTGTGCCTCCGACGCCAGGTCTACCAGCGCAAATGAGATGACCCCCTCGGCTGCCAGTTTGCCATCCACGGTTGCCCGCACGCTCCCCTTTCCGATTGGGCCGCGCATCTTGTCGAGCGTAAATTCCAGCCGCAGCTGGTCGCCGGGTACCACGGGCCGCCGGAAGCGCATGTTCTCGATCCCGCCGAAGAGAGGCGACCGCCCGGCCATCGCGACCCCCCGCAGCATCGTGATGGCCGCTACCTGCGCCAACGCCTCCACGATGAGCACGCCTGGCATCACCTTTTTGCCGGGAAAATGTCCTTCGAAGAACCACTCATTGGCGGTCACGTTCTTAAGCGCCACCGCGCACTTCCCGTCCTCGATCTCCACCACCCGGTCTATCAACAGGAACGGGTAGCGGTGCGGGATGATCCGCTCGATTTCGTCTATCTCGATCGTCACTTCGCCACTCCTGTCTCTGCTCCACGAGTTTCGAGGAACGCGAGAAACGCGTCGACTTTGTCGTCGGGAAAGGGGATATCCCCAATCTCGCGGTCGTCGGGGTTGCCCAAGCCGTGGTAATCACTCCCGCCTGAAGCTCCCATCTCCAGCCGCAAAGCAAGCTCCGCATGCGCCAGGATGATGTCCGCCGTGTAGTGCTTGTAGTAGACCTCGATGCCATCCGCGCCCCAGGCCCGCAACTGTTCGATGAGCGTCACATAGTCATCGCCCATGTAGGTCGGGTGGGCGATGAAGACGAGCCCGCCGTTTTCGTGGACAACCCGCATCGCATCGGGTGGGTCCAGCTTCGGCCTGTCCACATCCGCTGGCTTGCCGTTCCCGAGCCAAAGGTCGAACGCTTCCTGGATACTCGAAACGTACCCCTTTTCCATCAGTGCGCGCGCGACATGCGGCCGCCCAACGGTCGCTTCCCCCGCAATCTCCAGCACACGTTCGACCGTGAGCGGCATGCCATTTTCGCGCAGGATCTCCACGATTTTGCGCGTGCGCCCCAGCCGTCCCTCGCGCTGCCAGGCGAGGAAGTCCTGCAGCGGCTTGGCAGCCGTGTCGAACCCATAACCCAGCAGGTGGACGTCCGCTTTGCCAAGGTCAACGCTCAATTCCACCCCGGGCACGAGGCGCACCTGGAGCCGATCGGCAGCCACTTGTGCCTCTGCCAGCCCCTCGGTCGAATCATGGTCCGAAAGGCTCAGCGCCCGGACGCCGCGCGCCGCGGCCTGCTCAATGACCCAGGTTGGCGTGTGCACGCCGTCCGAGGCGGTGCTGTGGAGGTGGAAATCGCCTTTCGCACCCATCAGCACACCACCCGGTCCACCCGGACGATGTTCGTTGCCCGCCGCGTGACGTCGTCTGCTTCGACGAGCAGACCGTTGATGTTCGCCTCAGGCCCGGCCGCTGCGTGCAGCCGCGTCGGCATCTGCGTGAGGAACTTGGAAAGCACCGCCCCAATGTCGTCGCCGATGATCGAGTCGCGCGCGCCACACATGCCCGCGTCGGAGCAGTAGGCGGTGCCGCCCGGGAGGACGCGCTGGTCCGCCGTCGGCACATGGGTGTGCGTCCCCAGGCAGGCCGTCACGCGCCCGTCGAGGTGCCAGCCCATCGCCCACTTTTCGCTCGTGGCCTCCGCGTGCAGGTCGACCAGGATGAAGCGGTTCTTTGGCAACCGGGCGAGCGCATCGTCAACGCAGCGGAACGGGTCGTCGTAGTCATAGCCCATGAAAGTCCGCCCGATCAGGTTAATGAGCGTCAATTCGCCGACCTCGGCGATTCCCTGCCCGGGCGCGCCCGGCGGATAGTTCAACGGGCGGGTGATGCCACCCATCGAGTCCAGGTACGGGTAGATCTCGCGGTGCTGGAATGTGTGGTTGCCGCCGGAGATGAGGTCGATGCCGCAGTCGAACAGCTGGTCCGCGTGCTTGGGCATGATGCCCTTGCCCCCGGCGATGTTCTCCCCGTTCGCGACGACATAATCGAGCGCAAACTCCGTGCGCAGCTTCGGCACAGTCTTGACGACTGCGTCCCGCCCACACGTCCCCACGATGTCCCCGAGGAAGAGCAGCCGCATCCGCTTACCTGGCGATCTCGGTGGCACGCGTCTCCCGGACGACCGTCACCTTGATCTGGCCCGGGTATTCCATCGTCGCTTCGATCTCCTGGCTAACATCCCGCGCTATCCGCATCGCTTCGAGGTCATCCACCTGTTCGGGGCGAACGATTATGCGCACTTCGCGTCCGGCCTGGATGGCGAATGCCGATTCCACGCCCTTGTGGCTCCTGGCGATGCTCTCCAGCGTTTCCAGCCGGCGGATGTAGTTTTCAAGGGACTCGCGCCGGGCGCCGGGGCGGCCACCGCTGACGGCATCGGCCATCATCACGATCACTGCCTCCACCGTACGCGGCTCCACCTCTTCGTGGTGCGCCTCAATGCAGTGCGCGATCGCGTCCTTCACCTTGAACCGCCGCGCGATGTCCGCGCCGATGATTGCATGTGTGCCTTCGACCTCGTGGTCCACGGCCTTGCCGAGGTCATGCAGGAAGCCGCCCGCGCGCGCCACATCGACATCCGCGCCAATCTCCCGCGCGATCATCGCAGCGATGTGGCCCGTTTCAATGCAATGCCGCATGACGTTCTGGCCGTAGCTCGTCCGGTAGCGCAGCCGGCCAAACACCTTCAGCACTTCTGGGTGCAGGTTGAGCACGCCCGCTTCGACGGCTGCCGCCTCGGCTGCGTCCTGCATCGTCGATTCGACGTCGCGGCGGGCCTTGTTCACGGCCTCTTCGATGCGGGTCGGATGGATGCGCCCATCCTGCACCAGGCTGCTCAAAGCAACGCGTGCGATCTCGCGCCGCACGGGGTCGAAGGCGCTCACCGTCACGGCATCGGGGGTGTCATCGATGATGAGGTCCACGCCGGTCGCGGCTTCAATGGCGCGGATGTTCCGCCCCTCTCGCCCGATGATGCGGCCCTTCATATCGTCGCTGGGGATCTGCACCACGGAAACAGTACTTTCAGCCGTGACTTCGGAGGTGTACCGCTGGATCGCCGTCGCCAGGATCTTGCGCGCCCGCACCCCGGCGGTGGCCTCCACTTCCTTCTCAATCTCGCGGACGCGGCGGTTGGCGTCTTCCCGGATCTCCACATCGATAGCGGCGAGGAGCTGTTCGCGCGCTTCCGCCTGGGTCAGCCCGGCGATGCGCTCGATTTCGCCGGCCTGCCGCTGCCGGAGCTCTTCAGCCTCCGTGCGAAGACGCTCAATCTGGGCTTCACGGTCGCGCAGGGACTGCTCGCGCCGCTCCAGCGCATCGGTCTTGCGGTCGAGGTTTTCCTCTTTCTGGGTGAGCCGTTGTTCGATGCGTTGGACTTCGGTGCGGCGTTCGCGGATCTCGTTCTCGAGAGTGTTGCGAAGGCGGAGGTTCTCCTCTTTGGCTTCGAGCAAAAGCTCTTTCTGTCGTGATTCGGCCTCAATGATTAGGCGGCTGGCCTGCTCCTCTGCCTGTTGCAGTGATGTCCCATCGGTGCGCTTGCGTGCGACGAACCCTGCTCCCGCACCAACCAGCAACCCCACGAGGCCGACGATAATGGCAATTATCGCCAGCATTGGTGTTCTCCAGGTATGTCGAAAGGAACGACATAATCATTCATCCGCCGGCCAGCACCACCGGTGTCAATCGCACCAGGACGCGCCGGATCGGATGCTTCGATGGTACGCTCGCACTACCGGGTCGTCAAAGAAATCGGAGCCTGCCTCGTCGCTTTGCTGCCCGCCGACGCCCCGCAGTCTGCCCGTTCAGTCATCCCCATCGGCCACGTCGCCCCGTCCTTCCGCCCAAACCTTCCGGAGCGCGGCACTGGCCGCCTCGTGGTCGAACCCTTTTCGCTGCAGGAACCCGCCGACCCGCCTGCGAAACTCGGCGTACGTGACCGGCCCGATCTTGAGGGCCTGCTCCCGCGCCAGCACCAGCGCCGCCGCTTCGTCGTCGACCGCCTTGGTCGCCTCAGCGATGCTCGGCGAAGCGATACCTTTGGCGCGGAGTTCGTTGCGCAAGAGCCGTGTCCCGCGTGGCGCGAGCTGTCCCCGCTCCTCCACCCACATCCGCGCGAACGCCGCATCATCAAGTAGCCCCACCTCGCGCAGCCGCGAGACCTCTTCCTCGATGACGTCCGCCCCGATCCCGTTCCGCGCGAGCCGCGTCCGCACCTCCCGCTCGCTGCGGGCCCGGTAGGAGAGCAGCCGTAGCGCCGCTTCGTGGGCCGTTGCCCGCTGTTCGGCCGCCTCCAGCGTCGCGAGATACGCCTCATCGACAATCGCCCCGGCGCGCACGGCCGTACGCACGCACGTTTCGTCGCTCACGACGATCGTCCGGCCATCGTCAAGCGTGATCGTTTGGCGGCCACGGCGCGGTCCGGGCCGGACCGATGCCACCCGGCTGTCGCCTTCGCCGCCGCTGCACACGCCCGCTTACTTCCCGCCCGCAGCCACCGGTTCACCTCGCGGCGCCTTCAGCAGCGGGTTCGGCTCCGGCTTGATAACGACGGGCAGGCCAGCTTCTCGCCGGATTTCGGTTTCAATTTCCATCCGCAGTTCCGAATTGTCGTCGAGGAACGTTTTGGCATTTTCGCGGCCCTGGCCGATGCGCATGTCGCCATAGCTATAGAACGCCCCGCTCTTCGTCAGGATCCCGTGTTCGACGCCGAGGTCCACCACGTCGCCCGAACGGCTAATCCCGCGGGGCGGAGCGAACATAATGTCGAACTCAGCCTGCCGGAACGGTGCAGCTACCTTGTTCTTGACGACCTTCGCCTTCACTCGCCGCCCAATGACGTCGGTGCCCTTCTTGATCGATTCAACCGGCCGGATGTCGATCCGCACCGAGGCATAGAACTTCAACGCGCGTCCGCCCGGCGTCACTTCCGGGTTGCCAAACACGATGCCGACCTTTTCGCGCAGCTGGTTAATGAAGATCACCGAGGTGCTGGTGCGCGAAATGGTCCCTGTCAGCTTGCGCAATGCCTGCGACATCAGTCGCGCCTGCAGGCCGACGTGGGCGTCGCCCATCTCGCCTTCGATCTCGGCCCGTGGCACGAGCGCCGCCACAGAATCAACGACGATGACATCGACGGCGTTCGAACGCACGAGCGCCTCGCAGATTTCGAGCGCCTGTTCGCCACTTTCGGGCTGGCTCACGAGCAGGTCTTCGAGGCGGATCCCCAGGTCCCGGGCATAGGCGGGGTCCATGGCGTGCTCCACGTCGATATATGCTGCTGTGCCGCCGGACTTTTGCGCTTCTGCCATGATGTGCTGCGCCAGCGTGCTCTTGCCCGCCGATTCGGGCCCGAAGATCTCCGTCACGCGCCCCTTCGGGATGCCACCGACACCGAGGGCGATATCGAGCGCCAGCGACCCCGTGGAGATCGCTTCGATGGGCAGCGTGCTGCTTTCGCCGAGCTTGATCACGGCCCCGCGGCCGAACTGCTTCTCAATCTGTCCGAGGGCCAGTTCCAGCGCCCGCGCGCGGTCACCATCTGCCATGTCTCACCGTCCAGCGGAATTCAGGCCTGATTCTACACACGTCGCACACCGCTTTGCGGCGCGGATCGGAGACGGCACGGGGCCTGTTTGCTGCCGTCTGCATGGTACACGCCAGCAAACAAATGTTCTAGTGTCACCACGTTCCAGCTTGAACGTTCTCCCGCCGCCAACATCGGTCGCCCCCGCCGGGCGCTCGTGCTTGGCGTTTTCCCGACTTCCCGCGTCTCGGATGCGGGCTGCCTCGACCCCTCTCGTCTTTCATCTCTCGTCTTCGCGTCGACCGGCTCCCTGCGGTCGGCTCCGCGGACCCGACCGACGCGGTGCCTCCTCCCTCGCTTATGCTTCGCAAATGCGCCTCATTGTCCGTGTGAGCCCCCGCTCCGCTCGTGACGCGATCGAGGGATTCGATCCTGAAGGCGTCCTGCGCGTGCGGGTTACAGCCCCGCCTGCCGAGGGAGCCGCAAACGCAGCTGTCGCGAAGCTGCTTGCGCGAGCCCTGGATCTGCCTTCGCGCGATGTCGTGCTCGTCGCCGGTGCCACCGCGCGAGTGAAAACGTTCGATGTCCCCCTCGCGCCGGCCGATCTGGCCCGGCGGCTGAATCTCACGCGAGGCGCCTGAGCTTCGAGGCGCACGCGCTGGCCGCGCGGCTGAAGCCCCGGCAACCGCTGCTTGGCGCTCCGCATCCCGCATCCAATGTCAGTCAGAGTGCCGTTGCCAACCAGCCGGGAGGAAATACTCCCAGCCCTCACGCCACGCGAACGGTGCACCGACGAGGTCCTTCAACATGGCGCCATTCAACAGGCAGTCGAGCGCCCACTGGTTCGCCGAGTGCGAGACCACGAGCACGCGTTCTGCATCACGGCTGCCCGCGAGTTCTTCCAGGAACCCGGCCATCTGGTCGACGACGTCACGGTAGCTCTGTCCGCCAGGGAAGGGCGTTTCCACGTGCCGGGCACGCTCCCGCGCCACCTGCTCCACCGGCGCACCGTTCAGCGTCCCGTAGTTGCACTCCCGCAGCCGCTGATCCGACACGATAGGGACGCTGCTTCCGCGGAACGCGATTTCTGCAGTCTGCACCGCACGATGCAGGTCCGAGACGAAGACCGCGGCGATCCCATCGTCGCGCCGCCGCTCGCCGAGCAGCACTGCCTGCCGCTGGCCTTCCACCGAGAGTTCGCCCGGCAGCCAGCCCGTGGCGATCCCTGCCTCGTTGTCGGTCGAAATGGAATGCGTTTCGTACACCAGGGCGATACCCATGCCCATGCCCTCCATCGAAGTGTCCCCGATCATTGCGGCTCGCGAAGCGTCAGGTGCACCGAACTCCCCATCACGATGGCTACGCGGGCGGTACGCGCCAACTTCCTTCTGGCTGCGGCGAGTTCATCTCACCGGCGTGCGGTAAGGTAGCACGGCGACGCGCCCGCCAGGCGCGCCGACGCTGCCCCCAAGGATCCTTCGTGCCAGCTCCCGACCTCGAAACCATCGTCTCGCTCTGCAAGCGCCGCGGCTTCATCTTCCCCGCCGCCGAGCTCTATGGCGGCTTTGCCAATACCTACGATTACGGCCCACTCGGTGTCGAACTCAAGCGCAACATCCGCGATGCCTGGTGGCGCGCCATGGTGCGCGAACGCGACGATGTCGTCGGTCTCGACGCAGCGCTCATCACCCATCCCCGCGTCTGGGTCGCCAGCGGCCATGTTGCCACCTTCAATGACCCCCTCGTCGACTGCAAGAAGTGCCGGCAGCGCTGGCGCCTGGACCACCTCCTTGAAGGCGACTATGGCCCCGTGAAGCGCGACGCTGCCGGCAACCCCCTCTGCCCCAACGATGGCGGCGAGCTGACCGAGCCGCGACAGTTCAACCTCATGTTCAAGACCCAGATCGGCACGGTCGCCGACGACTCGGCGATCGCCTACCTCCCCCCTGAAACCGCCCAGGGCATTTTCATCAACTTTGAAAACGTCGTGAACTCCATGCGCCGCAAGCTGCCCTTTGGCATCGCCCAGACGCGTGTCAGCTTTCGGAACGAGATCACCCCGGGCAAGTTCGTCTTTCGCACGCTCGAGTTCGAACAGATGGAGATGGAGTACTTCTGCTTCCCGCCGAAGGACCGCGAGAACCCGGCCGAATACCTTGAGCTTCACCAACAGTGGATCGCCGCACGCCTCGCCTGGTATCGCGACACGCTGGGTATCGAGGCCTCCCGCCTGCGCATCCGCAACCACGAGAAAGCAGAGCTCTCGCACTACAGCGCCGGCACAGCGGATATCGAATACCTCTTCCCCTGGGGCTGGGGCGAACTCGAAGGGATCGCTGCGCGCACCGACTTTGACCTCACCGCCCACGGCAACGAGAGCGGCCACCCCATCACCTATTTCGACGAGGAGACGCACCAGCACCTCGTGCCCTGGGTGATCGAGCCTGCCGCCGGCCTCACCCGCACCCTCGCCGTCACCCTCCTCGATGCCTATACCGAAGAGCCCGACGAAAAGGGGGATAAACGCGTTGTCCTCAAGTTCCGGCCCAACGTTGCCCCCGTGAAGATCGCGGTCCTCCCGCTCTCCAAGAACGAGACGCTGCGCCCCTTCGCCCGCAAAATCTACGACATGCTGCGCACCAGCTGGATGACTCAGTACGACGAGACTCAGTCCATCGGCCGGCGTTATCGGCGCCAGGACGAAATTGGCACCCCCGTCTGCATCACAGTCGACTTCCAGTCCGTCGGCGAAGGTGGAAACACGGGTGACGATGCCGTCACCCTCCGCGACCGCGACACACAGGAGCAGGTTCGAATCCCCGTGGCGAACCTCATGGCCGCGCTCCGGGAGCGCCTCCCAGGCTGCTGAATCACCGGGCCACAGCCGCCGGGACTGGCACCACGCGGCTTTCGCTTCTACGCTCTCTTTCGAAATGACCGCCTGGGCTGTTGGCCGCCTCCTTGTCGCGACGCCGAAACTGACGGATCCCAACTTTGCCCGCACGGTTGTTTATGTGGTGGCGCACGATGAGGACGGCGCGTTTGGCATCGTCCTGAACCGCCCTCTTGAGAGGCCACCACTCGCCGAGGTGTTGCCCCTCTGGGCAGGGCACGCAGCCCTCCCGGTGGCAGTCTTCAAGGGCGGGCCTGTCGAGCCGGCAATGGCCCTTGGACTCGCGCGCCGCGACAGCTCTGCAGCCATGCCCGGATGGACGCCGGTTGGCTGTGGCGCCGGCCTCGTCGACCTTGCCATGACTCCCGATGAACCCGGGCTCGCCCTCGTCACGGTCCGCATCTTCACCGGCTATGCTGGTTGGGGCGCCGGCCAGCTTGAAGGTGAAATCGCAGAATCCGCCTGGTTCGTCATCGATGGCAAGCCCGCCGATCTCTTCACCGCGGACCCGGACCGGCTCTTTCACGATGTCCTGCGGCGCCAGCCCGGTCACCTCGCGATGTTCGCGCATTTTCCCCCGGATCCCACTGCCAACTGAGTCCTCCGACCGCGCGCTTCAGGCCGCCCGTGCCTCGAACCACTCTCGTGGTGTCCCTGTCACACTCTCAATGAACGCGTGCGCGCGCTGCAGGATCGATTGCATTCCGCCGCATGCCGCTTCGAGTTCCGCCAGTTCTGGCGAGAGTCCGCGCAACGGCTGAGCTGTCGATTCGTAGCCACTGTTGATCCCGAAGTGTCGGGCCAACGTGCCGGCCATCGCTATGATCGCGGGCAGTCCACCGCTGCGCGGGTCGCTGGCCCCTGCATGACCCTGACCGATGGCGTCTGCGAGGAAGGCCGGAAACTGCCATCGCACGGCCAGCGCGAAGCCCACGTCGTCATGGCTGAAACCCGTCTCTCGTCGTTCCAGATCACACAGTGGCTCACCGGTCGCCCGGGCCGCAGCCAGCGCACGCCCGAATTCGCGGGGCCGCGCCTGCCGCAATGCAAGGCGACCGATGTCGTGCAGGATGCCGGCTGAAAAGGCGTCGGCCGGGCTGCCCGCATTGAACTTGCGGGCAGCCAATTCGGAGATCATGGCGACCGTGAGCGCGTGGCCCCAGAACAGGTCCATATCAAACCCATCAATGGGCGAGCGGGCCGGGCGAAATGCGTCAACCATGCTCGCGGCGACGGCCATTTGCCGCACCTGCTTGAAGCCGAGCACGATCACCGCTTCGCGGACCGTGCCGAACCTCCGCGTGAACCCATAGTAGGCAGAATTGCTCACCCGGATCAGCTTTGCGCTGAGCGCAGGGTCGGCGCTGAGAATAGCAGCCAACTCGGCCGCACCGCCGGAGTCCGCCTCCGCGAACTGGAGCACCCGCAGTGCTACGGCGGGCACCACCGGGAGGTCGGCAATTTCGTCGAGCAGCGCTTCGACACTCTGTTCCACGCGGGAATTGTCGGCGCATCTCTGTCGAATCTGAAGATTGCCGTCTCCACTCCAGCCACGGTTTATTCGTTTTGTTGCTCCTGCCACTTTCTGTGCCTCCTGAATCCCGCCCACTCCGGCGTATACTTCGCCTCATACAAAGCTCTGGAGCGTCCCCATGTCTCGACCTGTGCTTCACACGGCACTCTGCGACCTGCTCGGTATCGAATACCCGGTCATCTCTGCCGGCATGGGGCCCGTCGCCGGTGGGCTCACCGGCCCCGTCGCCACTGCGCCCCTTGCGGCAGCGGTCTCGAACGCTGGTGGGCTCGGCGTCATCGGCGGTGCCGGATTTAGCCCCGAACGGTTGCGCGAGGAGATCAACCAGGTCCGTTCCATGACGGACCGGCCCTTTGGCGTCGACCTCCTCCTGCCGTCGAACTACATGGGCGCTGCCGCCATGGGCG
>JADEYI010002051.1_pt1 | contig 11542 bp, 9 predicted proteins | sample 8542331 | NCBI WGS metagenome assembly JADEYI01 (sample SAMN16510988, study PRJNA670497) | mine drainage metagenome | isolation source: biofilm near Copperflume 1 | place: Germany: Marsberg coppermine Kilianstollen | collected 2018-02 | reverse complement strand
GTACTCTGCATAGGTAGAAAGCCAAATCAGGTGAATGATCTGTACCTCTTTTCAGTAACATTTTGTATGAGGGAGCGCGAAGATTTGACAATTCCGCAGGCCGGGTGATACCATTTTGATGAGCCTGACGGAATAACTTCCCCTGGCTCATCGTGTAATAGTTGCCATTTCCTCGATTATCTGGAGTCGCGGAAGCTGGTATGCGCGACCTCTGGTGTCCCGCCTTGAAGCTGGCTTGCGTATATGAGCCAAATGTGAGTGTGTAGTTACATGAATCGTGAATATCATCGTTGGTATAGTCGTTCCCTTGATCGTGACATGGAGTTGCTGGTATTCGGCCATACCGGGGCCAGGGTACTCGTTTTCCCTACGTCGATGGGGCGTTTCTTCCAATGGGAAGATACGGGTATGGTTGAAACCCTTGGTGAGCGCCTGGGACGAGGCAGTATCCAGTTGTACTGTGTTGACAGCGTTGATAGCGAAAGCTGGTATGCCAGACAGAAACACCCCTCGGCGCGCGCCCTGCGGCATAGCCAGTATGATAGCTATATTCTGAATGAAGTCGTGCCATTCAGCAGGCAGCGCAACACCAATCCCTTTTTGATGGCGACTGGCGCGAGCTTTGGAGCCTATCATGCCGTGGACTTTGCGTTCCGCTATCCGCACCTGGTGGATCGTGTCATCGGGCTGAGCGGCCTCTATAACATCACTCGATTTACGGAGGGCTTCTCCGATGACAATATCTATTTCAACAATCCTTGCGCCTTCATCGCCAACGAGCATGACGAGGCGCGTATCGCTGCCCTGCGGCGCATGGACATCATTATGGCGATTGGGCGTGACGATCCTTCATGCGGCAGCAATGAGGAAATGTCGAGCGTGCTGTGGGAAAAAGAAATCTGGCACGCCCTGCGCATCTGGGACGGCTGGGCGCACGACTGGCCTTTCTGGAAACAGATGATCGATACGTACATCGACGGTCATGATTGACCGGGGAGGAAAACCATGACGTTACGCGTTGGCCTATTTGTCGGGCGGGAATGGTCCTTCCCGCCCGCCTTCATAGACGAAGTAAATCGCCGCGACGCAGGCGTAGTGGCGGAGTATGCTAAAATAGGCAGCACCTCGATGGATGAGCCATGCCCCTACCCGGTGATTATCGACCGTATTTCGCAGGAAGTCCCCTACTACCGTGTCTATATGAAGCACGCGGTTCTCCAGGGTGTGACGGTAATTAATAACCCCTTCATGTGGACCTCCGACGACAAGTTCTTCGAAGCAGCCCTGGCGACGAAGCTGGGAGTCGCCAGCCCCAAAACGGTTGCCTTGCCCAATAAAGACTATGTGCCCGGTATCGTCCACAACGAAAGCCTGCGCAACCTGGTCTACCCACTGGACTGGCAGCGCATCATCGATTACGTCGGCCTCCCCTGCATCTTAAAGGATACGCTTGGCGGCGGTTGGAAAGAAGGGGACATATTAATCTGCCATTCGTTGGATGAATTGATCTTCCACTACAACCAGTTTGGCCTGCGCACAGGTATCGTGCAGGAATTTATCAAGTGGGACGAATACGTGCGCTGCCTGTGCCTGGGTCAGGAAGAGATCATGCCCATCAAGTACGATCCACGCGAGCGCAAATACCACGTCGATCACGCCTTTCTCACACCGGAACTGGGCAAGCGCATCGTCGAAGATTCGCGCAAGCTGGTACGCGCCCTGGGCTACGATATGAACTCGGTCGAATGGGCCATCCGCGACGGCATCCCTTATGCCATCGACTTCATGAATCCCGCGCCCGACATGGATATCTACTCGCTCACACCCTTTTATTTTGAGTGGGTCGTCAAGCACATGGCAGACATGGCAATTCGCCTCGCCAAACAACCCCGCCCCCAATTTAAAGAACTGCGCTGGGATACATTCATGACGGTCAACCGGGATCGCGCTGAGCATGATACACTATCGTAGAATAAGAAAGCACCGGGGCGACGAAACCAGGGCGGGGGCAAGGGCGATCCTTGCAGTTGCTCTTGCCAACCGGGCCTGTCATCCTGAGCGCAGCGAAGGATCTGACTCGCCAGGGACAGAGATCCTTCGCTGCGCTCAGGATGACATGATCCGGTAGCCGTGCCGGGGCGGTCGCCCTGCATATCTGATGACGTGAACGCCTCTGGGGCCTGGCCCCACTCTGGTTCCACGGCAAATGATAACAAAGAGGAGAGAGAGCGATATGTCACTACGCGAAGCCATTCAACGCTATCATGATCTCCTGAGCGACGACTTAGCGGCTGCATCGCAGGCGCAACTGGAAGCGCAGCAGGAGCAGCGCGGACTCATCTTTGGCGGGCGGCCATTGTGTACCGTGCTGCGCCCGCGTTTCATGACGCCGGAACAATATCGCTTTCTCCAGTCGCGCATGTCGATGCTGCTGCGCGCGTTTGACAAGGCCTATCAGGCCGCCATGCAAGACGCGGGCATTCGCAAACAATTCGGCCTGCTTGATTGGGAAGAGCAACTGGTACATCATGATCCCGGTTTCCGCGACCCCAGCCCGACCTCGCGTGTCGATACGTTTTTTGTCACCGATCGCGGTGGCTTGCGCCTGACCGAATATAATGCCGAGACGCCCGCCAGCCCCGCATATAATGACGCGCTGGCGGAGGTTGCTTACGGCCTGCCCGTCATGCGCGAATATCTGCGCCAGTACGAAGTGCGCCCGCTCCCCGCGCGCCACAGCGTCATGCACGCGCTGCTCGATGCCCACCAGCAGTGGGCCGGACATCACGAAAAGCCGCGTATCGCCATTCTCGACTGGCGCGAGGTGCCGAGCTACAGCGAATTTGTGCTCTTCGCCGACTATTTCCGCTCGCAGGGCTTCGAGTGTATTATCGCAGACCCACGCGAGGTCGAATATCGCGACGGTAAACTGGTAGCCGGGGATTTCCACATCACCTTGATTTACAAGCGCGTGCTGATTAGCGAACTGGTCGAGCGCGGCGGGCTTGACCACCCTGTCATGCGCGCTGTGCTTGACGGCGCGGTCTGTATGGTCAATCCGTTCCGCTGCAAAATTTTGCATAAGAAGGCCAGCCTCGCCGTTTTGAGCGACGAACGCAACGCCGCGCTCTTCAATATGGAAGAACTGGCCGCCATCGACGCGCACATCCCCTGGACGTACCGCGTAGAGGAACGCCACGCGCGTTACCGGGGCCAATTGATAGACCTGTTACCCTATATCTTTGAACATCGCGAACACTTCGTACTCAAGCCGAACGACGAATATGGCGGTAAAGGCATCGTTTTAGGCTGGGAAGTCGATGCAACCACCTGGGGCCAGGCCATCCAGACCGCGCTTCAAGAACCCTATATCGTGCAGGAACGGGTCGCCATTCCCAGCGAAGCCTACCCCGGCATGATCAACGGGCATGTTGAACTGAATGATCGGATGCTGGACACCAACCCTCTGATATTTTATGGCGGCTATATGGATGGCTGCCTCTCGCGCCTTTCCCAGGAGGCGCTGTTAAATGTCACTGCCGGCACAGGTTCGGCGGTGGCTACGTTTGTCGTGGAAAAGCGTTAGCGATATGCAATGGGGGGCCAAATGTATCTCGCCCATGTTGCCAGGAGGAGCCATATATGAAAGCGCCATCACTTACCATCGGCATCGAAGAAGAATATCAGATCATCGACCCCCAGACGCGGGAGCTGCGATCCTATATCACACAGATTCTAGAGGAAGGGCGTCTGATCCTGAAGGAACAGGTCAAGCCTGAACTGCACCAGTCTATTGTCGAAGTAGGCTCCTCGGTGTGCCAGACGCCAGCCGAGCTGCGCATAGAGCTGAAGCGCCTGCGCCGCGCCATCATGGAACTGGCGGGCAAGAATGGCTTAAAGATCGCCGCCGCCGGCACCCACCCCTTTTCTTCGTGGATGGAGCAGGATATTACCCCCATGGACCGCTATGCCGGGGTGAAAAATGACATGCAGGAACTGGCGCAGCGCCTGTTGATCTTTGGCACTCACGTACATATCGGTATCGAAGACCGTGAATTTCTAATCGACGCCATGAACGTTGTGCGCTACTTTCTGCCGCACCTGCTCTGCCTGTCAACCAGTTCGCCTTTCTGGATGGGACGTACCACCGGTCTGAAATCCTATCGCAGCATCATCTTCCGCAACTTCCCGCGCAGCGGCATTCCGCGCTCTTTCCAGTCGTGGTCAGACTTTAGCTACATGGTGGATACGCTGGTGCAAACGCACTCCATCCCCGATGGCTCTAAAATCTGGTGGGACGTGCGCCCCAACTATTCCTATCCCACACTGGAATTTCGCATCTGCGACGTATGTACGCGCGTGGATGAAGCCGTATGCATCGCCGCCATCATCCAGGCCATCATCGCCAAATTGTGGAAGCTGCGCTGCGACAACATGACCTTCCGCGTCTACCCCCTCGACTTGATCGAGGAGAACAAATGGCGCGCCGTGCGCTACGGGCTGGAAGGAAAGTTAATCGACTTTGGCAAACAAGAAGAATTGCCCGCTCGCACTCTCATACGCGAGTTGATCGAATGGTTCATAGCCGATGTCGTCGATGAACTCGGCAGTCGCCAGGAAATAGAATACGCCTATCGCATTTTGGACGAGGGTTCAAGCGCCGACCGCCAGCTTGCCACCTTCCAGCGTACAGGCGATTTGAAAGCCGTGGTTGACCAGTTAATCGTGGAGAGCGAAGAAGGAGTCTTCTCCTGAATCCCTCGTATAGAGTAGGAACCCATGACACGTACCATCACGATAGAAGATCTCTATCAATTTAAAATTCTGAGCAGGCCGCGTATGTCGCCCGATGGGCAGCGCGTAGCCTTTGTCGTCACCACCATCGATGAGCGCAACCATGCCTATCGCACCGCTATCTGGGTCATCCTGGCGCGTGGCGGCGAAGCGTCGCGCTTCACCAGTGCGAGTACGAACGCGCACAGCCCGGCCTGGTCGCCCGACGGGCGCTTTCTCGCCTTTGTCTCCGACCGCGAAGGCGAACCTCTGGACAAGGATGCCACCCGCGAGCAGAAGGCCAGCAAAGGCAAGTCCCAAATCTGGCTGATGCCCGCCGATGGCGGCGAGGCGCGCCAGCTCACCACCATGCCACATGGCGCATCGCACCCACAATGGTCGCCCGACAGCTCGCGCATCCTCTTTGAAGCAACGGTTGCTCCACTCGATGAAGAAAGCGCAGACGGCAAGCCCCTGCCCAAAGTGCGTGTCATCGACAGGTTATTCTATCGACTGGATGGCGTTGGTTTTATTCATGATCGCCGCCACCACCTCTTTCTCATCGACGCAGCCGGTGGCGACGCGCGGCAACTCACCGGTGGCGATTGGGATGATCGCGATGCGTCCTGGTCGCCTGATGGCTCGCGCATCGCCTTCGTTTCTAGCCGGGGCGAAGATCGCTGGAGCCTGCCCTGCTTCGACATCTACACGCTCGGCATTGACAACGGCCAGCCCACCGCACTGCGCCACCTCACCAACGGTACGCTTTCATGCGCCTCGCCATCCTGGTCTCCCGACGGTCAGACCATTGCCTTTACAGGCGCGCTGCGCCTGCGTTCGGTCAGCCACAACGAAGTCTATACCATCGATGCTAACGCGCAGCAAAGCGCGGTCCGTGCCCTCTCACATGAATTTGAAGGCAGTTGCGGCGACTGGACCAACAGCGACACCACTGACGAACAATTAATGCCCCCGCCTGCCTGGTCGCGCGACGGCAAGACGCTCTACGTCTTAGCTTCGCAGCGCGGCGCATCGCGTGTCTACGCCATCTCCACCGGTGGCTCCGGCAAACAGCCGCCCACACTCACACCGGGAGGCGTGGACGCGCTCGACTTCTCGCTTGACCAGTCCAGAAGCACGCTGCTCATCCTCATCGAAGACCCTACCCGCGTTGCCGAAATTTTTGCCTGCTCGCTCACCACGCCGGGAGCCTTGCGCCGCCTGACCTCGTTCAACGATGACCTGTTCAACGAATTGCAACTTACTGCTCCCGAACACATCACCTACGCGGGCGCGGACGGCTGGCCCATGGACGGCTGGATACTCAAGCCGCCCGACTTCGACCCCGCGCGCAAGTACCCGTTGATCGTCGAGATTCACGGCGGCCCCAATACACAGTATGGCTACGGTTTTATCCATGAAATGCATTTGCTGGCCGCGAATGGCTACGTCGTATTGTATACCAACCCCCGCGGCAGCATCGGCTACGGGCACGACTTTGCCCTGGCCGTGCGCGGCGCGTGGGCCGAAAAAGACCCCGACGACATCCTGGCCGGAGTAGATGCCGTGATACAAAGGGGCTACATCGATGAACAACGGCTCGGCGTCATGGGCGGCAGCTACGGCGGCTTCATGACCAACTGGCTCATCAGCCACAGCACCCGTTTCAAAGCAGCCATCACTGACCGCAGCGTCACAGATCGTTCATCCTTCTTCGGCAGCAGCGACATCGGCTGGAAGTTCGCTGTTGATGACCTGGAAAGCACGCCCTACGAAGAACCCGAACGGCACCGGCAAATGTCTCCTATCACCTATGTGCGTGATATTCATACGCCCCTGCTCATCATCCACAGCGAAAGCGACTTGCGCTGCAACATCGAGCAGGCCGAACAACTCTTCGCCGCCCTCAAATACATGGGCCGCGAAGTGCTCTTCGTGCGCTTCGAGGGCCAGAGTCACGGCCTCTCGCGCAGCGGTCACCCGCACTCCCGCCTGGAACGGTTGCGGCATATTAAGAGCTGGTTCGAGAAACATTTATAAGGCCAATTCTCACTTCATGAATTTGAACGACCACCTCCAGTGTTGTCATCCTGAGCGCAGCGAAGGACCTCTACATTGCCGACGAGAGATCCTTCGCTGCGCTCAGGATGACAGTATGTGGCCTTCCATACATTCCAGATACGTCCTCGACCCTCTCGACAGGCCGCTTCCGCTATGGTACACTTGTGCCACAATACAAGAAATGGTGGGGTATCAAGTATGGCAAAACAATGGGATTCCTTTATGAAGCTGCTGGTGGAGGCGAATAAACAAGACCTTGTATCATTCTTGCTTCCCGGAGCCACATTTGAAAAAGAACTCAACAGCGAAATGCAGAGCCGTGTCCTGGAAGCCGATTTGTTGTACGTGGTCAACTGGGATGGTATGCAAGTTATCTTGCATGTCGAATTCCAAAAGCGGCGCGATGGCGACATGGGCAGGCGACTCTGGAAATATAATGCGCAAACGACCATCATCACCGACATGCCTGTATGCTCATTTGTGATATACCTGCAACGCGATGGCAATGTGGTACAATCACCATATGAGTTACCACACCCACTTAAGAAAGTGGTACACCTGTTTTTCTTCGACACCGTCAAGCTCTGGGAGATTCCTGGGGCATTCTTAAAACAGGAAGGGATCGAGGGATTGCTTCCCTTGCTCCCCTTAACACAAAATGGCATCCGCCATGAAGTTATAGACGACATGATCGTCAGTCTTGATCTTGCGGGGAAAAGTGATTTACTTCCGCTCGCCTACGCCTTTGCATCGCTCGTCTTCAAGAGCGCGGAAGACCGCGATTGGCTCAGAAAGAGGTTTACCATGTTATCAGAAGACATTTTTGAAGACTCCTGGGCCTACCAGGAAATGATAGCCAGAGGACTACAAAAAGGGTTTGAAAAAGGACTTCACGAAGGACGCGAAAAGGGACTTCACGAAGGAGAGCTGCAAGCATTGCGCAGTGTTATTGCCGATGTTGTGCAAGAACGTTTCCCATCGCTTGTTACCCTTGTCTCTAGCCACATCCAGAAAATAGAAGATACGACCCTACTACGACGCTTGAGTGTAAAACTAAGCGCTGCTCAAACTGTCCAGGAGGCAGAGCAGGTTTTTAAAGCAATCGTGAAGGATGCGCAACAACACTGATGCCTGTTTCTTTCATAGTCACACCGGTTGGACACAGCAGCAGTGAAGATGAAGGGCAGGCGTATAGTTTGACACCGTTCTATCCAACCGACCGTGAATCGCTCGAACGCGACTGCGACGTGGAATTCTTCATCGCCAGCGGACCGGGTGGACAACATCGCAATAAAGTTGAAACGGGCGTGCGCCTGGTTCATCGCCCCACCGGTATCACCGTTACGGCAACGGAGCGCAGATCGCAGCACGCGAATCGCGAAGCCGCGTTTGAGAGGATGCAGGCGCGTCTTGAGGAATTTCAGCGCGTCGAGACTCCGCGCAAACCAACACGCCCCACGGCTGCCAGCCGCAAGCGCCGCATCAGCGAAAAGCGCGTATCCGGTTTACGCAAAAAACTGCGTTCCACCCCCGCAGAAGAATAAGTCCTTTTGCGCAAAACGCGCCAACCCGAAGCGTTCCATGGGCACCACTGCTTTCGTATCGCACAGCAAGCTACTTAATAGCTCTCCTAATAACAGGCCAAATTTGAAACCATGCCCGCTTAAACCGGTGGCGATCACGATGCGTGGATCATCAGGGAGACGGTCAAGAATAAAATGCTCGTCCGGGGTAACATCATAGACGCATGAATCGATACAAGCCAGTGGCGCATTTCGCAACACAGGCAACAAAACCGATAACGATTCTCGAATCCGTTTAATAACTGCCCTGTCCGGTGGCGTCCTATCATCGGGTGAAACACTGTAGCCAAAATCGTGCGAAGCTGCCTTGATCCAGCCGTTGCAGCCCTCGTGAATTGGGAATCCATACAGGTTGCCTGCCAGAAAGGCCGGAAATGCTCCCGCAACATAGCTGGTAACTGGCAGACCTGCAAAATAAAGCAAATACTGGCGCGTCATTCGCACCGGCAGCTCCACCTCCGGCAGCAGGTGGTGAATCCAAGGGCCAGCCGCGAGCGCTACTCGATCAGCCGCGAGCACCTGTCCCGAAGCGAGAGAAAGTTTCACTGGACGACAGGTATCGCCATACATAATGCGAGTAACGCGGCTGGCTTCAACAATCTCTCCTCCCATCGCCAGCACAAGATCGCGCAACGTTTGCAGGCAGAACGATGCGCGCAAAATACCACCTTCAGCATTGTAAGTAATAGCGTCACAGGTCCGCGTAGCAAACTGCGGAAAACGCCTGTTGCATTGCTCTTCGCTAAGATATTCAATAGGCAAGCCCATTTCCCTTGCCACAGTATAACTTGCGCAGGTGACACCATCTTCACTTGTACCGGCCACAAGCACACCTGTAGGGATATAAAGCGCTCGTCTGCCAGCCACTTCAAGCTGTTTCCAACGTTCCAGACTCAGTTGTACCATGCGAGAATAATGCACATCAGAGCCGTACTCGAAGCGTAACAGGCGAGAAAAACCATGTGAAGTTCCACCCGTATGATCGACGGTAGCCTGTTCCAGCAGGGTGACACGATGCTTACCTTGCTTCAGAAGAGCATATGCGGTCGAAAGCCCAACGATACCGGCTCCAATAATAATAATGCGCTGTTGAACTACCATGTGCCATCTCCCACGAAGTTTGTAGTTTAGTAACAACGCCGATTATACAAGATCAGATGCTCGGTGTCAATCTAATATGTTATTTTTACATTGAATATTACACTATATTACAATGTCACTTCAACGTTACCAATTTTGCATATACACTGAGACGTTTTTGTTGCTTGAACTTACCGGAAAAAGCTGGTCAAGATACACACTATCCGTACACAGAACTGACTTTGTATTACACAATAGCAGAGTTCTGTGTATGGATATGAGAGCGCTAATGTAATGGTAGGAGATGAGGCTTTCAAAAACGCTGCGAGAATACAGGCACACCGGCATCCGCTAGACACCTATGGTAAAATAAACGTGAGAATGATCAACGTGCTACATGTGAGCAGGGTCTGATTGGTCTAAAACAGCGAATGACTGTTTCGATGCCGAAAGGATAAGAACGTGTACAGGTTCAAGGGCTTTGATAGCGCGCAGTGCGGGGATAACATGTCCGCGCTTGAGACCATCGTTAATGCCTGGATGGATTCAGAGCAGCCGCGCATACGTCATGTCTGTCAAACGTTGCGCGGCAATCACATTCTCCTGAGCTTTGTCTATGAAGAGACGCGCGAATTGGAGCAACGCATCGCGGCGCAAACAACAATGGCGACCATGCCCCGCTTCTTCGAGGACGACTTCGTTGATGACCGGCCAACCGGGGCGCGCATTCCCGCCACACCGCCGCCTTCGCATTGATGGCATTGCGCCAGGCCAGGCGGCGTACCATACGCCCATTATATGTACAGGATCAATATGCTCAATCCATATCTTGTCTATTGCACACCCGGCGGAGAAATCCGCGAGGAACCACGCCTGAGACCACTCGCCTTCGGCCACCATGCTCTGACTACAGCGGACCTAATCCCCTTGCCCGGCGGTGTCACGCTTTCCATGATGCCTGACCGCCTGGCGGTAGGCGAAAAGCCATCCGGTCAGAGGCAGGTCATCGAGCAGTCGCGCGGCTGGGCTGCCGCCGCTCTGCTACCCATTGGCTATACGCGCACCTATTTGCCGGACTATGAAAAAGTCCCTGGAACGGAACCTTTGCCCTTTTTCGGGTACAGCGCGGTGGCGGGTCTGCATGGCCGTCTCTATGTCGCCGCCGTCCAGACCGACGACCCGCGCAAATGGCACCCACGCGCCTTTCAAAAACGCGCTTTGGCGCGTCTCGTGCGCGAAAAAGTGTCGGCCCATCCCCACAATCGCGTGATCGAGCAACACGCCCATTGCGCCCTCGACTACGCCTGCCCCACTGCCAGTAATCTCTTCTTCGGGCGTTGGGAAATGGCGATCGCTGTTTCACCCGGCTGCAATGCGCGTTGTATCGGCTGTATCTCAAAACAGGAGGAAGAAGATCTCGTCTCACCGCAGGACCGTCTGACCTTCATTCCAACCGTTGACGAAATTGTCGAGGTGGCCGTCCCGCACCTGCAACACGCAGAAGAGGCCATTGTCAGTTTTGGTCAGGGTTGCGAAGGCGAACCGCTTTTGCAGTACCGGCGCATCGAGCAGGTCATCAAAGCCATACGCGCCCGCACCGGCACCGGCGTCATCAACATCAACACCAACGCCAGCAACCCGCGCTGGCTGCAACGCCTCTACGACGCGGGCCTGGATACCCTGCGCGCCAGCACCATTTCAGGACATCCCGAAACGTACACCGCCTACTATCGACCCCTCGGCTACACCTTTGAGGATGTCAAAGACTCGCTCAAACGCGCCCGCGACGCCGGAGTCTACAGTTCCATCAACCTGCTCAGTTTTCCCGGCATGATCGACCGCGAACGCGAGGTCGATGCCCTGCTCTCCTTCGCCAGAGAAACCGGCCTGCGCCTGATCCAGCTACGCAACCTGAACATCGACCCCGAAGTGCTATTGCCGCGTATGCCCTCACTCGATTCAATGGGCAAAGCGCTCGGCATCCGCGCCATGATCGACATGCTCAAGCGCGAATTACCAGAAGTCGAAATCGGCAATTTCTCCAG
>JADEYI010002050.1_pt1 | contig 11551 bp, 12 predicted proteins | sample 8542331 | NCBI WGS metagenome assembly JADEYI01 (sample SAMN16510988, study PRJNA670497) | mine drainage metagenome | isolation source: biofilm near Copperflume 1 | place: Germany: Marsberg coppermine Kilianstollen | collected 2018-02 | reverse complement strand
GAACGCGCTGGTCAGGGCGTTCTTTCACATCTACTTTTTCAGGTCGAAGTAGCTACAGACTCACATTTTGATCCAGATGCCGCATGGCGTCGAGAGCTGGGGCAGGGTGCTCACCGCCGTGACCCCAACAGCGCCTCCGCTCCCTCAACCAGTTGTCTCACAATTTCAGCGGCCGGCTGTTCGCGTTTCACCGCGCCGACTGACTCTCCGGCATAGAGGGCCATGGCGGCGATCTCTCCGATCGTGGTTCGGGTTGGACAAAGGGCCGAGTACTTCGGAATCGCTGTACGAGACTCCCCCAGCAACACCTCACCCACCACGTCACCCGGATACGCAAGTGATGCCTCGACGGCCGAGCGCAGTACCCGGTGCGGTGCGTCGGGCCACATCACCGAAAACACGTCGGTGAGGACCGTCTCTTCCGGGTTCGCGGCAACGAGTCGATCGAGGTACTCCGGGTTAACATCGGCCTCCGAGGCAGCGAGAAATCGAGTGCCAACCCGGACGGCGTCTGCACCCGCTGCCAATGCGGCCGCCATCATGCGGCTCGTGCCGATTCCGCCAGCAGCCACGACCGGTAGATCGACGACGTCGAGTACCCGGTCGAGCAGCGTAAAGAGGCCCATTGCCCCCCGAACGTGACCACCGGCCTCGGTCCCCTGAGCGATCAGAAAGTCGCACCCGGCGTCGGCTGCCTGGCAGGCCTCGAGTTCTGACCCGACTTGCCATGCGGTCAGCGCTCCGCCCCGATGCGTCAGCTCGACCAGTGAACGTTCGGGCGTTCCGTAGAAGAACTCAACGATCTTCGCTTGGTCGGCTGCCGCCTCGACGCAGTCCAGATTGAGGAACGGCATGAGGAAGTTGATGCCGACCACCCCCGCCGTGCGGGACTTCAGACCGGCCAGTTCCGCGGCGACCTGGTCCGAAGGTGCAAGCGGAAGCGCGACCATGCCCACCGCTCCTGCATCGGCGACCGCGGCAGCCAGTTCGGGTGTGGCCACCATGCCCATCCCAGCCTGTTGAAGAGGAACGTGGCATCCGACGAGCTCAGTGAACCGTGTCGTAAGCATCTGTCGGGGAACTCCTTGGGTACGAGCCACCAAACGGTACCGCCGACGGCAAGGTCACGTATGCCCTCAGTTCCCGGGCCACCTGTAGCGCGACCTCGTCGCTGTGCTCGGGATCGGCGGCTAAGGCCACCGTGGCATCAAGCCTTCCATCGCAACGGGATGGCGCTGACAACTCAACGGTCATCGTGCAGACGCGGCGTCGGTCCGGTCTGCGCGGACGGCCCGCCGTCTGGCGGTCGACAGCGAGCGAGCGGTGGCTGGGGCGTCGTCGCCGAGGCCGATCGACATCCTGGTGAGGATCTCGCTGAACGAGCGCACCGGGTCGCGGCCGACCGCACCGAAGAACCCGGTGTGCTCGAGCGTGGTGTGGCCGTGCACACCGGACCAGACCGCTTCGCCAGCGGTGGTGACGTCGTCGACCTCCCATCGGCCCGCGTTGACGCAGGCGTGGATGCGACGGAGGAGCGAAACGAAGGTGGACCTAGCCGCCTCGAGGTCGGCGGGATCACCCAGCCGGAACGCGGCCAGTCCAGGACCGAACATCACCGCGTACAGGTGGGGTTCGCGCAGCGCGAAGCGGCGGTAGCTCCACAGGTAGGTCATCCAGTCCGCGACGGCATCGTCGGTGACCGCGCCACGGTCCAGCTCGGCCCCGAAATCGCCGAACCCGCGGCGCATCACCTGTCGGGACAGCTCGTCCATCCCGCCGAAATGGGTATAGACGACCATCGTCGACGTGCCCAGCTCGCGGGCCAAGCGCCGCGCCGACACGGCGCCCTCGGTGGCCAGCAGTCGCGCGGCGGTGTTGATGATCCGTTGGTGCAGATGAGGATCGGCAGACCGGGGCGGCACGCCCGACAGCGTATCCATAACATCGTCATTGACATCGGTCCATTACCGTGTTATGCATAACATTGTCATGTAATGGCGGTCTGGTCGCTCGACCTGACCCGACAAGGAGAAGAGTCCGATGGCAGTGTTCAATGGCGTGTTCCCGATCCTTCCCGGTAAAGAGCAAGGAGGAAGGGACTTCGCGGCCGCGTGTATGGGGGAGCGCCGAAAAGGGTTCGAGGCTCAGCTGGCTAGGACGGGGCTTACCCGGGAGACTTGGGCTCTGCAGGAGACCCCGATGGGGAGCTTCATGTTGGTGTGGTTCGAGGCTCCCGACATCGAGAAGACGTTCACGGAACTCGCCACCTCCGGCGACGAGTTCACCATCTGGTTCCGTGGCCAAGTCAAGGATGTGACTGGCGTCGACCTGGGCGCTCCACCCGAAGGCCCGCTCCCCGACGTACTGGTCGACTGGACCTCCTGAATAGCGACATCCCCCCTGTAAGGACATCACTAACAGCGAGGGTTCTTCGGGACGGAGGCCCTTCGCCATACGGCCCTTCGGCTGGGCCTTGTGATCGCCAGGTAGTTCGGCAAGGGCGTCCCCTGACGATGCCGGCTTTGGATCGATCTATTGGGAACGGCGCTGGGCCATTCGCTCATTCCAGCAAGCAGTTCGGATCATTCCCGGTGTCCGGATGCCGATCAGCAAGGGCCCGTCTCATCGAGCACCTGGGCCAGTGACTGCGCTCGGCATCGTGTCGATGTCATCGGCTACGTCTTGATCCTCAAGCGGTAGTGCGTGCGCATAGTTCCGGAGAGTCGTCGAGGGATCACGGTGGCCGAGCCGTTGTTGGGCTCGTAGCAGCTCGGCGCTGCTAACGAGCAACGTGGCCACTGTGTGGCGAAGGGCCTCATTCGACCCCCAAGACCGTGTGCCGGTCCCTTCTTCATTCAATCCCTTCAATCGAGATTTCCGATAGTGGAGTGGAGTTCTTCCTCCGGACTGCTGCTCCACACAGACGCATCTCTGGGTATTGTGTCGCTTGCCTCTTCACAGCGAGCCGGACATGTTCTTTGATGAAGTTGGTTGCGAGCCCGAGAGAAAGTCCTGGGCGTGTTTGATCCTGGATGGGTGAGGTAGTTCGTCGATGAGCGGTTGGAACGAGCAGACAGTGCTGACCACGGGAGCCAACTCGGGTATCGGCCTGGCGACGGTCGTGCATCTGGCCAGGCTCGGCTTTCGTTCAGTGGGCTCCGTTCGGTCATACGCCAAGGCGGACCAGGTTGCCGAAGCCGCCGCTTCGGCCGGGGTCCCGGTCGAAACGGTGCTCCTCGACGTCACCGATGCGCGTGGATGCTCTGATGTCATTGAGGAGTTGCATCCCGCGGCGATCGTCAATAACGCCGGGTACCCAGGGGTCGGTGCGATCGAGGATGTGACCGATGATGAGGCGCGCCAACAATTGGACACGATGGTGATCGCACCCATGCGACTGGCACGATTGGCGATACCTCACATGCGAAGGGCCGGCCAAGGGCGCATCGTGAACATCTCCTCCATCTACGGGCTGACCACCACACCCTTCAGTGGTTGGTACCAAGCATGCAAGCACGCCCTCGAGGCGGCCTCGGACGCCCTGCGGCTCGAAGTCGCCCGCGACGGCATTCGGGTAGTCGTAGTCGAGCCCGGCGGGGTCCAAACTGGGATCTGGGGAGCATTCGAGGACGACGTCGGGCACCGTGCCGGATCGGACTATGCCGCCGGTTACCAGCGACTGCGCACCCTGCTCAAGGCGTTCTCGCTGTTCATGGGCGAGCCCGAAGGCGTAGCCAAGGCGGTCGGCAAGGCCCTGACCACGCGTTCGCCACATGCGCGATACCTCGTCGGCCCCGACGCCCGGGTCATCGCCGCCACTCAGCCGCTTATCCCCACCGACCTCAGGGATCGCATCACCCGTCTCGTGACCGGTCTCTGAGAGGGCACGACGGCCGACGGTGCAGTGGAGCCCTCCGAGTGCCTCCGGACGGGTGAGGACCTTCGCCTCTAGTCAACTCGTTCCCGTGCTGTTTGGATGAAGGGGGCGGCGAGGGGCGGGGCCAAGAGGACGGGGAGGTTGTCCCATGAGCGCTCAAGGCGGTCAGCCGTGGGTGACCGAGGTTTCAGTGGTCAGGGTTGGGCTGTATCCGCGGGAGCACCGAGTCCCCAGTGAAGTGAGCCTCGCGCGCCTATGGCCGACCCGGCCCGATGGCAGATTGCTCGAGCCGGAATGGGTCATCAGGAGAGTCAGCGGACCGAGAATCCTCAGATCGCCGGGGCGCTGGGGAGAGTGATGCAACGGCTGAGTGGTGCTGATGCCAGTTTCGTGTATGGCGAGACGCCCAGCTCGCACATGCACTTGGGGTCGTTGGCTGTACTCGACCCTTCGACTGCCGCGGGGGCATTCGATGTAGATCGGCTGCGAGCGCTGGTCGCGGCTCGGGCAGGGCTGCTCGGCCCATATCTGCGCCGCTTGGTTGAGGTTCCTCTTGGTCTCGACCGTCCCGTGTGGGTGGATGACCCGAACCTCGACATCGATTGCCAGATCCGTCCTGTCCGCGTCCCGGCCCCGGGCGGCACTCGGGAACTCAGTGCATTGGTGGGCACCCTGCTGGCGTCCAAGCTCAGGTCGGACCGCCCTCTGTGGGAGGTGTGGTTCATCGAGGGCCTCGAGGCTGGGCGGGTCGCCCTTCTCACAAAGATGCACCATTGTCTGGCAGACGGAGTTCGAGGCGCTCGCTTGTATGAGGTGTTCTACGATCTCGAACCCGACGGACCTTTCGATCGGCTTGACACGCCGGAACTTCAAGGCGAGCGAATCCCGTCCACCTGGGAGATGGCGCTGCGGGCGTTGCCCCGACTAGCTGGAACGCCGCTCAGAGCCGCACGCACCTCATGCCACCTCGGCCACTCAGCATTCGGGATGCTCCGCACCCGCCGCTCGGCCGAATGGGCGACGGTCACATTGCCGTTTCAAGCGCCGCGCACGTCGCTCAACCGAGCCATCACCCCCGATCGCGGGTTCGCCTTTTGCTCGGTGCCTCTGTCGGAAGCGAAGTTCATCAAGGACGTCTTCTCCGTAACGATCAATGACGTCGTGCTCGGTGTCTGCGCTGGTGCATTGCGTCGCTATCTGGCCGATCGCGGCGAGCTTCCAGGCAAGCCGCTGATTGCCCAAATACCCGTTGCGGTTCACATCGATGATCGGGGCGACGCCTCCGGGGGGTCCTGGGGGAATGCAACTGCCGTGATGGGCGCCGAACTGCCGACCCAGCTCGACGACCCGGTCGAGCGACTTCGGACGATCCACACCTCGACTCACAGTGCAAAGGCGCTGCAACATGCACTCGGCGATGACATCATCCTCGATCTGGCCAATGTCGCTCCTCCGGGGCTACTCGGCGCCGGGGTCCGGGCCTCAAGTTGGCTTCGTCTCGCCGACTGTTTCCCGCCGGTCTTCAACCTGATCATCTCCAACGTTCAGGGTCCATCCCTGCCGCTGTACATCGCGGGGGCCCAGCTCATCGCCATCTATCCGATCGGCCCGTTACTCGATGGCGGCGGGCTGAACATCACGGTGTTCAGCCTTCTGGATCAGATTCATTTCGGTTTCGTCGTATGCCCATCGATCGTGAAGGATGCCTGGCAGCTTGCCGACGCGACATCAGCGTCGTTTGCCGAACTCCAGACGGCAGCGGCGATGCCGACCCATAGCCAAGACGGACCCGGCCAATGACTGCGCAGACGCATTTCCTCCGGACCCCATCATCGAGGTCTATGGTCGATCGGGGTCCCGCGCATAGGACATTCATGTTCGCGGGTACTCAACGCGCGCGCTCGAGGGTGGCGGAGCTCACGGTGGGCAGTCTCTATCGCCACATCGTGGACCAATCAGGGTGTGTCCATCGATGATGCTCCTCCTCTTGGTAGTCAACACCGTGGTCCTCGAGTTGAGCGTGCAGAAAGGTTGACGGATATGCAAGATGTGACCGGCCCCCCGATGGACCCGATACCGGGAAATGCCCACTTGCTGCGACCCTTGATGGACTGGGCGGAGCGTGAACCCGACCACCTCAGCGCCGCCTACCGCGACGGTGACCGGTTCGTCGACGTGACGGCCGCCGAGGTCTACGAGCGTTGCCGGGCACTGGCCAAGGGTTTCATTGCCAGCGGGCTGCAGCGTGGTGAGCGGGTAGCGCTCATGTCCCGCACGCGTATGGAGTGGATGCTCGTCGACTACGCCATCCTCGCCGCGGGCGGAGTTACCGTCCCGACTATGAAACGTCGTCGGCCGAACAGATCCAATGGGTGGTGAGCGACAGCGACGCCAAGCTTCTCGTCGTAGAGACACCAGGCATGCGCGGGCTCTACGAGAGCATCGCCCCCGCGCTCCTGGCCTGCCACGAGGTATTGACCATCGACGACGGAGACTTGGAACAGCTTCTCAGGCGTGGGGAGTCGGTGGCGGAAGTCACCCTCGACAACCGGATCGAGTCCATTTCCACGGATGATCTCGCCACGATCGTCTACACGTCCGGTACGACCGGCCGACCGAAGGGATGCTCCCTTACGCACGGCAACCTGCGCATCAACGTCTGGCAGACCCTCGATGCTCTCCGACCCATGCTTCAAGCAGACGAGGTGGGTCTGCAGTTCCTGCCTCTGGCGCACTCGCTCGCCAAGGTCATCACCCTGGTCGGAGTGGAGTGGGGGGTCAAGGGCGCCTTCGCGACAGACCTCGCCCACCTGCCAGAGGAGATGGCGATGGTCCGCCCGACCATGGTGGTTGCTGTACCCCGTATCTTCGAAAAGGTATTCAACAGCGCCCAGCAGAAGGCGCACAGCGCGGGGCACAGCGCGATTTTCGACAAGGCCTCGGGAGTGGCGATCGAATGGTCGCGGGAACACGGTCTCGGCGGGATTCATCCCATCACCGGCGCGGAACACGCGCTGTTCGATCGACTCGTGTACACGAAGGTGCGCGCCGTCTTCGGCGGCCGGTTGCGCCTCGCGTTCAGTGGCGGCGGACCGCTCGGTGAGCGGATGACGCACTTCTTCAACGGCGTCGGCGTGAAGGTGTTCGAGGGATACGGGCTCACCGAGACCAGCCCGACACTTACCGTCAACAGGGCCAGTGCCGGGCAGCGTTGGCAGACCGGTGGGCGGCACGACAATCAAGGTCGCCAGCGACGGGGAGATCCTCGCCAAGGGCCCACAGGTGTTCCGGGGCTACTGGCACAACGACGTGGCGACCGCGGAGAGCTTCGATGAGGACGGGTGGTTCAAGACTGGGGACATCGGTGTTCTGGACGAAAAGGGATACTTGAACATCACCGGCCGCAAAAAGGAGCTGATCGTGACGGCGGCAGGGACGAATGTCGCCCCAGCTCCGCTGGAGGACCGGCTCCGGGCTCATCCGCTCATCAACCAGGCTGTTGTGGTAGGCGACGACCGGGCGTTCATCGCGGCGATGATCACTATTGATCACGAGTCCTTTGCCGAGTGGGTCGCCGCGCGCGGTCGAAAGGATGCAACGGTCGCCGGGTCAACAGACGATGCCATGCTCCGCTCGGCCGTCCAGGCCGCGATTGATGATGCCAACTTGTCGGTGTCCCGCGCCGAGTCGGTCCGGAATTTCGCCATCCTTCCTCGCGACCTCACGGTAGCGGATGGCGAGCTCACGCCGACGCTCAAAGTGCGGCGGGCCGTGGTGGAGAAGTCATTCGCCCACGTCATCGATGAGCTCTACCGCGGCTGAGCAGCCGGGCCCGTGACCACTCCAGCCCGCTGCCCGGCATGCCAAACGCCCCCACTGTTGGGTGCAGGGCCAGCCGATCGGGCACGAACTGTCTGCGCGCATTGCGGACGGTGTTGGGAGGCAGGTGACGAACGGGTGGAGGTGGACACCTTGGCGTGCCCCGGCTGCCAACAGCGGCCCGTGTGCGAGTCGCGGCCGACCCCTCTGGTCAATGAGATCAGTTCGTTCCATGAGCTGGACGACGGGACCCCCATACTTGTCCGACCACTCCTCTACTCTGATCGGTATCAATTGGCGGAGAACTATCAGCACCTGACCGACGAGTCACGTCGGCTGCGCTTCTTCTCCGCCCGAAAGCAATTGTCCGACGACGACCTCGAGTACCTGACCAACATCGACTACGACAACCACTTTGCGTGGGCCGCCTTCGCTCTTGACGCCCCCGAAGACCGAGGTGTGGGCGTGGCCCGCTATATCCGGGATCCAACCCGGACCACGCTCGCCGAAGCCGCCGTCACCGTCCTCGACGCATATCAGCACCGTGGTCTGGGCACGCTCCTTCTCCAGCTCTTGGCTGACCAGGCTCAACGCAATGGGATCACAACCTTGGTCAGCTACGTGCTCTGGGACAACCAGGAGGTCCTCGACGGTCTTAGCGAGGCTGGGGCGCTCATCGAACCAGACGAGCCGGGCATCGCCCGAGTCGAGATTGGCATTCCCGATCCAGAGGAGCCATCGCGGACGTCGTGGTTCCGAACCACGTTGCGGCACTTCGCCGGTGCCACCCGCGTGGTCCTCGGAAACCGTCGGGAGCCTTATGCGGATTGACGCTTGGGACCTTCGGCCCTGCCCTTTCCGCGGTCGCCGTGTTCCAATGATGAGTGTGTAATCGGCAGCGAACAGCAGCCGAGTGGATGCGCACAGAGGAGATGGCTGATGGACGCCTCGATGAGTCTCGCGTCAGTGCCTCAGGTGTCGGTGGTCGGAGTAGGGTCATATCTGCCTGAGCATCGGGTCTCCAATGAGGAGATCCTCGAATACCTGCGCCCGGCCCGACCCGATGGCAGATTGCTTGAGCCAGAGTGGGTCATCAGGCATCTGGCCATTCGTGAGCGTCGGCTCGACTACGAGTTCGGTGGTCGACGCAAGCGCACTCGGGCTGACGGCGGAATCTATGACGGGGATCTCGCACTAAGGGCGGTGGCGTCGGCTTTGGATGACGCCGGTGTCGACGCCACGGACGTCGACCTGTTCGTTCATGTCACCTCGACACCGGACACGGTTACCTGCCAAGACCACTTCCGCTATTTGATGAACGAACTCGGATTGCGCCGGGATGTCGACCTGGTCCACCACAATCTCGGCTGCGCCGGCTTGGCCCCGGGCTTTCGCACCGCCGCCGCCTCGCTGGTCTCCGCAGTGCCGACCACCGCGGTGGTGGTGGCGAGCAACTGCCCGTCCGGGTACTTCGGCCCCGAGGTCCATGACTACTACTACCAACACCCAAGCGGCATGGGCTGGCTAGCACCCATGATGTTCGCCGACGGGGCAGGTGCCGTTGTATTCCGGTCGATCCCACGCGAACCCGACTGCGCTCCGAAAGGATTGCTCTCGGTGCGCTACGAGACCGACCCTGATGTGACACTCGTGACCTATCCCGCGGGCGGCTGTCTCAACCACACCTCGGAGGCCAACCTCGCCGACAACGTGTTCTTGATGGATGGAGCCAAAGTGGCCGAGGTTTTCGTCCCGCTCATGATGCGGAACTTCGAAATGCTCAAAGAGGACTGGCCGACCAAGGTCAAGCCGACAACGGGAACGGACTTCGACATCGATTCGGTCAGTCGCTGGTATCTGCACCAAGCGAATGGTGTGGTGGTCCGCCAGGCTGCAGAGATGCTGGGCCTCCCGCCGGAGCGAGTGCCCATCGGTGTCGACCGCTACGGGAACACCTCGGCCTCCAGCACATTGATCCTGCTCGATGAGGACCGCCGTGCCGGCCGGGTCCACGAGGGAGATCTCATCGCCTTCCTGTGGATTGGAGCAGGCAACGGAGCGATGAACGGCTACTCGACAATGGTCCTGTGACCGAGGGCCTCCACCATTCCGCCCACCACCAATCGCACGCCTCTGGTCTGGGTCGATGAGGTGGCCGCCCTCGGAGTGATTCTCGAGGGATCTCCACGAGCCCGGTGGCGCAGAACGGTGCTGTCGTCAGTGGAAGGGGTGTCGCCAGGACTGGGTTCAGGGCTTGTCTCATGACCATGGAGCGGCTCAGCGCACTCGATGCCGAATTCCTTCACTTGGAGGATGGGGCCGTCCATATGCATATCGCCGGGGCCTGCGTGTTCGGCGATGCACCTCCGACGATCGGAGCTATTGAGGCACTGGTTTCCTCGAAGCTGCATCTCCTACCCCGCTACCGCCAGCGTGTTCGTGCGGTGCCGTTCGAATTGGGTCGGCCCGTATGGGTCGATGACCCCCATTTCGACATCGGGTACCACCTTCGACACACGGCGTTGCCCGCACCCGGCGATGACTCCGCGTTCTGCCGCCTGATGGGGCGAATCATGTCACAGCCGCTGGACCGCGAGCGGCCGCTGTGGGAGGTATGGCTCGTCGAGGGTCTCGAGGACGGAAAGTGGGCGCTGATCTTCAAAGTCCACCACTGTATGGTCGACGGGATCGCTGGAGTGGGCCTCCTCAGTGCCCTACTGGACTTCGATGCTTGCGCCGCACCCGGCGAGCCGCGGCCTTGGGCACCCCGCCCCGAACCACCAGGTGCGCTGAAGGTGCTCGATGCCTGGGGTGGGCTCGTATCGGAGCTTCTTGCTACAGCAAGGGATATCCCGCCGTCGGTCGCCCATCCCATCGCCACCCTACGTTCCACTGTCTCGACCGCTGAGGGTGTGGTCCGCTTCGCGAAACGCCTCGCCCCTACCAAACTGCTTTCGATCGAGGGTCCGATCGGCCCCCACCGGGTATGGGCCCATTCTTCTGCGAGCCTTGCCGATGTGAAGACCATCCGCTCAGCCTTCGGCGGTACCGTCAACGACGTGGTGCTGGCCGCGGTAGCCGGCGGGTACCGTGCACTGCTGATGGCACGCGGCGACGACGCCGACCAAGCCGAGGTACGTTCGCTGGTGCCGGTATCGACACGTCATGACGATGGAAAAGGAGTGCCGGACAACCGGGTCTCCGCTCTGCTCTACGAACTTCCTGTCGGAATGGTCGACCCGGTCGAGCGCCTCCAGGCTGTCCGCAACCAGATGACCGAACTGAAGGGATCCCACATCGCCGAAGCCGGGGAGATGGTGACCTCACTGGGAGACCTTGTCCTCCCTGTTCTGGTGGGAACCGTGAGCCGATTCACGATCCGTTCTATGCACCGCTTCGGACAGCGTTCGCTCAATACCGTTACGACGAACGTGCCGGGCCCACAAGTTCCCCTCTATTGCCTCGGCCACGAGATGTCGGAGTATCGCCCTTTCGTCCCGATCAGCCACGGCCTGCGGGTCGGCACGGCAATCCTCTCGTACAACGGAAGGCTCTTCTTCGGTGTCACTGGGGACTACGAATCGGTGCCGGAAGTCGAGGTGCTGGCCACAGAGGCGGCGGCGACAATCGAGAGCCTCTTCGATCGCGCCCTGGAGCGGCTTCGCTAGTCGCAAGGGCGGCGCCTGCGTTGACGCTTTCACAGCCGCCCCGGAAAGGGTTCAACCGCACTCAGCGCGCTCGGCAGGATTCGAACCCCCAAACTTCTGATCCGTCGTCATAGCGGGATGAACGCTGTGCTCACGTACTTGGATAGCGGGGCGTGAGGGGTCGTTCAAGGGTGTATGAGCCGTGACG
>JADEYI010002049.1_pt1 | contig 11569 bp, 10 predicted proteins | sample 8542331 | NCBI WGS metagenome assembly JADEYI01 (sample SAMN16510988, study PRJNA670497) | mine drainage metagenome | isolation source: biofilm near Copperflume 1 | place: Germany: Marsberg coppermine Kilianstollen | collected 2018-02 | reverse complement strand
TCGAGGGGTGGCCCGAGGCCGATGTCAGGTACGGCAGCAGGGGGCTGCCGACGCGCGGGTCCGTGGGCGTGGTGGCGGCGTGGTCGAAGTAGATGCGGCGGTCCAGCGCCTCATGATACCGCCGGGGCGGCCCGTCACCGCACGCGCGTGTCGATGTACCACGCATTGATGTCGTGGAAGCGCGAGGCGGGCGAGAAGAGCAGTGAGTCAGAGAACCCGTGTACACGCGCGGACTGCACGTAGATCGACGCCGGCGCGAACAGCGGGATCGATGGCATGTCGGCGATGAAGTACGCCTGGAACAGCGCGTAGAGATCCTTGCGGCGCTGCGTGTCCGTCGTCTGCCGCGCGCGCTCGAGGAGGTCGTCGATGCGCGGGTCGGCGTAGCTGGCGAGGTTGCGGCCTGGCGGCGTCACCTGGCTGCTGTGCCAGAACGGGTAGGGGTCGGGATCCGGGCCGGGGTCGATGACGGCGAGCGCGGCCTGGAACTTTCGCTGGAGCAGCTCGCCGCTCACGAACGACGAGCCCTCGACCGCCTGCACCCTGACGTCCGCACCGATCGCGCTCCACTGCCGCGCGATCTCGTTGGCCAGCGCCACCGAGTCCGCGTCGTTCGCGGCCGAAAGCGTGAACGACAGCGATACGCCACCCTTGCGGCGGATGCCGTCGCTGCGCCGCGACCATCCCGCCTGCTCGAGCGCCGTAGCGGCTGCGCCGGGGTCGAACCGCGGCGCGTCGGTCTTCGTGTAGGCCCACGAGCCGGGGGGAATGCCCGCCATGGCCGGCACTCCGTGTCCGTCGCCCGCGCTTGCGATCAGGGCCTGCACGTCGATCGCCTCGCGCAGCGCGAGGCGCACGCGCGGGTCGCTGAACACCGGCAGGCGCGTGTCGAGATAGACGATGTCGAACTCCGTGCCGGTGAGGGCGTGGACGGTGTAGGCCGCGCTCGCGCGCAGCACGTCGATCTCCGCCCGGCTGGCGTCGGCGCCGAGCAGCGCGCCGTCGATGCTGTGCTGCCGGAGCGCGGCGAGCAACGCCGCTTGATCCGGGAAGACCTTGAACTCCAGTGTGCTGATCTTTGGCGGGCCCAGGTAGTACGTGGGGTTGCTCTCGAGCGTGACGCCGCTGTCGCTGCTGCGCCTGAACGCGTATGGGCCCGTGCCCACGGGGTGCGCGTTGAACGGGGCGTTGAACAGCCGGTTCGCGTCGAGCCCGTCGAGCAGATGCCGCGGCAGGATGCCCACGGTCAGGTAGGCGAGGAACGGCGCGTACGCCTGTTCGAGCTTGAATTCGACGGTGAGCGGGTCGCGCGCCGTGACGACGACCCCTTGCATGAGCTGAGCGAGGGCGGGGTCGCCCTTGAAGTTCGGGTCGGCGATGGCGCGGAATGTGAACACGACATCGTCGGACGAGAACGGCTCGCCGTCCTGCCAGGCCACGCCCGGCCGCAGGTGGAAGATGTAGCTCTGGCCGTTGCCCGTGATCTCCCACCGCTGCGCGAGATCCGGCTGCGGCGTGCCGTCCGCCGAGAGCCGCACGAGGCCGCTGAACACGAGCGACGCCAGGTCGGAGTCGGTAGGGTTCGCACCCGCGAACAGCGGGTTGATGCGGTCAGGCGGGCGCGTGACGCCTTCGACGTCACGGCCGCCGCTCGCGGGGACGGCCTCGCCTTTGGGGTTCGCCAGGATGAAGTAGGAGACGATGGCAACGGCCGAGACGCCCAACACCAGCGCGATGAAGAACGGCCATCGCGTGCGGGTCTGCGTCACAGGGAAGCCTCGATCAGCGGGAGGCGCGCGCTATGGGTGGAGCGTGGCGCGCACGCCCCATGCGGAGACGGCGAGGAACACCACGGCGAGCACAATCGTGAGCTGGAACAGCGTCTTCTCGACGCCGCGCCGCGTGCGGAACGAACTGCTGGTGCCGCCGCCCAATGCCGTGCCGATGCCCGACCCCTTGGCCTGGAGCAGGATGACCAGCGTGAGCGCGATCGCGACCAGGATCTGGGCGATGTTGACGTACTGGACGAACTTCAAAGCGGCACCTCTCGTATTGCCCGGCCATTAAAGCACATCGGGCGGGCGGACGCGAGTGCCGGGATGCGCGCGCTGCCGCGCGGCGGCCACCGTGACGCTCATTCCCGTGGGCAAAAAAGAACAGGAGCCGCGGCATGCCGGGGACTCCTGTCACTCACCGTTGCGTCCAGCAACAGTGAGGTGGTGTCCCCAACGTATCGTCGGCCCGGCGGGTTGTCAAGGGGCTCAAACCCACTCATCCTCCCGCGAAGTCCGCCTTGACGCGCCGGAGCAGGTCCGGGTCGAGCGCCACCTCGACGCCGGTCATCGCCAGCGCCTCGGCGGTCTGGAGCATCGACTCGTGGGCCGCGTCGGTGACCGCCGCGGCGGTGAACTCCGGCGTGTGGTTGAAGACCATCTGGCCAACGCCGAACGTCGGGTGGATCGCGGGCACGGCCTGACTGACGTTGCCCATGTCCGTGCTGCCGGTCGAGACGTCCTTCAGGTCTACGAACTGCCGGCCGAGCGCCTCGCCGTTGCGGCGGTAGGCCTCGGCCAGCGGCCGGTTCGAGCGCAGCGGTGCGTACTCCAGGTCCTCGTGCCAGTCGACCGTCAGCGCGCAGCCCGTGGCCAGCGCCCCCGCCTCGAAGCAGCCCTGGACGCGTTGCTTCAGCTCACGCAGGTACTCCGGCTGCTGCGCGCGGACGTAGAAGGTCGCGGCGGCGTAGTCCGGCACGATGTTCGCCGCCGCGCCGCCGGCCGTGATGATGCCGTGCAGCCGCGCGTCGCGGCGGATGTGCTGGCGGAGCTGCGCGACGGCCTGGTACGCCGTCACGACGGCATCGAGCGCGTTGAGGCCCTGCTCCGGGGCGACGGATGCATGCGCGGCGCGGCCGCGGTACGCCACATCGACGTGCGCGACGCCCAGCATCGGCGGGTCGGCGAAGTCCACGGCCATCGGATGCGCCATCATCGCCACGTCGACGTCCTGGAAAGCGCCGCGCGCGAGCATCATCACTTTGCCGCCGTAGTGCTCCTCGGCGGGCGTGCCCAGGATGACGACGCGCGGGTCCGCGGCGTCGATGGCGGCGATCAGGCCGACCGCGGCGCCGGCACCGGCCGTGGCGATCAGGTTGTGCCCGCAGGCGTGCCCGATCTCGGGCAGCGCGTCGTACTCCGCGCAGATGGCGATCGTCACGGGCCCGTGGCCTCGGACGCCGCGGAACGCCGTCTCGAGCCCGTAGACGCCGGTCTCCACCCCCTCGAACCCGTGCGCCTCGAGGAACGGCACGAGCTGAGCGACGGCATGGCGCTCCTTGAGCGCAAGCTCGGGGTGGGAGTGGATCTCGCGCGAGATGCGCACGAGCTCGTCCCCGGCAGCGCGGACGGCGGCGCGGGCCCGCTGCTTGCTGGCTTCCATCGAGCTGACGGCCATGAGCCACCTCCGGTGCGGCGATTCTACAGCGGGCGCGGGGGGCGCGACAGCGCCGCGCGCAGGCGCCGGAGCGGGGCGCTTCTACGCCTCCTGCCTCCGGCGCCTCAGGCAAAACCCTGATTCCCGTGCATCAGCCGTTCATCCATGCTGGTTGCGGCCGATCACACACACAGACGGGACACCAGAGATGATGGAGGCGCCATGCCGGATACTCAGCAGGCCACCGGACTCGAGCAGGAACTGAAGCAGGCGTTCGATGGCCTGCACGACTCGCTGCAGCGGGCCTCCGAGGCGACGGCCGCGCTCAGCGCGCTCGCCCCCCGCGTGCGGGCGATCAACGACGTCTTTGACCAGATCGAGGCCGCGGTGCACGAGGGCCGCCGCCAGATCGCCGGCGCCTCCGCCGCCATCGGCGGCACGCAGGTGCATCCGGCGACGGTCACGCGGCCGACGCTGGTCGTGCCGGCGGCGGGCGGCCGGCCCGCGCTGGAGCGACCGCAGACGCCGATCGAAGCGGCGCCGCCGCCCGACGCGGCAGGCGCGTCGACGGCGCTGCACGACGCCATCGGGCAGCCCGAGGATCTGATGTCGTTCCGGCTCGAGTTCGAGAGCCGCCCGGCGCCGCTCGACCTGCGCGCCGTCGACGATGCGATCAGCGAGCACCCCGCCGTGCGCGACATCGCCCTGCTGGACTACGACGGCCACAAGGCGACGCTCAAGGTGTGGATCGAAGGCGGCGCCACCCCGGCGGCGATCCAGGCGGCGATCCGGGAGCAGGTGCGCACGCTGTTCTCGCCGGACAACGACGTCACGGTGGTGGCGCTGGAGGACGCGGCATAGCCGCTGCGCGGCCCCGCCGCGACAGCCCGCTGACGACGGACAACAGACCACAGAGATCCATGCCGCGGGCCGGCACGGCAGGGGGCGGCCATCAGGGCGCGGTTGCGTTGCCGCCCGCAGCGTCGCGCGCCATCCGCACCAGGCCCTCCTGCGCGACCGAGGCGATGCGCGTGCCGTCCGCGCTGTGCATCTGGGCGAAGATCAGCGCGCGGGCGGCGTGGGCGACGGGGCTCTCGCTCGTGTACAGTACCCAGCCGTCGAAGCGCGGCGGCCGGTGGAACCAGAGCGCGTGGTCGATGCTCGCGGACATCGCCGGGCGCGCCGTCCACTCCTGCGCGCGGCGCGCGGTCTGCATCAGCCCGCGGTCGCTGGCGTAGGCGAGCACGGCGGCGTGCAGCACCGGGTCGTCCGGCAGCGCGCCGCGCGTGCGCATCCACACCCGCCGCCGCGGCGACGCTTCCGCCGGCGGCGCGTCCGCGGCGTCGCACGAGCGCATCTCGACCGGGCTGTCATGCCAGCGGTCCATCATGCGCCGCTCCTGCTCGTTGCGCGCGCGCATGAACTGCCATTCGGGCAGGCCGTCGGGGTCCGGCACTGCCGGCATCGGCTCCTGGCGCGAGGCGCCCGGCTCGGGCCGCGCGAAGCTCGATGACAGGTTGAAGATCGCCTCGCCGGACTGGTAGGCGACGACGTCGCGCGTCGTGAACGTGCGACCGTCGCGGATGCGGTAGACGACGTAGCGGATGGGCACCGCGTGCTTGCCCGGCCGCAGGAAGTAGGCGTGCAGCGAGTGCAGCGCCGCGTCCTCCGCCGGCACGGTGCGATAGGCGGCGACGACCGACTGGGCGGCGACGAGCCCGCCGAACAGCCGCCCCTCGCCCTTGCCGGGGTCGCCGAGGAAGAGGTCCTGGTCCAGCCGCTCGAGGTCGAGCTGGCGGATCAGCGCGTCGAGCTGGCGGTCGGGGGCGTCCGGCATCAGATCGAGTGTAGGGGGCATCCCGGCGGCGGACAAACGCCGCCGGCCGGTGTCCTGTCGCGTATTCTCACGGTTCCGTATGCTGATTGGCATCTGAACCGCTCCCGCCCATACAGGAGGAATCCCACTATGCCACTCAACAATGTCGTGCTCGTCGATGGCGTGCGCTCGGCGTTCGGGCGCGGCGGCCGCGGCGCGCTCGTCGCCACGCGCCTCGATGACGCCGCCGCCACCGTCGTCCGCACGCTCATGGAGCGCAACCCGAAGGTCAGCCCGTGGATGGTCGAGGACATGGGCCTCGGCAACGTGCTGGGCGCGGGCGAGCTGATCCTGATCGGCGCCAACAACGTCGCGCACCTCGCCGGGCTGCCGGCGGAGGTCTGCTCCTTCGACACCAACCGCCAGTGCGGCTCGAGCATGGAGACGCTGCACCGCATCGCCTCCGCGATCGCCGTCGGCTCGATCGAGTGCGGCATCGCGCTCGGCATCGAGCGCATGGGCCGCTCGCTGGCCGGCGGAGGCAACGGGGCGCCGAAGACGCGCGTCACGGAGTTCAACAAGAAGCTCGTGCAGATGAACGAGGTCCAGCGCAACATGGCGCCGGACCACGGCACGTACTTCTCGGTGCCGTTCCCGGACTTCATCCTCGACGCCTCGCCGATCACGTCGATGACGCAGACGGCGCAGAACGTCGCCGAGGTGTACAACCTTTCGCGCGAGGCGATGGACGAGTTCTCCGTGCAGAGCCACAAGAAGACCGCCGCCGCGTACCAGAAGGGGACCTACAAGGACGAGGTGGTGCCGCTCGAGGTCGAGCAGCCGGTGTTTGACGACAAGGGCAACTGGCTGCCCGACGAGCACGGCAAGAAGATCGTGTTCGAGCAGGACGAGTGCCTGCGCCCGGGGACGAACATCGAGGCGCTGGGCCAGCTCAAGCCCGTCGGCGGCATCCAGAGCTTCGGCGGCCAGGAGGTGCGCATCACCGCCGGCAACTCCTGCCCGACGAACGACGGCATCTCCGCCGCGCTGCTGATGAGCGAGCAGAAGGCGCGCGCGCTCGGCCTGGAGCCGCTGGCGCGCATCCTCGGCATGGGCGTCGCCGGCGTCAAGCCGCAGGTGATGGGCCTCGGCCCGATCCCGGCGACGCACAAGGCGCTGCGCCACGCCGGCATCACGGCGGACCAGATCGACCGCGTCGAGTTCAACGAGGCGTTCGCGGCGCAGGTGATCCCGTCGTGCAAAGAGCTGGGCATCCCGCTCGACCGTGTGAACGTGAACGGCGGCTCGATCGCCATCGGCCACCCGCTGGGCGCGACGGGCGCGCGGCTCGTGTCGACGGTCGCGCACGAGCTGCGGCGCAGCGGCAAGCGCTACGGGCTGGCGACGCAGTGCATCGGCGTGGGCATGGGCATCTCGACGGTGATCGAGGCGCTGTAGGCGCGCCACGAGCGCGCCGGCGTGCAGGGGCACAAGGCGTTGTGCCCCTACGTTGTTATGCGCGATGCGTCGTGGTCAGCGAGATCGGTGAACGGTGCGCGGCCGCCTACTCCGCGGGCGGCGCGGCGATCGCGGCCGGGGCGGCGAGCGCGTCGGCGGCGCGCGAGCCGCCGGCCGGCGGGCCGATCACGGTCAGCTCGAGCAGCTCGGCGACGTCGAACGTCTTCATCCGCTTCGCTTCGTCCGGCTCGACCGTGGGGATGCCGTCCTCGAACATCTGGATGCAGAACGGGCACGCCGTCGCGATCACCTGCGCGCCGGTGCTGTAGGCCTCCTCGGTGCGGGCGACGTTGATGCGCTTGCCCTTCGACTCCTCGACCCACATATGGGCGCCGCCGGCGCCGCAGCAGAAGCTGTTCTCGCGGTTACGCGGCATCTCGACCCGCCCGGCGCCCGGCAGCGCGTCGACGATGTCGCGCGGGCCGTCGTAGTTGCCGTTGTGGCGGCCGAGGTAGCAGGAGTCGTGGTACGTCACGGCCAGGGGCAGCTCGTGCTTCGGGCGCAGCGTGCCCTCGCGCAGCAGCCGCGAGAGGAACGAGCTGTGGTGGATCACCTCGAACTTCCCGTCGAAGTGCGGGTACTCGTTCGTCATGGTGTTGAAGCAGTGCGGGCAGTTCGTGATGACCTTGCGCACACCCTTCGCGTTTAGCAGCCCGATCAGGGCCTGGGCCTGCGTCTGGTAGAGGTACTCGTTGCCCAGGCGGCGCGCCGGGTCGCCGTTGCACAGCTCCTCGTCGCCCAGGCAGCCGTAGCTGACGCCCGCCTCGGCGAGCAGGCGCGCGACGGCGCGGGTCGTCGGGATGTTGCGGTCGACGAGCGCGCCGGAGCAGCCGACCCAGTACAGGTACTCCTGCGTGCCGTCGAACAGGGGGACGTCGAGACCCTCCATCCACGACGTGCGCGTGAACGGCGTGCCGCGCCAGGGGTGGCCGCGCTGCTCGATCTGCATCAGCGTCTGCGCCGCCGTCTCCGGCATGTTCGCCTCGTTCATGGTCAGGAAGCGGCGCATGTCCTGCAGCGCCGGCACGTGCTCGATGAACACGGGGCACTGCTCCTGACAGGCGCCGCAGGTGACGCAGTCCCAGATCGGGTTGAAGCCGACCTGCTCGACCAGCGTCATCTCGCCGCCCGCCGCGTGGCCGTTGCCGCCCGCGGCCGACGCCCGGAGCGCGTCCCAGACGAAGAGCGGCGTCTGCACCTTGTGGACCTCGCGCTCGATGGCGGTGCGCATGTCGTGCATGATGCGCTTCGGCGACAGCTCCTTGCCGGTGAGGTACGCCGGGCAGTTGATCTCGCAGCGGCCGCACTCGGTGCAGGTGTAGGGGTCGAGCATCTGCTTCCACGTCAGGTCCTGAACGAGGCCGGCGCCGAATCGCTCCTGGTGCTCGAAGTCGCGGATGGGCTGGAGCTGGCCGGTCGGCGCGACGCGGCGGAAGAGGATGTTGAACGGCACCGTCAGCACGTGGGAGTGCTTGCTGTACGGCAGGTAGTTGAGGAAGAGCAGGAAGTCGTAGAGGTGCGCGTACCACCAGAAGTCGAGAAAGCCCTGCTGCGTCCCCCGCGACATGCCGATGCCGTCCCAGACGCGCGAGAGACCGTAGGCGAGGAACGACCACGCCTGGCCCGCGTGCGGGTCGGTCGCGAACTCGAAGCTGTTCACGAAGACGTCGGTGACCATCAGGAAGCCGATGAAGAAGAGGATCAGCCAGCCGTCGAAGTTCAGCGTCATCCGCGCCGGCTTCCAGAACGCGCGCTGGTACGCCGCCATCAGGCAGCCGACGATGACGAGGATGTTGAACATGTCCATCGGCGCCCGCACCAGGACGTCGTAGTAGCTGCCGCCGAGGTGCTCGAGCGAGATGCTGGTGCTGAAGCCCTTGAGCAGGAAGTTGAGCGTGCGGACCTGGAGGATCAGAAAGCCCCACCAGATCATCGTGTGGAGGACGCCGCTGTACCAGTAGCGCCTGCGGGCCACGCGCGCGTTGCCCAGGAGGTACGGCACGAGGGAGACGAGCCGGTCGATGAGGTGGTCGAAGCGGTTGTCGCCCCGGCCCGTCGCGAACACCGCGACCTTCATCCCCACGGAGTACGCGAAGAAGGCGAGCGCCGCCGCGAACGAGACGAAGTAGACGTAGTTGCCGGGGAATTCGTGCGTCGGGAGCACGCGTCCTCCTCCGTCAGGCGGCGGGCGATGTAGTGCGAACGGATCATATCGGCGCGATCCGCATGGGGCAATCGGACGGGAAGCGGGAAGGGGGAAGTGGGAGGCGGGAAGCGGGAGGACGGGTCAGACACTGGCGGCTGGACGGTGGAAGGTGGACGCGCGGGATGATGCGGCCGGCGTGCGACCGGCGCGGGCTGAAAAGCCCGCGCTACGACCCGCGCTACGAGTGGACGGGTGATGTTTCATCCGCGGGGAGGCGCCGCCGCGCCATGAGGAACTGCTATCATCTCCCCGTGGCCGGCGCGCCCGGCCTCCTGTCCTTCACGTGGATCGCGAGCGGAGCGCATGGGCCGACAGGGCAAGCAATACAACGTCGCCGTCGTCGGCGCCACGGGCATCGTCGGCGCCGAGTTCCTCAAGATCGTCGCCGAGCGCCACTTCCCGCTGAAGGCGCTCAAGCTGCTCGCGACCGAGCGCTCGGCCGGCAAGCGCGTCCGCTTCGGCGAGGGCGACATCGGGGTCGAGGCGACGACGCACGCATCGTTCGCGGGCGCCGACTTCGTCTTCATCTCGGCGTCCGGCGCCGCCTCGCGCGAGTACGCGCCGGTCGCCCGCGACGCCGGCGCGATCGTCATCGACGACTCCAGCGTCTGGCGGCAGGACCCGGACGTGCCGCTCGTCGTGCCGGAGGTGAACGCGGACGACATCGACGCGCACAAGGGCATCCTGGCGATCCCCAACTGCTCGACGACGCCGCTCGTCATGTGCCTCTGGCCCCTCCACCGGCTGAACCGCGTGACGCGCGTCATCGCCGACACCTACCAGTCCGTCGCCGGCACCGGCACGGCGGCCGTGGCCGAGCTCGACGAGCAGTCGCGCGCCTGGGCCGAAGGACGCGAGCTGACGCCGCACGCCTACCCGCACCAGATCGCCTTCAACCTGCTGCCGCAGATCGACACCTTCATGGACAGCGGCTACACGAAGGAAGAATGGAAGATGATGGCGGAGACGCGGAAGATCATGCACGAGCCGGAGCTGCCGCTCTCGGCGACGTGCGTGCGCGTGCCCGTCTTCGTCAGCCACAGCCTGGCGGCGCACGTCGAGTTCGAGCGCGCGATGACCGCGGACGAGGTGCGCGACGTGCTGCGCGAGGCGCCCGGCGTCGTCGTGCAGGACGACCCGGACGTCAACCTCTACCCGATGCCGCGCAGCGCCGCCGGCCGCGACCCCGTCTACGTCGGCCGCATCCGCCAGGACATGTCGCACCCGAACGGCATCGCCATGTGGATCGCGTCGGACAACCTGCGCAAGGGCGCCGCCCTCAACGCCGTCCAGATCGCCGAGGAGATGATCACGAGGGGCCTGGTCTGAACCCCTATCCACTATGAACTATTCACTATGAACCCCACCCCAGGCCGCGTCCTCACCGCCATGGTCACGCCGTTCACACGGGACGGCGCGGTGGACTACGCCCAGGCGCGCCGGCTTGCCTCGGCGCTCGTCGGCTCGGGCTCCGACGGGGTCGTCGTCACCGGCACGACCGGCGAAGCGCCGACGCTCTCCGCGCCGGAGAAGCTGCGGCTCTGGGGCGAGGTGAAGGAGGAGCTGGGCGGCCGCGCCGCCGTGATCGCCGGCTCCGGCGACAACTGCACCGCCGACACCATCGAGCTGAGCCGCGAGGCCGCGCGCAGCGGCGTCGACGCGCTGCTGCTGACGACGCCCTACTACAACAAGCCGACGCAGGAGGGCATCTACCGCCACTTCGCCGCCGTCGCCGAGGCGGTCGCGGCGCCCTGTATCCCCTACAACATCCCGGGCCGCGCCGGCGTCAACGTCACCGCCGAGACGCAGCTCCGGCTCGCGCGCCTCGGCAACGTCATCGGCGTCAAGGAGGCGAGCGGCGACCTGGCGCAGATCGCCGCCGTGATCGAAGGCGCCGGGCCGGACTTCCTCGTGTGGTCGGGTGACGACGCCGACGCGTTCCACGTCGTGTCGATGGGCGGCTACGGCGTGATCAGCGTCGTCACGCACCTCGTCGGCCGCCAGGTCGCGGCGATGATCGCCGCCGCGGCGGCGGGCCGCACCGGCGAGGCGGCGGCGGTCCACCGCCGGCTGCTGCCGCTGGTCGATGCCCTGTTCTGCGTCACGAACCCCGTGCCCGTCAAGTACGCGCTGGGCCAGCTCGGCTTCGCGGCCGGCGGCTTCCGCCTGCCCCTCTGCGAGCCCGACGCCGCCGCCGCCGCGCGCATCATGGCGGAGGTGCGGCGCCACACCATCGACCTGCCATTACCGGTGTAGAGTGAGGCGATGACGACGAAACAGGAGGCGATTCAGCTCATCGAACGCATGCCTGACGGGGCGTCGCTCGAAGACATCTTCGCGGAACTGTACTTCAAGATGAAGGTCGAGCAGGCGCTGCGTGAAGTGGCTGCCGGACGCGTGGTATCCGACGACGAAGCCAGGGAGCGCTTCGCGAAGTGGCTCGACTCGCCTGGTCGCTGATCGCGCTCGACAATTTCTTTCACGGCTATCGCATCGTCGTGGCGGGTTCGCGCCCGCAGCGCGTGCGTGCTTCAATGCGGCCGTGCCCGACCTCCGACCTCCGACCTCCGACCTCCGCCTGATCCTGGGGATCGAGACCT
>JADEYI010002048.1_pt1 | contig 11577 bp, 16 predicted proteins | sample 8542331 | NCBI WGS metagenome assembly JADEYI01 (sample SAMN16510988, study PRJNA670497) | mine drainage metagenome | isolation source: biofilm near Copperflume 1 | place: Germany: Marsberg coppermine Kilianstollen | collected 2018-02 | reverse complement strand
CAATCAACCGTGGGCACGGTGCTCAGTATTTGTACCGCCCCCCGCCAGCCGGGGCGTCTTCAGCTATACACCGTCATAACACCAGATGCATTTACCTTTGAATAAGAGCATGAAGCTTTGAGAAAGCTCATGGAGTTGAGGTGTGCATGTGCAGGTGAACATCTCACAGGATGGCAATGCAGTTCCGGGCTTTCCATTGACTGTGCAACCCTGGATAGGGGCACAGACCACTGGTCCAAATATCTCAGCCGTCGGGGTGATTGTCAAACCTCAGACGCCTCATGACCCGTCCATCTTTGATGGCTACAGTGGCAAGCGCTGGTGCCAAGCCATCAACACTGTCCAGTCAACCGATCCAGGTGCTCTTCTCCTGCGCAAGTCTCCCATTGAAAATCTATTTTGTACCTTGCGCTCTGATGGAACTTCCGACTCAGGTTGCATTTTGTTCCAGGATCGCTTTCTTCTATCATATTTTGATGGCATGTTGACAAATATCTTGTCACTGTGCTTATTGACTGCATTTGTTGAAAAAGGAAGGAGTGGGCAAATGAGACCTGCAATAAAGGTAGAATGCAGGCATGAGTGATTCAGCTTGCATGTGCAGGATTTGCAGTGCCCCAAAGCCAGTTTGCAAATTGGGGGTCGGCGAATCATCCAGGGATCAGCCAGAGCAGCTGGAACAGTTGCTTTGCATGCAGCAACACAGTCAACCAGTGCACAAAAGTGACTGGAAGCACAAATGCCACCGACCAATTCAGCCTATATCGAGGTACTCGCTTGATTATCTGCTAGAATCGCTGAGAACACACTCCATACTTCTCCTAAATATGCTAGAGGTAAGAGCTATGTGGGGCAATACTGACAGCATCCACCTGTGCAGGCACACAGTTGGCTTCCCTGCTGAAGCCATCGTCTGATTCTAACTGCAGCTTTCTGTTCAATGGCCTGTACACTCCCTTCAACGCCTATGCTCAGCAGGTAATTCCCAGATCCAGAATGCAGAAGTCATTGCTTTCGAATATTGAATGTGCCAGTAGTCCCTTCACTCCTCACTGCCCAACACATCCATTGCTCAGGCTAGCACATCTTGCAAGATGACTTGGCACAGGGTAGAATTGTCGCTGCGTCTTTCAGATATTTGATGCCGCATGCAGGTTTCCTGCACCTACGGGCCCAGCCTCAACCCGAGCATGGAGGTGACTGTGCGCATGGACATCAGCCTGCTGAACATCTCCTACACGCTGGGATACACTCCGCCGCCCAACCCCAACGCTGCCAACCCCCAGAAGTTCATCCCCCTGCTCAGCCTCCAGTACTGGGCCTTCAACAGCCTCACCGGCAACCTCAGCTTCCCAGTCCTCAACAATGACACCGTGCAAGGTGGGCTTCACATGCATTGAACCCGTTTAGCCCTTTCAGCACTCTTGATCACATATGCTTATATGATGTGTTGACGTGGAGCACAATATTTAGCACGTCACAGGCACCGTGCCAGAACACAGCCAAAGATGCAGTGCATTTGCCAGGTGGTATGCTTGACCCGGTTGATAGCACTGAACACCACCTGGACTTGGAATCTGCATGCATTACAAATTATACCTCTCCAGAGCAGCATTCCACCCCCACCTGGTGCATTGTGATTTTTGTATGTTACGTGTCATGTATCCCGTCCTCCTCTCACTGGAGTCCAGGGAGAACCACTGAGAGAAGTGTGAGCATGCCACATTAAAAATGCACACTTCTCTCCAAAGATAGACGTGCAATGTATGCAAATGACCAGCATTGACTTTGGAATGCTTGGGCATGTTTGTGCAGGCCGTGTGAGGGTCCAGGCAGTGAGCTGCTGCATCATACCGGCTGCTGGTGGGCCCTGCGATCCCAATGCAATAACAATAGCCAACACCAGCGTGCAGATTGCACTGCTCCAGCCGACCAACAATGCAACCTTCTCCTTCCCCCTTACCCTCGCCTCAAACTCATGGGGCGGCCTCGGCCAGTGCGTCTTCAACATGAGCGTCAACTTTGAGGTACGCCCCCACCATCTGCAACCTGGTTTCTCACCCGGGAGACAAAGCTCATGGAACCCAAGGGTTTTCGCATTATACACATGTTCCTTGGCCCCGGCTGGCGGGTGGCGGTGAAAATACTGAGCCCTTAAAGGCAGTGCATCTGCAGACGCACCTTGCCTGGAAATTTCTTTTGAGTTATTCCCCAAAAGCGCCGTCTCAAGGGGTACTTAATACAAAAAATATTCAGAGTAATCAGGGATTATATGGTAGTGTCTTATAACCCCTGACCATGCTGACCTGGTGCGCAGGTTGGGCCCGGCGTGCTGTTGGGCTTTGGAATTCCAAGTGCCCCGCCGCCCCCCTCGCCACCGCCGCACCCCCCCCCGCCACCGTCTCCCCCCTCTCCGCCACCCCCTCCCATCGGCATCACTCCCTGGATCAACTTCACCGCCAACTTCCCCAGCCTGACTACCACCGACGCCACCGCCACGTTCCAATCCAGGTCCGGTCATCTCCGATGCTTGCACCACATGCCCAGAGTCTCTGCAAAACCTGAAGGCCTGCAGCAGCATGCATAATGGAATAAGTACTGTCATGTCAAATTTGCTCCCTCCAAATGCCTAAGTAAAATGATGAATTGGTCTGTCACTGCTTTGCATGCCTGACGGCACCTTTCATGGCTTCAGGTATTTCCAGCGCTTGACTGAGAGCTGCTTTCGCAGGTACCGCAACGCCATTGCAGCATCTGCAAATGTACCGTCCAGCCAGGTGACTCTGCAAGTTGCGTCCGGGTCCAGGAGGCGCCTCATGGCCGGCGGCCTCACTATCGTCACCATTGTGAGCGCCTTTCAAATTTGGATTTGAAGTACATTCGTGCAATGTGTATGTCCTGCGGTCTGTGGCTTAAATTTCTTGACCATGAAGTAAGGATAATAATAGGTATTCCAGCTGTTGTTGTGGACTCTGCATGCAAAGGTGATCTTTTATAATATTGTTTGTGCAGGTGACGTTTGGTGAGAACGATCTGTACCAGCTGGCCATCGCGTACAAGAGCCTCCTCCAGACCCAGAACCTGACGGCCATATTGGGATCTGACCCCTCCTTCCAGGTCAGCGGGGATCTTGCCTGTTACAATCGCTTCTTCATCGCTCAGTTTCACGTTGATTTCAGCGCCAGGATACCAGTGCAAATGGTGTCCTGGCAAGCGTTGTGCATCAGCATGGAATTTAGCAAGCAGTTGCATGGCAGGCGTCCATGGGCGCCGCCTCTTTTTCTGCAGTAGTCACCAATATGGTGCCGGTGCCGCCACCGCCGCCGCCGTCTCCACCCCCGTCGCCGCCGCCCCCACCGCTGCGGCCGCCGCCGCCATCCAAGCCCGCCCCGCCCCCACCGCCGGTATGGGCACATCAATCAGCGCTTATTCTTTTGTCACCACAACCACCCCACTGTCGCTGCAGCACACTGTGATGAGGAAAAGCAGTGCTAAGGATGGATGAGTGTGACGGCAAGATCAAACGTGAAGATCGCAAGCATTATGACCTCGGAGCAAGGCAACCCCAGGAGAGTTACTACGTCACCCCCGAAGTGCACAGGCTGCGTATGCTGGGCGGATCCGACCTTCCTGAGATTCTGCTGGGTGCTCAGCATTCAGACTGGGTGACTGCTGCCTAGGCTGGGGTTCTTACTGGGCTATACAGCCAGTTAGTTGAGGCGGTGCATGCATGTGCAGGGGCTGGGGTGCGGCACGGTGAACTGCGGGACCCACGGCACGCCAAAGGCCGGCACCTGCGGCTGCACCTGCGACTCCGGCTGGGGCACCTACCCCAACCAGGACCTGGCCAACTACCTGTACTGCACCAAGCCCACCACTGGCGGCACCACCGGCACAGACGGCCTCAGCCCCTCGCCTGGTGCGTGACAATCCTGCTGATCCTTACAACAGGGATCGTGTACGAGTGCCGCACAGGTGCACTCGATTAGGATTGAGCTAGCTCCCCATTGCAAGAACCCCATTTTATGACTCGAATTGCGCTCAAGACCCCTCCAAAGGACAGCATGGTCCAGGCAAAGCTGCTAATAATCTTCACTAGGGTGTGCCCCACCATCATGTTTGGAAACGATCAAACGCCAAGGCTCTCAGCCAAACCTCACTTGGTCATGTAAGCGATCAGTTCCGGCACTGCTTGCATGGTCTGCCGAATTCTCTTGCGCGTCAAACACATTCAACAACACCGATGCAATATAGGCGCCTCACAAAAAAGAGAGAGTCTGTGCATTGCACACAGCACCAGGACATTTGCTCGCACTACTGGAGTCCACGGCAACCTGCATTTTGACTTCTTGAGCACAAAAGTGCTTGCGGCGCATGCATGCATGGAGCGGTGACGGCAATGAGTCACGGATGAGTCATGGGTGTGTCATGGGGCGCAGGAGGGAACAGCACGACGCCGGCATCGGCGGTGGCCACACGCGTGAAGGCGTTCCTGGGCCTGCAGTGGCAGAAGTGGTGCATCGTGCTGGGCACCGTCGCTGGAGTGCTGATTGCATTCTATGCGCTCAAGAATTGCCTCCCCTGCTGGAGCTGGTCTAAGACGCTCGTGCGCATCGTCTGGGGGCTGCTCAAGTGCATGTTCGGCTGCTGCTGCTGCCTCGTCAAGTCCCTGCCGCGCTCCGACTCCCCAGCCGCCATCCGCAAAGAGGAGGTGGGAACTCTTCCCCTCTGCTTGCTGCACGTCCTGTAAATGAGTGTTTAATGCCCTGGGAGCCATTGTCCCAGGTGAACTCGGCTTCTTGGTCTTTTATCCTACTCACTTATTTTGAGCACACAGTGGAGGTCTTAAGCTCCCGTTTCTATAGTGCAGTACCCAGCACGAGAGTGGCAGAAGGTTCAGTGCATGTAGAGGCATGGCAAATGTAGTTACGAAGGCCCCGCACATCGTAGCGAAGTTCACTATGTGGCTGGTGCAGCTGCGGGAGGCGAAGAAGGAGAGGACGAGGGCGGAGGGCGAGGCGAAGAGGAAGGAAGCTGAGGAGAAGGCGCGGAAGAAGGAGGAAGCTGCCGAGAAGGCGCACGAGGCGCGGCTGGCCGCTCTGGCCGCCTCCGGCTCCGGCACTGCCCTCATCGGCGCAGCCTCCAGCTCTGCCAGGTCATCATTCCTCCCTGCATAGCCCCCAGCTTGATCTGCCAGTCCTCTGCCTGATCAGGAAGTATAACGTCATTGCGTTTCAAAACTTGTTTAATGCATGATCGCCCTTGTTGTGCCAAGAAAGCTGCTCAATGGGCTGCTCAGGTTCGCTTGTCCCGGAAGTTTGTGGCTCAGAGTCAGCGAGCTGCAAAAGGGTGGGTGGGTGAGAGGATGTGATCCATGCATGACAGTGTCAATGTGTTGATGTCTGATTGTGTGGGTGTGGCAGGGTGGATGGAGAGGGCAGCACCGGCCCCAGGAAGAGCGAGGGCAGGGGCCTGTTTGCGTCCGTGGCCAGCGCAGTGGCCGACAAAGGCATCAAGCGGCTCAGCGGGGCCAAGGCTGCCGGCAGAAGCACGGTGCCCACCGCCCAGACGGTCGCCCCCGTCGCGCAACCCAGCACCACACCAGCTGCAGCCACTGAGTTGGCCGCTCTCGCAAGCCTGCTCTCACAGGTACTCTTGGCCTTCTTCCATCAGTATCACTCTTTTATTGTCAAATGCAGATGACGGGCTGTCATTGGCTTTCTGTGTACACAGCGCAAATATTCCAGTGAAGAATATTCCTTGTTGCGCAGGCGGCGTCTCTCAAGACCCAGCAGAGCGCGCAGGCCTCCTCAGCCGACTACAACTTTGCAGCCGCGCTAAATACCGTGCTGCCGGCTCCCAACGGCGCAGACCTGCAAGCGGCGGCGAACGCCCAGCGCCTGGCACTGCAGCTGCAGCTGCAGCAACAACAGCAGATGCAGCAACAACAGCAGTATCAGCAACAACAGCAGATGCAGCAACAACAGCAGTATCAGCAACAACAACAGCAGCTGCAGCAGCTTCAGGCAGCAGCGCTGTCCAACATGCTTGGCCAAGCAACACCGGCCGGCTTGCAGCCGCCGCCGCATCAATTTATGGGCATTCCTGGGTCTGTGCCCCAGTTCCAGAACCCGCTGCAGACGCTGCTTGCGTCGCAGATGGCGAGCAATGCGAAGCTGGCCCCCCAGTACGGACCAGGCATCAACCCTTACGGGCAGCAGGGGGTTTACGGGGCCCAGCAGCAGCAGCAGTCCCCCGCGGTGGCGCGGCTGCTGCAGCAGCTATCGGCTCAAATACGGCCGCCGCCGTTTATGAGTCCCCCAGCAGCCCAGCAGATACCTGCCAACGTAGTGCAGAATCCTGTATTTGCTCAGCAGGCGGCGCCGCAGCATGACTTGCAGCAGCCTGGCGCTCCTCCTATTAGTAATGCTGATGCGCAGAACAACCCGCTGTCACCTCCATGAGTTCCTTGTGTCCACGTGTCCACAATTGATGTAGCCGTTTTTTAATCCCGGTATTTGATTGCTAGCGTTCCTGGGTGTTTTTTGGAGGCGCCCCTCCTATGTTAGGAGACAATAAATTGGTTCAGACAGGTATGTGCATCTGGTGTCCGCGTTGAAACACCTTGGAAGATTTGGTTTTATCAGCAGATGAGTAGACTATTAATTGTAGAGGGTTGGTTTATGTAACACAACTTCAAGCTTAAGCTTCTGATCAAGTCAAGTCACCTAGGCTTGGGCGACAGTCATTTCGTGCTGTACAAGCACAATGCATGACATGATTCATTCATAATAAAGCACAGCTGCAGCCACTTCACAGTACAAAGCTATTGCACAAGATACAATGTGCATGCCCCTTAGACAAAGCGCAATATGATCCACACCTCTCAACAACTCAGCTATATAGATACAGATATATCTTGATACCCTCTAAACAATCGCACCTACTGCTGAAATCAACCAGTACACCGTCCAAGACAGCCGCTACAGGCTGACGCCCATGCATGCAAATAGAAGTTTCTCGATCCTCAGCCGTCGCGGCAAACAGCGCAGAACCAGTCCCCGGCCGGTTCACTGGTGAGACCGAGGCATGACAGGTGGAATGCAGCCGGGCAGCCATCACAACACAGCAACTCCCCCTCGTTGTGGCACACGCCGCACACGTCCTCATGCTGCGTCTGGATGTGCTGGCTCGCCTCCCCCTCTGCGCATGATGACATCCCTCACTCTTCAGCGCATGCCACTGACACCGCAAAACATGTCCTCACTCGAGCATTTGAGGATGTGCACCAAATCGCAGTGCATAGCTCTGTAAAGGCTCTCACTGTAAAAAGCATTTTGGCATGCTCACTCTGTATGCAAACATTGAGAGTGAGCTGGAATGCTTTGTGCACGCTTCTATTCTTGAAGCAAGTCATAAGATGAGGCAAGATAAGAGCACGGGTGGTGCAGGTGAATGGTCAGGGATAAGGAAGAAATCAAAGGGTCAGTGGTGGTACCTGTGGCAATGAAAGAGCCGCTGAGGTCATAGGGGGAGTCAAAGAAGGGTTCTGAAGGCGCGGGGGACTGGTTCTCGGGCACGGGGCCGAGCGGCGTCCGGCCGGGGCCGCGCGGTGCGAAGCGCGCCAGCCGCTGCTTGAGGGGCGTCGGCGTGTGCAGCCGCAGGGAGTCGCGGTACACAGCCATCATCTCGCTCTGTCTGCAAGCCACAGAGGTCCGGACTGTCAAATGCAACTAGACTCTTTGACCCTCTTCCTGCCTTGATGCCTGCATACGGATGTCTCTTTTCTTCTCTTTATCAATGCAGATAAAGCGGGCTGTAAAATTCTCGTTCAGATCAATCAGCGTCTGCTTCAAATGTGTGAGGCCTTGGGGTCCAGTGAAATACAAATGTGCATGCGGCAATTTCTTTGCACATTCACGGCAAGAGCAATCCAGACCGCAAAGCAGGCCACAGTGCAGGCAGAATGGAGGCGCCAGAGCGGTACTTTTTGGGCTGGACAGAGCCAAACGGCTGAGTTTCGTCATCGATGAGGTCACTGAGCATGTCATCATCTTCGCCGTCCTCATCGCCTGACATGTCCTCGTCGTCCGACACCTCAGCCTCCCCATCAATGAACGCCGCCGCCATCAGCCGCCTAGAACAGAACCATGACTTGTTTGAGCAAGCACTATTGTATCACCACAACATGGGAAGCATTATACAGCGATAGGCGCTGATGTGAGAGACAGTAGAAGCTTGGCGCTTGCTTCTGGATTTTCCCAGCATTTGTCTTCTTTGCCGGGGCCGGCGTTGCAGCATGCAGGTCATTGCCAGGGGCATCTGCCGCGACTACATCTCTGTGCTTGCTGAGCCTCTTCAGCTTGCGCTTGCCCTCTGGCTCTGGCTCGCCTGCAATCAAATCTGGCAATCTTAACCTTGCTCACTCTCATATTCATGGATATTCCAAGTTTTCTCTGGACAAAAAATAAAAACCAAGCACGTGCTACACAGGCGAAAGAAGCGATATAAAGCAGTACAATGCATCCGATTGCATCCCTCCATTGAATGCCATGTTTGCCCACCAAGAGGTCAAGCTGGTTTTTTGAGGTCCAGTGGATCACATAATGGTCACGCCCAGCTGTTAACGCTGATATACATATCGAGAGGTGTGTGCATGAGTTAACCCGGAGTGCAGCTGTCGAGGATTGCGCGCTTGCGCCTGGCGACAGGCCGCCTGAAGCCACCGGTCGAGTCACTGGGGTCTGTCTGCCGCGAATGCTCCGCCGGCCGCTTGCCGGCACTCGGCAGGGGCGTTGCCTCCTCGGGGCTCCACAGCACATTCCCCCTCCTGGCTGCAGGCCTGCCCACAGCGAGTGCCGGGCTGGTACTGGGCTCCTCCGCACTGGCCCCGGCCGCTGCCGCGCCCACTGTGGCGCAGGGCGTCTCAAGAGGGGGTTTGAGCCCGGGGCTGGGAGGCGCTGAGAAGAAGTCCAGTCCGCCCAAGTCGTCCAGCAGGTCCCAGTTGCCCTTGACAACGGCCTTCTTGCTCTCCGGCTGCGGCCGCTGCTCGCTCTGCTGCTCTGCCACAGCAACACGATCAGGCCCTTCGATTGCATCGCACACTCGATTCTCGATGCCGTGCTGTGCTAGCAGTTGGCAGTGGGCGGCCATCGCAGGGCTTGGTCCGGCGTGCCACGCCTGCTGCATGCGATCCTGAGCTGCCTGCTTCTCTGTGCTCTGCTGAGGTCTGCAAGGTTGCATGCGCTGTGCTTCCCCCGTCCCGCTGCCTCTCTGTGTAGAAGAGCCCACAATCACAGGATCGCCGCCATCTGCGGACATGTCACCAGGGCGCATGTCGCGCGCTGTGCTGGCCGGCCGGCTGCTGTGCGCGTGCGTGCCCGCAGGTGTAGAATCAGGCACCCTGTCCGCCGCAGCCCGAGCTGGCAAAGGCCCAGGCTTCCCACTCCTGGCGTGAGGCAGTCGGCTGGCAAGAGGCATCTGTGACAGCGCCACAACCTCTGCCTCTGTGTCGCTGTCCAGCACCTTGCACACCTCGAAGTTTGCTCCTGCTGTGCACGCGTCTGGCTGCGCTGCCTTCGCATCTAGGCCCGCATCCTCTCTGGGCACGGCAGTGCTGAGCGCATCCCGGCTATGCCTGCTGGCGTGGGCTGCCCTGACGCTGACTCGGTCTGCCAGGGGCACCTGTGACAGCGTTTCCTCGTGCTCGCCGCCATCTCCGACCTCAATGCGCTCTGGTAGACTGGCGTTTGCCGCTGACGGTTGCAGTTGGCGGTCGGTTGCGCTGTCGCCCTTTGCCTGGCGCAGCCTGTTCTGCAGCCTGTGAAGCAGCGGCTGCTGCGACAGGCGCTCTTTGCCATCACCGTCGCTGGCACCCTGCTCCTCTGCCGCATCTGCCTTTGGCATCTCTGCAGCTGTGCTGTGGCTGGCATCTGCATGCTGCTCAGTCTTCGGCAATGCTGCGTCCAACCCTGCAGCAAAAGTAGCTGGGGGGGCCTCCCTGAGCTGGTGAGCGCCAGCCAAGCAGTCCAGCTCTGCAGCAGCAGCAGAGGCCGGCATCTGCTGCTGTGCCCTGCTGGCGAGCTGCATCTTCTCCTTCAGGCTCATCTGGGGGCCTCTGACCACTGCCTCGGCAGCCTGTAGCTCTGCTGCTCGTGCGGCGGCTTCGCTGGCCTTCCTCCTGGCAGCGGCGGCGTCCTTTGTAGCCTTTTTCTGCCGCTTCTGCTGCTCCGGCTGCGCTCCTGCGCTGGCTCTTTTCTCCCCCTTAGCGCCCTTCTTTGGCTGTTTCCCATCCTTCTCGGCACCGGCCTCCGCCTGTCCAGCGGCTGCGGCCGAGGATCCCTTGATCGCTCCCTGGCCATGACCGCCTCCTGCCTCCTCCCCTGCTGGATACCCTGTGCCAGCCTGCACCGCTGGAGGGCGATCTTCGTCGTCACTCGGCGCTTGGTCGCCGCAGAGGATGCTGTGCAGGTCTGCAAGCCACGCTGCTGCGCCGCTGGCAGCATTGCTTTGAGCTGCAAGGGATTCTCGCGCAGGGAGTGCCTCTGACTGCCGTCCCATGTCAGCTGAGGGCGCTGCTGTGGGGGTTCCAATTACGGCGGCAAGCAGCTCCGCTGCCGGGGACCTGACTCGGATGCTCATGTCTGCTTGGACACTGCGCAATCGCACCATAAGGAGGTTGAAGCTAAGGCTTTTAACAATCCCGAGCTTCTCTCAGCTATAAAACCATCCAAGAACAAGACAATTGCCCAGAGAGGGCAATTGTTGAGAGTAATTTGCGTGGCGCACCTGATGACGTCTGCACAATCTGGGAATGGAAGTGCGGCCATGATGCGCTCTGCTGCGCTTGCATCTGCAGCGACACATTGGGCCTCATGAGCAGGCTCCTGGAGTGATGCGACCTCCACATCACCAGCCGCATCAGCACTGCCGTCTCTCTCCTGCACAATCCAGTATCATGCATCATCTCATGATGCTGGGGCTGAGGACACCAGCGCTGCTCCACTGAGAACACCAGTGAGTGCAAGGCCATCGACAGGAATTGTTTTGTGCAGAGCACGTTGGAAGTAGCCAAGTGGTGCTTGCCTTGGGATCATCGGAGTCTATGAAGAGCGGCTCCATCAGGTCTTCCTCAGACTCCACGGCTGCCCTGCTGCTTGGCTCAATGTCATCACCAAAGTCTGGCCGGTCCTCCTCAGCTGGAGGCCTGTCCATTACAGTCACATCAGGGTCCGCAGTGGGACCCTCCTGTGCTGGCTCTGCCACACGCGCAGGCAAGACAACGCTGGTATTGCGGCTGGCATTGTTCGCAGCGATGCGTTCCTTCAGGCTCATCGGCGCCGCCTTGGCAGCCAGAGCCTGCACTGGCGCCTCGGCCTGCTCCGCTGGACTGTCATCATCGGGGTCTGCATGGGCCGGCCGTGGTCCGGCAGGCCGGCCGTGCCGCGCCGCGCCGCCGCGTGCCGAGCCCTTTGCGGGGCCGCGCCAGCGGCTGTGAGGGCTGACGGCCGCACCGTCCGTCGGTGGCGCAGGCGCCTCGGCCCCGGCTGAGCTGGCGTCCCCGGCACCGCCGCGCGC
>JADEYI010002047.1_pt1 | contig 11585 bp, 11 predicted proteins | sample 8542331 | NCBI WGS metagenome assembly JADEYI01 (sample SAMN16510988, study PRJNA670497) | mine drainage metagenome | isolation source: biofilm near Copperflume 1 | place: Germany: Marsberg coppermine Kilianstollen | collected 2018-02 | reverse complement strand
ATACACCACCTCGACCCTCAGGGTAACAGGCGGACGACGAACGGGGATCGACGCCCCGATCCGACGCTCTGTACCGTGCGGCGCACCCGCCACCGTAGCCGTCCCGCACACCGCCCGTAGGCCGTGCGTCAAGTTGCTCCCATCCTCAGGGCGTATGCTCGGGCCATGGTTCGCTGCCTGATCGCCGTCGCCATCATCGCCACACTAGCCGGCGCTGCCTGCACCTCGGCCGCGCACCCGGCGGCCGCGCCCACTCAGGCGCCCGCCGTCGAACGCACCTCCGTCAGCCCGCCAGTCGCCGTGTAGACGTCGATCGGTCAGACCGCGGCCGCGGCGACGCCGTTCGTCGGGCCGTGGTCAATCGTCGGGTTCTCGTTCGTGAGCAATGCCGAAGGCTGGCTGCTGCGCCAGAACGACGTCCGCATGCAGGTACTGCGGACGACGGACGCCGGCGACAGCTGGCGGATCCAGTACGACGCCACCGACCCGGTCGCGTCGACCATCCAGTTCGTCGACGCCACGCACGGATGGGTCGGCGGCATCACCGACGGCCCGGAGTGCCATGCCCAACTCGACCGCATCGTCGAAGCCTGCCACGGCGCCGTGCTGGCGACGTCGGACGGCGGCGCGCCGTGGCGCCTCACGTCACCGACGACACTCGCGATCACGAGCATCCAGTTCGTCAGCGCCGCCACCGGCTGGGCGCTCGCGCAGCGTCACTGCAACGCCTGCGAGACGAACCCGATCGACGTCCTGCGCACCACCGACGGCGGCGCCTCGTGGAAGACGACCGAACTCCCCGCGAGCGAGTACGAGTTCGATGCGCAGCTCGCCGCCATCGACGCCGCGCACGCGGTCGTCGCGACCGGTAGCGTGCTGTCGGCGAACTACACGACAGCGCAGGCCGGTGTGGTATCGATCACCGACGACGCTGGCGCTACGTGGCAGTCAGCGCCCTCGCCGTGCTCGCACAACGACGCAGCCTTCCCGGCCACTGACCTTGCCCGGCTGACCATGCTCAACGCCCGCATCGGCTGGGCGATCTGCGCGGACGGCGCCGCCGACGGAATGCGCGGCAGCAACCTGTACCAGACGCGGGACGGCGCGCAGACGTGGACGCTCATCTCCGAGTACGGGACGGCGCCGGCGCACCCGGTCCCCGGCGTCGGCACCTTTCCGGGCGGTACCGGCGAGATGCAATTCTTCGACGCCCTCCACGGCGCCTACGTGACCGAGGAGCGTGGCTCGTTCCTATGCCGGACTGCGGATGGCGGCCAAAGGTGGGCTTGCGCGTTTGCCGCCGAAGGCATGGACAGCGTCAGCCTGCTGCAGTTCACCGACGCGCAGCACGCGTTCATCAGCGACGACAGCCGAGTCGGCCGCACAACCGATGCCGGCGCTCACTGGAGCGAACTCCAACTTCCGCGTTAAACGCATGCCGCCCTGGCCGCCAGGGCACGGCAATCTTGCTCTTTGCTCTTGCTCTTTGCTGTCGTCGGCTACGGACGCGTGCTCGCACTGCGCACGAGGCCGTCGGCGTCCACCCAGGCGTGGGGCATCGCGGGTGAATTGAAGGCGATGCCGGCGTTGCCGGCGTGGTCGATGGCGATCAGGCCGCCGGATGCGCTGAGGCGCGCGCGTAGCACGTCGACCAGCTCGTCGCACGCGGCCTGGACGGGCACGCGATGCCCGACGTGGTCGCAGACGCGCTTGCTGGCGACGAGCTTCATCAGCGCCTCGCCGTCGCCGGTCGCAGCGACCGCCGCGCTGGCGTTGTCGGCGTAGCCGCCGCATCCGGCGAGCGGGCTATCGCCGATGCGTCCGGGCATTTTGCGCGGGATGCCGCCCGTCGATACGGCGACGGCGAGATTGCCGGCAGCGTCGCGCGCAACGGCGCCGACGGTATCGCCCGCGGCGCCGGACGGGCGCTGCGTCTCGTCGGTCGCCGCACCATCTGCGCCGACCTGCGCCGTTCGCTGATCCAATTCTCCCTCGCCGCGAGCGGGGCGCATCTCCGGCGTCGGCCAGGCGGTCGTGTCGCAGCGCGGGAAGCCGATGGCATCGGCGAACTGCGATGCGCCTTCGCCGGCGAGCAGGGTGTGCCGGGTGTCGGTCATCACGCGGCGGGCGAGCGAGACCGGATTGCAGACATCGCGCACGATCGCGACGGCGCCGAGCGCGAGGGTCGCGCCGTCCATGATCATCGCATCCATCTCGACGACGCCGGCGATGTTTCGGAAGCTGCCGCGGCCGGCGTTGAGGCCGGGCGCGTCTTCGAGCGCGCGGACGGCCGCTTCGACGGCATCGAGCGCGCTGCCGCCGGCGGCCAGCACAGCATCGCCGGCGCGGGCCGCCGCCTCGCAGGCAGCGAGCGCACGCTCGAGCGCTGAGCCGGCACTCCAGGCGCCGGCGCCTCCGTGAACGATAATGCGCGCTTTCATCGCAGCCTCAAGTTCGCCCGTGCGTCGTGCGCAGGGCTGATCGCAGTCCTCTGCGGTCGACGGCGCCGTTGGGCGCGAGTTACGGGCGCTCCTGGCGTTCGCCCCAGCGCTCCCAGTACGTCACCCTCTGCGCGGGCACCCGCGCCGGCTCCCCGAATTTGCCGCGCGGATGTCCGATGGGGATCAGCGCCATGGTGTCGACGCCGTCCGGGATGCCGAGCAGCTCCTTCACCTCGCGTTCGTGCAGGCGATGCAGCGTCGTCAGCGTCGTCCCGAGTCCGAGCGCGCGTGCCGCGAGCATGAGGTTCTGCACCGCGGGATACATCGACGCGCCGTGCGTGACGTCGGCGCCCGCGCCGGTGCGGTTCTGCAGCGTGGCGAGGATCAGCACCGGCGCGTCGGCCAGGTGATTCGCGAGGTAGTCGGCGGACTTGAACATGCGACCCTGGCGCTCGTCCTCCATCATCCCTTCGCGGCGGGGGCCGTAGACGCGGTCCCAGGCGTCGAGGTACCAGGCGCCGATCTTCTCCTTCGTGGCCCGGTCGCGGATCACCAGGAAGTTCCAGCCCTGCGTGTTGCCGCCGCTCGGCGCATGGATTGCCGCGTCGAGGATCGTCCAGAGGTCCTCATCCGAGACCGGATCCGGCAGCAGCCGGCGCATCGCCCGCTGCGTGCGAATTACGTCGAAAAACTCCACGTTCGCGCTCCCTTTCAGATTCAAATCAGCCGTCGATATCCCCACTTTTCATGTATGGGGCGAACCGCCGCTGAGGTGCGCGCATTGTCGCGCCGCATCACGCGGCGATCCAGCACGCGGCCTGCTGCTGAGGCATAGTATGAAGGATCGGCGCGCTATCCTTCGTCGAGAGATGGCGCTGATCGAGGAGAGTTGCATTTCCGTGAGCTTCAACGTCGCCTTCATCCTCTTTCCGGACTTCGAAGAGCTGGATTTCGTCGGGCCGTACGAGGTCTTCGGGATGACGTCGAAGTACATCGACCCCGAGTGGCGGGTGTACAGCGTCGCCGAGGAGCGGGAGGTGCGTGCGTTCCACGGGCTGCGCGTGGTCGCAGACCATACCTTCGCCGAGGCTCCGAAGCCGGACATGATCTGCGTGCCGGGCGGCTTCGGCACACGGCCGGGGAGCGACCACGAGCCGTTAACGTCGTACATCCGCCGGAGCGGCAAAGCGGCGCAGCTTGTGACGTCGGTCTGTACGGGCGCCTTCCTGCTGCATCGCGCGGGGTTCCTCGAAGGCAGGCGCGCCACGACGCACTGGGGCGCGAAGAAGGAGTTTGCGGCGCTGGCGCCGAACACCGAGCTCGTCGACGAGCGCTGGGTGCAGGACGGGAACGTGATTACGGCGGCGGGCGTTTCTGCCGGGATCGATATGGCGCTCTACGTCGTCGGGATGCTGAAGTCGCCGGAAGACGCACGCAAGGTGCAGCAGTTCATGGAGTACCAGCCGGCGCCGCCGTATGCGGACGTGGCGCAGGGCTGAGGAATCCGCCGACCATCGCGCGGTACCGCTCCCGCGATCGCGCGCCCGTCTGCAATCGACGCGCCGGTGGCGTCACGCCGCGATGCGCTGGCGGTGCTTCGGGCGGGCTGCTACGCCGAAGATGCGGGCGCGCATGCGGTCGACGGCGTCTTCGGTCGGTTCGTGCCGGGCTTCGACGCGGGCGGGCGCGAGGGTATTGGCCAGCCAGCGGACGGTGGCGGTGTCTTCGATATCGGTAATGGCGGCGGTTTGCTTGCTGTTCATGGTCCTCACTCAGTCTCAGCATCGGCCCGTGGGCGCCGATCTGTGACGGTGCCAGCACCCGATCGGGTGACATTGACGGGGCTCCGGCCGGGTGCCGTTTCTTCCGCCGATACCTGTAACGCAGAGGAGGGCGAAACGTTACAGCCGATGCTGGAGGCTTGAGGCTGGGAGGCTGAAGGCTGGAGGTGAACGGCCGATCCACCGGCCGAACGGGCGTTCCACCTTCTATCGTCTATCTTCCATCTTCGGCACGAGCGCCTGTGCGGCCTGGTTCAACCTCACCCCGACCGGGGGCGGCGAAGCATCGTCCAGCACTCCGGGCCTTTGCCGTGGTCGCAGTTGAAGTGCTCGACGACGGCGAAGCCGTGCTTCTCGTAGAACGGCACGTTTTTGGCCTTCTGGGTCTCCAGATACGCTGCCCGGCGCTGGCTATCGGCGCGCTTCAGCACGTCGGAGATGAGGAGGCCGCCGAGGCCCTGTCCCTGCTTCGGCGGGTCGACGCCGAGCACCATCAGGTACCAGTGATCGTGAGCATCGGGTGTGCCGGCGAACGCCGCCTCGTGCTTCTTCTCGAACTCGTCCATGATGCCGCCAAAGCGCTGCAGCGGGCCCAGGCGCCAGCGCCAGATATTCGGCAGGAGGATGCGGATCACGCTCAGCGTCGGGATCTTCGCCTTGCCCGGCGGCAGCCAGAGCGCGGCGCCGACAGGCTGTGCGCCGGTGGTGAAGCACTCGCGGTAGGGCTCCGCGATCTGCATCGCGCCTCGCATGAAGATCGGCAGGAGCGTCTGGCGCATGGGGTCTGCGGGCCAGATGTAGCGCATCAGCGGGTCGTCCCAGAAGGCCCGCGCGAGCGCCTGCGCCGCTGCTTCGCGCTCCGCGGCGGCGATGCGGTGCGGCGCTTCGGCCGCTGGGCGTGCGGTGCTGGTCTGTGGTTCGGGGTCCGCCATCACTCCGCCTCCTGCAACTGCGCTGGGGAGTGATTATCGCGCCGGGCGGGGTGGGCGACAAGAGGGCGGCAGGGGGAAGCGCAGATGACGCAGATGCGCGCAGATGCGCGCAGATGTGTGTGGATTCTGGCGTTCCGCATCGATCTGTTGAGGAACGGACCGGATCCGGGAGCCCGTAGCAGCGAGCTCAGCTGCGCGTAGTGCGCTTCGCCCGCGGTGTTACAAAACAAAACTGCTATTCCGGGCGGCGGTTCGCACTTCGTTAACAGATGGCGAGCACTTCGTTCATAGGCCTGCCCTACAGTAGCGGACGAGGGCGGACCGCTTGCACGTCTATCGTAGGCGTAGGGTGTGACTACTTGAGGCAGGGAGTGAGCAAGCGGTCCGCCCGCTTCTCCCCTGCGGGGGCCGCAACGGCCTCGTTATACTGTCCCCGGCTCATTGAGATGAAAGTAGCATCCTATGCCGGGCACCATTCTCGTCGTTGACGATGAAAAGAACATCGTCCAACTCGCTCGCCTCTACCTCACGAACGAGGGATACCGCGTCGAGTCGGCTTCCGATGGGAAGCAGGCGCTCGAGCGCGCAAAGGCCGTGCGCCCGGACCTGATCGTGCTCGACATCATGATGCCGGAGCTCGACGGCTTGAGTGTCTGCAGGGAGATCCGCAAGACCAGCAACGTGCCCGTGATCATCCTGACGGCGCGGGGCGAGGACATCGACCGCATCGTCGGGCTGGAGATCGGCGCCGATGATTACATGGCGAAGCCGTTCAACCCGCGCGAGCTGGTCGCCCGCGTGAAGGCGGTGCTGCGGCGAGCGCAGGGCGAGCGCGAGGCGCCGGAGGTGATCGAAGTCGGCAACCTCCGCATCGATGCGGCGAGCCGTGAGGTGACGCTGTCCGGGCAGGAGATCCACCTGCGGGCGAAGGAGTTCGAGCTGCTCTCCGCCTTCGCGCAGCACAAGGGGACGGTGCTCGACCGTGAGCGCCTGCTGCGGCTGGTATGGGGCGCCGACTACTACGGCGATACGCGGACGATCGATGTGCACGTCGCCTGGCTGCGCGAGAAGCTGGGCGGGTCGCCGGTGAAGATCCAGACCGTGTGGGGCGTCGGGTACAAGCTCGTGGTAGAGAGCGATGCTGGGAAGTCTTAGAGCGCGCCTGACCATCTCGTTCGCGCTGGTGGTCGCGCTGGCGGTGTTCCTCGCGGGCTTCGGTGCGCTGTTTCTCCTGCGTGATCAGCAGCAGGCGACGGCGCGGGAGCGCTACGGCCGCGTGGTCGCGCCGATCAGCCTCTCCGTCGCGGGGATGCTCGACAACAACGAACCGTTGGGCCAGATCGAGGACACGCTGGGCGGCAATGCGCGCACGTTCGGCGTGCGTGTGCTGCTCGTCGATCAGGACCTGAAGGTGGTGTACGACAGCCAGGCGAAGCTCGATGGTCAGTACGTGCTGTCGTTCGAGAACCCGAGTGTCCAGGTGCTGAAGACGAGCGATGGTTTGTCGTATAAGGCGGCGGGCTACGGCGAGGCCGGCCTCGAGCTCTTCGCTCCGCCGACGATGGGTAATGCGACATCGCCCTCCTATGTGCCGCTCGTCGCGATCCCGGCGAGCGAGCTGGCGTCCGCATGGCTGGACCTGGCGCCGCGCCTCGCGATTGCCTGCGCCATTGCGCTGCTCGTCGCGTTCCTTGTGTCGTACTTCATCTCGCGGTCGATCTCCGGGCCGTTGCGGCGGATCACGCAGGCCTCGATGCAGATGGCGCAGGGTGATTACGACGTGTACATCCCGATCCACGGCGAAGATGAGGTCGGGCGGCTGGCGGAGGCGTTCAACGGCATGGCGACGGAAGTGAACAAGTCGCAGCGGACGATGAGGGATCTGCTGGCGAACGTTTCGCACGAGTTGAAGACGCCGCTGACCTCGATTCAGGGCTTCTCGCAGGCGATGCTCGATGGCGCGATCACGACGGACGAAGAGTTCCGCGAGTCGAGCCGCATCATCAACGAAGAAGCGAACCGCATGCGCATGCTCGTCGACGACCTCCTGCTGCTCTCGCGCATGGAGACGGGGCAGGCGGCGATGGAGCACAAGCACGTCGAGCTGGCGCCGATGCTGGAGCAGACGCTCGACCGTTTTCAGTGGGCGATCCGGGATGCGGGGATCGAATGCGGGACGAGCATCGAGTACATCCCGCCCGTGCATGGCGACGCGCGACGGCTGGAGCAGGTGTTTTCGAATCTCATCGAGAACGCAGTGCGACATACGCCGCGGGGCGGCGTGATCACGGTGAACGCGGTGATGCTGCGCACCGGCGAGATCAGCGTCGGCGTGCACAACAGCGGCTCCGTCATCCCGAAGGATGACCTGCCGCGCGTCTTCGAGCGGTTCTTTCAGGTGGACCGGGCGCGCGTGCGCAAGGGCGGCAGCAGCGGCCTCGGGCTGTCGATCGTGGCGGAGATCATCGAGGCGCACGGCGGTAAGGTGCGCGTCGTCAGCGACGCGGAGCGCGGTACGGAGTTCATCGTCACGCTACCGCCGGCCGTCCTCAACGAGTCGCAGGACGGTAGCGCGGTGGCGAAGACCGCGCGCCCGAAGCGCATGCGCAAGAGCCGCCAGGCGCACGCGGGACCTAACCCCCGGCCCCTTCCCTAGAGGGAAGGGGAGACGGTAGCGGGCGGTACGTGAGACAACTCCCCGCGTGCGTGCGCAGCTCGTTGCTCGTCGGTCGCCGAACAGAAGACGGCGGGCAGGTTCCAATGAGACCTTGCGCCGCACCTTTGCGAGCCGCCGGCCTTCCCTTAGGGAACGGGAGAGGTTCTTGGAGGGCTCGCGCCGCGGTTATCCACCGCTGCGTTCGTGAGCCGGGCACCGACTGTACACTCTGAGCTGTGGACTCGTCGATCACTGCCATCATCCTCGCCGGCGGCGCCGGGACGCGGCTGCGGCCGCTGACGTACGCGCGGCGGAAGGAGCTGGTGCCGATCGTCAACCGGCCGCTGCTGGAGTACCGCTTCCGCAATCTGCGCGAGCATGGCGTCGCGCGGATCATTCTCGCCTGCTCGCAGGGCATGAGCGAGATCGAGGCGCACTTCGGCGACGGCGGCGCGCTGGGCATCGAGCTGGCGTACAGCTACGAGGATCGGCCGCTGGGCTCCGGCCGTGCGGTGAAGGAAGCGGCGCGCGCGCACGGCGCCGAAGGCAGTACGCTCGTCGTCTGCAACGGCGACATTCTCACGAACATCGACCTCGGCGAGATGATCGAACAACACCGCGAGGCGGGCGCGACGCTGAGTCTTTCGCTGGCGCCGGTCGATGATCCGTGGCAGTACGGCGTCGTCGAAGCGGACGAGGATCTGCGCATCCGGAGCTTCGTCGAGAAGCCGCCGCAGGGCGAAGAGCCGAGCAATCTCGTGAACGCCGGCACGTGGCTCTTCGAGCCGGACGTGCTGGCGCGGGTGCCGGACGACGATGCGGCGCTGCGCGACGGCTTCGCCGAGCGTGTGCTCTTCCCGGGCATCATCGCGGACGGGCTGCGCGTGCAAGGGTTCGTCGAGGACCTCTGGGTCGACGTGGGTTCGCCGGAGCGTTACCTGCGCGCGAACAGGCTCCTGCTGGAGCGCGTCGCCGAGCAGCTCGGCGAGGACGTGATCGGCCTCGAAGGCTCGGAGGTCGCCGACGACGCGCGGCTTACGGGGCTCGTGTACATCGGCCGCGGCGCGAAGATCGCGTCCGGCGCGACGGTCAGCGGTCCGGTCGTGATCGGCGAAGGCGCGGTGATCGGCGAAGGCGCGATCGTCGAGGCGAGCGTGCTCTGGGAGCAGGCGTCCGTCGGCGAGAGCGCGCGCGTGAGCGGCAGCATCATCGCCGCGGGCGCGAGCGTCGGAGATGCGGCAAGCGCGCGCGACGCGGTGCTGGCGGATGGCGCACGGATCGCGGCGGGCCATCAACTCGCGGCGGGCGGGCGGCTGATGCCGGGCGAGCAGGTCGGCGCGGAAGCTCCAGGGGGACGGCAGCCGGCGGAGTAGCACCCGTCTGTTCGACGTCCGCACGACACCACCGCACGAGATGGCACCGCCGTGCATGCCAACAGTCGCGACCGCGCGCGAGATGATGTGGCACAGCCGGCCCCGGCTGTGTTTGCGCGAGCAGCGAAGATCCCGCAGCGGGTTCGCTACGGGGAAGCGGAGAGCGGCGACGAGACGCGCTGCAGCGTCACGGTGAAGATCGCGTACTTCCAGATCAGCGCGTCGTCCGCGATCCAGCGGCTGACGAGCGCGGGCTTCGCGGGATCGTAGCCGCCGGGATGCAGGTCGAGCCGGCCTTCGCAGAACACGGCGGCTACGCGGATCGGCGCGAAGTTCACTGCGGCGACATCGTCGACGCCGTGATCGAGCGTGCCGTCCGCGCGCATGTCGTGGATGATCGGCGCCGACGTGATCACGACGCGGTCGCCGCACTGTTCGATGCGCTCGACGTGTGCGCTAAGCGGATGACCGGCGATCAACTTCCCGTTTTGCTCGACGGCGACAGCGCGCCAGGTGCCACGCAGGTCTGGCGCGCCTGCGACGATCGGCGCATCGCAGCCGGCGAGCAGCGGCGGCGGCATCTCGCCGTGCCAGCCGCCCGAGGGCGTGTGGGCCACCGGGATGTCGTCTGGGTGCATTTCGTCCGACCTCCGCGCGCCCCACAATTGGGCAAACGCTTCCACATCTTTATAGGGGACCATCGAGGGTGTCTGGAGCGCACCGCTCGCGCGACGTTCGCTGTCCCGATCCATCCCGCATGATGACGCAGAACCGTGCCTTATACGCAGCGTCAACGCGCATGACTGGCTCGCTGCGCGTGAGCCGTGATCGCTGCGGCGCGCGCTCTTGATCTCGCCCTCACCTCACAAAAGAGGCCCCGGGGCGTTCGGTACACTTGCGCGATGACGACCGAAACGACGTCCGCGCTGCCCGAACCGCGCGAGAGCGTGCGCGCGCTGCTCGCCGATGCGATCGCGATCCGGCGCGATGTGCACCGGCACGCGGAGCTGTCGACGGAAGAGCATCGCACGCAGGCGGTAATCCTCGATCGGCTGCGGGCGCTGGGGCTCGACGATGTGCGCGCGGCCGCGGACACCGGCGTCGTCGGCACGGTGCGTGGCGCGCACGCGGGGCCGGCGCTGCTCTGGCGCGCGGACATCGACGCGCTGCCGCTGCTCGAAGCCACCGGCCTGCCGTTCGCGTCCGAGAACGCCGGCGTCATGCACGCATGCGGGCACGACGGCCACGTCGCGATCGCGCTGACGCTGGCGGCGGCGCTGCAGGCGACGCGCGGCGATCTGCACGGCAGTGTGCGCTTTGCGTTCCAGCCGGCGGAAGAGCGCATCGGCGGCGCCCAGCGGATGATCGCCGAGGGCGTGATGGAAGGCATCGACGCCGCGTACGGGCTGCACATCTGGACCGACGACCCCGTCGGCGAGGTGCTCGTCGTGGCGGGCGCGATCTTCGCGGCCGCGACGCACTTCCGGATCATCGTCCGCGGCCGCGGCGGTCATGCGTCGGCGCCGCAGGGGACGATCGACCCGATCGTCGTCGCCGCGCACGTAATCACCGCGCTGCAGACCGTCGTCAGCCGCGCGGTCGATCCGGCGGCGACAGCGGTGCTGACGATCGGGCGGCTCGAGGGCGGGGCGCGCGGCAACATCATCCCGAGCGAGGTGAAGATGTCCGGCACGATGCGCGCGTTCGACGCCGGCGTGATGCGCCGGATGATCGAGCAGGCGGAGGCGATCATCGCCGGCGTCACATCGTCGTGGGGCGCGACGTACCAGTTCGACCATTCGACGCTGCCGGCCGTCGTCAACGAGGCCGCCGCCGCCGCAATCGTCGCGCGGGCGGCTGCGGGCTTCGTCCGGGGCGATCACGTCGGCGAGCGGCGGATCACGGGCGCCGACGATATGGCGTATTTCCTCGAGCGCGCTCCGGGCGCGTACTTCCTGCTCGGCGCCGGCGACCCCGGGCGCAGCGCGCGCTTCCCCCACCACCATCCGGGCTTCGATTTCGACGAGCGCTGCATCGGCGTCGGCGTCGAAGTGGCGCTGCGGATCATCGAAGAGGCGACCGCATGACGTCGCTCTCCGGGAAGCCGATCGTTATCGCCGACTACGATGCCGCGTGGGCGCAGCGCTTCGCACGCGAACGCGACGCGATCCTGCGGGCGTGCGGCGATGCGCTCGTCGCGATCGAGCACATCGGCAGCACGTCGGTGCCGGGGCTTGCCGCGAAGCCGATCATCGATATCATGCCGGGCCTGCGTTCGCTCGGCGACGCGCCGCCGCTCGTCGCGCCACTGGCCGCGCTCGGCTACGAGTACGTGCCGGAATACGAGCGGCCGAGCGCGATCGATGATGGCATGCCCGGACGCCGCTACTTCCGTAAAGATG
>JADEYI010002046.1_pt1 | contig 11590 bp, 12 predicted proteins | sample 8542331 | NCBI WGS metagenome assembly JADEYI01 (sample SAMN16510988, study PRJNA670497) | mine drainage metagenome | isolation source: biofilm near Copperflume 1 | place: Germany: Marsberg coppermine Kilianstollen | collected 2018-02 | reverse complement strand
GCAACGGCGGATTTAATCGAGGACGTGCCGGATAATAGCGGCAGACAGCAATAATCAGATTCTGCTTCTTCCTGTGCTTCTCTCACCTCCTGGGCCTTTCACTGGGAGGTTTCTTGAAACGCGCCGGTCGCCAGAGGCTGTCATCCTGAGCGTAGCGAAGGATCTCTCGTCAGCAGCGCGCAGATCCTTCGCTGCGCTCAGGATGACAGCTCCCACTCGCTGCCCCTTTCCTAAAAAACCCACCAGTGAAAGACCTCCTGGGTGGGCATGTATGAGTGGATGTCAGGTGTCAACGACTTGACATGGCTGAGTATAGCATGTATTATTGTTAGACAATATAATTACCTGACAAATAACGAGGTAGCATGGTCAAAGTTTTTAATTCTCTGCAACGCCAGAATCTTTCTGAGCAGGTCGTTCACCAGATTGGTTTGAGTATTATACGTAACGATTTCAAGCCAGGTGATACTCTCTCGAGTGAGCCTGAACTCAGTTTACAATTTAACGTCAGCCGGCCTGTCATGCGCGAGGCCCTCAAGATACTGAGTGCGAAGGGCCTGATTGAGTCGCGTCCTAAAACGGGCACCAGGGTGCGCCCGCGTGTTGAATGGAACATCCTTGATGCAGAGGTAATTGGCTGGTTATATGAAGTCGGCCCTGACCGGTCATTTCTCGATTCGCTCTGTGAAGTGCGTCTCATGTTTGAGCCTATGAGCGCCCGGCTCGCGGCAGCTCGCGCCACTAATGACGAGATCAAAATCATCGAAGAGTGCTACCAGCGCATGGAGGAAGGGGTAAATTCGCCTGAGACCTATATTCCCGCTGACTTAGATTTCCACGCTGCCATTTGCGCGGCTGCCCATAACGAAATGTTGCAGAAAATCACCGCCACCCTGACCACATCATTACACGTGAGCCGCGTTGTTACCTCTCGCTTGCCAGGAGCGAACCTGGCGGCCATGTCGTTGCACAGGTCGGTGGTCGAGGCTATTGGCAGGGGCGATGAACAGGCAGCCGGGGAAGCCATGCGAAAACTGGTTATTCTGACAACCGGTGATATTCATCGCGCCCTGGGCTACCAAATCCACAGCGACGGCGAGTCATCGAGTCATTAAGGAAAACAATGCATAGCAGAAAGGAGGACAACGCACAGGAGAAAGGTTGGTACCGGCCAGTAGACTCGACCCCAATGGGTTGGTTTACATTGGTGAACCTCATATTGTTTTACTAGTAAGGCTACGAATGTCTGAAAGCGGAGGTATGTACATGGAAAGTACAAACTTTGCAGAGTATTTTTCCCGGCTGCCTATCAAGCGACGCCGCTTGCTCCAAACCGCGATAGGGGCACCGGCGGGAACGGCATTTCTAACGGCTTGCGCTGCCGCAGTGTCCTCGACTACTCAGAATAATACGTCTACCGGTGGGGGGGGTGGGAACTACCCCGGCCACCGCAAGTGGAACTTCGTCTTCGTCAATCATGTAACCACCAATCCCTTCTTCGTACCCACCATTTATGGCATCCAGGACGCCTGCGCGCTCGTCAACACAACCTACCAGTGGACGGGTTCCCAGAACAGCATCGTCTCGGAGATGGTGGGCGCGATGAACACCGCCATCTCCGCCAAAGCTGATGGTATTGCGGTCGCCATCGTCGATAAAACCGCGTTCAACACGCCGGTCGCAAATGCGTTAGCTGCTGGTATTCCCGTTGTCTCCTATAACGCCGATGCACCTGCGGACAGCGGTAACCAGCGCCTGGCGTACATCGGACAGGACCTCTACCAATCGGGGGTAGCGCTGGGCCAGCGCATCGTCTCACTGATCCCCGGCGGTGATATAGCAGGCTTCATCGCCACACCTGGACAATTGAATATCCAGCCGCGTATTGATGGGGCGAAAGCAGCCATCCAGGCATCAGGCAAGCCGATCAACTTTGTTCAGATCGCCACCGGCGCGCAACTCACCGATGAACTCGCCCGCATTGAAGCCTACTATTTGGGCCATCAAAGCCTGAAAGGCATGGTTGCGGTCGATGCTGGCAGCACGCAGGGCCTGAGCCAGATCATGGAAAAGTACTCCCTTCAATCCAAAGGCATCCACGCTGGTGGTTTTGATCTGCAGCCCAAGACTTTGCAAGAGATCAAATCGGGCAACCTCGACTTCACTATCGACCAGCAACCCTATCTCCAGGGTTTCATTCCTGTTCTTCAGCTCTTCCTCTATAAGCTGTCGGGCGGATTGATGTTCCCTGCGCAGACAGATACGGGTCTGCTCTTCGTGGACAAGAACAACGTCAATCCTTACCTGAATACCCAGACGCGCTTCGAGGGAAGCTCGAGCGCGCAAAAAAACCTTACGCCGTAGGTACAGTATATACAGATGGAACACCGCCATCAAGTGGTCTATGAGTTCCATCTGTGGCTGCCCAGGGCGATTGAAAAGTGGCGCCCGCGGCGCGCCCGATGAGTTGGTGGTGTGGGTTGTCGCGGGCTGCGCCCGCGACAACCCACACCACCAACTCAAAAAAGAGGCCCACGAGCAGGCCAGGCTAAACATCGGCGCCACTTTTCAATCGCCCTGGGAATTCATAGGAGGGAGCTTTACATTCTGTTCCTGCTATACTACTATTTCATTGACACGCACGACTATGGGCGCGCAGTCGTAGCGTGACAGATACCATTAGAGAAAGCACTATCTACGAAGGAGTAGCTGTATGGCTGAGACAATTCTTTCGAATGCTCCCATGCCCGAGACAGAACTGCCCCCTGAACCCGTAAGGAAGGGATTCTGGTCGAGACTGGGCCGCATCTTCTTGCGGCAACGCGAGGCGAGCATTTTAGTCGTCGCTATCGTATTAGTCATCTATTTCCAGCTTTCCAGTTCAAATTTCCTGACGCAATTCAATATCCTGACGCTTTTCGAATTTATCTCGGCCACGGCCATCATTGCAGCCGGCGAAGTCATGCTGCTCATCTGTGGTGAAATCGATATTTCGGTCGGCCAGGTGTTTGCCCTGGCGCCTTTCATCATGTACCTTGTCAACCAGGCGGGTTTCTCGCTGTGGGTCGGTATTGTCGCGGCGCTGCTCGTCTCCTCTGTAGTCGGCCTGCTAAATGGCATCGTCACCGTCTGGTTCAAGATTCCCTCGCTCATCACCACTTTGGGAACGCAATTTCTTTTGAATGGCATTACGCTTACCATTTCTATGGGCGAACCGGTACTTACTCCTTCAGAAGGACAGATCAACCAGATAATGGGAGTGAATCCCTATTCGGAAATCGTGTGGGCTATCGCGGTTATGCTTGTCGTACAGGTTATTCTCTCCTTTACTCGCTGGGGAAAGCATACCGTCGCGACGGGTGGGAATCAACTCGGAGCAAGTGAGGCCGGTGTCAACATCAACCGCGTAAAAATGGGGAACTTTATGTTGACGAGTGTGCTGGCCGGGTTGGCGGGCATCCTGGAAGCGTTCCGCATTACCTCCATCTCTCCTCTGGCCGGTGGCACAACCATCATGTTTGCCGCTGTCGCCGGGGCGGTTATCGGCGGTACTGCGCTGAGTGGCGGTATCGGCACCGTGGTTGGAGCATTCCTGGGAGTGCTGGCTCTCTCGATCCTCAATGATGGCTTTACCTTGCTCGGCGTAAGCGCCTATACCTACGATATCATTCTCGGAGCGGCAATTCTGATCGCAATGATACTCAATGTTCGTCTACGCATATGGCGAGAGGCAGGGCGACAATGACAGAAGCAACACTTCCAATCGCAATTCCAGATGTTATCCGCACGGAGCATCTGGTGAAACGCTTTGGTGCCGTCACGGCGCTGCGCGATGTCAGCATGCATCTGGTCAAAGGCGAAGTGCTCGGCCTCGTCGGCGATAATGGCGCGGGTAAATCAACCTTGATCAAGATCTTGACTGGCTTTATGCAACCAGGTGGCGGCGAAATCTCCGTAAATGGTGAGGAAGTCAAACTGCGCTCTGTGAGCTATGCTCGTTCGCTCGGTATCGAAACTGTCTATCAAGACCTTGCACTGGTGAATGAACTGAGTGTCTATCATAATATGTTCCTTAATCGGGAACTGCGCTATTCCCCTCTGCCTTTTCTCAACAACCGCAAGATGCGCGAGCAAGCGCGCGATCACTTGATGAAGATGGGGGTCAATATCCCCTCGGTAGACCTTGAAGTAGCTAAGCTATCGGGCGGTCAGCGCCAGTCCATCGCCATCGCCAGAGCGGTTTACACAGATGCGAAAATTCTTCTACTCGACGAACCGCTCGCCGCCATGGGCGCGAAGGAAGCCACGTTGATTCTCGAACTGATTCACAACCTGAAGGCGATGGGCGAGGTTTCGATCATCATGATTGCGCATAACTATGCCCAGGTACTCGAGATATGCGACCGGGTCAACCTGCTCCAACACGGTACCATTACATTTGATAAACCAGTTGCAGAGACATCGTTGGATGAACTCAACGAACTGGTCATGCGCGAGTACCGTGTAGGGACGACAAAAACGTCCATGAAATCGTGACGCTGGTTTCAGGCATTGCAGCCAGTGAATTTTTCACCGCGATGAAAACTGTGCAAATACATCCGGTTGGTGCGCGTTGATGTTCTGCTTGCAAGTAAGAGAGAACAATTTATGAAGGCCATTATCATCGATGGCCCCAACCAGCTGCGCCTGGCTAGACGAGGAGGAACTGTGGTATTGGAGGGCATCGCGGGGGCTGGCGCTCATCTTAGACTGGCAAGCGATATCTTCGTTCTCAAGCACCTGTCAGTCCTGGGTATTTTTGGTGCCTCTTCCTCCGCCTGGACGTATGCGGTGCAACTCTTTGGCGCCGATCTCTTACACCTTGCCCCACTGATCACACATCGTTTCGCGCTACCCGACTACCAGGCAGCCCTGGATACTGTGATTGCCCGTCGAACAGGGGTACTCAAGGTGCTGCTGGTTCACGAAGAGAGCGGGAGGTAAACTGTGAGACTTGATGATATGCGAGATGTTGCGCGGGATATTGCAGCCGCACAGCTACCTCCGCACGCGGTCGCGATGTGGTGGTTGGGGCAGGCGAGCGTCGTGCTGCGTAGCTCCGGTACCACTGTATTCATCGATCCCTTTTTTTCCCGGTATCCCGATCGATTAGTGCCACCTCCCTTTGCCCCTGCAACAGCACCGCCCGCTGATTACGTGCTCTGCACGCACGAACACGTCGATCATTTCGATCCCCAGACCCTCCCAGGCCTGGCGCAGGCATCGCCTCAGGCCCTTTTCGTCGTTCCTCTACCGGTTGTGGAGCAGGCGAGAGCGCTCGGCCTCCGTCCTGAGAACGTGTTAGGAACTCAGCCAGGTGAAGTGGTACACCTGGGAGCAATCACACTCTTTTCCGTACCTGCCTGTCATGGTTTGAAAGCTCCACCCGCCGTCTACGACTTCGGCTTCGAAGAACGCGAGGGGGAGAACCTCTATCGTTACCTTGGGTACATTCTTGAGATAGCTGGAGTGCGTATCTATCATGCGGGGGATACAGTGATCTACGATGGCCTCGTCGAGCGTCTGCGCGAACTGGAGATCGACATCGCGTTTCTGCCCATCAATGGCCGCAGTTATTTCCGCGAACAGCAGGACATCGTCGGCAATATGGACGAACGCGAAGCTGCCGACCTCGCGGCAGCGGCAGGTGTAAGACTCCTTGTTCCCATTCACTACGAGATGTTCGCAGCCAATCAAGGGCGTCCGGGAACCCTCATCGACTACATACAAGCCCATCACCCCGGGCTGGCATGTCTTATTCCCGCTCATAGTCGTCGTTTCACTTTTATGAAAGGAGATGGGCGTTGATGGAAGCCACGCGACATTTTCTCGAAAGCCTGGGCCTGCCTTCAGGGGACCTCCACGCTCTCCCCGACAGCGTAAAACGCTTCCCCGATGGGGCACAATATCGCGTCGAGATTCCCAGTACCGAAGGGCCAGAGGCGCTCGAAGCGATCCTGCATGAAGCAGACACCTATCATCTCACGGTACACCGCGTCTCCCAGGGAAGCGGCGTCCTGCTTATGACTGACGACGAAATTCGAGCGATGGCGCGTATAGCCCGGTCGCACCAGGTCGAAGTCAGCCTCTTTGCCCGGCCCAACGCGGCATGGGATATCGGGGCAATGGCGACGGCGAGCGGTGGCAAGACTATCGGTCCGCGCCTGCGGGGACAGGATCAACTGGTCTATTGCCTGGAAGATGTGAAGCGGGCCGCCTCCCTCGGCATCCGCAGCGTCCTTCTCGCCGACGAGGGCGCGTTGTGGGTCGCGGGAGAAATGCGACAGGCGGGCATCTTACCCGGGGATATGCAGTTCAAGATCAGCGTCATGATGGCCTCCGCTAACCCTGCCTCTATTCGCCTGATGGAGCGGTTGGGAGCGGATACGTTCAATATCCCGACCGATCTCACGCTGGCACAGATTGCCGCTATACGTCAGGCGGTCGATATTCCTCTTGATGTCTACGTGGAGGCACCCGACGATCTCGGCGGCTTTGTGCGGCTGTACGAGATTGCCGAACTGGTGCGTATCGCCGCCCCGGTCTATCTCAAATTCGGCTTGCGGAATGCGCCCAACATCTACCCGGTTGGCAAACATCTTGAACAGGTCTCGCTGGCTCTGAGCCGCGAGCGTGTGCGCCGCGCGCGCATCGGCCTGGACCTGCTCGCGCGTTACTATCCAGAGGCTGTCCAGTCCCGGTCTGGCGCCCCTGGACTGGCTCTCCCAGTCGTTGAAGAAAGTAAAGGAGATGGTGCGTGAAAATCGTTGACGTGAAAAGCGCGGTGCTGGGCACAGCCTGGCGTAACCTGACTTTCGTCCAGGTTATTACGGACGAAGGGCTGGTTGGAGTAGGCGAGGTGCGTATGCTCAACCACACCGATGCGCTGCGTGGCTATCTCGCCGAAGCCGTTCCCAACCATGTGCTCGGACACGACCCCTTCGAGATCGAAAGCCTGGTGCAGCGCATGTATCGCAACGATTACGCACGCGCGGACGAGATCGCTATGTCCGCCATTGCAACCATCGAGATGGCGTGCTGGGACATCATGGGTAAAGCGCTGGGTCAACCGGTCTACAGGCTGCTCGGCGGCGCGGTGCGAGATCAGGTCAAGGCATACGCCAACGGTTGGTACACCGTAGAGCGCACCCCACAGGAGTTCCATGATGCCGCCATGAGAGCTATCGCGAAAGGGTATCGCGCCCTCAAGTTTGATCCGTTCGGCGCTGGCTTCTATGAGCTGGACCGCTCTGAGAAGATGCGTTCCATAGCGCTTGTGGAAGCGGTACGCGACGCGGTCGGACCGGATGTGGAGATATTGGTAGAAATGCATGGCCGCTTCAATCCGGCCACGGCAGTAGAGTTAGCCCATGAGCTAGAAGCGTTCAAACCCTCATGGGTAGAGGAGCCAGTGCCGCCAGAAAACCTGGCGGCCTTGAAGAAGGCATCCGAGAAGATTGCCATTCCGATAGCGACCGGTGAGCGTATCCACACGCGCTACGATTACCGGCAGATTTTTGAATTACAAGCCGCCGACATCATCCAGCCTGACATTACCCATTTCGGCGGCCTCCTCGAAACGAAAAAGCTGGCGGCCTGGGCCGAAGCGTACTATATCCTGGTCGCGCCGCACAATGTGGGAGGGCCTGTCTCGACGGCGGCGGCCCTCCACTTCGCGGCATCTACGCCGAACTTCAAGATTCTCGAGCATTTCAACGACTTCTCCGAGGATTGGGTGAAGGCCGCGGCTCCCGGAAACCCGGAAGTGATAGATGGATACTTTGCGCTGCCGCAAGGGCCGGGACTCGGTGTGAAGCTGGATGAAGAGGTGATTCGCGAGCATCCTCAGCAAAAGATCTTCTTCAACTTGTTCGCTGAGAATTGGCATCGTCGCCAGGCGGTACGCTAGAAGGAACACCTGGCACAGCAGACCCGCCACATGACGAGAGTACTCAGCAATGGCGCGGCGTAGTTGCTGCAATTGCTCAAGCTGTTTCTCAGGGTCTATATCCTTCCGGGTGAAAAATAAGGGAAAGTGTAGGGACGCGATTTATCGCGTCCGCCCCCGTCAGTACTCGTCCATGGCGGACGCGATAAATCGCGTCCCTACAAATCACCCTGAAGGACGGAGACCCGTTTCTCATATGAGTAGTCAAACACCCGTCCCACAATCGAACCACGTGGTTCGCATTAACTGATGAACTGTGACACCCGAACAGGGGAAGCATGAGCAACGTCCGTCTCCCGTCCTGTAGGGACAAGGGGTGGATGTGGAGAAGGGTGGGGGCCTTGTGCTTGTCCTGCTGGCAGCCTGTTTCGTTGGGGTTCCGTGAGGCGGGATGGTCGCACTGCGACGAGGACAAGCACAAGGCCCCCTCATCCACCCTCCCCCGCCCCTTGTCCCTACAGGACGCCAGAGACGCTTGCGTCCCATTCCCCTTTTCGGGTGTCACAGGTCATCAGGGGCGAGTGGAGGTGCTTGCTTGCCCCGCCCTCGTATCCTCTCCCATCCCAACCCCCTCCAAAATGATATACTGTATCAGCGTATCCTGACGTATTACTGTCCTTTCTGGAAAATAATAGGATGTCACGTTCAGTCGATTACAACTTTAGCTGCCCGTGTGGGGAGAAATTTAGCAGCCCCATTTATGATTATGTCAATGTAGCGAAAGACCCCTCGCTGCAATATACCGTATTGGCCGGACTATTGAATGTCTCTACCTGCCCCTCGTGCGGGCGGCGTATCGCTCACTCGCAACCTTTCATCTATTCCGATCCCGCGCACAACCTGCTGGCCTTTGTGCATCCACGCGGCGACGTGCCCGAAGATGCGCGATTGCTCATTCTCGACAGGCTGCAAACGACCTATGATACCATCGTAGGAGATGATGGCATCGATAGCAACGGCACCGCCAATCACACCCTTTCGCCCGAAGACTCCGGGCAAATAGCGAACACACCGCCCCTGCAGGTCATCTTTGGTCTGGACCAGTTGAACGAGGTCATCAACGCCGTCTTGAGCCAGGATGAGCGTATGGGTCGGTTGGCCCTCAATACATTCAGTCGCGACGAGGCCGAGCGCGGGCAACTGCTGCTCATCGCCCGCAAGCTGGCGCGTGAGATGCAGTGCCAGGTGGAAGTCGAAGACCTGCCCGACGAATATACCGTCTGGGTCTTCGGGGCGCGCCGCCGCATCGGAGCCATTATGCGCGAACTCGCCCCCAGGGAGTAGGAGCAACGGAAGCATGATAACAATCGGCGTGTTGACGATCAGCGACGGTGGCGCGGCAGGCACGCGCCAGGACACCAGCGGAGAAACCATCCGCGCCATGGTGACACAGATGCCCCATGCTGTCATCAACGCGGGTGCCATCATCCCCGACGAGCGCGACCTGATCGAGGGCACGTTGCGCGAATGGAGCGACGAGCGCCATCTAAACCTCGTCCTGACCACCGGCGGCACCGGGCTGGCCCCACGCGATGTCACACCGGAAGCCACCAGGGCGGTCATCGACCGCGAAGCGCCCGGCATCGCCGAGGCCATGCGGGCAGTCAGCCTGCAACACACTCCCTTCGGCATGTTGTCGCGAGGCGTGGCCGGCACCCGCGGGCACACCCTCATCATCAACCTGCCCGGCAGCCCCAGAGCCGTGCGCGAATGCCTGGAATGCATCCTGCCCGTGCTGCCCCACGCCATCAACCTCTTGACCGAAGGACCGCGAGAGCATTAACCGATGTCAACAGATGCTACAGATGCTACAGATGCCCCAGGTACATCAAACACACCACCTCTGATCTACCAGGGTCATAGCGATTACATCTTTTCCCTGGCCTTCTCGCCCACGAGCGCCACTCTCGCTTCCGCGTCACGCGATACAACGGTTCGCGTCTGGCGCATCAACCCATCCAACATGGAAACCGCAGACATCACCGTTTACCGCGAACACACGAGCAGCCTCCTTTCAGTCGCGTGGTCGCCCGGCGGCAAATACATTGCATCTGGCGACACCACCGGCGTTATCAACGTCTGGGATGCATATAGCGGCTCTACCATCCTCGCCTATCGCGGCCATGTGCATTTGGCTCGCACTATTGCCTGGTCGCCCGACGGAAAGCATATCGTCTCCGGCGGAGACTACGGCGACAGCACAGCGCAGGTATGGGAAGCGTTCACAGGCAAACTGCTTTTCACCCACACGCGCCAGTACCGCGTATTTGCCGCGTCATGGGAACCGCGAGGAAACCACATCGCCACGTGCAGCTTTGAAGACAGCATAATGGTATGGGATGCCTTCACCGGCGACGTGAAAGTGACCTGTACAGGCCATAGCGGGCCAGTCTACACCACAGCGTGGTCGCCCAACGGCGCGTTCATCGCCTCCGCCGGCCAGGACACTTCCATACAGGTATGGGAAGCCACCACAGGCAAAACCATCCACGCATTTAACCACTATACGAAAGCGGTAAAGTCACTCGCCTGGTCGCCCGACAGCCAGCACATCGTTTCTGGCGGAGATGATATGCGCGTGCAGGTATGGCAGCCGGCAACGGATGAGTGCATCAACCTCAATCAAGGCCACAGGAAATGGATACGCGCGGTGATGTGGTCGCCTGATGGGAATTTGATTGCTGCGTCAAGCGATCACACAGTGAGAGTTTTCACGAATATTCAAATGAATTTTGCCACCCCAGGAGGGGAATCCTCTGCGTAGGGACGCGGGTGGATGAGTGGACGGGTGGGGACCCTTGTGGGCGTCCTCGTCCCTACTCTTTAAGACCTTTTTTCAATTCATCGACGAAACCAAACAAACCCTTTGTCCAGGTCATTTCAGCCTGGCGCTTCGCCTTCAAACGCAGCGCGGCCTGGCGCTGCTCTTCAGCAAGCTGCTCATCGTAGACAGCGCGTTTCTGGGAATCGCGCAGCGTCTGGTAGGCCAGGTTCAGCCGTTTGATATGGGTATCAAGTCCCTGTTTATTGAGATCGGGATGGTGCAGGCGCGCGAGACGATGATAGGAGCGTTTAATTTCTGCCAGCGTCGCGGAAGGCGAGACTTCGAGAATTTCGTAGTAGTTGTGTTGCATCTTATACCTGTACCTGCTGGCGTTTATATGCCCGTGCTGCCAAAACCGCCCCGGCCCTCACCCATTTCATCCACCTCGTGCCAGGTAGCGCGAGCAATGGGAACAAAAATTCCCTGGGCAATGCGCTCACCGCGTTTCACCAGCACCGGCTCCTCGCGAAAGTTCAATACCTGTATCTTCAATTCGTCCCCCTCGCCACAATAATCCTGATCGATAATACCTGCCCCATTGGGAATGAGCAGACCCTTGCGTACCGGCGTGCTGCTTCTCAGCATCAGCATGAGCATATAACCGTGTGGAATACGCACTATGACGTTGCCGGGTACCAGCTCAATCGTGCGCGGCGCAATTTCCGTATCCTCACGACAAAACAAATCGAAGCCCACCGAACCCGCCGTAGCATACACAGGCAAAGGCAAGTCCTTATCGATACGTTTGATCGTCACCTCAAATGGTTGCGTTAAATTGT
>JADEYI010002045.1_pt1 | contig 11606 bp, 9 predicted proteins | sample 8542331 | NCBI WGS metagenome assembly JADEYI01 (sample SAMN16510988, study PRJNA670497) | mine drainage metagenome | isolation source: biofilm near Copperflume 1 | place: Germany: Marsberg coppermine Kilianstollen | collected 2018-02 | reverse complement strand
TTTCTGTGCACTCCTAATTGCCAATAATTGTGCACTGTTGCTTACCGACTACAATACCCCACTCTGTTAAAAAAAAGCTACCCTCATTTCTTTAGTGAAGAGATTAAGGCATCTAATTCTTTACTAACCGATACCGTAGCGAGGTAGGACTTTAATCCTTCGATTAAATAGTTGGGTATGGATTCATTTTTTGAAATCTTCGAATGAATATCTTTCAATAAATCCATTGCATCTTTTTTGGACTCAAAGTTTTGTTTTTGAACTTTCTCTTCTAGGTTGGTAATGGCTAATAGTTTGTCGCTGTCAATTTCTTTTGCCTGTTTGGCAGCAATTACTTTCGGGTCAGAATTGTTTTGCAGACAGGCATTGTATAAATCTATAATTCTTTCGAGGTCTCTTTTTTTTAAATCTCCTTTGTCTAAGCGCTTGGCAACATCTGGGCACTCCGATAAATATTTGGATAAGGCTTTCCTGAAATTCAGATTGGGCACTTCTATACCCGATCCGTCCTTTTTTGAAAGGTATTGGCCTTCCATATTTTGTGTGGAAAAATTATATAAACTAAGAAAGCCAGATTTTACCACTTGCATGAATTTGATGCTGTTTTCATAACGAACGGGCTCGTAATAAACTTCGGATTTATAAATAGATTTAACTTGCAGGGCCGTATAAATCTCCTTTTGGCCGTGGTCACTCCATTGCACACGGTCAATATGATCGAAGGACATTATTTTTAGTGCGCCTCTAAGGGTATCTCCCTTAAAAGTTACCGCATAGTCGGTTTGGGCGTTAATTGAAGTACCATTAGTGAAAACAAGAAGTATGCCGATTGTGACTGCGTGAATTTTTTGTAGGGTTTTCATAGGGGTTTGGACAGCGCGATTTATTTGGGCCAATTTGGTTTTAAACATTATGGTAAAGTCTTCGCTTCAGAAGAAATTTAGCCTGGTAATTAAAAAAATTAAAAAAGTACCGAATAGAGAAAATAAAGAATGATCAGTAGGATCATCACACCATACATCACAAGGTCAACACGTACGTATTGGTGATACTGTTTGTAAAGTTCTTTTATTCGCTTAAACATAATATTAAATGCGATAGGGGTTAATAATCTTCAATTTTTGAATGCCGTTAAAGTCAGCAGTATTTCGCGAGATCAAAGCTAAGTCATGAACGAGTGCTGCAATCACTTCCTTCTTTCGGCAAGCGGTAAGAGAGATAGTCAATAATTGTATTGCTATCAATCAGATACCTCTGTCTCATTCGTTGCGGGCTTGTTTTAAGTAGCTGTTAAACCTATCGGCTTTCTCAGTCGTTAGTAATCCTTTGAAGCGAGACACATTTTTGTTTTACTTTTTTTTTCTTCGTTCAATTCTTCTTTAGCGTAAACAAAACTTCTATCTCTTTACCAACGTAGCGGTTGGGGTTTGACAGTTGGAGACAGTTGTTTTGGGGTATTACCACTGCTTTAATCATTTTGAAAGTCTTTAAATAGGCTAAATCAAAACACATATTTACACAAATAAAAAATGAAATGAAACTGTTGCTCAGGCCTATTGTTCATTTCCAATTTTGGGCGTAGCTTTTGCGTTTTATTCCGTTAAAATGAGATTTGTTTTTCTTTTATTGTTGACTTTAAGCTTTGTGGCAAAAGCGCAAGAAACCGCAGTAAGCCAAACCAATGCGCCATCAGTAAAATGGTTTCAGCTCAATTCTCCGCACTTTCGTTTCCTGTATCCGAAAGGCTTTGATGTGCAGGCACAACGGATGGCCAACACGCTTGAAACCATACGCGAACCTGAATCGCGCTCCATTGGTGATGCACCAAGAAAAATTTCGATCATCTTACAAAGTCAATCAGCACTTTCAAATGCCTTTGTAACGATCACTCCCCGAAGAGCAGAGTTTTATGCGATGCCTACACAGAATTATAATTTTGTTGGAAATAATGATTGGCTCACTCTTTTGGCCTCACATGAATATCGGCACATGGCCCAGTTTCAGCATGCCACCAGGGGGTTCAATAAACTAGTGAAATATGCCTTCGGCTATAATGCCTTGGCCGGCCTGGCCTACGTGGGTGCCCCACAGTGGTTTTGGGAAGGCGATGCGGTCGCCACGGAGACGGCCTTTACGAAATCAGGGCGTGGCAGGATTCCCAATTTTGATTTACTGCTGCGCACCAACCTTCAAGAAGGTAGGACATTTAATTACAGTAAACAGTATTTGGAATCCTACAAGAACAATATCAGCAATTGGTATGTGCTTGGCTACAACATGGTTTCTTATTTAAGAAAAAGAACAGGGGACTCATTGATCTGGGATAAGGTCACCGCCCGTTCATGGAATATCCCTTTTATCCCCTTTCGGTTTTCATCTTCCTTAAAAAAGGAGACGGGTCTTTATGTCAAGGATTTGTATAAGGAGATGGCCGCTGACCTTCAGAAGAAATACAAGGCTCAGCTCGACACGTTAACCATTACTCCATTCGAGACGGTGAATAGCCGATTGAACAAAGCCTATACCGATTACTTGTATCCACAAGAATTGGAAGACGGAAGTATTGCGGTGCGCAAAGTCGGGATAGGAGATATTGAGAAATTGGTGGTTATCAAAAACGGAGTGGAGAAAAAAATATATACTGAGGGGATCATTAACGAATCAGGGATGCAATCGGCCGCCAATAGCAGAATAGTGTGGAACGAATTTCGATTTGATCCCCGCTGGTTAGTGCGCAACTATACGGTAGTTGTGGGGTATGATTTGGGCAGTGGTACGAAGAAAGTGTTGGGTAACAAGTCGCGCTATGCGGGAGCCGCGCTATCGCCCGATGGATATAAGGTGGCTACCATTGAAACCAACACGGATTATCAGACGCATCTTTTGGTATTGGATTATTTTGGCGGTCGAATCTTAAAAACATTCGATAATCCTGATAATGATTTCATTTCGATGCCACACTGGACGGCCGATGGAAAAAGTATAGTCGCCTTGCTTACCAATAAAAATGGAAAGGCAATGGTGGAATTTGATTTTGAAACTGGTGGCATAACAAAACTTACCGATTTTTCGAATGAAAATATAGGCTACCCCGTGCCTTTTGAAAACTATGTGTTATACAACTCTCCAATCAGTAACCTGGACAATATTTATGCCCTTGACGTAAAGACCGGACAGCGTTTCCAAATTACTTGCAGTAAGTATGGTGCCTACAATCCTGCTATTTCCCGCGATGGAAAATGGATTTATTACAATAATCAGGGGCGAAACGGTATGGATGTGGTGAAGATTCCATTTGATCCCTCCACCTGGAAAATATTGGATCAGCCTCACAAAGAAGATCCGTTCGTGAAGATGCTTGTGGCTCAAGAGGGAACCCCTAAATTGATCGGAAACATACCTTCTGAACAATACGAAACAAAGCGTTATCATCGTGGAAGAGGATTGATCAATCCGTACAGTTGGGGCGGTACGGTAAGCACCACATTGACAACGGCCTTTGTAGGAGTAACCTCTCAGGATTTGCTGAGCACCACTATTCTTAACGCAGGTTTTCAATATGATAAGACCGAGCATACAGGTTCATGGGTGGCATCTGCCAGTTATCAAGGTTGGTACCCAATAATTAATGTTTCGGCTACGCAGGGCAATCGGTCGGTGAATGAAGGAACATTTCAAACTGAAACGCAGACCGGTACGCCAGGTAATTATACCACATTGATAGAGAATAAAGGTTTGAATATCCGGTGGCAAGAAAAAGACCTTAAGGTTGGGCTTCTGGTTCCTTTGGTTACGACCACTTCAAAGTATTATGGAAATTTGACTTTTGGGAATACCGTTGGCGTGACACAGGTAAGCAACTTTACCAATTCTTTTAACAATTCAAGGATCATTCCTGCCTATACCCGAAATGACACCGTTTATGGATTTTATTCCTTTTTAAATTATGCGGGAAATGGAAACGTGATTTATAATAATTTCTCAGTAACAGGCTACCGACTAATGAAGCAGAGCCACAGGGATATCAACAGCAAATGGGGGCAACAATTTTTCTTAAATGCCTACAATACGCCTTATGGTGGCAATTACTCAGGGGGACAGTTTTCACTTTATGGAGTACTTTTTTTTCCAGGCCTCTTTAAGCACCATTCTTTTTGGGGATATTGGGGTTATCAAAATACACGGCTCGAAAATATTTATCGCGATCCTTCAAAGAAAGGCATTGCGGATAATTACAATTATGTGTTTCAAAATAAAATTCCTTCTCCGCGTGGCCTCGGGATTAATCGGTTCACTAACTTCTACAGCATGTCAGGCAATTATACCATGCCGGTGTGGTATCCGGATGTCCACTTAGGGCCGTTGCTTAATATTCAACGTATGCGCGCCAATGGATTTTTGGATTATGGCTATGGCCAGGGAGGAATCAACAATCCCACAGCTACGAAACAGTACATGTCCACCGGGATAGAAGTGAAATTTGACGTGAATGTGATGCGGCTGCTGCCCCAACTTGACCTTGGATTCCGCTATTCCGTTGGCTTACAGCCTTCTGCAACACTTTTTGAAGTGCTGATTGGCACGATCAATTTCTAACATTTTAGGATCGTATAATACGCGCTTGAAAATCGGGTAAATACGGTTATTTTTGACAATCAAAATCGTAACATCATAAATCGTAAATCTTAAAGAGAAATGGCAGAGATAGTAAGAATGCCCAAAATGAGCGATACCATGACTGAGGGCGTGATCGCTAAATGGCATAAAAAAGTTGGCGATACTGTGAAGTCGGGCGAATTGATGGCCGAAATTGAAACCGACAAGGCCACCATGGATTATGAATCATTTAATTCAGGCACAGTTTTGTACCTCGGAGCAAAAGAAGGCGAGGCGGTAGAAATAAATGCTGTGCTGGCAATTGTAGGAAACAAAGGAGAGGATTACTCCACACTTTTGGCAAGTGCCCAGTCGGCCGCTGCTTCCGGAGGTAAAACTGAAACTAAAACTGAAGCTGCTGTAGCGGTGGCTGAATCTCCCGCCATTGATACCTCAGGGATCAAAGCAGATGTTGCCCTGATGCCGAAGATGAGCGATACCATGACGGAAGGCGTAATTGCCAAATGGCACAAGAAGGTTGGTGACTCCGTAAAGACGGGCGATTTGTTGGCCGAGATTGAAACGGACAAAGCCACCATGGATTACGAATCGTACAATACGGGTACCTTATTATACATTGGCGCAAAGGAAAAAGAAGCCGTAAAAATAAATGACGTTTTGGCGATTATTGGCGAAAAGAGTGCCGATTGGCAAACTTTACTAAAGGCCACGAAAGCAAAGTCCAACGAAGGGGCAAAACCTTCTCCCACCACAGCTGTCCAAGCGGCAGTGTCCTCACCAACAGCACAAACAGAAACATCCAATGGCGCGGCTTCTGCCAATGGCCGATTGAAAGCCTCTCCATTGGCAAAGAAGATAGCCAAAGATTTGGGATATGATTTAAGCAAAATTGAAGGTTCAGGCGATAATGGAAGGATCACCAAACAGGATGTAGAAAATTATAAACCTTCGTTATCACCCGCTAGTAAAGTAGGGGATACGAAGCCTGCACCCGCGATTGTATTACCACAGGTAGTGGGGCAGGAGAGCTTTGAAGAGATTCCGGTTTCGCAGATGCGCAAGACCATCGCCAAACGGCTGGCGGAAAGTAAATTTACGGCTCCTCACTTTTACCTTACCATGGAAATTAACATGGACAAGGCCGTAGAGGCGCGGAAGAGCATGAATGAAATTTCCCCTGTCAAGATTTCCTTTAATGACATGGTGATCAAGGCCGTTGCCGCAGCGTTGCGCCAAAATCCTGACGTCAATGTGAGTTGGCTCGGAGATAAGATTCGTAGAAATGCGCACATACACATTGGCGTAGCGGTTGCGGTGAAAGATGGATTACTGGTTCCTGTTGTGCGCTTTGCCGATAACAAATCGCTGTCTCATATTGCTGTGGAGGTAAAAGACCTGGCTCAAAAGGCACACGATAAAAAACTACAACCAAAGGACTGGGAAGGCAGCACATTTTCTGTTTCCAATCTGGGCATGTTTGGCATCGATGAATTCACAGCCATTATTAATCCACCGGACGCTTGTATCCTTGCCATAGGTGGTATCAAAGAAACAGCCGTTGTTAAAAACGGCCAACTTGTTCCTGGAAATGTTATGAAGGTTACTCTTTCCTGCGACCACCGTGCGGTGGATGGTGCAGTTGGTTCGGCTTTCCTTAAAACGCTGAAGGGTTTATTGGAAGATCCAGTTAGGATTTTGATCTGATGATGAAAACAGAAGAGCCATCGGTTGCTTATGAAAAGAAATTCATTTCTATTGAAGCGTATTTGAAAGCGGAGGATGCTGCGGAGTTTAAACATGAATATTTTCAGGGCGAAGTGTTTGCCATGGCGGGAGCAGGTGATCCGCACAATGAAATTTTTTCGAGTTTATTTGGAGAGATTTGTGTTCAATTAAAAGGAAATCCATGCCGCCCTTACGGTAGCGATAAACGTCTTCATATTCCCCAGAATACACTTTTTACTTATCCTGATATTTCTATTTACTGCGGTGAAAAAAAGAGATTTGATAAGAATGAAAACACATCGCTAGAGCCAACGGTGATCATCGAAATTTTATCGCCAAGCACGAAAGATTACGATCGAGGAGGAAAATTCAAGTTGTATCGGGATATACCTACCTTGAAAGAATATGTGCTGGTTGATCCAGAGGCCTTTAGCATCGAGAATTTTCGATTGAACGCCACCGGTCATTGGGAGTTGGAGGAGTACAAATCCGTTGACCAAAGCTTAGTGATTGTTTGTTTAGGAATTAGAATTCCGCTTAGCGTTGTTTACCAACATGTGAATATTATTTAAATGACGGAAATTCATTCAACAACTATACTTGCGGTACAACACAACGGATCGGTTGCCATCGGAGGGGACGGTCAGGCTACCATGGGCAACACCATCGCGAAAAGCAACGTAAAAAAAATTCGCAAGCTGCAAGAAGGTAAAGTGCTTACCGGTTTTGCGGGTTCCACAGCCGATGCTTTTACCCTACTTGATCGGTTTGATGAAAAGCTGAATGCCTATGGCGGCAATATGAAACGCGCTGCGATTGAATTAGCGAAAGACTGGCGCATGGATCGCTACCTCAGAAGATTAGAGGCCATGTTGATTGCTTGCAACAAAGATGAAATACTAATGCTTTCTGGGACGGGCGATGTGATTGAGCCCGATAATCATGTGGCCGCCATCGGGTCGGGCGCAATGTATGCGCAGGCGGCCGCGCTTGCGATGATAAAGTTTGCCCCTCAACTTTCAGCGGAGGAAATTGTCCGTGAAAGTTTAAATATCGCTGCAGACATTTGCATTTACACCAACCATAATTTGGTGATTGAGAAAATAGGCTAACCCCTCACTTTATTTTCTTCCCAACCTGTTCAATGCCATTTTGATGGATGGTAAGCTTTTCGATTTTTCCTTCTCCATTTCGATTAAAATTAACAGAGACATCAGCGACACGAAGGAAGAACTTGTCCTGCCCTTCTGCATATAAAGATACTTTGGGTTGATTGGTGGCTTGCATTAGCAAGGTGGATTCTTGCAAGCTAATCGTTACCTTAAATGTGGGCGTAATCTCATAAATTCCTTCATACTCTTTCACCTTCTCAGGGGCTAGATCGATCGGTTTCTTTAGTAATTTTAATGCGTAAGCCGAATCTAGCCAATGGAATCCTAAATCATCTGCTGCATTCGTAGAGTTGGTGAGCACAACAATGCCTCTTTTCTTTTCAGGATCAAATCCGATGAACGAACGAAATCCTTGTGTGCCACCGTTGTGCCAGATGTATTTATGATCGCGAATGTGCCAACCCAATCCGATTTGAAGCTGCTCACTTCCTGCTTCGGCTCTTTCTTTATGCGTCTCCTGAAAGGAGGCTGTCAGGGTTGTTTGATCAGTTGACAACTGAGCCGCGAGGTATTTGAGCATGTCCTCGGCATTAGAAACAATGCCACCTGCCCCGGTAAGTGCACTTTGGTTGTTCCATGTCCAAGCATTCACCGGATTTTTATCCATATACCCCGTTGCCAATAACTTGCTTTTTGTTTCACCGCTAATGTAAGTTTGATTCATCTCCAGCGGTTTCAGAATGATCTCTTTGATGAGCTGCGAATAAGGTTCGCCTTTTTTGTGTGTAAGGATAAAACCCAACAGCCCCATTCCTAAATTCGAATATTCGTACACCGCTCCGGGTTCATTCTTGAGTTCGCAGTTGTTTAAAAAATTAGTTAGCTCTTTTTCTGTGTAATCAAGATAGGGGTTATTCGGATCGGCCGGACTTAGGTTGCCAGGAAGCCGAGGTAACCCGGAGCGAGCAGTAGCTAAATTTAAAAGGGTGATTTGTTTTCCGTTTTTTTGTGGAAGAATAATAGCCGTTGGTAGATAGTGCTGGGCACGATCCGCTAAAGCCACTTCCTTTTGCAGCACCATATAGGAAAGCAGACTACAGGTGAATGTTTTAGTAATGGAGCCAATTTCAAAAAGAGTTTTTGATGTCACCTGTTCCTTAGATGAAATATTGGAGAGTCCAAAAGAAAAAAAATGGGCTTGTCCATTTTCAATCCAGGCGATAGCTATACCCGGGGTTTCCTCCAATTCAACGCGTTGCTTACCCAGGTCTTCAATGCCTTGTGCCGAAAGTAATATTGGCATAAGTGCGAGAGACGCACAAAAAAGGATTCTCATTCTTCTAGGGTTTATTTTCGGATTCTTCGGGTAAAATCAATTCGGGCTCATTATGTTTTTCATCACCCAGCAGAATAACTATTGACTTCAATTCCTTGGAATAGGATAAAATAATTTTGAGTATCCCTACAGCGGGAACAGCCAAAATCATCCCGGCAATTCCCCAGATTTCGCCAGCGACTAATAGGGCAAGAATGGCGGCAAGTGCATTAATGCTGATGCGCGATCCGGTTATTTTCGGGGTGATAAAATTCCCTTCCAAAAACTGAACAAACATGTGAATGCCAATTACACCGATCGCATACCAAGCGCTATCCTTTGTAACCAATGCCAACAAGGCGGGAAGCGTGGCGCCAAGGGTTATCCCAATATACGGGATCATGGTTAAAAGGCCAGAAAGAAAACCAAAGAAGATGGCATGCTGAATACCCAACACCAGCATACCGATACTGTTGAGCGCGCCTGCAATGACGACAACCATCACCAACCCTGAGATATAACCCCTCACGACATGTTGAATTTCATCCTTCCATTTGAGGGGGTTGTCTGGCCTGAGTGCCAATAGAAATTCAACAAACCGATCACGATAGAACAAAAGCAAAAAAATGTAAATCGGCACTTGAACAAAAAAATAGACCAGATAGGATGTGGAAAGAAGAACATTAGAGGTGTAGGCGGATAAATTCTTAATACCCTCTTTCAGCAGTTGACCTTGCTCTTCCGTGCTGATGTTAAATTGGTCATTGATTTTGAAACTGACGGTGTTCACCATATCAAAAAATTTTTCTTCCAAACCAGGAAGGCTGGCGACCAAACTCGTTAATTGCGAAACAATGAACCATGTAAATAATCCAACAAGTGTGAAAGAGAATAAAAGCACCATAAAAATCGAAAAAATCCTGCCCGTTCTTTTTTCAATTCGTTTGGCGAGGGGAAGCAGAACGACCGAAAACAATGCGGCAAAAGTGAGGGGCATCACGATATCTTTGGTCAGGATCAAGAAGGCGATCAGCAACGCTAAAATAACCATTGCTTTAAATGCCAGATCTAACTTGTCTTTTGTTGAAGCTTCCATGAACTGAAAGATCAGGATTTTTCTATTGCCCTCAAAATTATTCCGCAGGCTTCACGAATTTCCGCTTCTGAAATAGTGAGGGGAGGGGCAATCCGAAAACTATGGGGGTTCGACAAAAACCAATACCCAATCACCCCATACGCTTTGCAATAATCAACAATCCGATTGACGTGGTCTTCAGAATCAAAATCGAACGCAAACATTAATCCAATTCTTCTTTGCGCCTTTACTTTTGGATGATGCAATAGACTTTCGATCAGTTTTCCTTTTGCCTCAACTTTGTCAAGGATTTTCTCTTCATCAATGACATCTAGCGTGGCCAACGCAGAAGCACAACAAACTGGATTGCCACCGAAAGTGGTAATATGACCGAGCATCGGGTCATGGCTAAGGGTTTGCATTTTGTTTTTACTTGAAATAAAGGCGGCAATAGGCAAACCACCGCCAAAGGCTTTGCCGATGGTTAAGATGTCGGGGATAATCCCAAATTGTTGGAACGCGAACAATGTCCCTGTGCGGCCCATACCACACTGGATTTCGTCAAGGATAAGTTGGGCACCTGTTTCCGTGCATCGCTTTCGTAGGGCTTGTAGATAACTTTTTGAAGGAATTCGCACGCCTGCGTCACCTTGCACGGTTTCTAAAATGACACAAGCCGTTTTCTCCGAAATGCATTGAATATCAGCTTCATCATTAAAGGTGATAAATTTCACATCCGGAAGGAGTGGCCGAAAGGCGCTCTTTTTTAATTCATTACCTGAAATACTCATTGAACCATGGGTGCTTCCGTGATACGAATTTTTGCACGATATAATTTCGGTTCGTCCGGTGTATCGTTTGGCCAATTTCAATGCGGCTTCGTTTGCTTCCGTTCCAGAATTCACAAAATAAGTGCAATCCAGTTCGGGCGGCAGGATGCTTGCTAGTTTCTTGGCTAATAAATTCGGTGAGGATTGAATGAATTCTCCATAGACCATCACATGCAAATGCTTGTCGAGTTGCGCTTTGATAGCCTGAATAACTTTTGGGTGGCGATGGCCAATATTGCTCACGCCAATTCCTGATATCATATCAAAATATCGCTTGCCATCTGGGGAATATAGATAAACCCCTTCTGCGCGATCTACTGAAATTAAAAATGATTGGGGCGAAGTTTGGGCGAGGTGGTTAAGAAATGTTTCTTTGTTGAAATCCATTCTACAAAGCTACATGCAATGGATGATTTTCGGAATGGGGAAAATGTTATGGTCTAAATTTAGAAAGCCGGATTTTCAACCTAAAATTTTTCATTGAATATTGTCACAGAACTCCTCACTAATACTTACGCCATGATAATTTTTGATATTAATATCCCAATGAGTATTACGAGGATCAAAATTAGCGTCTGTTTTGCTCTGCTTTTCCAACCGACATTATTCATCTTCATAGATCTCATGCTTTTTCACTTTTTCTTGAATACAAATGTTGGGAATTCTCAATCCATGAATCGTGCAGAAGTGTTTTAAAACATACATTGGTAAAGTAAATAGAAGCAATTAAACCCAGATTAAGCGTAAGAGTAACTTTATAAAATAAAAAGCAAGGCTAAGTTTCATATTGTCAATGCTTTACAATTTTTTTTTCTTAAACTTTCCTTGCTACGCAATAGAAAATACACAACTTGAACGATTTACTTTCATGTATTTCTATTACTGGCATCCGCCTAATTTAAAAAACTGTTTAAAAAATGGTTTCATCTTAA
>JADEYI010002044.1_pt1 | contig 11609 bp, 10 predicted proteins | sample 8542331 | NCBI WGS metagenome assembly JADEYI01 (sample SAMN16510988, study PRJNA670497) | mine drainage metagenome | isolation source: biofilm near Copperflume 1 | place: Germany: Marsberg coppermine Kilianstollen | collected 2018-02 | reverse complement strand
CCACATAGGTCTGGCTGACGTGCTGGAGCGTGATTTCGCGGGTGTTGTTTGCCTTCAGCTGCCCCATGAGGAACTCGAATTTTGCCTGCAGCGCTGCGCCAAGCACCGCCTGTGCCGAACCTGCGATGTCCCACGTCTGCGCCTTGAAGGGGCCCCACGCTTTCTTCCGGGTCTTATAGAAGAACTGGATCGGCGTTTCGCCATCCTTGCGCTCGTCCGCGAGCTCACGATCGGCATAGGCATGCATCTCGCTCAGGAGCGGGCCTGGAAACGCCGGGTGATCCATGACCAGGTTCTGGAAACCAGTGGCAAGGTGAATCTCTGCCGTTTCCACCTCGGGAAAGCGGTGAAAGAGCTCATCGGGGAGAGTGCTCGCCCCGTGCTGCACTGCGCCGGCCATACCATAACGCTCGCGCGCGACGCGAGACATCGCACGCAGCGTCTCGAAGTCAAGGGCGACCTTTGCGATGGTGCCATCCGGCAGCGGGATGCCGCCGTGGCTTGTCCCGGTTTGGACGCTGACCTTCGAGAGGCCAGCGAACGCCGGGCCCACGATCTCACGGAACCCGTCGACATAACACGTTAATTCTTCGACCGTGCTGTTCTCCTTGCCGACTTCGCCAATTTCACCGCCGATCGAAATCTCAACGCCCTTCGGCTGCAGCTCGCGCACGAGTTTGGCGAGCCGTGCCGTGAGTTTTGCGTTGGGCGCTTGCTGATCGGCAACGCGCTGGAAGCCGAGGTCCACCAGCGTCGACGCGTCGATGTCGATGCAATAGAACTGGGCCGCGACCGCCTTCCGGATCAGGTCTTCCAGCGCGAGCGTCTCGCCTTCGGGGTCGCTCGCAAAGCGCTTCGCGTTCGCCTGGAAGTGGTCGCCCTGGATGAACACAGGCCCCACGTATCGCTCGGCGATCGCCGCGCCGAGCACGACCACCGCCAGCTCCGCGGGATCCTGGTGGGTATAGCCCATCTCCGAGCGGGCGAGTTCAAACACGGTTGCGGACGCCTGCTGACTCTGCATTGCCCGAAATAGGGCACGGGCCATCATGTAGGCCATGCCCCGGATGTTGACCGCGGGTACGGTAAAGCCGCCCACTTCCCCCCGCCCGCGCGCAGCATAGAGGCCGGCGATCGAAGCAGGCGCAGCACCCAGTTCCGGCGCGGCAGCGTGGATGGCAAAGCGCGCGAGCGTGCGCTCGGGCGGGTCGCCAAACACAGCGAGCCGTACCAGTGCATCGATGTGAGAACGGACGATCCCCGCGTCGCGGAGCGCGGCGCGCGAGCCCGACAGGTCCAGGACAGTGGTCAGGGTGTCATTCATGCGCTGCATTCTACTACGAGCACGGGAAGGTACGGGCACTGCCGAATCCCCGGCGGCCCACGCAGGCAATAGCCCCGGACAGCGGCTGTGGCTTTCCGGGGCTGGTCGGTTGTGTGCAGGAGCGTGAGCGGCCGGGGCTGGCTCAGGCAGCTCGATCGGTTTCGCGCGTCGCGCGCCGGTCACCACGGCGCTCGAGCATGTAGCCGAAGCCGCGCACATTGATGATGTAACTTGGCTCAGAGGGATCGCGCTCGACCTTTCGCCGGATGCGCCGGATGTAGACCTTGACGATCTCCTGGGCCTCACGGTCGGAGTAGGTGTAGTCCTGGACGGCCCGGAGGATTTCGACCGGGCTCACGACCTTGCCCGCATTACGGGCGAGATACGCCAGGATCCTGAACTCTGTGGGAGTCAGGGGGATCGTCTCGTTGTCACGTATCGCCTGGCAGCGGTCGAAATCGAGCACAAGGTCGCGGACGGTGATGCTGCTGGGGCCATCGTCTTCAGCCGGAGGCGGTGGCGCCTTACGGCGCGTAAGTGCCCCCAGTTGGGCGGCGAGATATTCAATGCCGTCGGTGTCGCGCACGCAGACATCCGCGCCAGCTTCAAGGGCAAGGTTGAATCCCTGGCTGTGCGGCCCCGGTGCGAGCACCAGGATGGCTGCGTTGGTAGCGCGTGCAACGTTGCGGATGAGGCCAAGGTCGTCGTCGTGCCGCGGGTCGATGGCGAGGACCACGAGGTCCGGGTCGAACTGGCTGAGCAGGCGCTCAGTTTCGCGGTCATGTGGCCGCTCGGTCGTGGTGAAGCCGTGACGCGCGAGGGCGGGGAGCACCTCCGAGGAACGGTAGTCCCGGGTGTGTGCCACGAACGCCACGGAGCTTCGATAGCCTTCGTCGTGCCGGTCTGCCATCTTTCTTGCCTCCCCTTGATTTTGCTCGCGACCGCCGGTTGCCGGTGGTACGCGCTGCGGTGGACCGTGATTCTCGACCGCTCGGCGGACCGCCGGCGTGGCCAGCGTCGCGGAGTGGTGTCACAACTATCTTCGACAGGAAACGCACCCCTAATAGGGTCTACGTTGCGAAAAAGTGCCCGTCGGGGTGTTTTCGGGGGATTCCTCGCAGTCCCGGGGGCCGGCGCGGGGGCGGCAGGGTGTCCACGAGGACGACCCTGCGGAGCCTCGATCATGCGGCGCTTTCGAGCAGTGTCCGCCGCAGCCGCTTCACCGCCTGGGCATGCAGCTGGCTGACACGTGTTTCCGAGACGGAGAGCACGGTGGCGATTTCCTTCATCGTCAAGTGCTCGACATAATAAAGAGCCACCACGAGGCGCTCGCGCTCCGGGAGCTGCTGCACGGAGTGCGCCAGTTCCTCGTGCAGCTCCTTTTCTTCGAACGCGCGCGTGAAGTCGATGTCTTCGTCCGCCGTCGGCATCTCAGCGGCTGGGAAGGAGTCGCCATCGCTGTCGCGCTCCAGCATGCGGTCCAGCGAAACGGTGACCCAGCGCGAATTGGCGCTCGCGTCGCGGTAGCGGTCGACGCTGATGCCGAGATGTTCGGCCGCTTCCGATTCATTTGGGGAGCGTCCCAGAATGAGTTCGAGTTCGCCCTGGGCGCGTTGGACGTCACGCGCCTTCTGGCGCATGGTGCGGCTCAGCCGATCCATCCTCCGGAAGGCGTCAATCATCGAGCCGCGGATGCGCTGCACGGCGTAGGCGTGGAAGTTCGTCCCCTTGGACGCGTCATAGCGGCGGACCGCTTCCACGAGGCCGCACGTGCCGTAGCCAACGGCATCCTCATATTCCAGCAGGCCAGGGATCTCGAGGGGCAACGACCGCGCCACGCGTCGCACCAACGGTGCGTATTGCATCACCAACTCTTGCTGTTCTTCCAGCGAAAGGCGCCCCGGCGCTGGGGTGCCAGCGCCGTCGTCGGCGGTCGGCCACTGCATGGTTTCTGCTCCCCCGGGAAATACACCCTGACGGCAACCGGTCTCCCCGTGGTTGTCGATCGAGTACGTCGATTGTTCAGGGCGCGGCGGTGACAGATCAACGGCGGGGTCGTGGCGGCGTTGTGGACGTTCAGTGACTCGGTATGCCCGGATGGTGCTGGCCAGGTGGCTGAGGCATCGTCCGTTGCATAACTGATATAGTGCGAAGTTCATCGCCGTACACTGACTCTCTCCCGCGCCCGCCATCCTGTAACGTGTGGGTGCTGTGGAAAGCCCAATCGTCGCCGTCGAACGCCGTGGCCCGGTGGTCATCCTCCGGCCCACCGAGGGCGGGTGGGGCCGGAGCGTCGTTGTGGATGCCGGCTTCTGGCCCACCTGGAACCCTGCCGCGCCGCTCCTCGCAGTCTCGGGCGTTGCTGACCCCGGCAGCGGCAGCGGCGCGACAATCGAGCTGATCGATAGTGAGGGCCGGGCGGCCGGCACGCTCTTTCGCCCGGCTCCGGGCAGCCCGGGTGGGATCGGCCCGCGCATCCCCCACTATGCGATGTGGGACCCCACCGGCGAGATCCTCAGTTATGTCGCTCCGGGAAGCGACGGCCTCACCCTCTTCACTGCGAGCCCCGCCAACCCAGGAGTCCAAATCCCACTGCTTTCGGGTGCTCCAATATTCAGCGCCTGGAGTCCTGACGGGGCGACGCTTGCAGTCCACGCCGGTGACCGCGTGACCCTCCTCTACCCTACACAGGGGGCGCCTCCCGTTGTCCTTCCCGGAAACGCAATCGGCTTCCGCACTCCTGCTTTCAGCAGCGGAGGCACGCTCGTCTACGCCGTAGCCGAAGCCGGCGCCGTGAGCCTGCGCCGGACCAACGCTGTCGGCGATTCGCCCACACCACTTGCCGATTTCCCCGGCGGCGTTGCGTTCGCGTTCCGGCCGGGCACCGAGACCCTCTACGTGGCCATGACGCGCTCTCCCGACACCGGCCTGTTCGATGAACTCAGTGCGCTGGACGCCGATCGGCCAACGGCGCCCCGCCGTATCACGCGTGGCCCGTTCGCCGCGTTCCTCTGGGCTCCCGCCGGCGACCGCCTGCTGCTGGTGACGCCGACTCAGAGTGGCGATGGACGCTTCGCGCTTCAGGCGCGATCTCCAGACGGCCGCCCTGATGGCGTCACCGAAGGGTTCGTCCCCTCTGCGGACCTTCGCACCTATCTCAACTTCTTCGATCAGTTCGCACTCTCGCATCGGTTGTATTCGCCCGATAGCGAGTCATTCCTCATCGCCGGTCGAATCGCAGGAGACGCCGTCCACGGCACGTTCGGTGACCCGATCGGGAATTTCGTAATGCGCTGGCACCCCGGGCGCGGACAGCCTCTCGAACTCGTCGCCCCGGGTGAAATCGGCCTGTACCCACCTCCGGGCGGACCAGACCGTTGATTCCGCAGGTGCAGAGCGGCCAGCGACCACCGGCGTTCTAGTCGCGACGCCGTAAATTGCCGGTAATCGTGCAGGTTGATGCTCGCCGAAAGCGAGACGTACACTCGCTACATCCCACGGGATGCCTGCGCCCCACGCCTTCCAGCCTGGCGCGAAACGGGCTGCATTCCCGCGCAAGGTCGTAATCCCTGCCCATGGAAGTCTCCGGCATCCCGCGACGGCCGAGCCTCGGCGAACGCTCGGTGCGCACCGCTGTCGTCGTGTTCCTCGTCCTCGCCGTCGTCACGCTGGCATTCGGACTTGGCTGGGGGGTCAACGACCTCACTTCCAGCAGTAGTCCCGCGTCCAATAGTTCAAGCAGCTACGTCGGCACCTCCGTCAATCAGATCTACGACCTCTTGAAGAATGATTATGTCGATAAGAGCTCGCTCACAGCGGACGGTATCAAACAGGCGGCGATCAGCGGGATCATCGCTTCGTTGCATGACCCTCACACCACGTATCTCTCTCCCCAGGACTTGAAGGCCGGCGCGCTCAACCTGAATTCGACCTACCAGGGCATCGGAGCCAGCGTCAGCCTCAGCAATGGACAGCTCCAGGTCACGCCATTTCGCAATTCGCCCGCCCAGACGGCCGGCATCAAGGCTGGCGATATCATTCTCCAGGTAGACGGACAGAAGACTGACGGCTGGAGCACCGAGCAGGCCGTCACCAGGATTCGTGGAGCCAAAGGCACGAAGGTGACGCTTCTCGTCCAACACACCGATGGGACGACGGCGACGATCTCGGTCACGCGCGACAACATCCCCATCCAGAGCGTCTTCACCGAGCCGCAACTCGAGATTATCCCGAACAAGAGCGGCAAGGCGTTCGTAGATAGCACGGGCGCACCCGTCACGGACCTCGCCTATCTCAATATCTCCCAGTTTCACGACAAGACGTATGACGAGCTCGTGACGCAGCTCAAGGCGATGCAGGGTAAGAGCTATAAGGGCCTCATCCTGGACCTGCGCGGCAATCCCGGGGGTCTTCTCGACTCGGTCATTTCGATCGCCGATGAATTCCTCGACAAGGGCACAATCCTTACCGAAAAGGACGCCAACGGGCAGACACAGACATGGACTGCCCACCCTGGCGGCCTGGCCACGCAGATACCGATCGTCATCCTCATGGACAAGTCGAGTGCCAGCGGCGCCGAAGTCCTTGCCGGCGCCCTGCGCGATAACGGACGGGCGAAGATCGTCGGCACCCGCAGCTTCGGCAAAGGCACCGTCAATCAACTCCACGATCTGACCGGTTGTGGTGACCCCAACGGTTGTGGCGCCCTCTACCTCGCGGTTGGCCGCTGGTATACGCCCAGCGGCACACAGATCGAGGGCGTCGGTGTGAAGCCCGACTACCCCGTGGAGATGACACCGGCAGAGTACAAGGCCCAGGGCGACATCCAGCTGTTCAAGGCGATCGACCTCCTCAGGGGAAAGTGATCACGACGCGCCCGACGTTGACCCGGCGCACAAGCCCGCCACCACCTAAGATCGGATGATCACCCATGACCGCGCGCTGCGGAGCACGGCCAACGGGACGTAGTGGACCAGATGAGCGAATCCAACATCGCCCAGAATCGCCGCGCCCGGCACGACTATGAGATTATCCAGCGCTACGAGGCCGGGATCGTCCTCACGGGCTCGGAGATTAAGTCCGTACGTGACCACAAGGTGCAGCTCCAGGGTGCCTATGCGCGCATCAAAGACGGTGAAGTTTGGCTGCAGGACGTCCACATCGCGCCCTACATCAACGCCGGCTACGCGCCCCACAACGCGACGCGCGACCGCAAGCTTTTGCTCCACAAGAAGGAAATCGGAAAGCTACAGGAGCTGCTCGGCGAGCGCGGCCTGACGCTCATTCCCCTTTCCATGTATTTCAAGCGCGGCAAGGCGAAGGTCGAGTTGGGCGTGGGCCGTGGTCTGAAACGTTATGACAAGCGTCACGTCCTTCAGGAACGCGACGTCGCCCGCGACATTGCCCAGGCCATGCGCCGGCGCGTATAGAGGGGGACTGTTGGACCAGCCGGTCCGGCATCTCAAAGCGCCTGAAAAGCGGGATTCGCCCACTGCGATCGCCTGATCTGGTACGATAGCTTCATCACCTGGGGACGAAAGGATTCGACAGGGAGCTAGGTATCCGGGTAGCAGGCCGAGGCTGGTTGTCACCCTCGTTAATCAGACGACCAAAAATAGTTGGCAACAACCAACTCGCTCTCGCCGCTTAATTAGCGACGACGTCTTAGATGACCCTCGTCCTGGTGGGGTTGCCTAGGGCGCTGCAATGCCAGGGTGCCGCGGATCGACGCCGATGCAATCCGCGAAAGACGCTTCGGCTGGCCGTCCGGCATGGGGACCACCACTGTAGCCGCCGGTGAGATCCCAATCGGTGGGAAAGCCTGTAGGATAACTCGGAGCTGAACTTTGCTGGACCGGGAGTTCAACTCTCCCGCGTCTCCACCATTTTCCGAATCTGGCCGGGGTATTCCCCGGCCTTTTGACCCACTTGGTACGATCCTTGGGGGATAGAACCTTCGGCCGATGTACCTAACGACGTCACAGGTAGACCGTGCAGGCCGGGCCTTGCGCGACTGGATGACGAGCGATGCGCCTCTGTTCGGACCTGAAGCTCAGCTCGCATACGAAGTTCTGTTGGAGTACCGGGCAGCTCACGCCGCACCGCTGATCAAAGCGAACAATGGCCTACGGTCGATGCTGCGGACAGAGGCGCTGCCTGTCGAAGTGTCGCAACGATTGAAACGGTCGACCACAATTCTGGACAAGCTGGGTCGCGAGCCCACGATGGCGCTTTCGCGCATGCAGGACATTGGCGGATGCCGGGCGATCGTTCCGACGGTGACGGATCTGCGGAGGATCCAGCAACGCCTGGTGAAGAACCGGCCGCCGGTGCGCGTCAGCGATTACGTCACGCATCCCCGGACGTCGGGCTACAGAGCGGTGCACGTCGTTGTCGTGTATGACGACCGCTGCGTTGAGGTTCAGTTGAGAACTCAACTCATGCATGAATGGGCCATCGCTGTGGAGCGCCTGGGCGGCCGAATGGGAGAGGATCTCAAAAGCGGACGAGGACCGCAGGAGGTTCTTGACTGGCTTGAGACGATTGGTCGCGCCATGGAGACGGAGGATGCTGGAGACGCCGTCGACAGTGACCTTACCGACCGAATTTCACGAATGCGCGCAAACGCGCTACCCTTCATCACGCAGAGGAGGCCCAACCCATGATTAAGCACTTCCTGCTCGTCTTCGACCATGACGCTGGCAAACTGGTCGACATCGTGGAGTTCGGGACTGATGGGGATCGAGCAGTTGCGGCCTACGCTTCGAAGGAGTCTGAGCTAAAGGGGTTACGCGGATTGGAGATCGTACTAATTGGGTCAGACTCCTTGGAGACTGTTCGCCTCACCCATGCAAATTACTTCGATGGGAGCGCCAAAGTCTCCAAATATTTCGACATCGCCGGCGTGCGCTGAGAGTTCCTTAGCCATGGAACAGCGTTTCCAAAGATCCCGCCATTTCGACGGGCTTCTCTCACCTTGCGGCATGAGCCGTTAGGCCACGAATACTTCGCGCCGACGCTGACCGTCCCGGGCGGCGCGACCGAGGCATAAACCCCGGCGTTTAGCACACCCGCGCTTGAGCACGCCGGGTTCTGCGCGGCGACCGCAACACCTGGGAACTGCTCGAACATTTGGACCTTCGCCCGTGACAGCGCCGGAGCTTGCGACAGCCTACGAAGACACCCTCGAGGCGACCTCGGGCTGACGCTAGCGGGGTCGTCCGTCGCCAGCGTTGCGGCGCGGTGGTTCAGCCCGCGAGCGTGACCGAGTCGCCGACTGAGATCCGACCTTCGACGAGGACCGAGCAGTACATCCCGGCGCAGACGTTGTTTAGTTGCCCGGCCTCCTTCAGGACCGCGGGCGTTGACTCGCCGGTCTCCGGGTGGAGCGTGATCATGTTGCAGCGCCGGTCCGGCTCGTGGACCGCGATGGTGGCTCCGCCAATAGTCAACGCCTTGCCTGCCCAGGCGTTCTCGGCGAACGGCTCGTCGCCCATCTCGACGACGAAGTTCATGCGGAAGCGGCGATGGTCGACCTCGACGCCGGCAGCCTCGCAGAGTGCGCGGATGGTGGCAGTCGAGATGACGGAGACGTAGGCGACGTCCTGGCAACCGCGGTAGTCGGTACGGAGTGAGGCGAACTTGCCGCTCCATTCGTGCAACTTAGTTTTGAATTCAGGGCTCGTTAGCGCGAACTCGCCGTCCGGCGTGGCGACATTCACCTCCGGCCAACGGCCGTCGCCGAGAACCGGCTGGCACCGGAGCAGCTGAGGACAGTCTCGTGCGGTAAACCACGGGAACGGCGAACTCAGCCCATCCTGCACGAACGCGAACGCGCGGTCGAATGGCAACCCGACGAAGTCGATGCCGACGGACTCGAGAGCCTCGCCGCGCATAGATTTCACGGGGTACCGGGCGATTTGGGTGATGGATCCGATGCTCACGAGGTCACTCGATCCAGTTTCTTCTCTTCGATGATCGCATCGAGTTCCACCTTCAGCCGGTCGAGCACCGTGTCGTAGGGGAAGGCTCCGAGCTCTTGCTCGCCGCGCTTCAGGTTTACAAAGTTTGGCGCGCACCAGAGCCCGAGGTCAGCGTCGTCCGTCTCGCCGGGACCGTTCACGCGGCAGCCCATCACCGCAATTGTTATGTCGTATTCCTTGGCGTACGCCGCCATCTCCTTCACGTTGAAGGCGAGGTCGATGAATGCCTCATTTTCCACGCGGCTGCAACTCGGACAGCTGATGATGTTCAGGCCGTGGTCCTGGAACACGGGCACCGAGCGGAACCGCCCAGCTTCGATGTCCGCAATGATCTGTTTCCCGGCTTCGACTTCCTTCCACTTGTCCGCGAAAGGGAGCGTCAGCGAGACCCGAATGGTGTCACCGATGCCGCGGCTCAAAAGCTGTTCGAAGGCGATTCGCGTCTTGATCACGCCATCCGGCAGGAGCCCGGCTTCCGTGACACCGAGATGGAGCGGGACTTCCGGCCGCACGGCAGCGAAGCGCTCATTGCCGGCGATCACCTTGCGGGGGTCGCTGTCCTTCATCGAAACCACGTAGCGCGTGAAGCCCAGGTCATCGAGGTAGCTACAGTGTTCGAGCGCGCTCTCGACCATGGCGCTCACACCGTGTAGTTCGGGTGGGTCTGCGCCGTCGAACTTCGCCGCCATTGCCGGGTCGACCGAGCCGCAATTCACACCTATTCGAAGCGCACAATCGTGGCGCGCCGCCGTCTCGGCGATGAGTGCGACCTTGTCCCGGACAGGCTTGCTCTTTTCGTGGTGATAGAGGTGGCCAGGGTTGTAGCGCACCTTGTTCACGTGTGGTGCGACCTGCGTCACCAGCCGGTAGTTCTCCTGCAGGTCGACGACGAGGTTCGCTTCCGGGACACGCTCACGCACCTGCGCAAGACAGGCGACATCTGTGGGATTGTCGACGGCCACCCGCACAAGCCCTGCGCCGGCATTATGGATCATCTGCACCTGCGCTACGGTTGCCTCGACATCCTGCGTGCGGGTCGCAGCCATCGATTGGACGACGATGGGGTTGCCGCCGCCGATGGTGATCGACCCGGCGCGGACGGGGCGGGAATTGGCTCGTTTCATAGCCCAAGTGTAGCAGGAGCGCCCTGGCCCGGGTGTAAGCGTTCCACTCGGCGCCGAAGGATCCGGTTGCAGCGCGCGGGCCTATTATTTCAACATCCCGCCCCGGAGCCCTGCTATGGAACCGCTGCCACTCCTCGAAGCCGAAGCCCTCGAAATCACGATCCTCGTCGATAACCAGATAGACGCCCAGCTGCCGGGCGAAGAGATGGTGGAGCGTCATCCGTGGGCGGCCAACGTCTCCAATCCATTTCTCGACGGCCCCGGGTCACTTGCCACGCTGCACGCAGAACACGGGTTCTCCGCCCTCGTTTCAGTGTCGCGGGGCGGGCACCGGCACCAGCTGCTGTTTGACGCGGGCGTCTCGCCCAACGGCCTCATCGAAAACATGGACCGTCTGCAACTCGATGCCCGCGACCTCGAAGCGCTCATCCTGTCGCACGGCCACGCGGACCATACAGCGGGAATCGCGGGCCTCGCCGGGCGTCTTGGTCGTAACAACATGCCGATCATCGCCCACCGCAAGGCATTTACTAAGCGACGTTCAGCACCACCGAACGCGAACGCCGTCATGCTCCCTCCTCCTTCGCGCAGTGCCATCGAAGGTGCCGGCTTCGAGGTCATCGAATCAGACGACCCGTCGCTCCTCTTCGACGAGTGCCTCCTGTTGACGGGCGAAGTGCCCCGCGTCACCGACTTCGAGCAGGGGTTCCCGTTCTTCCAGGCCGACAACGGGCACGGCTGGGAGCCCGAGCCGCATCTGCTCGATGACCAGGCGATGGTTGTCAACGTGCAGGGCAAGGGACTGGTGGTGCTCACCGGCTGTGGCCACTCCGGCATCGTCAACATTGTCAAACGTGCGCAGCAGGCGACCGGTGTGGAGCGGGTGCACGCCGTGCTCGGCGGATTCCACCTGCCAGGAGCGTTCTTCGAACCGCTCATCCCCCGCGTGGTTGATGCGCTGCGAGGCTTTGCACCGGATGTGGTGGTGCCCGCCCACTGCACCGGATTCAAGGCACAACAGGCGATCGCCGCGGCAATGCCAGAGTCATATGTACACAACGCCGTGGGCACCACATACGCGTTCTGACATCGCCGTCACGGCGCCGGCGCTGATGACGTCGCGCGAGGGGACGACGCGCCAGTTGCTCAGCTCGATACGGACGTCGCGCGGCGCAAGCG
>JADEYI010002043.1_pt1:0-7500 | contig 11622 bp, 7 predicted proteins | sample 8542331 | NCBI WGS metagenome assembly JADEYI01 (sample SAMN16510988, study PRJNA670497) | mine drainage metagenome | isolation source: biofilm near Copperflume 1 | place: Germany: Marsberg coppermine Kilianstollen | collected 2018-02 | reverse complement strand
CCGCAGCTACCGCCGTCTGCATCTTAAGTCCGGCGAACCCGGCGACAGTGCAATCGACTCTCTAATCGGAACTGAGGATGACGAGCGCGGCTTTCGAGCGGTGCGAACCGCTGGTACGATCAACGGTACTGTTATCATGGTTGCGTCCGTGGTAATCGACGCCCTCGGCATCCGCGACGGCGCGCTGGTCGACGTCCTGCCGCTGCCGTAAACCTCAAAGATCTACGATGGCGGAATAGAAACGAACCGCGCCTTCCACCTGCGCGATCAGGTTGTATTCATTGGGCGCGTGAATCACACCGGCCGATTGACCCGGACCGAATACCACCGGATGAAGTCCGGCGGCAGCGTAGATTCCCGCTTCGGTGCAGCCGGTTTTGACCGCCGTCCTCACCGGCAATCCGGCTTTGGTCAGGGCCGCGATTGCGTGGGCGACCGCTTCACTATTGGCAGGACTGCGGAAACCGGGATTCGCGCGCCGTTCCGTCAACGATGCGGTTACGCCGGCGGCATGATCTGCAATTTTGTTAAATGCCTGATTCACCCCGGCGCGAACCATATCGATCGCCATCGAGGGCGGCGGCCGCAATTCAAATTCGAGCGTGAGTGAATCTTCCGTCGAACGAATCACGCCTGGGTTGCAGGTCAGCGTCGGTTGCGAGTAGTCGGGCTCGACCGGTCCTTTGCTGTTCGCGAAATCTGTCAGGTACGCGATGAACGCCCGCAGCATCGAGATCGCGCCATCGGGAATAAGGCTGTGGACCAGCCGATCGATCCGTTCCGGTTTCGCGGCCGACAAATTCGCCAAAGCTTCATCGATCAAGACCAGTTCGCATCGCGCCGGCACCTTGTTGACGGCATCGCCACCGCCAATCGAAGCCAGAATGGGTTTGCGATGGAGCGTGAGGGCATCCAAGGCCGCTACAATCGCATTGACACCCAATGCCGGCGTGCTCGAATGCGCCGAGCGGCCCAGGAACAGGGCGCGAGTTGCCGTCGCAGGCTGATCAAGCTTTACCGGATCGAATCGCAATACCAGATGAAACGCGATCAAGCCCTTGTGCGCGGTGACCACTTCGAGCGCCGACGGTTCGCCGATAAACGCCATCGCACCGCGCGGCAGCATAGCCGAGCCAGCCAGCTCTCTGGCGCCAACCATTCCCCGTTCCTCGCCAAAAGTGGCGATTAGCCATACGTCGCGGCGCGGATGCCGGTTATCGATAAGCGCCGAGGCTTTCGCGACAAAATCGAGTTTGGTATCGGCGGCGCCGAGTCCGTAAATCCGATCGTTTTTGATTGGCGCACTGAAAGGATCGCCCGCGCATTCGGTCCACAGCGATTTGTCACCCGGGGGCACGGTGTCCAGATGGGTATTCAGAACGATCGGCGCGAGCGAAGAATCTTCGCCCTTGATCGTCGCGACCAGATTAACCTGCGCCTCACCCTCAGCACGCGAAGGAATCAGGCGCGACTCAATTCCGGCGGGCGCCAGCATCGCGCGCGCGCACAGCTCAGCGATCGCTCGCGTTCCCTCGCCGGTGATACTCGGACAAGCGATCAGCCGGCGGCACCATTGGATAAGTTCGTCTTTCATGAAAGGCATCGATCGAGAATCTCGAAGGCCTCGGCCAGCTCGACCTCGGTTACATCGCCGGCCGGAATAAACAGCCGGATACAGGCCGGCTCGCGACCGCCATAATAAAGCACCAATCCGGCACGAAAGCACTTATCGATGAAAGCGCGAGTGGTTTTCAGCGATCCATCGCCAACCCGAAACGAAATCATTGCGCCGACGCCGTCCGGCTCGGAGATTTTCCCCGGATGCTTGCGCGACAGATATTCCAGATGCGAATGAGTCATCTGTTCGAGCTGTTTGATACGGCCCGCACGGCCCAAATATCCCTCCGACGTGAGCTTTTCGATGATTCGCCGGCCCACCGCCATGGCGACCGTGGCGCCCGCGAAGGTGCCCGAGATCAGCCCTGCGTCAGGGGCGAAACTTTTGCGGAACAGCACCGCGCTGCCCTGAAACAGCTTGCCGATCGTGATCACATCGATATAGTCGGCAAGATCGAGCATCGTGGTGGCGAATAGTTCGCCGGTACGGCCAAAGGTCTGCACCTCGTCTGCCCAGATCGCGATCCCGGCGCGCCGGCATTCATCAAACAGCGGCACGAAGAAATCGCGTGGCGCGCTGATAAATCCCGCTTCACCCTGTACCAGCTCGACAACGAACGTGGCGATCGAATCGCCATGAACGCGAATCACCTCGCGCAGCGCCGCGAGCGCGAGCTTCGCGGAGTCGGGATCGTGCCGGTTATGGAAGGGAATCAGATGCACCGGAAAAGTGGAGGGCTGACCGCCGCGGTAGTCGGGACGATCGGTGATTTCGGCCATCGTGCTGGTGCGCCCGTGAAAGCATCCTGTGAACGCGATCACGCCGGCGCGCGCCTCACGTTTCTGCCGAATCATTTTAAGCGCGTTTTCGTTCGCGTCGGCGCCGGAAAGCGAAAGCCAACAGTGATCCATCCCGCGCGGCGCATGCTGCATGAGGGTTTTCATCAGCAGGTAGTACTCGCGATTGAAGATCAGGTTGCCCTGCATTACGAGGTCCGAGGCGGCGGCGCGCAGCGCGGTTTCGATCAAATCGAGATTACCGTGGCCGAAAAAATGGACGCCGACCCCGAGGGCGAAGTCGAGCACCCAACGGCCATCGGCCAGCATCGCACGTGCGCCGCGTCCGACGCCCGATCCCATGTAAGGGAGCAGGGGCATGCGGCCGCGCATCGCGCCCACGGTGCGTAGCTCGAGCGCCATCTGCTGGGGGGCCAGTGGCGCGACGGAACTGTCCTGCGCCTCGCCGATCGCGTCGAGCATCAGGCGCAATCCCTGCTCGAACTTCAAGCCAAAATTCATTTGGGGTTTGGAATTGAGCCTACGAGCGCACCCTACTTGAGCGCCCGAATCGAAAAGCCGCGTTCGTTATAACACAGCTGCGAACGCTTTCCTTGCAGGATGGTTTCGAGCATGCATTCGCGGCCCCATAGACGCTGCAGATAGGCGAGCGTCTTCTCGGCGTACTCGAGATGAAGATCGCGCCCGTCGTGATAGTGCTTCACGTACAAAGTATGGTTGTGGCCGAAGTCCGCGTCTTCGACTTTGATAACCGGGAGGCTGCTGGTGCCGACGCCGCGGATCAGGGTTTCCTTCACCTCGCGCCAGCCCTCGGTATCGGACACTTTATCCACCACCAGATCGCTGCCGCGGGCCTGGTACTCGAACAGATCCATATCGCGCATCAGTTCTTCGGTCAGGTAGCGGCGCAGAAATGAGGTGTCGCGTTCGACCTCGCGCACCTCGAACAGCCTCTCCATACCGCTCTTGACGGGGGCGCCATCGCGCTTAATCTCCTCGGGAGTGGGATCGGTGTGACGGCGATAAATGTCTTCCCAGATGCGGAAACCCAGGTGATACGGATTCAACTGGCCTGGAATCGGACGAATCACCTGATTGTGACGCACGATGAATTCAAGGTGCAGTCCCTGATCGAGTTCTAACGACTCGACGATCTTTTTATGCCAATAGCTCGCCCACCCCTCGTTCATGATCTTGGTTTCCATCATCGGTATGAAGTACTTGGTCTCTTCATCGACGATGGTCAGCAGATCCTTCTCCCATTCAGCGAGGAACGGGTTGTTATCGCGGATGAATAACAGGATGTCTTCTTCGGGTTCGAGCGGACGCTTGTGCAGATCCGGTTCGTGGAACTCGCGCGGGCGATGAATTTTCTTGTACGGATCGGCCTTGGGTTGCGCGGCTTCGATCGCCCGGCGCACCTGCTCTTCGCGCGAGAGTTTGCGAATGGCGAGATTGCGCCGGCATTGCCATGACAACGCGTGGGCGGCGTCCATGATCCGCTCGACCGAATCGACCCCGATTGAAGGGTCTTCGGTATAGCGGCGCACCCGGCTCGCATGCGCCTTGAAGGTTTCGATCGTCAGTTCGGCGCGCGTGGTCTTATAAGTAAAATTGTTCTTGAAGAAATCGTTATGGCCGTACACATGGGCCATCGTGAGAATTTGCAGCAGCAGCGTGTTGTCGCGCATCAGGTAGGCGATCGCCGGGCTGGAATTGATCACCATCTCATAGGGCAGGCCGCTGACTCCGTGATCGTAAAGCGTTTTCAGCTTCTCATAGCTTTTGCCGTATGACCAATGCGGATAATGCGACGGCATGCCGGAATACGCCATATAACCCAGCATCCCTGTGTGATCGCAGATTTCGAATTCCTGCGGATAGCAATCGAGTCCGAATTCGTCCACCTTCTCGCGAATGCGGGTATCCCAGTCGATCAATTCCTTGAGTTCGTAATTCGCCATCTTGCGCCTATCCCTCGGGCTATTCCTTAATCCGATCTTTGGCCAGGAACGCCTTGAACGATGGCCAGATATCTTCCTTGCGCTCGATCAGGACGGTATGGAAGTTGGGCGCATCGAGGCGGCGGAACACGTTGAGCATCGAGGATTCGTAGTAGCGCGAACCGAGCGGTTTGATCTCGCCATAGCCGAAGAGGTTGCAGATATCGGCGAGTGCCTGGGCCGCGCGCAGGGCGGCGGGATTGTCGGAATCGAAGTTATCGCCGTCGGAACAATGGAAGGCATACACATTCCACAGCGACCGATGGTAACGCTCCGCCACAATCTCCAGCGCCTTCTGATAACCCGACGAGATAAAGGTGCCGCCCGATTCGCCCTTGTAGAAAAACTCTTCCTCGGTAACCTCGCGGGCCTCGGTATGATGCGCGATGAAGACGATCTCGACATTGCGGTAGCGGGTCGAGATGAACTGAAACAGCAGAAAGAAAAAGCTGCGGGCAAGGTACTTCTTCATCGTATCCATCGAGCCCGAGGTATCCATGATGCACATCACGACGGCGTTGGATTCCTCGCGCGTGTCAACCTCGATGTGCTTGTAGCGCAAGTCGTTGTGATGGAATGGAAATCGCCGCCGCGATGGAGCCGATGGAGCGAGTGGAACGGATGGTTGATCGGCTGTTAATGGCTCGCCGTCTTCTTCCGCCGCCTTCTGAATGCGATCCTCTTCGTTGTGGATATTCGCGAGCTTGCGCATCACACGTTGACGCGCGGTGCGCCGCTTGTCGAGCCGCACCCGGATGCCGACGTGGCGATAACCTTTGCGCTTGGAGGAAAGATCGGTCTCGACTTCGCGCAACGCCCGCCGTTCAAGGTTGGGCAATTCGAGATCCTCGAACATGATCTCGACCAGCTCCTCAAGCGTAACGTCGGTTTCGTAGTAATCGACTCCGGGGCGATCGCCGGCCATGTCCTCGCCCTTGCCTGCACCCTCGCGGCCGGTCTTGCCCACCACCTGGCCGGGCTTGGAATTTCCATCGCCCTGGCCCGCGCCGGGGGCATTGTCGCCGTAGACGAAGCGGTATTCCTTGACCCCGCGCAGCGGGACTTTGATCACGCGGTCGCGGTCTTTGCCGATGATCGATTCTTCGGCGATTATATCGGCGATATTTTCGCGGATCGATTCGCGGACTTTCTGGCGATGGCGCATGCGATCGCCAGCCGAGCGGTCGGACCGCTCCGCATCTGAGGGGCGGTACTCGCGGAAGATACTGTCGACCATATCAGCTCCTCGCCATTACGATTCGCTGCTTGAATTATACCCTTGGTCCGTCCGATGCGCACCGACGCCTTGCCCCGGAAGAATCGCGCCAATCTGTCATTCTGAGCGCAGCGAAGAATCCCGGCTTTGATCCAATTGAATTGCGCAATCAGAGCATTTTTTTTAGAACGCAGCCAACCTTTTATCTGCTTCTCACGAGCAATCGCGCTGCGAACATCATTCGTCTCTCCAAAGTAACCAGGCGGTTTATCCGATATCGGCGTGTAAAGCCTCCAACCGCGCCACTCTTGTGCTCGTGCAACAAGAGTCACATTCGTGGCTCTACGATCTGGACTCCAGCGCGAAGGCTTCGCGGCACCGCCCGTGAAGCTCGTACACTTTGTTCCCCGCAGGACACTCGTTTGGAGGTCTCTCGTCTATGCTTACGGGCCCCTCACTAGAGACGGTCGCGTATCTTCCCTATGTTTTTCAATCGGTTCGTGGCACATGGTGCATCTGTTGATGATAAACACGATTCCCTTCCTCAATCCTTCCACAGATTGTTGGCGGCGTACTTCAGCACCACGTCGACGCACGATTCGCAGTAGCCGTTCTCCAGCAGGTTCTTGACCATCGAGTTGTACTTATCGCCCTGATCCTCATCGCGGGTGCGTGCCTTGGTGATGATCCGCGAGATGTCGCGCACCGAGCTCATCAGCTTCTTTTCGATCGCCTCCTTGAGCGGCTCGTAACTGCGATAGCTGACCTTCTCGCCGCGGCGCGAGGTTGACCACAGGTATGCGATCACCTCCTGGCGAAAGCCGTCGGCGGCCGATCCGATAATCGCTATCTGCTCTTCGATCGACTTCAGGAAGCCTTCGTCGGGCGACAACTCCTCGCGCGTGTTACGATCCCGCACCCGGGTCTTGTTGACGTAGGCCTCGGCGTGATCGAGGTAGTTCTGGAACAAAGCCTCGGCCTGCTCCTGATAGGAGTAAACGAAGGCGCGCGTGATCTCTTTTTCGAGCAGATCGAGATATTCCTTGTGCAGCGTGTCTTGCAGGAACTCCAGATACTGCTTGCGCATGTCGTCGGGCAGGTCCGCTTCCTTGGTCATCGCGATCAGCGCTTCGCGCACGTTGATCGGGTTGATGCAGTTGCCCGAAACATTGTCCGACAGTGCGTTGTCGAGCGCTTTCATGATGAAGCGCGTGGAAATTCCCGACATCCCTTCGCGCTTGGCGTCTTCCTTGAGTTCCTGCACGTCGACCTTCTTGGTGCGGCCTTTCTCGACCACTTCCTCGCCGTTGTACAGGCGCAGCTTGGTCATCAAATCGCATTTAGAGGTCGGTTCGAGGCGTGACAGAATCGCGAACATCGAGGCCAGTTCCAGCGTATGCGGTGCGACATGCGCGCGAAAATCCGAATGGCGGATGATCTTCTGGTAGATCTTCACCTCTTCGGAGAGCCGCAGATTGTAGGGCACTTTCACCACCACGATACGGTCGAGGATCGCCTCGTTGGTGTGATCGGCCTTGAATTTCTGCCACTCGGCCTCGTTCGAATGCGCGATAATCGTGGTATCGACGTAAACCATCCCATGGCGTCCCGGCGCCGGGATTACCTTTTCCTGAGTCGCCGTGATCATCGCATGCAGGTACTCGGTCTCGTTCTTGAAGACCTCGATGAACTCGACCATCCCGCGGTCGCCCACGTTGAGCGCGCCGTTGAGCTCGAGTACGCGCGGATCGCCCTCGGAGTATTGATCGAGCTTCGAAATGTCCTCCGAGCCGATCAGCACCGAAGTGTCTTGGTTGTTCGGATCGACCGGCGGCACCACGCCGATTCCGACCCGGTTGCGCTTGG
>JADEYI010002042.1_pt1 | contig 11624 bp, 7 predicted proteins | sample 8542331 | NCBI WGS metagenome assembly JADEYI01 (sample SAMN16510988, study PRJNA670497) | mine drainage metagenome | isolation source: biofilm near Copperflume 1 | place: Germany: Marsberg coppermine Kilianstollen | collected 2018-02 | reverse complement strand
TATGAAAGACGTAGCCGAAAAAGCCAAATCCAAGCAGGAAGAGTATGATAGAGGTGGGATTGATAAAACTCAGCAATGAGCCTCTAAGATCATTTGCGTTGGACTGATTATTGGCCTGTTGCTGTGTATGCGTTCCCTGTCCAGCCCCTTGCGTATGAGGAAAAGCATGCTGAAAGGCGTGATTCCCCTGGCTACTGCCGTGTGATACCTGCTCATGTCCTCCGGCCGCAATGTGATGGACACTACCTTGTCCGCCGACATGTCCCACATGCCCAACATGCCCAACATGTCCAAAGTGACTATGTCCCAGGTTTCCTAAAAGGGCTACTCCGAGGAAGAAGAGGAACCCGAATAGAAAACAGACGATGAAGACAAGGGAAAGCGGGTCTATAGCGATGAACATTGCTAAGCTCCCTTCGGTTTCGGAAACGTTGTCGTTTGTACACGTAACCGATCAATAGTTTCTAGTATACTAATGATACTGGCTAGTACGCCAGCCACGCCCAGTACCAGTGCCGCTGATAGGAACAAGAGGGCTGTAGGCATACCAATGACTGCCAGGAGTGGAAATAGTGCATTCGCATAGAAACTGGCGATACAAAAAACGCCCGAACCGAAAATAAGGATGGCAGGTAATAGTACCGGGTATTGCTTTGACAGACGTCTATGCTCTGCCATGAGCAGATGTTGCCGCTGACCGAAAGGCTTAAACTGGCCCTGTATCATGGATGGCTCCTTAAAACCTCAATGCAAGTACATGTGCAATGAAATACAAACCCTGCAAAAAAACAGCACTCGTTGCTATAGACGCACAATATAGCTTCTCATCCAATCAATAACTTTAATCTACGCCTTCTTCTTGTTTGAGCAGGTATGCCGAGAAAATGGCCTCTAGCTCGTCTACAGGGAAGTACAGCAGTTGCTCAAAGAGGGTAAGGTATTGTCGTGGGTCTTCCCTGCTACTCAGGCGTTGAAAGAAATGAGCGATAGTGGGGTCAGCCTGCCATTCCGCGGCACTGGCTCCCAACCATGGGACAAAGCGGTCGCTATCGGTCTCCATGTCGGTCAACAGATCGGTACTGTAGTCAGGCGGGTCACTGACCAGGTAGCCTGGATGTACTTTAAAAAAGTTGGCTAACAGAGCGCGGCTCGAAGCGGTCAAATGGACGCGCTTGCCACTTTCTATTTGTGAGAGGTAAGCTTGACTCAGGCTTTCGTGCAGTTCTTCTTGCATAGCTTTCACGACTTCCATCTGAGTCATGGCACGATTGAAGCCGCGTAGCTCACCTTCAACTTCGCGTAAATGTTTCATTTTTTCCGCCAGGTTCATGCAGCCCCCTCATAACTATTTGCTATAGCGTAATATAACATATTGTTATGGAGCTTGTCAAGTGGTTGAGGAAAAGATTTTGCTTCATTCAGGGGTAATGTAGAACTCTTCGACGGGTGTGCGCAGGTCTAATGTCCAGCCTGTCTCAAAGGTGAACTGGTCCTGGAGTTCTTCCCGCGTTTCGGCGGGGATAGAGCCGGTGCAGGTCAGGGTGAGGGTGCGGCTGTCTTGATAGAGCGAAGCTTTGCCGTTCACGCCCACACCTTCGGGAAGAAGGTGACGGGCGGCATTGATTAAGGCTTTTTGATGCACGTAGGGGTAGAGATAGACTTTCCAGCCGGTTTGGGTGGCAAGGTCGGCAATCTTTTGGGCGTAGCGTTCCCTGGCTTTATCTGGGAAGTGGAAGTGTACCCAGAGCACCCCTTTGTTCGCATCGGCTCCGACACGATAGAAGTCCGGTACCTCTTTAAACGTCTCGCTGGTGAGGGAGAGAGCTTCGCCCTGCGTTATCCGCATCGTGCGACCGACAGGAGTGGTTTTCTTGCCGGGGGCAATGAGGTTGAGGTGCCAACCTGTCTCGGCCAGGAATTGTTGTTGTGCATCCTGCAACGCTTCGGGGCTGGCGAGTCCCACGTAATTTACCATGACCGTCTGTTGATCCAGGTAGAGTGATGGCACACCATCGCAGGTGAGTTCTGCTGGCAGTAAGCGACGGGCCATCTCGATTAAGGCCTGTTGATGGGCTGTTTGATGCAGGCGTACATGCCAGCCAGTTTGTGCCTCTAACTCGGCGAGGAGGCCAGCGTAGCGTGTTTGCGCGACCAGTGGGAAGTAGAAACGGAGCAGCAAGGTGGTGGTTGCCACTTCTCCGCCAGCTTTGTAGAAGCCGGGTAGATCGTTGAACATGTGTTGGGCGAGTTGAATAGCGTCGTGCTGGCTCATCGGTGCTGAACGTAGCGTTGGTGTTGATGCAACAGGTGTAGGCATCTCCTCTGCTTGTAAGGATACGACGGGGAGATTGGGCAATGTTGCACCGTTTTGAGATGCGTCGGGTTTGTTCGATGTAGCAGTTGTAGCGAATGTAGCACTTGTAGCACTTGTAGCGAATGTAGCGAATGTAGCACTTGTAGCGAATGTAGCGGATGTAGCAGTTGTAGCAGATATGTCAGATGTAGCGGATGATACTGATTTGGAGATGATGGCTCCTTTTATTTCAAGGTGCCAGCCAGTTTCTTCAAAGAAGCTGGCTTGTGCCTGTATCAGCTCTTCCTGAGTTGTGCGCCCTGCACAGTTGAGCGAGACGATGCTGCGATCAAGGTAGATGGAAGGCGAGCCTTGTACTGAGAGGCTCTGGGGAATATGCTGGCGAGCGGTTTTGGCGAGGGCACCCTGATGAGCGTTGGGAGCGATACTGATGGGGACGCCAGTTTCCTCGGCAGCGGCAGCGATGGCTTCCGCGTAGCGCGTTTCGGCCACGGTTGGAAAGTGGAAGTAGAGAACGACGGCTCCCGTGTCGGGATCGACGCTGCGGCGGTAGAGATCGGTCGGCAGACCAGGAGAGCCCGTGACGGAGACAAGGTAGTTCTCGATGACGGAGAGTATCCAGTTCTGGTCGGGGCGTTCGTACTCTTCCTCCTCTTCCAGGGCTTCTTGCCACTCTGGAGCGAGTCCGTAGAGTGTCAGACCTTCGCCCTCGAAGACGCCGCGAGACTGGGTGAAGAGTCGTGGATGCTGTTGCAGGATTTTTGCCAGGGCCAGCCGATCTTCCAGGGATTGGGGGAACAGTCCGGCGGCGGCACAGAGTTCGCCCAGGGTGTAGGTAACGTTTTCGTAGCAGCGACGAGCCAGGTCGTGCGCGGAGACGGTGCGTCGTATGCGCCGCATGGCTTTAACCAGGTCATTGAGGTAGGTGCCAGCTTTGGCATAGGATGATTGCATATCTTGTGGGGCTGGTCCCAGCACCTCAAGGATAGAAGAGAAGGGGAAGCGCATGCGTTCTTGTGAGACGCCTTTAGGAAGCAGCACACGGACAGCGGCCCCTGGCTCAATGGAACGACAGATGACAGGTTTGGAACTTTCAGAGCTGACAAGTAGCAGGAGGACACTGCCTACGAGGTCGCTCAGGAAATCACCGGGTTCTTCTTCGTGTTGTCCACGGATGCGGTAGGCCTCTTCGAGGGCGGATTGGCGGATGAAGTAGCGTTGCTCGTAGTCCTGCGCGAAGACATCCAGGATGCTCTCGGTAAGCTCTTCAGTAGATTCGCCATACCAGACAAGAGCCAGTTCACGGGCCGTGATGATACGCAGCGTGGGCACTTCTACCACAGCACGCCAGAGCTTTTCTACGTCGGGATACTCGAATGGTTGTCCTGCGCCGACTCCTGTTGGTAGCGTTGGTAGCTGTACGGGAGCTTCTTCGGTAGCGATAGCGTGCCTGGAGCGAACTTTTTTCTTCTCGATAACGGTGGTGGTGCCGTTGGTGGGCAGCAACACCTCTGTTCCGGTGAGCAGGCCGCGCAGGGAGCGGCGAGCGTCTTCGTCACCATGGACGAGGGCGACGTGGCGCGGATTGAGTGCGGCGGCAAAGCTGGCCAGCTCGCCACCGTCGGCATGTGCGCTCAAGCTATATTTTGCCACGGTACATTGTACCTGCACCCGTTGCCCACTCAGTTCCAGCGTGTCCTGTTTGTGCTCGGCCAGGTCGAGCAGTTTCTTGCCGGGCGATTCCTCGTCCTGGTAGCCGGTGATGAGAATAGAGGCGTTGGGATTTGGTGCCAAACGCGCTGCATACCAGGCACTGGGGCCACCGGTAAGCATACCGCTACTGGAGAGAATGCAAGCGGGTGGGCCAGCCAGAATGCGTTCGCGCTCTTTTTCATCGCGCACGAAGGTGATGTTTGGCCCGGTGAAAGGGAGGAAGCCCTTGCGAATCTGGCGTTGTAAGCGCGGGGTGAGGAATTCCGGTAGCAGTTGGTAGGTTGTGCAGACGCGGCGTACCAGACCATCGACGTAGATGGGGAACTCGGGGATCTGGCCCTGTTCCTGGGCCGCCTGTAAGAGCAGGAGGACTTCCTGCCCTCGGCCCAGACCAAAGCAGGGGATGAGGGTATGTCCACCACGCGCTAAGCCCTCCGCGACGGCCTGGGCGAGTCGCTGCTCCTCGGCCTGACGATTGGGATGGAGCCGCGAACCATAGGTGGATTCCAGTACCAGCAGGTCGCAGTGCTTGAGTGGCGGCGGTGTGGCACCGAGGACTGTACGCTGGGGGGTGCTGCTGATGTCGCCTGAGACGACGATTGAGCCGTCGGCAGACTCGAAACCAAGGCTTACGGCCCCGGCGATATGTCCGGCGCGACTGGCATGAATGGTGATACCTGGCAGCATCGACACGGTAAATGGTTCGCCGACGGGTAGAGAACGCACTTGCATGAGCATGCCAGAGACCAATTCTTCCGGGTAGAGCGGCAACTCCATCTCGTCAACCGCTCGTTTCGCCATGATCTTGAGGGCGTCGGCCAGCATGACTTCCATCAACAAGGCGGTGCCACGCGAGGTAAAAATAGGCGTGGTGGGGAAGGCTCTATGCAGTAGCGGCAAAGCTCCAATGTGGTCGGCATGGGCGTGGGTGACGAAGATTGCCCGTACATCTTTGCCCTCAAGCTGGGCGAGGTCGGGCAAGGGGTCGGCTTTGTGATCGACCCGTACTCCGGCATCGACGACAAACCATTGTTCGGCAAGTTCGATGGCGAGACAACTGGCTCCAACGCCGCTCGCTCCGCCTAAAAAAGCTATCTGCATTGCTGTATTTTCCTTCGTGTCATTCCTAAATGTACCTCTGGCAAGGATTCAGAGTATGCTTGTTTGTTTTTGTAGTAGTGCATGCTATGAGTCGCTGTCGAGAGTATTATAGCACATTTTTTCCAGAATTGGGGGCAATAAAGTGTGTGGATGGATTGCGGGATGGGGTTGCCAACGGCAACCCCATCCCGCAATCCATCCACACATGAGTGAGGAAGGTATGCTAAAAAGTGTGTTTCCTTTCTCCTAAGCGTGGTGACTGCCGCCTAAAGGAAAGCGGTCCCAGGGGTTCTCGTTGGCCGTGAGTCGGTACCCATCGGGATCAGCAAAGATGAAAGTGCGCCCGAACGGGCCATCGAAGGGTGGCTTGATGATGGTGACTCCAGCTGCTGCCAATTTGGCATGCAACTCATTAACATTATCGCAGTCGATCCAGAGCGTCATACCCCATCCTGGCTGCGGTGCTTCATCCAGGTTCACTTTTGCTTCGCTGAGAGCAAAGGGGATCGTGCTGGAGTCGAAGAGGACAAAATCGGAAGTGTTGAAGCGCGGATCGATAGGCAAGCCCAACATCTCTGTGTAGAATGTGCGCGAGGCGGAGAGGTTGCGCACCTGCAAGCTGATAAAATCGGGGCCGAGAAGTTTTGCCATGAGTATTCCATCCTTTCAAAGTTGTCAAAATTGATCAAAGTTAAGTAGTTGTCCCATCAGCGGTACTTGATTTCTTTCATACCAATAGTTTACCCGATACGAGTGACAACAGTATGTCAGTAGCACAACGACTTTTTGAAAGAACTAAGAGTTGAGGCGAAGCACGCATTTGCAAAGATTGGATGCAGCGGGCGTGCCTCGCTCATAGAATCTCTAGTTCACTATAATAGACCCGGTTGCGCTATCGACGTGTACGGGGACGCTGGTTAAAGGGGTGGGGGCTGGGCCTTGGACGACGGCGGCATTTTTGGAGGGGTCGAAGATGGCACCGTGGCAAGGGCAGACGAGCATCTGGCTGCTGGGGTCATAATCGACCGGACAACCAGCATGCGTGCAGGTGGCGTCGTAGGCTACGAATTGTCCGTTGTTGAGGCGCACGAGGATACCAGGGTCGTTATTGGAGGCGATGGTGAAGTTGACCGAGCTATTGTTCTGGACGGCGTTGACCTGGGCAATGGGGGTGCCTGCGCCAGCCGTAACGGGTGCGCCATTGGCGGGTGTTGCACCGGCTGGCGCAGTTGTACCTGTGGAGGTGGGCGTATCAGCAGTGCCTGGGAAAAGGTGCAACGTGTTCCAAAGCCAGGCCAGGACGAGCATACCGCCAGCTCCCGTTAATGTACCAACTATAAAGTTCCGGCGCGATTCCTTTTCGTACTGTAAGGCAAGGGCGTAGCGACTTTGTTGCTGGTTAGGACGCTTACTGGCGGGCACTGGCCGAGTTTGCATTTGGGCGTAGTCTGTCGAGGAAAGGGGCGTGGGAGCTTCCTGACCTACACCAAGAAAGAAGGCGAGCAGAGGCGCGAACTGCTTTCGTTGTTGAGGTGGGAGATAGCGACGTACAAACACGTCATCCAGTGCTGGTAGACCGGTATTGCTGGGGCTGGCAATGAGCAGTGTTAACCAGCAGAAGACGAAGACGATATCGGCTCCATAGAAGTATGGAAACACGCGCCATGTGGCTGAAAGGAAAAATGTCAAACTAATCAAGAGGCCAAAGAACGCGGCTGGCCGGAACAGCAAGCCAAGGATGGTGCCGATGCCGATAGCGATTTCGCCAAAGGCTACCAGCAAACCGAAGAGCTGAGCGTGCGGTACCGCAACCTGGATGAGGAAGTTATGCAATGGGGAGCCAGTGGCGAATCCGATAATTTGTTTGCCAATATAGCCACGGGCTTTTGGATCGAAGAATTGCGGGTCCGTTAGCTTTTGTAAACCAGCGTAAATGAAGGTGATACCTAGAAACAGGCGTAGCGGTAACAATACCCAGCGCGTGAGGCGCATTGGATGCATTTGAAAGAATGATGTTTTCATAGATGATGTATTGCTGGCCTCTGCGCTGCGGGTCAGCATAGAGGCTGTCTCTCCTTTAGTATGCTGTGTCTGAATGACGGTAGTTTTGGTTTGAATATACTATACTATAGTGTTTTCGACTCAGGAAAGTGTTAATAAACTGTAAATAAATTGTAAGGGATGGTTGCCTCGAAAATATGACAGAGGATGTCATGAAGGTTTCGGTATTATGAGGAGGGAAAATAAGTATATAGAAGGAGAAAATTAGCTATGCGTTATGGTTTCATTCTTCCTGGTGGTGATGTCTGGACGATGCCTGAAATGGCTGCGGAGGCGGAGGCAGCTGGATGGGATGGCGTGTTTATCCCTGACTGCATCTCAATAGATACTTCTGATTATCCGCCCGGGCCTGTTTATGATCCCTGGATTTTGTTGGCCCTCATGGCGGTGCGTACTGAGCGCGTTATACTTGGCCCGATGCTGGCTGCTATCTCGCGGCGGCGACCGTGGAAACTGGCTCGCGAAACGATGACTCTCGATCATCTTTCTCGTGGCAGAATAGTGCTGCCGGTTGGCCTGGGTGCGGCAGCCGATGATGCTGGCTTCTACAAAGTCGGGGAGGAGATGACCGCCAGGGGGCGTGCGCAGCTCATGGATGAGTGCCTGGATATCCTGAATGGTGCCTGGAGCGGTGAACTGTTCTCTCATGACGGGGAGCAGTATCATGTGCAGCCCATGAAGCTCCTGCCACCTTCCGTGCAACGACCGCGCATACCAGTGTGGGTTGTGGGGGCGTGGCCGCGCCAGAAATCTATGCAGCGTGTAGTGCGCTGGGATGGTATTATCCCGCAGAAGATGGACGGTGGCGATAATCCGATGACACCTGATGATATCAGGGCCATCAAAGCCTATGTCGAAGCTAACCGCACGCTGACTACCCCGTTCGATATTACCTGGGAAGGCGAGACACCCGGCGATGATCCTGAACGTGCGGCGGCCATTGTACGCCCCTGGATAGACGCAGGCATCACATGGTGGATGGAAGCCCGCTGGGGCAATACGAGCCTCGAAGAGGTGCGTACACGTATCAGGCAGGGGCCGCCACTTCCTCATAGGCATTAAGTTGAGGGATGCGGCGCGTTGACCAGGGAAGTTGAGGGATGCGGCGCGTTGACCAGGGAAGTTGAGGGATGCGGCGCGTTGACCAGGGAAGTTGAGGGATGCGGCGCGTTGACCAGGGCGGCCGCAAGGGCCGCCCCTACCATATACGCCCCCCTTTTCGTGACGAGAAATGGCTCTGCGAGCCGCCCCGTGTAGAGTAGTGGCGGCCCTGGTGGGGCTTACACGGGTAGGTTTTTGGGAAAGGGGCGATGGGATGCGTAGGGACAAGGGGAAGTGCGGGGCTGAGTGGGGGCCTTGTGCTTGTCCTTGCTGGGAGTGCAGAAAACCCCACCAGGACAGGCACCAGGCCCCCGCATCCGCATCCCCGCATCCCCCTGTCCCTACGCATGCTTCACATGTCGTTTCGCGTATTTGATCGATCGGGCGTTAAGTGGAGGGTACCTGTGGCGTTTTCTTCGATGGCGATACGCTCGAAGAGCATGGGGTGGTGTTCGACGTGTAGCCAGGGTTTGATGAAGTCGTCGTAGTGTTTGCTGGCGGGATGGCCGGATTGGCCGGGGGCATGGCCGGAGACCGAGCTGCTGATGTCGGCCAGGTTGACGATCTGGCGATACGAGGGTACGGTGATGACGACTTCGGGCCGATTGGGGAGCGATGCTCCCATGTTGATGGTGTCGATATCGCCGCCAACGGGAAATGGGCCACGGTTGAAGATTTTGGCGAGTGGCTTTAGCATGCCTAGGGGGTGATTATAGGTCATTTTGTGGATTTTGCCATAGTGCCAGCGTGTTATGTCGTCGCCCAGTTTGTCACGCAGTTCTTCGATGGCGGCGTTGAAGGCACGATTGAGGGCGATAGGCCATGACTTAGGGCCGTTGGGAATGGCTGAATCCGCGAACCAGCTATCGTCGCCCGCGTTCATGAGACGGATCAATAGTGGTTTGCTGCGGCTGGCATAGCCGTTCATTAATGCGAGGATGGTTGCTCCGCGGCCCAGATAGTCCTGGATCAGCGTTTCGTCCGCACCGAACATGGCACCGAAGACAATTTTTTCCAGCTTATGCAGGAAGGTGGTATAGATGGTTGCCGCGACGCTATCGGGTGCCAGGAGATAATTCCAGGTGCGTAGGATGTTCTGGGCGGATTTTTCTAGGGGTGCGTTGGTTGGTATGGCTAAGATGTGGGGGACGATCTCAACGGCGGGAAGGGCGTATTGGTCGGCCTGGATAGTTGCCATGTCGGCAGGGGCTAGCTTGTCTTTGCTGAGGAGCAGGTCGCGAATGCGCTGCGCCCGGTAGCCGTTCAGCCACTCATTGGTAATGTAGTAGGGATAGTTGTCGTCCACGACGCGGTTATTGGCGGTGACAATGAAATGTTGCTCAGGATTAAAGGTTTGGGGTAGCTCATCGAAGGGGATGAAGCCTGTCCACTCGTCTTCGCCTGTCCAACCCGGTGTGGGCAGCAGGTGCTGGCCTTGCGCACGAATGGGAATAGCACCTGCCATGACATAGCCGATGTTGCCCTCTTTGTCGCCATAGATCAAGTTTTGCGGTGGTACATCCCAATCGCGCAAGGCGCCGCGGAACTCTTCCCAGTTCGTGGCGCGGTCGAGCTTTTGCACGGAGGAGATGATGTTACATTGCTCTAAACCTGTCCAACGTAGGGCCAGGGGTAGTGCAGTGGCCTGAGCATTGTGACCATTCTGGGACGATGGGTCTGATTGAGTTGGTAGACTGGTCAAAATGGGGCCGTGGCGGGTGATGCGTACCTCTTCGATGACCGGGTCTTTCACGCCACGAACCCTGATCTCTTCCTGAACAACCTGGGCCTCTTCCCATTTGCCCTGATATTCGTATTGGTGAGGGTTTTGAGGGTTAAATTTCTCGACATAGAGGTCTTGCGTATCGGAAATCGCGTTGGTGATACCCCAGGCAATGTGCTCGTTATGTCCGATGATGATGCCAGGGGTGCCGGGGAAGCTGACGCCGATGACGTTGATATCTCCCGCGACGAGGTGACATTCATACCAGATGGAGGGTACAGCCTGACCGAGGTGGGGATCGTTGCAGAGGATGGGTGAGCCGGTGGTACTCATTGTGCCATCGACGACCCAGTTGTTACTGGCGCCCAGCATGCCGAAACCACTCAGTTGTTTCAACTGTTCGTATTGCTCTAACATGCCCAGGTTGATGCCTTGATAAGCAACGCCGGGAGGAACTATCAGGGGATGTTTGGCGTCGTAACCTGCCTCCAGTTTGGCGGCGCGTTTGGCTGCAAGCGTGGCAACGACGCGGGCGCGAATGACCTCGGTCTCCCAGTTGCCGCCGAGGTTCCAGCCCATCATCTTGGCCCACTGGATGCTATCGGCAATCTGCCAGGGGTTGGGTTTGCAGCGGAGCACAGTAAATTCGAGTGGGAGGTTGTGTTTGTGACGTTGGATGTAGGCATTGATGCCCAGGGCATACGCTTCCAGGATACGCCGACTATGCGCGGGGAGACGTGTGGCCTCGCTCTGGGCGGCACGATGCATGCCAATGCGGCGGCTCATGCGGTCGGCTTCGAGGGCCGGCGGCCCAAAAATCTCTGATAAGCGGCCCGAGCCGATGCGTCGATTGAGTTCCATCTGCCAGAGTCGTTCCTGGGCATGAGCATAGCCCTGGGCGAAGAAGAGGTCATCTTCATTCTGGGCATATATATGTGGCACACCGTACTGGTCGGTGATAATTTCGACGGGTTCGTGTAATCCCGCTAAGCGGAGGGTACCCTTCTGTTGTGGGAGTGGACGGCGCATGAGCAGGTAGTAGGCTCCTCCGGCCAGAGCGGTCAGGCCGATAGCCGTTGCTAACGTTTTTTGCCACCAGGATGCCATTGTGTTTCTCCTCTATCGTGATTGTGATTGATGGGAAGGATGAGATGGTGCAATCCGCAAAGATTGTACATGTAGTATTTTAGCCGTTGTGGGTGGGCTTTGTCTATGCCTAGTTTTGCTATGGACATCCTATCAACAGGACGGGCCGATTATTACCTGCCCCCAGGCAGGGTGCGGTGGTGGGCACGATAATGCACATTGAAAAAATAACGTGAGGTATCGAAGGAGCCAGAGCAACGAGCACACAGGCCAGTTTCATACATCATGTTAAATTTTCAATGTGCATAATCGGCCCCCATAGGCATGAAGGTCAGCGAATGAGCCTGGAGAGCCACCTCACGAGGGCCGCCCTGGCGGCCCTCGTGAGGTGGCTCTCCAGGGCGGCCGCCAGGGCCGCCCCTACCATATCCGAGGCGGCTCTGCGAGCCGCTTCCCAGAGGGAAGGGGGAGCGTGTATGGTAGGGGCGGCCCTGGCTCTCTCCCCGACAGAACCTTTGTTCTCAT
>JADEYI010002041.1_pt1 | contig 11642 bp, 10 predicted proteins | sample 8542331 | NCBI WGS metagenome assembly JADEYI01 (sample SAMN16510988, study PRJNA670497) | mine drainage metagenome | isolation source: biofilm near Copperflume 1 | place: Germany: Marsberg coppermine Kilianstollen | collected 2018-02 | reverse complement strand
AATTATTATTTTGCTGCGCGTAGAGCGAGTTCGGCCAGCGTGCGGACCGCGACTCCGGTTGCGCCTTTCTCCTGATAGGGCTTTTTGCTATCGACATAGCTGGTTCCTGCGATATCCAGGTGTGCCCAGGCGGCATCGCCTACGAAGTTTTCCAGGATTTTGGCGGCAGTAACTGCACTGGCTGTACGACCGCCGGTCTGTTTGATATCGGCAATGTCGCTCTTGATCTGTTCAGCGTACTCGGCATCGAGCGGCATGGGCCAGAATTTCTCGCCTGCTGCCTGACCGGCGGCAACGATTTCGTCGCTGAGGTGGGCATCATTGCAGAATATGCCGGTCATGGTAGAACCCAGGGCAATGATGATGCCGCCGGTCAAGGTGGCTACGTCGATGATGGGCGAAAGCCCTTCGCGCACTGCATATGAAAGGGCGTCGGCCAGCACGAGACGACCTTCGGCATCGGTATTGACGATTTCGATGGTTTTGCCGTTCATGATGCGGAGAATATCGCCAGGGCGATAGGCGGTGCCACTGGGCATATTTTCTGTGCTGGAGACGAGCGCGGTCACATTGATGGAGGGTTTTAACGCGGCAATAGCTTGCATCGCGCCGATGACTGCAGCGGCTCCGCCCATATCGCCTTTCATTTCGTCCATGCCGCTGGCGGGTTTGATTGAGATACCGCCAGTATCAAAGGTGATGCCTTTGCCGACGAGAGCCATACCTTTATCCGAGCTGTTAGGTGCGCCGCGATAGCGCAAGATAATGAACTTTGGTGGTTCCGCGCTACCCTGAGCTACGCCTAAGAGACCACCCATGCCCAATTCTTGCATCTGTGGTCGGTCCAGTATTTCGCATGCTATGCCAAATTGTTTGGCCATCGTGCTGGCACGGTTGGCTAGCTCGGTTGGGGTGAGGACATTGGGTGGCTCGTTGACCAGGTCACGAGCGAAATTCGTGGCCTCAGCCAGAGCGGAAGCGCGTCGAATGGCCTCATTGAGTTCTTGCTCGTTGCCCGTTGGAAGCAGTATTTTCGTAATGCCTTGCTCATTACCTGTGGTATTGGTGTGCTGGTATTTCCTGAAGTTGTATAGGCCGAGGAGTGCGCCCTCAACCTGTGCTTGTGCGGCTAGTGCAGGGCTAATGTTCGTTTCTCCTCCGCTGATTGCCAGGGCTATCTGATGTGCTCCGGTATGTTGTAAGTGGCGGGCGGCAATAGCACTGGCCCGGCGGATAGATTGTGTGTTGACAGTTTCCTGGCTGCCCAGACCAACAATGACTACCCGCCTGGCAGCGAGCTTGCCCATCGTGTGGATGGTGGTCATTTCTCCCAGGTTGCCTTTGAATTCTCCATCAGTGCCAAGCTGGCTGATGAGACCGTCCAGTACTCTATCTACTGCCCTGGCGGCTCCAGTTAATGTTATGCTCGTGTTGCCTTGATCAGCTTTTGTACGTACTACACCCACGACCAATGCATCATACGCGACATCTTTGATCGCTTTAGTTGTTCCTTGAATATCCATTTCTGGCTCTCAACCTTCTAACTACGTTTTTGGTGATCCAAAAGATATTGACCAGTCAGTATTTGACTGGTCAGGTGATCGCCTACTCTCATGCTATAGTACCAAATTTCACAACGATATGCTATCTCTGCAACACTTGTCTTACCGATGTGGCAGTAAGCGGTCTACCACTTCTAATAGTTGGCGGGGCTTGAATGGTTTTGTCAGGTACTCATTACAGCCAATTTGGATCGCTGCCTCGCTTTCGTCATTTAAAGCATAGGCGGTCACTGCAACAATGGGAACGTTGGTATAGCCTGGACGGGCGCGTATCAATTGCGTGGTGCGATAGCCATCCAGGATAGGCATGGAGAGATCGGTCAGGATCAAGTCAACCAGTTCGCGGTCGAGTATTTCTAACGCTTCACGCCCATTTGAGGCAGACAGGCAGTGATAGCCACGGGTAGAAAGCACTCGTTCAATCAGGATACGATTAGAGACTTCGTTTTCAACGATCAGTATAGTTGGCTGGCTTGTGCTAACCTGCGATGTGTTCATGGTTTCTTCTCTTTCGACTTCTTGCCGCTATCAATGTAACGTGGGATGTTCTGCGAGGGTGGAAACGATAGGCAACGTAAAGGAAAATATGGAACCGATGCCTACGATGCTTTCCACAGCAACCTCACCACCTTGTAGTTCAATTAACTTTCTTGCAATGGTCAATCCCAGTCCGGTACCACCAAAACGGCGGGTTGTACTGCCATCGGCCTGGCGGAACGCCTCAAAAATGTAGCCTAGTGCCGCTGGCGAAATTCCAATGCCTGAGTCGCATACAGAGATGCGCAGTAAATCGTAGTCGTCCAGGAGCATGCAGCGAATGGTGATTCCGCCTTGTTCTGTAAACTTCAAGGCATTGGAGACCATATTGATGACAATCTGGCGAATGCGATGGCTATCCGCTAATACCATTGGTAACGAATCAGCTTTTTCCAGGGTAAGATATAGCCCTTTTGTATTTGCCATGGGCTTGAGTTGATCGACTACCTCTTGCAAACAGGGTTCAAGCGTCAGTGGTTCAGCCTTGACTTCCAAACGATCCGCTTCAATTTTTGAGAGATCTAACATATCATCGACCAGGTGAGAGAGATCTTCGGCGCGTCGGACCATGAACTGGATATGTTCTTCCTGCTCAGCCGTAAGCTCTCCATCAAGGAAACCTTCAAGAATTAACGCGCCATAACTGATAATGCTGTGTAAAGGGGTGCGCAATTCATGAGTAACGGTGGCCAAAAATTGCGATTTGAGATGGTTAACGCGCTCAAGAGCGGCATTCTTCTCTTTGACCTCGGCGAAGAGCAAGGCATTTTGAATGGCCATGGCGGCCTGAATGGCGGCTGTGCTCAACAGGAAGGTATCGCGTCTCGTGACATAATGTGGCTTCTCATCATAGAGAATGAATACGCCGATGGGCTGCTCTAGCAGAATGATGGGTACGGCAATAACATAGCGATATCCTGCCTCTAACGCCATATGCGACCAAACCTCGCCCCGCTCCTGATAAATAGTGGCGACATCTTCGCCATAGATGATCTTGAGTTTCTGCATGGTCATACGTGCTAGCATCATATCCAGGTTGTTGAGGGCTGGTCGGGGAATGCGTGGGCGACGAGTGCTATAGGGAATAGGAGCCGAGTTCTGTTTTTGTGCGCGAATGGCCTGTTGTTTGCCACTGAAAGAGCCGGGACGTGAGCTAGGAATCGCAACCATTTTTGTCGTCACCGCCAGGGTAATGTCTCCGTCAGGATCGGCATGTACGGTAACTGCTCCCTGTGGTCGCGTCGGCTGAGCGTTAACAGCATGTTCATTTGAGCCTTGATCGTCCCAATGCGCGACGGCCCAGGGCGAGAGCATCTCGCGTCCATAGAGTAGCAAGGATACTTTTTTTACTTGCATAATGGAGCCAAGGCGCGAGACAACCTCACCCAGCAGGTGTTCAAGGTTAAGCGTCGAGATCAAGGCGTCGCTCATGAGCAGCATATCGCGCATTTGCTCGGTCATGGCCAGTCCTTCACTCTCCTGTACAGAAAGTGATTCGGAGAGCAGGTTGAAAGAGCTGGCCAGCATTCCTAACTCATCATTGGCTGGTGTCGCCGGTGGGGGGTTGCCGTTGCTTTCAACGAGCGTTCTGACTTGTGTTTGTAAGCGGCGTAATGGGCGGATAAAGAAGTAGCGCGTAATGAATGTGTAGGCGATGACACCCAGGGCAAACACAAAGATGCCCATGGCAATCAACAATTGAAGTGACCGTTGCAAATGGGCATTGATGTTGTAAAGTGGTTCAATATCTACAATCACCAGAGAGGGTGACTTTGCTAGCTGATTTTTGACTTGCGCAACCCTTGCCAGCATTATAAGGTGCTGTGACCCATCTATGCGATTGAACTGGCCAGGCTTACAGAGCTGGCTAGCGGATAAAAACTGAGTGAAAGACACCGCACGCATTGTTGAGGCGAGCACATGATTTTGCACGCACAAAACGACATTGGAACCTGTTTTTTGGACGAGAGCTTGCGCAAAATCGTTATCCATGGTTTGTTGTGCGAGCAATACGCCGAGAATCTGTTTGGGGTTCTGGATGGGGGTAGCCACGCTTAGTACCCAGGTAGCTTTGACGGATGGGAGCAGCGCGGAAGCTGATTTCCCCAATAGAGCTTGATCAACTAAAGATGGGTTCCCCAGTAGAGCTTGATCAACTAAGGTACTGGTTGAAGCAGAGGGATTATTGTTGGTTGAAGGTTCATCGTCTAATAGTCCAACTGGTTGATGATCTTTAGCAAGAACAACGATGTTCGTAAAGAGGTGGTTTTGCAAAAGAAAGTTGTTCAACGTCTTCTGTAGGTCCTGACGAGTTGTTGGCGTAGAGGGTTGCGAGAGTGCGGAGATAATGATAGGGTCCTGGGCTACCTGTTTTATATCTTGTAGCAATGTGTTGGTATAGTCCGCGTAGGCATCGCGGATAGTTGAAAGGTGTGAGGAGGCGTCGCTTCTTGCGTCGTGTTCAAAGGTGTATAGCAATAATTCCCAGGACAAAGCTGAAAAAAGTACCATACACAGCAAGAGCGTTAGTGCCGCGACTAATATCAGTTTTCCACCCAAAGATCTGACTTTGAATCTCATGCGAACCTTTCTCGCAAGTACAAAAGTAAGGGGAGGACGGGGTGCCAGCTCGTCCTCCCCTTACCACGCGTATGCAAAAGCACCGCGAAACTCTAGAAGGTGCGCGTACAAACCCCATGGGGAAAAGGTTGCACAAAATCCAGATGAACGTTGCAAGCTGCTCGTCGAGGTGGATCTGCTTGTACACGAACATCCCGCCTTCCGCTCTAGGTCTATGTATTATAACGCATAACTGCGCAAATTGATATCATTTTCAGGAGCAATTTTTCCAAAATGCACAGTGGCGAGAAATAGCGCGGAAGGTTTCACTCCTGGATATATTCGATATAGCCCTGTTTGAGTAGGCGGACAAGGATCTGTACCACTTCTGTATTGCTGCGATTGGTCAGGTGCTTGATGGTAGCCAGGGTTCGTCTGCCGTCAAGTAGGAGAAATACAATGCGGTCTTTCCTATCCATCTGGTTGATGATGCTCGATTTCTTGGCAGATGAGAGGGCGCGAAAGATAGTACCCATACCTGACTGCGTGTTGCTCTCTCTCTGCTGTGGCATTATCGCATAGGGAAGCTTTGGCGGCTTCGCTGGCGGTATCGCAGAAGGTGGAACCTGTATGGAGATGTGTCGTAGGCTTTTAGGAATAGCAGGCATTCCAATGGCTGGTGTTTGGCGAGTCACTTCAAACTCAATAGGCAATATTGTCCTACCCTGAGTAGACTGTGGGGGTGGTGCCAATCGCGGTTGTTGAAGGCGCGTGAAACCTGATGGTACATGCTTGCCCTCAAAGAAACTACACTGAGGCTCTTTCCATTGCAGCATATTGTAAAGAGCTGTTTCCCCGGTCTCATACATGGTACGAGCAAAAGAAGTGTTACCATGGACAAAAAAAATCTCGCCTTTCTCGCTTCCGTTCGCGTCGACATGCTCGATACTCAGTCGGCCTGTTAGTTGCTTGAGAGCGATACTGTGCAAGACGTTTACTAATTGTTCAGTAATGACAGCATGTGAACTAAGCATTGTCTTCTCCTCCATAACACACATACACCCAACATCCCAAAACGTTAGAACAACCTTTACATCAAACACTATACTCAAATCATATGAATATGGTGTTAAAGTGGAGGCTGTACCTGTGAAATTGCTGTGAATAGCTATAATTCTATGCGTATCAACTCGTATTTTTCTGTTTGTCATGCAAGGTTATTAAGGAATTTCGGTCCAGAGAATGGGACCATCCGTGGCCTTTGGATCGATTTGGAGCGTGGTATGGTGCTGTATGTCTACCAGATAGATACCTTGTTGCCCATCGCCTAATGCGATAACCAACTGGCTGGGCGAGTTCGCGGCCCAGGTATAGGTAGCGGCTAGCCCGCGCAGTGCCAGTGAGGGAACATTCTTCCCGCTGTGCAGGTCTACGACAACCGTTTGCGTGCCAGTACTATAGGCGAGTTCTTGTCCCGCCTGGGACCACGCAGGCGCGGGACTATTTGTGACGCCTGTGGCGATAAACGTATCGACAAGGGTGGTTACATTGACGACATGGAATGCTCCCACGCCGAGGGCAATGTTATCCAGGTAGTCAATCTGGGTACCATCGGGCGACCACTGTGCAAAATTCACCTGTTTGCCGCTAGTAAGTATGAGGGGGGCGGCTCCTTGTATGGCATCGATGCGCCACAGATTGGTGGCGCGTCCTGCTGACGAGGCGACCAGGAGCCAACTGCCTATTCCACCATCTCCATTGCTACTATAGCCTGCTTGTACGTAGTCGCCCTGGATGAGTTCTTGGGGATAGGCGTTGCCACCAACACCAACATGGCGCAGCCAGATACTGCGGACATGCCCTACCACGCCAACGCTCCATGTGATGGCGGGGATATTCGTATCGGGCGACCAATTCAACGAGAGCAGGGTATCGTTAGGATTGCCCTGAGCGTGAATATCATTGGTGATAACCAGCAGGCCGTGGTTCTGGGTATTATAATCCAGGATACTCACGGCAGCACCTTGAGTGAATTCAAAGGCTATCCGTATACCATCGGGAGACCAGACGGGGTGAGAAACGCTGCCCTTCATAGGAAGCTGCACCTTCTGTATCGTACTCGAATTTTGCGAATAAACCGAGAGGCTAGTAAGACCAGTACCTGTAGGATCGGCTACAAAGGCTAGCATGGTATCATCGGGCGACCATGTCAGGCTATTGAGAATGTTTTCTCCAGTAGCTGTATCCCAAACGGATGCAGGGGCAATGCTAGCTTTCAGTAATGATTGAGGGATAATTGTATCACGCTGCCCATCGCTGCGTATCGTATGCAGTTGTGCCTGTTGTAGATCAATGTACGCGAGTAAATCGCCAGAGTAGCGACCCGGTAGCGGTGGACTGACCGCCCAATTTTGGGCGACGGTGATATTCTTTGGGGTCAACTGGCGAGGACGTGCCGTGCCATCTGCAGGTGTACTCCATAATGAGCCATCACGTAGGAAGACAAAGTGCATACCGGCTGAGAGCGGTGCCGTGGGTGGTAGTCCAGCGGGTGGTGTAATAGTGTTGATATTTTTGGCAGAGCTATTGCTTTGTGACCAAACGTTCCAGGCAATCAAACTGCCAACACCAATCGTGAGCAGGAGAGTTGCTGCTATGGCGACTTGCATAACCAGCAGACCCCATGTGCTTTTCCGTCGTTTGCGTAAAGGGCTGGTGTTGGTGCGCAGAGGAGCAGGTAGATGTATTTCTGGATTGGGCGTAGTGTTGGCTGAAACACTGCGCCCGCCTGGAAGTGCTATTAATTGCGGGCGACCTGGCGTATTACGGCGAGAACTTTTATGTGGAGATGTATGTTCTCGCTCTAGGATGTTTATCTTGTTGTCATAGGTGCCAGTAATTTCAAGATATGCGGGTGAAGAAAAGATTTTTTCACGTAAAGCTATACTGGGACTAACGCGAGGCAAATGAGCGATGAGGTTGTCAAAACGACGAAAATCAGCCAGTACCGTGCTGCAATGACTACAATCTTGCAGGTGTGCAGCGATCTGCAAATTCAGTTGTGACGCGGACTCCGCCGTTTCCCCTAAGGCAAGCGAGTCGTCAAGGTAAGCACTGAGTAGCTCCTCGACTTGCTCGCAGTTCATTTTGTGCCTCCCTGTTCTAATGACTTATAATGCTCTCGAAATGATTGCCGTGCCCGTGATAAATACATCTTGACACCGCTCTCCGCGATATTTAACGCCTGCGCTATCTCGCTGTAAGAGAACCCTTCTTGCGTATACAGCAGGAGTGCCGCCCGATATTGTTGGGGCATGCGATGGAGTGCGGCGCGAACGAGTTCGGTCGTGCCATACAATTCTTGAGGGTCTGCACTCTCAACATCTGCTGGCTCGTGATCAAGGTCCTGCCAGGGCAGCCAGGCGATCAATTTTCGGCGGCGTAACGCATCATAAGCTGTGTTCGTTGCGATACGATATAGCCAGGCTGATAGTTTCAAGCTTGCATCCATTTTAGGAAGAGCACGAAACGCTTTCAAAAAGGTATCTTGCGTTAAATCATCTGCCTGTTCGCGATCTCCAACCAGGTGAAACACATAGTTGTAAATCGGTATCTTATATTCGTCATAGATCTGGTCAAAGGACCAAGCACTTTCCTTGGTTTCCACCCTGGCCATGCTTTACAATCCCTTCGATGGCTATAGCTATCAACTTGACCGTTCCATGCAAGTGATAGTAGCTCATCTCCGAGTACGCAAGGTCCAAGAAACTTCTTGCGGTGCCGGAAAGGCTTTCATCCTTCTGTGTAGTGGAACGGACAACTAACGCTTTCAGTAACATAGCGAAGGAGTCCAAAGCGTACCTTCTTCGCCGTCACGCTGTATACCATGGTAGCATACTTTTACTAATTTCTTGGATTGAGTAGACTAGAGCTTAGTACTATTGGGGTACTCACTCATGATTGTGCTGTCGCTTCGTTATAAACCACCATATTCCATCATGGCACACGCTGCAATTATTCACAGGCCCTTGTCCTATTAGCCTATGCTCTTCTCGTTTCAGATGAGACGTGATATCATACATGAAGACCCTTTCACTCTCTCAGGAAGTATTTATAGGAGGATGCCTGTTTCAATGGGCGATAAAACGCAAAAGGGTGGTGTGCGCACAGTGTGGTGGGAAGAAGATGCTTCCCAGGAGGTGGTGTGTCTGCTGGATCAGTCGCTGCTTCCGCAAGAAGTGATCTATCTCAGGTTAACGTCCGAGCGGGAAGTTGCTGAGGCCATCAGGACGTTGAAGGTGCGTGGTGCACCTGCCATTGGTGTTACTGCGGCTTTTGGTATGGCTCTGGCACTGTGCCGTCTGCTGCGAGAACGGGGCGACACGCTCACCCTTGCCGAGGCGCAGGCACATCTGAACTCTGCTGGTGAGTTGTTGGCAGCTACCCGTCCGACCGCAGTCAATCTCTTTTGGGCGATAGAGCGCATGCAATTGTGCGCTCAAAAGGCTATTCGTGAGCAGTACACTATTCAGGCACTCGCCCGGCATTTACAAGCTGAAGCTCAGGCAATTGCCGATGAAGATTTTGCTGCTTGCATGAGCATGGGCATTTACGGAGCAGAGCTGATCGCAGACGGAGATATCTTGTTGACCCATTGTAACGCTGGTGCTTTGGCAACTGCCGGTTGGGGAACCGCCCTGGCCCCTATATATGTGGCGCATAAGGCAGGAAAACAGATCCATGTGTTTGTTGATGAGACACGCCCTGTTTTGCAGGGGGCGCGTTTGACTGCCTGGGAACTCCAGCAGGAAGGCATCCCATTGACCTTAATTACCGATAATATGGCCGCGCATTTCATGCGTTGTGGAGGCGTAAAGGCGGTATTTGTGGGCGCGGACCGTATCGCCGCCAATGGAGATGTAGCAAATAAAATAGGAACCTATGGGGTCGCGATCCTGGCGCACGTTCATGCTATTCCGTTCTATGTCGTTGCGCCCTGTTCCACTATCGATCTCATGCTTTCAGCGGGCGAACATATCCCTATCGAGCAGCGCAATCCTGAAGAAGTGACCCATGTGCGCGGAATGACTATTGCACCGGCTGGTATACAGGTGGCTAATCCAGCATTTGATGTTACGCCATATACCTACGTAACTGCTATTATTACCGAGTGCGGCATTGTGCGCCCTCCATTTATAGAGGGTTTGCGACGCGTATGTACGAATTATCGGAATAGTGGAGGGCATGCAGATTGCTAATGGAGAGTCAAGTTGTGCCAACTGTGGCGCACCATGTGGAAAGCGTTTTGGGTAAAGAAGGCTTTCGTTATGTCAGCACTGTTGTTGCCAATTGCAAGATGTTAGCTTTGGAATTGGAGGCTTCTGAGGACGATACTTTCGCGTCCATTGATACGGAAGCTCTGATTATTGCTGGCTATTTGCATGATATTTCTACCAGCACTCATGGCTATCATAATCATCATCTGCAATCTGCTGAGATGGCGGTAGAGTTTTTGCGTGAAATGAATCTACCTGCGGAACGCGTAGAAAAGGTAAAACAAGCGATTTTGACGCATACCACGGTATTTTCGTCCGAACAACGGGAAGACGCACCAATCGAGGGACGACTTCTCTATGATGCTGATAAAATTGGGCGGCTCAGCGGCCTGGCGGTAGTCACGTCATTAATTGAGTTTGGGGCGCGGTATCCGAATCGAGCCGTCACCGGTGAAGTGCTGGCGGCCATTCTTCGTCACATCGAAGAGCGTTTTGTTGAGTTGTATCAATCGCTGAATACGGCACCAGCACGCGAGATGGCGCAGGAGAAATTTGGTAATACGCTGGCATTTCTGGATGGTGTCATTGAGCATTTGAGCGATGCTACACCCATATGAGAGATACGTAGTCGATAGTCGAATAGGGGCGGAATATTTTCGCCGTTTCTTACACTATAGTAATGGAGGTGGGAAGAGTTGTCCATTTTGGTTGTTGGTTCCGTGGCCCTGGATATTGTGGAGACACCATTTGCCAGGAGAGAAGAGGCTCTTGGGGGAGCCGCATCATATTTTTCTACCGCTGCTTCGCTTTATAGCCAGGTAAACCTGGTGGCAGTGGTTGGTAGTGACTTTCCGCGTGAGCACCTGGAATTTTGGCGCAGTCGGCCTATTAACCTGAGCGGGTTGCAGATACAACCCGGTGAGACCTTTCGCTGGGTAGCACGCTATCACATGGATATGAATGCGCGTGATACGCTGGATACGCGCCTGGGTGTCTACGCGGGTTTCCACCCGGTCATTCCCGTGGAGTACCTGGAGAGTTCGCTGCTTTTCCTGGCCAATATTCAGCCCGAATTGCAGATGGAAGTATTGGAGCAAGTTCCCAATGCGCGTTTGACCGTGCTTGACACGATGGAATTGTGGATTATGACGGCCCGTCCCATGTTGACGGAGGTGATCAAAAAAGTCGATGTGCTCTTAATGAGCGAAGAGGAGATTCGACAGTATACGAACCAGGCAAGTATTTTGGTTGGCGTGCGTCAACTGCTGGCGATGGGATTGAAATACGTTATCGTGAAGCAGGGGAGTTATGGTGCCTTGCTTTTCGGGGCTGATGGCACCTACTTTAGCGCACCATCTTATCCCCTGGAGGAGGTTATCGACCCCACTGGTGCGGGCGATGCCTTTGCGGGTGGTCTACTCGGCTATCTTTCAACAGTGCAACCCTCGTCGGATAGGGGCTATGCGATTGAAGATATTAAGTGTGGCGTGGTGCATGGCAATATCATTGGTTCGTTTGTATGCGAAGACTTCAGTATTGACCGTTTGCGCGGGTTAATGATGACCGATGTTGCCACACGTTACGAGACCCTTGTAGATTGTTCACACTTTGATCCCCATTGGCGATATCGTACCAAAGTAGCAGTATCCTGAGTTCGGCCATGAAGAAAGCACGGCGTTTGGGACAATACGCTTGCTGTATGGTACGT
>JADEYI010002040.1_pt1 | contig 11647 bp, 10 predicted proteins | sample 8542331 | NCBI WGS metagenome assembly JADEYI01 (sample SAMN16510988, study PRJNA670497) | mine drainage metagenome | isolation source: biofilm near Copperflume 1 | place: Germany: Marsberg coppermine Kilianstollen | collected 2018-02 | reverse complement strand
GCCCACGTGCGGATTGTACAAACGTTTCCTTGTGCAAGACTCTGGGCAAAAATGTGAATATTCAAACGACGGCGCTGATTATTGTTTACTTTTTCACCAGCTGGTTCGGGGTGCATTTATGCCCCGCTCGGCCCTACATCCCTGGGATTGTGGTATTGAGTGGCTCCCTACTAGGTAATGCACCCCGAAGTAGGGATATTGAAACACTGAGTAGGCTATTTGTATGAAAAAATAAGTCATTGAATGAGCTAATAGCTTAATCAGTATTGGTTTACCCTACCCTACACGGGTTGAACCTCCAAAGCGATATCATCGATATAATAGTCCCTATAGAGTCCAGTGGACTAAAGAGTAGGCGACTCTATATTGAATATAAACTTCAACCTTAAGTTCGAAGACAACTCTAGAACACCTAAAACGTGCTAATAATTACAAAGCAAGTAACGTGCCATTGTGCGACTCGCAACACTCGGAGAACTTTTCGAATTTCTTAAGTTCTCATCATGACTGCTGCTCATGATTTGACTCTACTTATTTACTAATATTATTTCCACACTTTTCCTATTAAGAGGCAAGGTGCGTCCTGCAGATCTGCCTAGACAAGCTGCAATTAAAGGCTGCCACAATCCTGCCCTTGTTGGATAGTATGATAGTATGCCATACCGTTTTTGATATAACATGCTATTGCTATGAGTCATGATAGCAAGCAATTGCAACATGCGCTGACAACGGTCAACGTTGCAAGTCTCCTCACTGGACCTGGGCCAATTGACTCCAGGAAAAATTTGCAAGCTAGAATGCTACTCAATGCCAATTCTTTTGAGACAGATTTCCCACTCTAATAAAATTTCTTATATTTAGTGAATGAGCAACGAGTCCAACAACTTGTATCTTAAATATAGCGTCATATTTTCAGCGCCAGCAGTGCATTCTCGCTAGAGCACCTGAGTAGAGCCGCTCTGCGGCAGGCATAGCGTGTCAAAGGTCTTCGCAGGCCTTCAAGGTAATTTTGGCCAACCTAGGTTGAGGCACTTCCAAGACTAGAGAATTTATATGTACACGTTCCGAAGCCACGGATATCATGTACTATCTGTACTGTATCTGTACTGCAGTCCATACAGCACCTAGAAGGCACGTGCCAGCCTGTCCCCAACTCCACAATTCCCCACAGACCCCACAAAACACTGAAAACACTAGTATCTCCCCGATTCCGCCGATACTATAGGCCGGGCCTAGTACTACTGTAGACCTAGTAAGCCTAGTAGGACTGAACGGAGGTTACTGGATAATAATGGCCAAAGGAATCAGATGTTTATGCTAGCCGATAGATGTTGTATTGGCCCCGGCTGGCGGGGGGTGGTTATAAAATAGTACTGTGCACCTTGCCCAAAATCGATTGGGTCTTGCTTGAATCTGGCGAGTCCATCAAGGGGTAGGATTATGGCAGCCTTCAATTGCAGCTTGTCTGCAGACGCATTTGGCCTTTTGGCAGGGAAAGCGTGTAATAATAATGATAATAATGAGTATCATGTAGGACTAGGGTAAAGAATAAGGCCGTGTTCACACACCACCTAGAGATTGGTTCTCCAGGGGGTGGAGATTACTGTAATCGGCGGTTTGGGTATCCGAGCCCCCTGGAGTTGTTCTTTAAATACCCATGATAATCATTGGGGTCTTCACAACGTGCAATGGCCCATTGCCGCCCAGCACTGCACTCTCGATGACAAAGCCACTGCGTTCACTGCCTGCGTTCATCCGCACCTCACCGTGATGCTCATGCTTTTCGCTAACTGCCACACGACACATACTCTAGGTGGAGCTCTGACGATAATCTCGTATGTCCAGTACTATTAGGACTGTTTTATTGATCTTGTTGTACAATTTGTCTGGTGGTGGATTGTTTTTAGCTCAATCTTATGCTCTCGGGGCAAAACCAAGGTGCGCGTAGTATTATTCTAGCTCGTCAATTGAAGTTCTGCGGTTGGAAATTGGCTGCTTTTAGCGATGGACATTTTGCCATCTGTACAGGCAACAGTTGGCGATAAGAAGGACGCTGGTACTCTACACCTTTTCGTCAACGGATGCGCAATATTTAGATAATTTAAAGTTCTTCGTAAATGAAGGTATCAGGGGATCTGATGATTCCGACTACATTATTATTCAACAACAGGTATCTTCAGAACTGTTGTGCAACGGTTAAAGATATCTCGATTTCATTGCATGTGCATATATTTGTTCGGCCTTGCTGCAAAGCAAATTAGAACACGAAACATGTAGGAGCCGACCGTCTTCTCACTGGTTTTGTCGTTGTAAACGCTCTCGTGTGCAACTGCTCAGGATGGTGGGCTTGATTCTATCGAACAACTCCCTCGGCTCCCGAGCAATGCTCGATACGTGACACACAAGAACGCCTGTTACGACTGGGGGACGTTTGGTTGGGCGCTATTACAAATTGGATCTGGGCTTCAAAGTTACAGCTACTTTGTCTTTATAAACGCCTCTGTCCGTGGCCCGTACCTTCCGACCTACTGGCCGGTCGAACAACTTTCCTTCTATTCTCAGTAGATGGCTATCCCATATAATAACATATTATATATTATAATAATAATTATTACAACATTTTAGAGATCTACTGGGAGACCAAGGCTCAGAACTACACAAGACGTGTTCTAATAAGCTTCCTTCAGAATTAATTCCTGCTTTGTTCATGCTACCATCATCTACCTGTCGTCATGTAAGATGTATTAATGATTTGCAGAGAGGGTGGCATTGGAGCAAGATCCTTACCACTCGTATTAGTTCAAAGGTATACTCATAGGATGCATTCCACATGGGGACACTCTTGACTACTACGCTGTTGGTTCTGATATCATGCTTGGGGTGTTGGCTTGAGACAGCTTGATTTTCACGCAGACCAAGCTTGTCGGAAGCACAATCAGTTGCCAGTGTTGGCTTCGAGATGGTGATGATCCTGATCAACAACGATGCAATCCACACGTGCAAAGCTATTTGATGGCAACAGATCAGGCACGTACACTACATTAGACCAGCAGTTGCAACGCAAGTGTCACTTATACAGCTTCCCTTCCCGACTGAAATGCTTCAGCGTCACTTTGAATGACTCCCACAGGATAATACAGTTTCAAAGCCCTAGGCTCTCAGCTAACAATGCCGCTACTTCTTGGGTGTAGGTTGGCTTACGGCTTTTGCTTAAGGACAGCCGCGTGTTTCGTTGCCACAAGAGCATGAGCTCAGCAATCTACGATGCTGAAGTAGGTGCTTCAAGAGTGATTTTTGAAGCTGGATTCACCATCGATTCATTGATGTTGCGATACAGAGATTTGGATTGGACGGACAAGAGAAATTGGGATTGCAATGCTAGGTGAACCTGACCCTTATAACACATGTGGATAGAGAAGATGGCCTCATCTACTAACAAAAGCATGTCTAGAAAAAGTATTTAGGTTTTGAGATGAGGTCCTACTAGTCGTCAAAGTATTGGCACTCCTTGTTGCTTGTGCAAAAATGCAATCTCCTTCAGGGTATCCTTCTGAAGAGGACACAACGCAGATTGTGTTGCCTTTTCGCAGGACAAACCCCACCAGTGAATTTTCGTATGATGGTATCCAAATAAATCCTTTGGAGGTTCTTTTCGTGAAAGTGAAAAGCTTCCAATTGGAAAGCGAGTGGGTCTCGACTCAACTTGCTGTGACATATGATCGATGGCGGCTTAATCAGGTACGTTGAAAACAGCAGTGCCAAAGGGATCGTGACAAATTATGGGCGGCCTGCTGGCCGCGGAAAAATGCTGGAGCCCCGTCCCGGGCCCCCTGCTCAAGCTGTTCTTTTTGAGGGTCAACCCGATAGCCTCATTAGGGGGCTGAGCGCCTCAAACCCCCCCTTGTCGTCTCGATCATTGTGCATAAACTTTACTGAAGGATTCTTTAATGCCTCATTGGGGAGGCTGCGCCCCCCCAAGCCCCCCTTTTTGTGCCATCGAGTGGGCAATCTCTTCTAAACAGTAGTCTTACGCCTTATTCAGCTCACGCGGTAGCACGTGATTCACTCTGAAAGACGTCGACACAGGAACTGGGATGAAATGGCAGCACCGCTCTAGGAGCGATAGACACAACCTGTATCTCGGGTTCTTGACTATGGAGACTGCATTCCGAAGACAAACCAGACCGCAAAAGTCTAAGAAATTTGATGCCACGTGGCGCTCTGTATGAGCCCCGTTTGTAACAGGGGTAATACAGGCTTGCACCCAGCGGGGGCTTCAGCAAAAATCTGCCATGTAGAATTTGTAACAGATTTATATTTTTCACTTCCTTGGACAGCCCTTAAAATTACACCATAATAGTGTTAACAACCGTGGGCGCACTAATATCATAGATGGCCCTTGCCATGCCAACCTTTTCTGCCCTTTGACAAAAATCCTTGAATATTGTGAACATTCTATTGCAGAGGGTGCCTGGAGGTGTCTCAACAAATGAAATGTTTATTCATGAAAAAAACATAAAAATGGCGAGAATGGCAAAAATGCGTCTTCGTGGTAATAATTGTTTTGACTTCGATTATTTTCGTGATAACTTGCCGATTGACTCAAAGGGACTTCGGAAGAATGCCCTTTGGGACTTATTTGTGGAACAAGATCAGTTTTCTGGTAGACCGTTCAGGTGAAGCCCATTCTTAGCACTGCAAGCCAAATATTACATATATCGTGATGCAAGGCCACTTTGACAACGCGTGTTGATACAAATCTTCCTCCTTGAAGTAATCTAGCCAACGTCCATTTTTAATATATGATGTGACAAGACATATGATATATGCCTGCAAACGTACGAAGATCATCCGTGAAAAATTCAGATTAGCATTGATATTATGCTCAACTAGCAACTTCAGAATGTTTTCTGGCATGTTTTGTCGTTGTGTTTCCCCGTATGCTACTATCATTCTTCTCCCCTATTGGATTGTCACATGCATAAATCTTTTGCGTTGCAGGTTTACATGTGACAACCCTTTCTTAAAGGGAGCAAATGTTGATCACGCAATGAACATGCTAACGGCTGTGGCATAGGCAGAATTTTACAGTGTTCGGCATGAAAATCAACAAACCGCACAAAAAGGAAATCTGCCGATTGGGTCACGTCGAGAAGACAACCTGGGCAGCACACAATCTGTGTAAGGCTGTCCTTTCGAGTTGAAAGAATTGAAATTAAGATGATTTAGTGTTTGGCATGAGGATATGCATGCGAGCAATACTTTTCGAAACCCATAGGTGTCTTTGGGACACCTATAGCTGCATTCTTTTCTTTGCTCTGCCATGTTTTTGAAGTTGACATTGATAGCGACAGGTGTTGTACCTTAGAGTTTGAAAGTTGCTGTCAACGTTCTTATTACGATAACTTGTCTCGTTGAAAATGGCTGCAACTGTAAGGCAAAAACTTTGCCTGCTGACAGTCACTGCCAGGCCTGATGTGCGTGGCTATAAACAGCTGCGTTCTCTCAACTGGGACTGTACATGCATGGCCCTGGCGCGGGCCTTCCAATGCCTACACGAGCCATTTTTCGTTCTTGCTGACAAGGTCATCAGTTCGTTTGTTTGGCTTACTGGACTCAAACCCTCTGGCAGAGGTGGTATACACTACTACCAATAGATCAGCTGCAATGATTGCAGGGCACCTTCTTAGAACGGGTCCATAACAACAATCACCGTGACGGTCACACATGCGAATGACCACTTCACAGGCACCTGTAGGGAAACGAGCTCCTGACATATGAGTAGTACTCAATGCCCCTTTAAAAGTTTGAATGAAACGTACAACTTGGATTGAATCCATGATGGAGATATATAGACATAGTATCTCCTAGGAGAAATAGGCTACTAGTTACTAGTACTAGCTTAAATTTTAAAAAGTTCTTCCTTGTACCAACTGAGATGGTTCAAGCCAAGTTGTACGTTTCATTCAAACTTTTAAAGGGGCATTGAGTACTACTCATATGTCAGGAGCTCGTTTCCCTACAGGTGCCTGTGAAGTGGGCCATGCACGGGTCGCCACTCGGGCTTGGAGTGCACCATAGAGACTCTATTATGCTTAGTGTATTTTCTTAAGTCAAACAGGACTGCGGAGAGCACAGGAACCGCTCGCAGGGCACCTTCAGGGGTTAGTGCTCGCTCATCAACTGCGAGCCTTTCTCCTAGTGCTTGGTTTATAGTTGTGCGCGCAATTGATTAAATGCTCAAGTCCGGCGGAACCTCTTTCCAGCTAAGAAAGCGCCTTGGGCGTTCGAGTCAGTATTTCGATTAGTGGCTGTTTTCAGCCATTGTGGCTTTTTTAAATTTAAATTGATGGCCTTTTTGTGGCCGTTTCTAATTATCATGGCTGCCGACATACTTGTCAAAGGACTTCAAAATGCCAAATGAGTGTTGCAGAAAATAAAGCTAGGCGCTCATTATGCCATTTGCCGCAACCCTGCATGGGATTACAATCAAGCCTCGCTTCCTTTCCTGACTCTTCTTGGGAAATGTTATATGACAAGTTCAATCTTGAATGGATGGCTGGGATACCGAGGCTCGCAAGCATCCTATATTTCCGTTCAATTCTCTCTTCTCTCTCTCTTGCTCATAAGCATTCATGCCTCTAAGAGGCAGACTCTTTGCGTCTCCCACCTTCTACAACTGTCACGAGCTCCCTATCGGGAAGCGCGCGAAACATTCCGGTGCGATAAGTTTTCCCCTGAAACCCTAGTCCGTAAGCCAGCGTAGGGCACTCCATTTCATCAACCAACCTCGCCGCCCTAAGCACAGGGGGTTCTATGTCTAACATAGATACAGAACCCCCTGCTAAGCAATCAACACAGTGGCAAGTCGAATGCTCTACTGTGGCTGTAACACACATCTATGTGTGTGTTGGATTGGGCAGGCGGACAATAACTTTCTCTGTTGCAAGAGTGAGCAGTTTCTAAAAGTCAAAAAGTAGGCAGGCAGATATTCTCATTTGTGTCTTTATTCCATTTGCAAAGAGTTTGTAGACAATCCTGGACTTGCAGCCAAGACATTCAGGTTCCACTCTGAAGCAGCCATCGTTGCTGCCTGAAGATTAGTGCAGCTGCGGCCGCCAGCCACTTCGTAACTGGCGCCAGATTAAACCTGCCAGGGGAACTAGCCACAGGGCCATTATTCATCAAATTCTCAATCGAAACACTGCTTTAAGTTCGTAACTCACGATTCGTAAGAAAATTCTGTCCGATGTCATGTCGCAGGCATTCCGTTACTCGAGATGATGCCGTGAAGATTGTTGAGCACAAAGCACTCATAGCACGTTTACAGTGTTCTGATAGACATCAACTTGATGCTTGAAGCGTCTTGCAACCACAAAATGTCGAAAGATTTCCTTTCCTTATTCGGCGCCTATGTGTTTTATTACCACCTTGTAGTTACCGCAGAGGCTTCCAGATCTACAGCAAATTTCCAGCTTCAAGACAGTCATCACCATCACACCGGTCTCATTTCTGGTTGCGAGCACGGCTCCAGATTCAGGTATTCCATATAGATGCACAATAGACCTTGTGATTTCTTGATTGTGATGAGTCTTGATTGTGATGAAACCATGGTGTGAATCTTGGTATTGTTCCCGGTAGGATCAAACGATACGAACCCAGTATCTGGGAACAAAAATGGACCGAAGAATTGAGTGACGGTCATGAGGAAGGATGTGCAGAAATTCAGGAAAATCCCGACAAAGTAACAATTTGGCTCGATACAATAAAGGTACCGCAGCACTGCTGCGGCAGCTTGTTGCCTGATGCTAATGATTAATCTTGACAAAGGACTTGATTGAGACATCTCAAGTAGTAAACAATAGATGATGAGGAGGACCCCTCGGTCCCGGGTTGCTGGAGATATTAGTAGTCGATAAGAAGCTGAAGGGAGGACACACCTGTTTTCTCTTGTATCTTGGGTGCAGGATATCAATAACCTGGCCTTGAAGCTTGGTTCAACGTTCAAAGCTGAGGTTCCAGTGCGCAAAGAGACAGCCATGCACGCATTGACGGCAGAAGTGTTCTCTCAGTTTCACTTTGTAAACGACTGTCCGGGTGACCTCTTCGAAGGACCAATACATACGCTGTGATGTCTACGTGAATGTATCCGTGTGTATTGCGTTTGCAAGAGCCCAGTATCTCCGAAATAGAGTATACACACACGTTCAACCTAATTCTGTTGATGCCGTCATATAGGTGAATTGCACGGACTTGAGAAAAAGGTGTATATTGAACCTCTCGTTGGGCACATGCGACATCCCCGAGCGCTGGACGAGTGTAGTCTTCCTGAAGCCAAAGTCCATGTGAGCTCCTGCAAGCTTGGACTTGTACACTAATATGCACGTCCACCCGTACAGGTATAATATGAAATGCTTCGGTTTTTCTTACAGTTCCAGCTGCGCATGCGTAGGTGATGGATGTGTCATACTTGCTCGTTAATCCATGGCCTGCATCTGATTTTCTATTGTTGTACCCTGGCAAAAGGTAAACAAACGTGTTTGGCGTTTGTTGGATTGCCAGTGAATAGTATATTTTGATTAACTTTGGTGACTTCTTGCATCAGTTTCTTTTCCTACCATAGTGACCTTGCTGTGTTTCTGACTCAAAAATTGGATGATATGATATGACGTCATCAGGACACCAACGTTGAGCCTTCAACACTGAATGTTTAAGGCATCAAACCAGTTTTCGTTTCCTGATAGGTATCTTCTGGATTGTGGCACGTCAACTTTTGACACCAGCTTGATGTTTTTGACAACACGATATCGTCAGGTATTCATCCTCTTTCGTTGCACTAAATCAAAATCCAACATCCTATCTAGGAGCGCCTAGGAAATTTTTTCCATGAGAAGAGTCCGTCTGCTGGACAAAAATTATATTCTGCAATTAGCTTCTTCGCGTATTTAGAACCATGACAAAGCAATTCTTAACATGGAATGGTAATATTCCTTCCTTTGCAGTCCGGCATCGAATTTGATAGAATATGGGCCTGGGAGGCAGAAGCACAGCCAGCAAGGTTTTCACAACCCAAAGCTTATCGCCGTGTTGCGTATTCTTTGGAAAGATCCCCTTTGTCAGTTTTCAACTCAAAAATTGAAGCACTGCAAATACATCGGGTTGAATTGAAAGTAGCATCAGTCATTGGATTTACTTGTATTCATGGTTGGACGCGTTTATATGATGCCATACTCCTTGGGTGATGGTCCTATGTCTGCCAATGCTAGCTAGTTGGCATTCTTGTTTCAGACTTCAGACCTTGCATTCCCATGTCCATCATGTTGACCGATTGAATCTTAAACAGAATGTGTGTGTGTGTTTACTTCTTGCCAGGGCTTATTGGGATGCAGTCCCTGACATCTACAAGTCGCGGGTTCATTATTATAACACGCCTATTACAGAAGACATTGCACATGCGGATCATCCTCTGAGCGTTATACGCGATATCTACCGACCAGGAGACTTCATTGCCTTAAAACTTGACATTGACAATAGTCCTCTGGAGACCGCTATCATCGAAGCAATTGGAAATGATCCACACCTTGTGCAATCCATTGGCGAGATGTTTTATGAACAACATTACATCCACCGTGGTGAGCACCGAGTCGGCTCTCTATAAGTGATCTAGGATTCTCTTGACTGTAGATAATGTCACGTTGTATACTACACAATAGTATTACATACAACATCTATAGGATTTAATCGCTAAACGCAAATACTCTGTGTATACGGCGCGCAGAAATGGCGCCGTACTTCGGTACAAATTTAAATGTCACATTGGAGACGGCGCAAAGAAGCCTAGGCAAGCTTCGTCAAATGGGTCTCATCATACATTACTGGCCATAACAAATAACAATTCAGTGGTATTTCAGACCTTCAAGCATCTCAAGCATGGTGAAGCCAGTACAGAAGCGCATTTGCAAAAGTACTCTTTGCGCATTGTAAGGTAGTGGTACAAACGGCTCTGGTAAGGTCGAAAGCTTTTGCGTTAGGCTATATAAGACTCCCCAAATATCTAAATGAATCGTTGCCTTGCGTTGCTAGGCACAGCTTCAATTCAATTGCAAATTGCAAGAAACGCCCTACCATTACCACATTGTGTCATGTCATATGGGCGGTGCAAGAAAATATGCTCACCCTCGGAGGGGATTTGCTCGTGGGCATGTCATTTATACTGTAGGTTTGACCCATTCGAATTGCATTTGGCTTGCGCATGTGTCAACTTCTATAGATTGCACCGGCAGGTTGAGGTGTATGCGTATGTTGACATTCTCATCCCAGGCGTACAACTTTGATTTGTCAAGTGGACATGCGTGACAACACCTTAGATGTTCCCCAGAGGAGATAAATGGTTTGCTATTGGGCAGCAGCCCTTAGGGCAGGCTGTCATTCTGTACTCAGTGGGAAATGAAATGCCACAAACAGTGTTTGTCAACCAGGCATACCATAGTTGGGTTGTTGAGCACCGTGACGGTGTTTACCTACCAGAATAAAGGAAATTCGGGTTTACTGACCTTGTACGAGTCATCCTTTCTGACTTGGTGATGTTTGTTGCGCCGGAACCACTTGTTCCACAATCTCTTTAATCACACCACTGCAGTGGAGCTGCCTGGGCGTGACATGCACTGCATAATGACATTGCAGTGCTTAAGGCCTTATCAATTTAATTTTGAAATGCCATAGCATTGCAGTGCATGACTCATGCTTGGATACACTATCTTACACATGCTAAAAGAAAGCTGGGATCATGATCCTCCTACAAATTGTGGGGCCGTATAGTGAGTTGCCACCTGACATTCAATCAAAATAGGCCATGAGCACACCGTCACTGAGATCGGAGTATGCTGTTTGTGCGGCATCGGCGTTGTGTCTTTGAGCAAGTGTAAACTATATGTTGTTAATGCGCCTATCAGCAGCCCGCCGAAAACCTAAAAATGTGTGAAGCATTTCTCACCGCTTGCAAGTCCCCTGACCACAGAATACCCTTGAACACCTGCCAGTCCATGTGCACCTTTGCAAACCCCTCAGCTGCGCTCCTTGTGGCGGTCACTAAATTACAGTGCAGGTGCTGGCCTTAGGATATCTTGGGTGACCTTGCACTGCTGGTTCGGTATGGGTCTACATCCTGGTGTGTAGTAGCTTACCAGTAGTAATATGGATGGCAGCAAGCATTGTGGAGCATTGTGTACCCCCCTTGCCTGTTTCACCGAGGAACGCAACTATTGCAGGGAACTGGGCAGTGTTACAATGATAGCAAATGGCTGGAACACCTGCAGCACGCACAATTTGTTTGGCCTGCGGTTTGCGTCCGTGTCTTGCCCCTGATTTGTCGCTGATTTGGACCGACATGTACCCACAAGCAGCCTTGCAGTCCTTTATGGCACTTGATACTTGTAAGTCCGTGCTATTGATGGTTTGAGATACGTGGGACGCTTCATCAGCCATGTGTAGGTCCATGTGTAACTCCATGTGTAACTCTCTCCCTCTCCGAGAGTCTCTCATGCGGCACAAGATCGCGAGGCACAGGCTTCGCGCTGTAGGCCGAAGGCGGGACTGCCAATGTAAGGCGTCCCCCCTGCGTGTATGCCCTATGGCCTCTGCCTTTGGG
>JADEYI010002039.1_pt1 | contig 11654 bp, 9 predicted proteins | sample 8542331 | NCBI WGS metagenome assembly JADEYI01 (sample SAMN16510988, study PRJNA670497) | mine drainage metagenome | isolation source: biofilm near Copperflume 1 | place: Germany: Marsberg coppermine Kilianstollen | collected 2018-02 | reverse complement strand
GCGTTGATGCATGAGTAGGCAGCACCAGAGGTGCAAGAGGCAATAATTGCTCTTCTTTCTCTTCCTCTACCGCATCAGGTATCAACGTAGGTTGGGGCGTCTCTGGCACACCCTGGGCGAAATCTGGTGTCGCGGTAGGCGCGACAGGCATATGAATGGCCTCGCGTTTGGCCGTATCGACCACTTCATCGATCGTTACGTCTGCGAGCAGGACATTGCTTTGTTCCTCCCCCACAGCATCCTGTTTGCTGGCATCGCCACTACCAGGGGTGTGACGAGCAGCTAGCTCTTCTGGGGGGGTGTCCGTAACTGCCTCAACAGTCTCTACAGCAGGTTGTGGCGTGGGATCTACCACACTTACACCGGGGAGCAAAGCGCGATATCCCCACGGGACTCCATCCTCGTGAAGTTCTAAACACTTTTCGACCATCAACCGGAGGACTGATTCTGAAAGACGATAGCGTTGTGATAGCTCATCCAAAGTTGCATTTGTTGTAAAATAAGCTTTTATGGCAGCTTTACGCTGATTATAGCGTTTCTTTTCACGGGTACTCAGTCGGGAAATATCCCCAACTTGCCACGAACTAATATCCCGCTTGCGGTCAGTCACATTCGGAGAATTTTCCACTCGCACGCCAGGCAAGGTTCACCTCCGCATTCTATGAGCATACAAAAATTCTGTTTTCTATACAGTCAATATCATGTAATAAAGTTAGGGCGTTGCTCGTTATAACCTTTTTGGTTGTATCCCACCGTTAAGGCAAAGTCAAGTACACTACCTCACAATTTTGATAGATGGGCATCTTATCACGACCAGGCATAAATAACTCTTCCCTCTCTATAATAAATGACGGCTAAAATCGGTAAAACGTTGCATACACATATATAAATGCTTTCTGCTGGACATTGGTAACAACCCGCTGCCAGAAGTTCTCTTCTCTTCTCACCGCCCTTGACCACAATACAATTCACTTAAGGGTGTAGCAAGCAAGCGTAGGGGCCGCTTTAGCGTGCCCACCGCCGATTTATCGGCTCGTCCCGCTGGCCGATAAATCGGCGGTGGGCACGCTAAAGCGGCCCCTACACACCATTCATCAACCCTAGATTTGGCTTAAGTGAATTGTATTGGCCCTTGACCATCCCGCTCTACTAAACAAAAGGTAACATGACATTACTTCAAGCGTGCTTCGATTGCACCTAGCTGCTCTTTCAGCTTGCGGTTCTCTTCATGCACCTCGTCAAGGTCCTTGCGCAACTGTTTAAATTGCTCATCGGATGTATCTACGGAACGCAAAGCATGAGCCGCGACACGCATATTTCGTTGCACGTACGATTCAGTTTCATGAGCGGCAACACGCTCTAACACGCTAATGGCGTGTTTCTCGCCCAGACCCATCAGGGCCAGCGCAGAGATAGAGCGGACAGGGCTCCAGTGGTCATGCTCAACAGCATTGCCGAGGGCTGTGACCGCACGCTGTCGCGCCGCCTCGCTATAGCGGTGACGATTGCCGCCCAGTGCCCACAATCCCGCCGCTGCCCTGAGGCGCAGTGTTGGTCTCTTCTGCATATCGCCCAGATAGGACGACATTATGTCAATCACACGGTCGTCGCCGCTGGCCGCCAGCCCTCGAAAGATGCCGCGTTGCACAAAATCCATCCATGATGGACGCTCAAGCAACTTCTCTAGCAGATCAACATTACCGTCAGTACGTGTTTTGCCGAGTGCATCCGCCGCCGCCGCTTCAACGCGATAGCTGATATCGCCTTTTTCCAACACGACACGGAGTGCTTGGGCGGAACGTTCGGCCAATTCGGCCTGCTGTGGTGCCTGGAAACGCCCTAGAGTACTGGCAACTGCCGCACGCACGCGTGACATCTTTGACGCATCAAGCTCCTGTAGTGCCTGCAAGAGGATGCTCTGCGCACCCTCTGAACCGATGACACCCAACGCCTCTACTGCTGCAACGCGCACACCCCAGAAGGCATCATTGAACAGTGCCGTCCGCAAAGCCGCCACACTCTCAGCGGAACCATCTTCACCGAGAGCCTCAGCCGCTTCAATCCGCCCTAATATGTCAGGATCATGCGCCAGTTGATAGCGCATCATCCTGACTGAACGCTCAAATTTGAGCGTTTTGAGCAGCCAGCCATCCGGGTCGAAGCGCACCATCACCGGTTCGCGCTCCAATGGCACATAGAAGCTCTGCTCCACCTGCCCATCTTCACCGGATAGCACGCGCATATGCACTGTTCGTGTCCCGGTTGTATGCTCATCTTTCGCCGCTTCATCCGAGGTTGGTACGGTGAAAGCCAGGTCAATTGGCGTGAGGAAACATGGCGTTAGCTCATCTACCTTCTGCGTCTGCTTGACCTTCAGCTTTGCCATGGCATGTTCGCCATCCCACGAGTAGTTGACTGTGAAGGCTGGATAGCCGCCCTGATAGACCCATTGCTGGAAGAAGTGTGCGAGGCTGCGACCCGTCACCTCTTCAAAGGTACGCTCCAGGTCTGCCGTAATCACCTCTCTCGTGCGATAGCGTTCCAGGTACGCTTTGATGGCCCGCCGGAACGTGGCATCGCCCAATTGATGGCGCAGCATGTGGAGCACCCAGGCCCCCTTGTTATACATATGCCCATCGAATAGCTCGAAACCATCGTGGTGATAGACGTGATACACAATAGGACGGCGATAATTCGCATCCTCGCTCAGGTAGCCCTTCTTCGTGTTGAGCATCGAATGTTTGAAATAATCGTTGCCCAGATCGTATTCGCTCCACAACTCTTCAAAGTAGGTAGCGAAACCCTCGTTCAACCAGCCGTTGGGCCAGTCGCGACACGTCACCAGATCACCAAACCACTGGTGCGCCAGTTCGTGTGCCACCACCGACACCAGGTCTACATCCAGCGCGGCCCGCTCATCGAGCAGCAGCATAAAGCTATGCGTCGTCGCCGTAGTGTGTTCCATCGCCCCCGTATAGAGTTCGACCACGGTCTGTGCGTACTTATCGTAGGGATACTCAACGCCGGTGTACTCGGAGAAAAAGCGCATCATCTCTGGCGTCTTGCCCATGTAGTAGTGCGCGTCATCCTTGCGGTCGGGGCGGACGTAGTAGTTCACAGGTTTGCCGTTGTACGATGCCTCGACCACCGCGAAGTCGCTCACGACCAGCGAGACAAGATAGGTCGCATGCGGAACATCATGCCGCCAGTGGTGCGTCTTTGTCGCGCCATTGTCCTGCACACCCACCAGGTTCCCGTTGGAAACTGTCATGAAATGGGCGGGAACGGTGACGAGCATCTCGGTCGTGGCACGATCATTGGGCGCATCATGGCAGGGGAACCAGTAACTATGATAGCGCGGCTGCCCAAACGTCCATGCCTGTAGCGGACGGGTCGGGTCTTCCGGCGCGGGTTTGATAAAATGCAGACCCGTGCGCGGCTTCGCATGATAGGTAACTGCAACCGTAAACACCTCGCCATAATGGTAGGGATGGTCCAACGTCACAATCAGCTTCTTGCCATCCGCGCTATACGCCAGTGTCTTGCCACCTGCCAGTGTCACACGCTCGATATGCAGATCGATGGCATCGAATGAAACCGTCTTAATCTCTTCGTACAGCACCGAAAACGTCGTGCTGACCACACCACTGATGCTTTCTTGCTCGAAATCCAGTGCGATATCTAACCGAACATGCTGAACATCGGCGGGTCGATCAGGAGCGTATTGCACCTGGTCATCGGCCAACTCAAATGAACGCGCCTTAGGCGTTGGGGCCGATGCTGCGTTATTAAAAAAACAAAGGCTATAGCCATCGCCGAGTATGTCGAGTATATTGAGTATATGTGTCTGTGCGCGATTACAACCATCCAAGGGAACCTCCTAAGATTGCTACTCTTGTATTCAAAACCTTTCGCTGGTTACAACGTACATGTTATGTTATGCTATGGTATAGCTAACGAAAGGTTCTGAAATGAGCACAAAAACACCACGCTTAAATAGATTTACACAAATGGTGCGATTCCTGAGGGTATCGCGCCTCTTACTTTGGACGCTCTGGGTTATCTACCGCGAACGGCGCCGGGTGATACGCGCTCGTGAGCGCGGCAACTACGAAGTGCGGCCCAACATCGAAGTACTGGTCAAGGTGCTGATCGCCTTCCGCGTCACCGCAATAAAGCTTGGCGTCTTAATGATAAAGCTTGGGCAGTTTCTCAGTTCGCGTGCAGACCTGCTACCTGAACAAGCCCTGGAAGCCCTTAGTTCTCTGCAAGACGAAGTACCGCCTGCCCCATTCAGCCATGTCGTCTCCGTCATTGAGACCGAGCTAGGAAAGCCCGTTGAACAGGTATTTAGCGTGCTGGAACGTAAATGCGCGGCGGCAGCTTCACTTGGGCAGGTTCATAAAGCTGTGCTTGTCTCGACGGGCGCGGAGGTCGCCGTCAAAATTCAGCGACCAAACATAGATCAACTGGTACGCATGGACTTGAGCACGCTCAAGTTCGTCATCTGGGTCATTAATCGGTTCGTCGATACGAGCGAATTTATCGACCTCATGGGCGTCTACCAGGAATTTAAACGTACCGTCTATGAAGAAATTGATTATGTGACCGAAGCTGCTAACGCCAAACGGTTCAAAGAAATGTTCAAAGACGATCCAACCATCTATATACCGAGCGTCTACGACGATTATACCTCAAGACGTCTGCTTGTGCTAGAGTGGATCGATGGCATCAAGATCAATGACTATGCCACCCTGGAAGCTGAAGGGATCAGTCGCCTGGATGTTGCCAAACGCACGGTCAGTGCCTACTTCTACCAGTTCTTCACCGCCGGTTTCTTTCACGCCGATCCCCATCCCGGCAATATCTTCGTCCTACCAGCGAACAAATTGGACAAACTGGACGAGGTCAAAACCGCGCCCGTTATAGCCTTTGTTGATTTTGGCATGGTGGGTTCGCTCACGAAAAACATGAAGAAAACGCTGAAAGACCTGTTCTTGAGTTTTGTGACTCGCGACTCACACGCCCTCGTCACAGCCCTGGCTCACCTGGGCTTTATCGGTGAAGGGGCGAATATGGCGGCTATCGAACGCGGCATGGGCCTGATGATGGAACAATATTACGGTATGACCCTGGGCGATGCCCGTGGACTGGAAATGCCGGAAGTGGCACGCGATGTAGAGAATCTCCTCTACGGGCAGCCATTCAAGGTCCCCGCCCAATTTGCCTTTACCGGTCGCGCCGTCGGCACGCTCGTTGGCGTCTCAACCGGACTCTCGCCCGAATTTAATTTCGTCGAGGTTGCCACTCCCTACGCCCGCAAATTCCTGGGTTTGGACGCGGAAGGCGCGGGGCAGACCATCCAACAGGTCTTAGGCCAGGTGTTGGAATCTGGCCGTATCCTGCTCAATCTGCCACGTTCCCTGGAACAGATCATCACCAAGCTAGAGACAGGACAGATCGAGGTCAAGCTAGCCGACAGCTCTCGCAACGGCAGATCACGTCATGGACGCGGACGTGGGCGTGGCAGAGATAGACGCAACGAAGAGAGCTCCTCCGAACTGGGCAGTCTGGCGTGGGTGGCGGTGTTCCTCGCCGAGATGGTCGGTGGCATCGTCCTGACCATCGAGCACCAACCCACCGCCGGCTGGTTCTGCCTGGGATTGGCCGGTATTACTGCGTTGGGGTTGTTGATAAAAAGGTAGCCCCTACGCCGTTGGCTCGACCAAGGCCCAGCCGTCAGGCGCTAGCTTTTCGGCCAGGCCCTCATGCTCCAATTTCAGCAGGTGGGCCTCAACCGACCAAGCCGCGACGGCATGCAGGCGCGGATCAACATCTGTATAGATGTACTGCACGATTTCGGGTATCTTCACCCCGCGTGGCAGCACCTCCAAAGCTGACAGGACCTGCTGCTCGCGCTGCATTCGGTGCGCGATATACTCCGTCAGCTTCGCTTGTGGATTAGTAATCGTTGGCCCATGGGCGGGTACGATTTCGGCGATATCCATCTCTTGCAAGCGATTGAGCGAATCCAGGTACTCCTGCATATCACCCTCAGGCGGAATAATCACTACCGTTCCCACACCGGCTACCAGATCACCCGCGAACAGCGTTTTTTGCCCTTTCAGCAAGTAACAGAGGTGGTCGAAGCGGTGGCCAGGCGTGTGGATAGCGACAAGGGTATCCTCGCCAGCAGGAAAAGTAGTCCCATCGGCAACCTCTTCATCAGCCACAGGTACTCCCTGGCGACTGAAGGCATAGATGGAGACACCCAGACGCTCACGTAAAGCGACTGCACCGTCGCTATGGTCATGATGCCCATGCGTAATCAAGATGCGGCGTATACCTCCACGCCTGGCACCCTCTTCTATCACTGTGTCAAGATAGGCAGCATCGTCAACGGCTGGATCAATCAGCGTTGCGCCCTCGACCCCTCCACCAAGAATAATCGTATTGGTACCCGGCCCCGTCATGGTCGAGGGATTGGGGGCCAGGATAATCGTGTATAGCTTGTCCATCATTTATCTCTCTTAAAGTGTATGAAAGAAGCGTGGGAGGCGGTTTACTGGCATGTCCACAGGCCGATAAATCGGCCCCTACGAGCCTTGTGTGCGCGTCATGTGTTCGGGAACATCCCAGCGATTCTCCTCGTCTTCGGGTAGGTAGACGCGTGTGGTCCCGTTTTCTTGAGATAGGACAGGCATATGCGTCTCTACATGCTGGGTTGTCGTCGCGTTGAGAGCTTCCGCAACCGTTTGAAAACGCGCCAGATCGCGCAACTGGTAAATAGTGGCAAAGACCAGCGGGAATTCGCCGCGTGCGCTGCGTGCCAGGGCTTCGACAGGGACAATCCATAGTCCTTCACTGGTCTCGAGACGATCATGCGCGGCCTGTTGCTCTGCCGGGGCCGTCGTGATAAAGAAGTGCGTATCAAAGCGTTTCGGCATGCCCTCCGGCGTAATCCAATGCGCGAAATAGCCAAGATGATCAGTGGCCAGACGCAGGTTTTCAGCATGAGCCATCTCTACCAGCGACCCCTTGCGCTCATTGAAGGCGTCGCGGTAGCTGGCAAAGCGCGGAATATCCTCAGCATTGATAGCCAGTATTTGTCCGCCGCGATAGGCCAGCAGCACACCGGCCTCCTCGAAAAGTTCACGAATAGCGGCAGACCTCACCCCACTACCTAACAGAGTGCGACCTTCTGGGTCCGCTCCCACGGGGGCGACCGGCATACACACCTGTTCCGCTTGTTCCGCGGCGCGGTCATCCTCTGAAACCGATCCGCCAGGGAAGACATAAACATCTGGCATAAAATCGCTCTGGATCACGCGTCGCACCATAAATACTTCTATACCTTGTCCCGCGGCATTATCGCGCAACATCATGACCGCCGAAGATGACCGGGGCTGCACTGCCATAAGACATTATCTCCATTCTTGCTGCAAAAAGCACCTCACTGGTGTATAGTATCACATGGAAGTCAGAGAAAAGAGCTTTTATATAACAACAAAGAAACAGCACAGCGAGGCACTACCTATGAATACAATCGCTACCACGTTACGGGTTGGACTCATTGGCAATCCCGTTGCCCATTCCTATTCGCCACGCCTACAGCAGGCAGCATTGGACGCGCTGGCCATTCCTGCTCATTATGAGCTTTGGCAGACAAACCCGGAGGAACTCTCAGCTCGTGTGGCCTCGCTACTATCCCCCACTTACCTGGGGGCGAATGTGACGGTCCCTTATAAAGAAGCCGTATTGCCTTTCATGGACGTGGTTGATCCCCTCGCGGCCCGCATCGGCGCGGTCAATACCATTGTCCATCACGACGAGTACCTGTATGGCTACAACACCGATGCTCCAGGTCTATTACACGCGCTGGCAGAACAGGGCGTTGGTCAGAAGCTTGACGACGATCATATTTCTTTTGCAGGCTATACCGCTATTGTGCTGGGAGCAGGCGGAGGGGCACGCGGAGCGGCCTTTGCACTTGTCTCGGCAGGAGTCGAACGTCTTATAATTGTCAATCGCACACTGGAACGCGGACAGCGTCTGGCAGCCGCCGTGCAACAGGGCAGCAATTGCCAGGTCTTTTGCCTGAATGATCCCGAATTCTTAATTCCCCATCCATCTTCGCTAATTATCAATGCCACCCCCCTGGGAATGCATGTCGCGGGAGAACATACCAATAATGAGAATGCCAGTCCCTTAAGTGCGAACATTCTGGCGCGGTTTGCCTCCGACACCCTCGTCTATGATATGATTTATCATCCAACGCAGACGCAATTGCTCTGCCAGGCTCGTATTCTCGGCTTCCGTGCTGTGAATGGCTTGTCCATGCTCTTGCATCAGGGCGCGTTAGCGTTTACGCTATGGACAGGAGAACCTGCACCACTGGAAGTGATGCGTGCCACGCTGTTTTAACTATCGCGCTATTTTTAGGAGGGTTTTATGAGATTTGTAAGCTTCGCGACTACTGATATACCTAAACCACACCTGGGTATTGTGCAAAACGACGAGGTTCTTGATGTTGATTTAGCTGCCCACGCCCTAACGCTGATTGGGCCAGATTCGCTGCTTGAGCTAATCGAACGCTATGAACGGGTACAGACTATCCTGCAAGCCATCCTGGACAAGGCAGCTGGACGCACTTTTAGCGAGGTCAAAACATTCTCCTCGATTGGCGCGGTACACAACATCGTCAACGTACAACTCGCCTCTCCTATTCCTCGCCCACGCAAAAACATCATGTGCATGGGCCAAAACTATGCCGACCATGCCCAGGAGGCTAACGAGGCTCGTGGTATCGCAACGGCTGCTACTGATATACCCGCTGTTTTCACTAAAGCCCCCACTACGGTCAATGGGCCATATAGTGAGATCGTCATTGATCCAGCAGTCTCAGAACAAATCGACTGGGAAGCCGAACTGGGGGTTATCATCGGCAAAGGGGGCAAAAATATCCGTGAAGAGGATGCCCTGGCCCATGTCTTTGGCTATACGGTGATTAACGATGTATCGGCTCGTGACATCCAATTCCGCCATAAACAATATTTCCGAGGCAAAAGCCTCGACGGCTATTGCCCCATGGGACCGTGGATTGTCACCGCAGACGAAATAGCCGACCCGCAACAATTGCCCATACGCCTGAAAGTCAACGGAGTTAGCAAGCAAGAGAGCAATACGAGCCAGATGATCTATTCGGTGGCACAAATCATTGCTTTGCTTTCCACTGGTATGACTCTTGAGGCGGGTGATATTATCGCTACCGGTACTCCGAGTGGCGTGGGCTTTGCTCGCAAGCCACCCGAATTTCTCCAGGCTGGTGATGTCATGGAGACAGAAATCGAAGGCATTGGCTTATTGCGTAATACCATGGTAAGCCCTGGTTAAATGACAATATAGTCATTTTTTGTGGAATATGCACTTTGGTCGCTTACGGCGGCCAAGTGCATATTCTTTTGTTCTCCCTTGACAAGCTTTACTTTTTCCTGTATTATATCCACATTACATATATCCAAGTTGATTCTATGCAATGTGGATAGTTCATCAAACGGAAAAGGAGTTCCTCGTGAAGCAAGTTGCACGCGATCCAGAAGCCTGGCTCCCACTTTCCCCAGCAATATTTCATATCCTTCTGGCTCTCACTGCAGGAGAACGACATGGCTATGGCATCATGCAGGAAACTGCTCTCAGGAGCAATGGAAAAGTCAATCTTGGACCAGGAACGCTCTACCGATCTCTCAAGCGACTGCTGATAGATGGGCTAATCGAGGAATCCGATGAGAGACCGGTTCCTGAACTTGATGATGAGCGGCGGCATTATTATCGATTAACCCTTTATGGCTTGCAAGTTGCCAAAGCAGAGGCACAGCGCCTGGCAGCACTCGTTCGCATAGCCCAGTCGCAGCAACTGCTACCTCAACCTGGGGTAGTCACACTTGAAGGAGGGGCGTAATGACACGCCTCTCATCCAAGAAGCGGGGCATAAGCAAAGCACTTGTTCTCTCAACATGGCTCTATGGTTTCTTTCTCCACGCCTATCCGGCGACGTTTCGGGAAGCCTATGGTTCGCGCATGGCCCGCGTCTTTCGCGATAGCTGCCATGATGTGCTGCAACGGCATGGTGTGTGTTTCCTTGTCCCGCTCTGGTTACGGACTCTCACTGACCTGCTTGTGACTGCCTGCTTGGAACGATGGTTTGTTTTGAAGGAGAAAACTCGCACTATGAATTCATACTCCCCCCCACAACCCTTCCCGCTGCGCCTTCGGGTAGCACTCACCGCAACGCTTATCGCCTTCGCTGTCTCACTAGTGGCAAGCCTTCATCTCTACCTGCTTGAGGATGCAAGCCCTCTGACCCAGGCAGCATATACCGCGTCGCCGCTACTGCGCTTCAGTTACGATGGAATTTACCTCACCGCACTTGTCGCAAGTGTTGCGGTATGCGCTATCGTGGGATATGCCCTAGTACAACGCTTTGTGATTATCGGCCTCATTATCGTTGCGCTCCTTGTCGCCTTTGGCGGATTTGGCGGACTGCTTGTTCGTCACCCCGCAACCTTCCTGGTGTTATTCGCCATCTTTCTTGCGCTGATTCTGATCAGCTTCATGATCGGGCGCGCCGTAGCAACACGTACTGGTCGCCTTCTGGGAAAACGAAGCGCACAAGTACTGGGAGCCTGTATGAGTGTGGGCAGTGTATTGCTAGTCAATGTCGTGGTCCTGGTGCTCCACACGATCATCCTCAACCCGGTGAGCCATGCACTCTATATGCAAGGGCAGATAGATGGGACGCATTTTAATTTCACGCTCATAGTCATGGTCGTTGCGTTTCTTACCATGATTGCCTGCGCCATGAGTCTCGGACGTGCATTCCATTTGTCATCGCATCAGGCATGAAAAGATTCTGACTTTTGACGAGGAGAAGATGAAGCATGACGATTTTTGATGGAGTGCTGATTCTGGCAGTTTTTGGGTGTACGCTCGCTCTCTTTTCGCTTTGCTACTTTTTCCTACGCCGCCAATGGACGCGAGCAAGGCGGGTCCTGCTGGTACTGGGAAGTTTTATAGTGCTGTATGCCGCAGTGCTTCTGAGTGTTTCTCTTCTCAGCCCCCAGCGCGTGTTCGCCATGCACCAGGACCGCTGCTTTGACGATTGGTGCATCTCGGTCGAGCGAGTCATGCAGCAGTCCTCTGTCGATGTCGCTCCTACAGTCGTCAGAGCGCATGGGACGTTTTACTTGGTGACTGTGCGTATTTCGAGCCATGCCAGGGCGATAACGCAGCGAGCGTTGGATGTCCAAATCTATCTTCTGGACGTAAAGGGTCAACACTATGATCCTGCTTCCCCTGGTCAACAGGCACTCGATGCGATGGGACAAGGAGGGCGACCGTTGGACAGCGAATTAGCACCCGGTGGCTCATTTACCCGCACTATTGTCTTCGACCTACCAAAAAGTTCCTCACATCTTGCGCTGGGGGTCACGCATGGTCTCTTTCCAGATGTCCTCGTAATCGGAAGTGAGCAAAGTTTCCTTCACAAACCTACGATCATTCTACTCCAAATTCAATAACACTAGTACAGCGAGAGAATTAGACACGAACTTCTTCGCGCATCCACACTGGTATGGTGCCCCAGAGGTTATGAGCCA
>JADEYI010002038.1_pt1 | contig 11655 bp, 13 predicted proteins | sample 8542331 | NCBI WGS metagenome assembly JADEYI01 (sample SAMN16510988, study PRJNA670497) | mine drainage metagenome | isolation source: biofilm near Copperflume 1 | place: Germany: Marsberg coppermine Kilianstollen | collected 2018-02 | reverse complement strand
TTCCCCACGGTACGCGCGGAACCCGACCAGGCGGTGGACCCCGCTATCCAATTACCATTGTGCCAGTACCGTGGGCTTATAACCGAGGAGGAGGACGAGATGGCCAGGATCATCCGATGTGAGTGCGGGTTCGTGGCTCGGGGAGACACCGATGGCGAGGTGATCGACACCATCCGCGGCCACATGAGCACCGACCACCCCGCCCTCCTGGAGACCGTCGGACAGGAGGACCTGCTCGGCTGGATCCAGGTCGAGTAGCGACTATCAGGGAGGTCCGAGATGGCGACGACTGCAGCGGCACGGAGGCACGAGGAGCTGGGTAGGGACGAGGTTCTCGTGGGACCGGATTGGCTCGAGGAACACCTCCACGACCCAGACCTTCGAGCGATCGAAGTCGATGCCAGTGCGACTGCCTACGACGAGGGCCACATCGAAGGCGCCGTTCTCTGGAATGTCTACCGGGACCTCAAGGACTCCGAGTACCGACTCATCGACAAGGCGGCGGTGGAACGGCTTTTCGCCCGCTCCGGAATCACCCGTGATTCGGTGGTGATCGTCTACGGCTACGCCCCTGCCCTGGGATTCTGGCTCCTGAAGCTCTACGGCCACGCCGACGTGCGGATCCTCGACTGCGCCAGAGGTGGGTGGCACGACGGAGGGCGGCCATGGACCAAGGACGTCGAGACGCCAATGCCGACCCGCTACCCCCTCCCCGAGCCGGATGAACGGATTCGTGCGGTCCAACCCGTCGTGGAGGATGCGATCGGCAGCTCGACGTCCATCCTCGTCGACGTGCGCTCGGGCTCCGAGTACCGAGGCGAGCGCTTCTGGCCGTCGGGAGGTCTCGAAGAGGGTGGGCGGCCCGGCCACATTCCCTCGGCTGTCCACCTCCCGATCGAAGAGGTGTACGACAAGACCGGCTCCTTCCGCTCACCGGCCGAGCTTCGCCGGCTGTTCGCACCCGTAGACACCAAGGGCGATGGCGAGATCATTCCCTATTGCACGATCGGCGGTCGAGCCAGCACGGCATGGTTCGTGCTCTCGTATCTTCTGGGCCGCCGACATGTCCGTGTCTATGACGGTTCATGGGCGGAGTGGGGACGGATGCCCGCCACCCCCGTGGCATGCGCGTAGGCCATGGTGCGGGTGGGGTCGGCTGCAGCCAGGGCCATCCGGTCCGCCGGCAGGAGACGTTTTCGAAGCCGATGCACCCTCACAACCCTGTAGCCAAATCGTGTCAACGGGCACGATCGAAACGAGGAGGTCACGATGGCGAGCCTTATTCGCAAGAGTCTTGATTCACCCGACGAGACCAGACCGTTTGACGGAGGAAAGGCCGACTCGAGCTGGTGAATACGGATGGAGGTGCCGTCGGTCGTGCCACGTTCCTTCCGGGTTGGAAGTGGTCGGAGCACGTGAAGGCGATCGCCAAGACCGAGAGCTGTCAGGCGGCTCACACAGGATACTTCGTCTCGGGTCGGATGAAGGTGGTGATGGACGACGGCGAAGAGATGGACTTCAGGCCGGGGGACTTCGCCAGTATGGCGCCGGGCCATGATGCGTGGGTTGTCGGCGACGAACCGTGCGTGGTGATCGACTGGCAGGGATTTACGGACTACGCCAAACGCTGACCCGCGGGTCACGGCAAAAACCCCGCCCGTCTTCGGCCTGGTCACCCCATTCCTGAACCTGCCCCAGCTGAGAGCCGCTGCCGTGGTCCTCGTCGCAATACCGCACCTCCGTCAGTCGGCGGCGACGGGCGATGGAGGGGCGATCTGGTCGTCGATCTCTTTGAGGTCGAAGTAGTCACGCCAACGCGTGACCCGGCCGACCTCGTCCACGTCGACGACGGTGCACCCGTGGATCTCGATCGGGATCGTCCCGCCGAGCGTTCCCTTTCCGATCCATTCGAACACGCCACCCACGTCATCGCCGTGCACCCAGGTGATCTCCTGTCGCCAGTCGGGGAACGACGCCTTGGTCATCTCCTCGATGGCGGCGATGTCCGTCGTCGGCGCATTGACCGGGTCGCTGAACAGCGCATCCGGGGCGAAGAAGGAGGGGAAGTCACCCTCAGGTCCGAGTGCCGTTTCGAGTCTTTCCGCCCACGATGTCCAATCCATGAGGCTCACCGTACCCGCATCGTCCGGACGCGAGTCGGAGAGACCCGCGTGAGCGAGCCCGCGGTGCCCATAGACCGGAGCAGGCCTCCACTGAGCAGGTCGGTGTGGCCCGAAGTAGTCTGCGCTCAACGACGGTGGTGCTCTGACCCACCGACACCGGGGAGGCGAGTGGATTGGCTGGTCGGGATGGTGACGGGCTCCGAACCGGAAGGCCGTATGTGGTGGTTTCGGCCGATGCCCATGCGGCACCCGACGACCTGAATGCGTTCCTCAGCTACGTCGATCCCACCCACCGCCAGGCGGTGGCGGAGTTCGGCGATCTCTCGTCGGTGGCCATTCCCATGTTCGGTGGTGTCGATCCCGGGGAGATCGACGAGTCGGACGCCGTTCGCGCCGTGGCCATCCGGCGCCTCGAAGGGATGGGCGTCGACACCGGGGCGGCGGCTGAGTGGCTGGCGAACTACAGCTCAGACTGGGTCTTCCCCTCCGACGGTGACGGCCGGCGGTTGGCCGTGCTCGAGGAGCAGGGGATCCATGCCGAAGTCGCCTTCCCGGGCCCGGTGCTCGCCGGCGGTCTCTCCCCGGCCATGTATATGGGTGCCAACTCGAGCAAGGGGCTGGAGCCGGTATGGCCGGCGCTCCACGCCTACAACCGCTGGCTGGAGGAATTCTGCGCCGCCGCTCCCGGACGCAGGGCTGGATGTATCCCGATCGACTTCCACGATATGGATCGGGCCGTCGAGGAGATCGCCTGGTCCCGGGGCGCCGGCCTCTTCGGGGGGGTCATGCTCCCGGCCATGTCACTCAAGTCGGGCCTGCCGGGCTATGCCGACGACTACTACGAGCCGTTCTGGAGCGCGTGCGAGGATCACGATGTCGTCATCAACCTGCACACTGGCGCCTCGGGAACGGCCACGGATGCCCGTCAACTCTATGACGCCAAGCACGGCGGCTTCCTGGGGCTGTTCGAGGTGTTCGTGTTCACCCGGCGGCCCCTGTGGTTCATGATCCTGGGCGGGGTATTCGATCGTCACCCGAAGCTCAAGGTGGTGGTCACCGAGAACGGTGTTCAGTGGCTGCCGTCCCTGATCCGGGACATGGAGTCCTTCTTCGACACCCATGGCGGAGCACCCGTTCGCTCCTACCTGAAGCTGCGCCCGGCGGACTACTTCGAGCGACAGGTGTTCCTGGGTGGGTCGCTGATGAAGCGGGCGGAGGCCGAGATGCGCCACGAGATCGGTATCGACCGCCTCATGTGGGGCGCCGACTACCCCCATCTGGAAGGGGCGGCTCCCGTCCATCGACTGATCCTGCGCCAGGTGTTCGGCGGGATGCCCGAGGAGGACGTCCGACGCATGCTCGGCCTCAACGCAGCCCGGATCTACGGATTCGACCTCGCCCAGCTCGCGGAAGTGGCCGACCGCGTCGGGCCCACCGTGGCCGACCTGGCGACGACGGTCTCGCTGGACGAAATTCCCAAGACATTCAGCTGGAGTCTGGCGCGACCGGTGCCGCTCACCTCTGCCGCTGTGGCCGCGTCCTGAGCCTCCGTCCGTAGGATGACCGAGGACGATCGAGGAGTGTTGAGAAGCCGGGACCACCACGACGTCCGGGGGTGGGAGATCTCACGTCGGCAACTGCTTCTGGCCGGAGCCGCGTCGGGGCTCGGAGTGCTGGCCGGTTGCGGTCGGGGACCCTCGTCCTCCACGGTGGCCAGCTCGGCGTCAGTCGCGCCTGCGGGCTCTGACCTGGGTGCGGTCGAGCACGTGATCTTTCTGATGATGGAGAACCGGTCGTTCGACCACTACTACGGCACCTATCCCGGCGTGCGGGGGTTCGACGACCATCCGGCTGGTGACCTCGGGGCATTCTCGCAGCCCTACCCCTCCAATGCAGCCGCTGCGCCCGTCGGGCGTCTGCTGCCGTTCCACCTGGACACGGTGGGCACCAACATTGCCGACTGCACGTTCGATCTCTCCCATGATTGGGGTCCACAACACGAGTGTCGCAACGGCGGGAGGATGGACTCGTTCGTTCGGGTCCACACCGAGCCGCAGAACGAAGGCCCCTCGCAGGGCACCCTCACCATGGGCTATTACACCAGAGCCGATCTTCCCTACTACTTCGCCCTGGCAGACGCCTTCACCCTGTGCGACGGCTACCACTGCTCCGTCATGGGCCCGACCCATCCCAACCGGCTGATGCAGATGTCGGGCACCATCGACCCTGCCGGCGCTTCCGGAGGACCGGTAGTCACGACCAACCAGTCTCCGTCAGCCCTGTTCAGCGCCCACTGGGACACCATGCCTGAAGTCCTCGAGGACGCCGGAGTGAGCTGGAAGTACTACAACCCGCCGGGGCCGCTCTACAGCATCGAGAGCATGCGGACGCTCGGACTCACCACCGACAGCGTGCTTCCCTACTTCGCCCGCTACGAAAGCCCGACCTCGGCCCTGTACCAGAAAGCCTTCCTGCCCACCTTTCCGGATGACTTTGCCACTGACGTTCGCAACGGCTCATTACCCAAGGTGAGCTGGATCAGCACTCCCGCGGGGTACGACGAGCACCCGCCAGCCCCGTCCTACCTTGGTGAATGGTTCACCGATCAGGTCCTCAAGACTCTGGTGTCGAATCCGGACGTGTGGTCCAGGACGGTCCTGTTCCACATGTACGACGAGAATGACGGGTTCTTCGACCACGTCGCCCCGCCCGTGCCTCCGGCGGGGACAGTGGGTGAATCCCTCTCGGTCCGGCCTCTCCCCGCCGACGCCAACGGCATCGCCGGCCCGATCGGCCTCGGATACCGGGTGCCGATGCTGGTCCTGTCCCCGTTCAGCCGCGGCGGCCACATCTGCTCACAGACGTTCGACCACACGTCACAATTGCGGTTCATCGAGGAGCGCTTCAACGTCACCGCACCCAACATCTCCCCCTGGCGCCGGACGGCGGTGGGGGATCTGACGGCCACCCTTCAGACAGGTCACAAGGACGTGTCACTGCCCGCACTCCCCCCTACTCGCAACGACACGACCTATGCCACAGCCAAGGGATGCACCGGGCCCGATCTCGTCGGCGTCGGGACCGACCAGCCGCCCTATCCGTTGCCGACCCAACAACGCATGCCGACCCAGGAGCGTCGCCGTTCTTGAGCCGCATGCACGGCTGTGTACGTTGCGTAGCCCGCTCTTCATCTTTGAGCCATGACAACCGTCGGAGGCGCAGGATCGTCGTGACCGTCAGTGCGCCGTGGAGTGGCGCACAATGTCGGCATCGACATCAGCAACTACGTCCCCTGCCTCATCTGTGTCGAAGAACTCCGTCCCGTTGGTCACCACGGGCGCATCGGCCGAGAAAGCCACGGCGATCTTGTTGGTCGCATTGCGCACGACATTGAGGATGATCTCGCTGGATTCGGCGGTGGTGAACTCTGCACGCGCTTGACCGATGAGAGTCTCGTCGATGAGCGCCGGTTGGGTGATCACAGCGTCAGTAAGACGAAGAGCGGTCTTTTGACGGACGGAGAGCGTGCTGTGCTCGTAGTCGTCGACAGCGTCGAAGGTGGATCGATCGCCAGCTGCGTCGTAGGCGCGGACGCTCAGGCGCGACCGGCACAGGCGGCAATTGTGCACCGTGGCTCCCCGCAGTCTCACCAGCTCGGTGGTGAGCGGATCGAGTGCCTCAGATCGTGCCACCACTCGCATGAAGACTTCGAGGGCGGCCCACAGATCACCCTGCTCGGGCGGGAGAAGCATTGGCCCGTACTGCGTAGCGTGCAGTCGTTCGAGCGCGATCCGCGCCCTCTGAAAGACATCGACGACGAACAGTGCCTGGACAAACACCAGAGACTCCGATCCCATCGCCGCCCAGAGCGCGGAACGGTCGTCGTCTGTGATGCCGGCGACATCGACGACGAACTGCTCAGCAAAACGCTCACACACAGGCGCTCTCTCATCGACAGATCCATGGTCCGGCTCGGGTGAGCGACTGAGTTCGGGCTCGTTTCGCAACAGTCGCGAAACGGCACGGCGAACCGGAGCCATCAACGAGGGGGATAGTGCCGCCGCGGCGATGGATTCAACTCGGTCAAACGCATCGAAGGCCTGGGTCGCCGCGCCTCTCCAGGGCTTGTCCTTCGTCACACTGTGAACGTTACCTTGCGCTGTATTCGCTCAGAGGATCGGCCAGAGACGGCACGAAGCCCCGTGATCGCGCCAGCGTCAACTGACCAGCGCTTGCTTAGTGGTGGCTCTGATTGAGCTGTTGGGCCAGCGCCTTGGCCTGATGCCAGGAAAACGATCCTGAAATCTGAAGCTGGCCGTTGAAGGAGGTAAACGCGGACTGGGTTGGCTGGGTGATTGGGGCGGAGACCACTTTGCCATCCACCACCACACCCAAGATGGCGTGAAACTGCGTCTGGGCGAGCTCATCCCACTGTGGCGATCCAGCGCCAGTGAGAGCAACGTCAACTTATCCACTGACCAGAGATCAGGTGAGCGGATGCCGAGCTGACCGCCGCACCGGTGTTTCCAGCTGGACCGAGCACATAGCGTCCGCCGGCTCCATCGGACGATGCTGCGGGAAGAAGCACGGTCTCAGTGTCGTTGGTGTTGCCCGGTGTGAGACCGGGCGAACGGCTGCCACTTGCCAAGGACATGGCTGCAGTGCTCGGGTTCAACAAGAACACGGGGCTTCGGGCCCTGCACAACCTGCGGAACGAAGGGCTTCTCGATTTCCAACGTGGTCGGGGCATCACGGTCGCAGGGACGCCTCAGCAAGGTGCCGTCGTCGCCAAGGTAAGGGAGTTGGTCGAGTTCTGCCGGCTTCAGGGTTACCAACGAGATGAGGTGATTCGGATCATCGAGGGCCTACCCAGACGGTCTCCATCCGGATCAGACCGTCGGGGCCAGGAGCCACAGCAGCGAGTCGGCTCGTCCTATTGCCCGGTATCCCGCCTCTGAGGAGATCATCCACACCTGCAAAGTCGCGGGCCATGAGCCAGAGCCTGAGAAGGTGCCGGGTTCTGTCAAACTGGGCGTCATCTTCGTACGCCTCTCGTGCGTGCAGGATCCACGCATTGGACAGAAGTTGGATGTCACCCGGTTCGAAGGCCATCTCGACATGGAACCCGGGGTCGTTGGCCAGACTCTCGATGGCGTCGAGTGCCTCGAGTTGTTGCGCTGTCAATCGGGGAACCTCGGCGTGACGTTGCGCGTCGTGGATGTACCAGCCGATGTAGAACATCCGCGGGATGCCGTTGGCGTCGTGAATCACGGGTAAGGCGAAGTACGGGTCCTCACCGGGCGACTCCTCGCCATTGCGGTCCCAGTACATCGGCTCGTAGAGAGCCTCCAGCAGTTCCGGGCGAGTGGCCAGTAGCTCGTTGTACACAGCAAGCGAGCTTGCGATCCGACTCTCACCGCCGATCCTGGACTGCTCGAGGCACAACAACCCGACGATGTCCGAACCGTCGGTATGGAAGTCTTGCCGGGCGTTGGTCTTGTAGAGCCGCACCGTCGGGTCGGAGCGGGTGACGCCCTCGTCTCGGACATGGCCGAGCAGGCTGCCGTCGGCGTCCTGACCCACCGGCTCTCCGAGTTGGAGACCAAGCCCGACGTATGCAAGCTCGGTCTGTTCTGGCGTCAAGAGATCAATCGGAAAGCCCTTGATGAGGACGAACCCGCGGCCATGCCCGAGAGCTTCAATCCAGGATTCCACCACTGATCGTAGGGTCGGGAGATCAAAGTTGCCTCGTTGGACCGTCGCTACGGTCATCCCGCCATCGAAGGCCCTTGCCGCGGCGGTGACGATGTCGTTCCGTTGGTTGGCGGTGAGATGGAAGGTCCACGGGCGCGGATCCGACACGTCGGCCGCTCTCCACGCCTTCACCGATTGGACGGCCAGTCGTGGTGCTCCCAGGGCTTCGGACGAAGTCACGATCCCCCGAGTAACTGCCTGATCGTCGCCAACTGCTCGGGCACGACCGTCCACCACATCCATCGGCCACGCTTCTCTCCGGTGATCAACCCTGCTTCGGCCAAGATCTTGGTGTGATGGGACACGGTGGGCTGGCTCCGGGCCAGCGGTCCCTCGAGATTGCAGCTGCAGACCTCATCCGCCGAGGCCACCAGGGAGAGCAGGCGGAGCCTGACCGGGTCACCCAGGGCGGCGAAGACGCTCGCGAACCGCTCTGCTTGCGTTTCAGAGAGTGCTTCGCTGGCCAAGGGGCTGCAGCAGATGGTTGGGTCGGGCCAAGTAGCAGACCGAGACGCAGTCATCCGATCCTCCTATTGACAAACATCAATCTAATAGCCACTATATTGACATCGATCAGCGTCAATGTAAAGGAGCGAGCTCATGTCCCGAGTTCAACTGGCCCTCAACGTGTCCGACCTCGACGAGGCCATCACCTTCTACTCCCGACTCTTCCAGGCGAGCCCGGCCAAAGTTCGCCCCGGATACGCCAATTTTGCCGTTGACGAACCGCCCCTGAAGCTCGTGCTCATCGAGGGCGTGGGTGAGCCCGGCTCCGTCAATCACCTGGGTGTCGAGGTCGCCTCGACCGAGGATGTCGCAGCCGCAACCTCCACGTTCATTGGCGCAGGTCTGCAGACTGAAGTCGAGGAGGGGACGACCTGTTGCTATGCCGTCCAGGACAAGGTCTGGGTCGACGGTCCCGATGGAGCGCGTTGGGAGATCTATACCGTGCTGGCCGATGCCGAGGATTCCGAATACCTCGGAGGCGACCAGCGTTGTTGCACGTCGGCGTTGGTCGAACCGATGGCGGCATCTGCCCCGCCCAGCGGCTGCTGCTGAGCGGCTGAGCGAGTCAGGGCGTCAGGTGGCCCGGTCCGGTGGTATCGCGCTGTGGCGGAGGTTGCTCGCCGAGTACCTCGGGAGTCTGTTGCTGGCGGCCGTTGTCATCGGCTCGGGGATCGCGGCCCAAACGCTCTCTCCGGGCAATGTCGGCCTTCAGCTCTTCGAGAACGCTGCGGCAACGGCGGCCGGCCTGTACGCCATCATTTTGATGTTCGGTCCCGTTTCGGGCGCTCATTTCAACCCGGTCGTGTCCTTCGTAGACGCAGGATTCGGCGGTATCTCCTGGCGACATGCATCGGCCTACCTCCCCGTTCAAGTGGCAGGGTGTGTCAGTGGAGCGGTCCTCGCCAACCTCATGTACGCGAAACCCGCCATCAGCATCTCAACGCACCTTCGGGCCTCTCCGGCCCACTTCCTCTCCGAGGTCGTGGCGACCACCGGTCTGATCCTGGTGATCTTCGCGCTGGCGCGCACCGGGAGGAGCCATATTGCTCCCGCTGCGGTCGGTGCCTACATCGGGGCGGCCTACTACTTCACCAGCTCGACCAGTTTCGCCAACCCGGCCATTGCGGTGGGCCGGATGTTCTCCGACTCGTTTGCCGGCATCGCTCCGGCATCGGTTCCGACCTTTGTCGTGGCCGAGGGCCTCGGCGGTGTGCTGGCCTACGTCCTGGTCAAGGCCCTCTATCCCGGAGTGACGAAGTCACAAGCGGCGACCGTTGTCCTGCCCCACCATGAGCTGGCAACCGACCCCGAAAGCCCAAAGGCCTTCCAGCAAGGAACAACGTGACTGACCACAGGCCGTCCATCCTGTTTCTGTGCGTTCACAACGCCGGTCGATCCCAGATGGCGGCGGCGTTCGCCCGCCAACTTGGCGGGGAACGGGTCGTTGTCCATTCGGCCGGTTCCGACCCGGGCGAGCAGCTCCACCCGGCCGTCGTGAATGCCATGTCTGAGAAGGGACTGGATATCTCGAGCGAAGCCCCGAAGAGGCTTACCGACGAGATGGGGCGGACCGCCGACGTCATTGTCACCATGGGGTGCGGCGACGAGTGCCCCGTCTACCTGGGCAAGCGGTACGTCGATTGGGATCTGACCGACCCTGCCGGGAGGTCGCTCGAGGAAGTCCGCCCGATCCGAGATGAGATCGAATCCAGAGTCGAGGATCTGATTGCAGAACTTCTCGTGTCTTAGCGCCAGTTGGTGCCTCTCCATCGCTCAGCGAGGGCCGTAGCGCTGCGCTGGCAATTCGCTGGCTGTCGGTCTCATCGTCGCCAGCGACGGCGTCGATGGCAAACCTCCATCCCACGCCGTTGCCGGGGGCCAGTGCCCGTCGACTTCCCCTGGTCTTAGGCTGGACGTCGCATTGAACAGCGATCAATCGGAACCAACGATGGACGACCCCTACGACCTAGAGCGCTTTGTCAAAGCCCAGGACGCCCACGGTACCTACCAGCATGCAGTGGGGGAATTGCGTGGGGGGCGCAAAACCAGCCATTGGATGTGGTTCGTGTTCCCGCAAATCATCGGGCTGGGCCAGAGCGAGTTCTCACGGACGTTCGCGGTCTCGTCCGTGGATGAGGCGGAGGCGTATGTGCAGCACCCCGTCCTCGGTCCTCGCCTGCTCGAATGCGCGAGCATTCTGGCCGAAGGTGGCGGCTCGAGCGCGGAGCGGATATTCGGCAGTGTTGACGCCAAAAAGCTGCGCTCCTCGATGACGTTGTTCATGCGAGCCGCTCCCCACGAAACTGTGTTTGCTCAGGTGCTCGATCGATACTTCGACGGGCTTCCCGACGTGGCAACCGAAGAGCGCCTCTGATCGGCGCCCACGGAGGTGCGTCCGGTTGCAGTCGTCCGTCGTGCCTCGTTGGATGGGTTGTGCGGCGGGCGGTCCGAGGCCACCCGACGGTTCGGTCTCGTCAACGTCGGCAGATCAGACGCTCGAATCCGTCTTGAACCGAACGGCTCGCTCTGGTCCCGATCTGCTCGAACAAGGAGAGGAGCCAGCCAGGGGGTTCGAGGACCCCAGGTCCAACCACCCCCACGTCCGCCTCATTGGCCAGGGTGATATCGATGAACGCTCGTAGGTGGTCCTCGGCTGGCTCAAAGACGTGACCGTTGAATCGGTCCCGAAATGCTGGCGCGACTCCTTCACGCAGATTGGGGTACACAAAGTCGCGATCACACGACGCGTAGAGGTAGACGAGCGCTTCGACCTCAGGACCGACCACCTCGCCGACCTCCCCCCTCCGGTCGAGAGAAACAAGGGAGGTGACGAATCCGTCAGTGCCGTAGGCCGCGTGGGAGAGACCAGCCATAGCCACTGTCTCCGAACTCCCCCAGTCACGAAGCAGACCCTCTGTCCTCTCCAGGTGGTCGAGCAAGAATCCGTTCAAATGCGGAACGACGGCAGCGCCCTGTCGGACGAGGAACGCAAGGGCTCTCTGCCGCTGTCTACCATCGGACGCTGGTCGACCAACCGTCAGATTGGTCTTCGATCTGGCATTGCCATCTCCGGCTCGGTCCCGGGCGCGAACGGCTCCGGGCCAGATCATCAGAGTAGTTCTTGGAGCCACGACAAGAGAGCCGCATCCTGCTCTTTGGAGCCAGATTCGCCAGCCGGGAATGGCCATGGCGTGCACCGGCATCTGGGGCGCTGGATACTTAAAGACCTTCGTGTAATACCGCGCGGATTGGAGTCATAGCCTGAGGCCGC
>JADEYI010002037.1_pt1 | contig 11656 bp, 11 predicted proteins | sample 8542331 | NCBI WGS metagenome assembly JADEYI01 (sample SAMN16510988, study PRJNA670497) | mine drainage metagenome | isolation source: biofilm near Copperflume 1 | place: Germany: Marsberg coppermine Kilianstollen | collected 2018-02 | reverse complement strand
GGTCCTGATCGCCTTATGTTCGGCTCCGACTGGCCAGTGCTGACTCTTGCTTCTTCTTATGGGCGCTGGCTGCAATGCGTAAAGCAAGCGGCCGCTGGACTTTCGCTGCATGAACGGCAGCGAATACTATGTGGCACAGCGGTTGAAGCCTACGGCCTCTAATTGATGCATTGGGTGGAAAGTACGTGAGCCCATCTCCAATTGGGGGAGAGGATCTTTGCGGCAGAAGCAGAACAAGACAACAGTGAAGTAATCGGCTTCAGCTAGAACATGCACGCCGCTTATGTGGCGACCCGGTAAATGCAAACAGGAACGATACAGAGGGCAATGACAATGCAATTCGACCCGATAAAAACTAATACACGCAGGAACTTTCTCCGCTTGGCTGGAGTCGGCGCCACAGGCGCAACGGTCGGCCTGACGATCGCCGCCGCCGCTCCTCTTTCGGCCCAGGCTTCCTCTTCTTTCGCAGGCGGGTCCAGAGGCATATTCGTCACCGAGTATGGCGCAGCCGGCGATGGCAAGACCATCGACTCGTCCGCGATCAATAAAGCCATCGACACTGCCGCGTCCGCAGGCGGCGGCACGGTTTTCTTTCCCGCCGGGACTTATCTCTGCTACTCAATCCATCTGAAGAGCAATGTTGCGCTTCAACTGGAGCAGGGAGCGACCATCCTGGCTGCGGAGGGCGCGAACTATGATATCGCCGAGCCCAACACCCCATGGGAACCATACCAGGACTTCGGCCACAACCACTGGCACAACAGCCTCATTTGGGGCGAAGGCCTCGAGAATATCTCCATCACCGGCCCCGGCCTCATCTGCGGCAAGGGACTCAGCAAAGGCTACGGTCCCGGCCCTAAAGCCGAAGACCACGGCGTGGGCAACAAAGCCATCGCACTGAAGAATTGCCACAATGTCCTCTTCCGCGACTTTTCCATCTTTCAGGGGGGACACTTCGGCATTCTGGCCACCGGAGTCGATAACTTCACGCTCGACAATCTCGTCATCGACACCAACCGCGACGGCATGGATATCGACTGCTGCCGCAATGTGCGGGTGTCCAACTGCACGGTCAATTCCCCGTGGGACGACGGCATCTGTCTGAAGAGTTCGTTCGCACTCGGCTATGCCCGCGCCACCGAAAATGTGACCATCACCAACTGCTATGTCTCGGGCTACTGGGAGCTGGGCTCAGTGATCGACGGCACATGGAAGAAATATGCGCCAGAGGCCAAAGTCCCCGGCATCGGCAGGATCAAATTCGGCACCGAGTCGAACGGCGGCTTCATCAACATCGCGATATCCAATTGCGCCTTCGAGGGTTGCGAGGGACTAGCGCTGGAAACTGTCGATGGCGCGCTCCTTGAAGACATTACGATTACTAACATTACCATGCGCAATATCACCACAGCCCCCATCTTCCTGAGGTTGGGCGCTCGCTTGCGCGGACCGAAGGAGACCACCAAAGTCGGAACCCTGCGCCGTGTGACTATCGGCAATATCGTTTGCTGGAACACCACATCGAAGCTGTGCTCCATTCTGAGCGGCCTTCCCGGCTATTTCATTGAAGATGTCGACATCCACGATGTTCTTGTCGTCTGCGAAGGCGGCGGAACTGCGGAGCAGGCCGCCATCAAGCCACTTGAAGATTCTGCGACGTATCCCGAGCCCGGGATGTTCGGTGCAATGCCCGCCTGCGGGTTTTACGTTCGTCATCTGAAGGGGCTCTCGATGAACAACATCACCATAAGGACTATTCACTCTGATGCCCGGCCCGCCATTCTGCTCGAAGACGTGGACGAAGCACGATTTTTCCAGATTAAGGCACGGCAGTTTGAGAATACCCCTGTTTTTTCACTCCATCACGTGAAGGACTTTGCCGTTCGCTACAGTGATCCGGTCGCGGACACGCACCTGTTGCACGCGGATACCGTCAGCCTGCCGGAATCGAAGCTGTAGGAGGAAGGAGCAGACGCATTTCTCACAAAATTGCCCGCTTCCGTCAATGAGGAAAGGCTCGTGTCAGGACAGGAAAACTCGATGCCGTGCGCAGCCGCTCTCGCCCTGCTATGCCCCGAGAAGGCGAGGCCTAAGCTCGGCTGTTTCCGACCGCTCGGATCAAAAATCGATCTGGACCGCATCGCGGGCGAATTGTCCCTATAGAATTTTCTCTGCACATAACACACCAGGAGTCTGCCATGCAAAGGGGATTGCGTCTTCTTTCGGAGTTGTTCATTCTCGTCCTGCTAACTGTGTTCGCGCAGGCTGAAGTGCGGTTGCCAAATTTGCTCAGCGACCACATGGTGCTGCAGCGTGAGGCTCCCATTCACATCTGGGGGTGGGCTGATCCAGGCGAGCATGTTTCGGTTAAACTGCATGCGCAGAACGTTTCGACCCAAGCCTCCGACCTCGGTATCTGGAGCGTTTATCTGGCTCCGGAACCAGCGGGAGGTCCTTTCCAGCTTATTGTTCAGGGCACTAATACAGTTACACTTTCCGACATTCTTATCGGGGATGTATGGCTCGCTTCCGGCCAATCCAATATGGAAATCCCACTCAATGGATTCCCGGGCAAGGCAGTGATCAAAAATGCCGCTCAAGAGATTGCTGCGGCCAATCATCCAGAGATTCGTCTTCTCACCATTCCGCACCGGAGCTCGTTCTATCCACTGGACGATGCTGATGCCAAGTGGACTCTTTGCACTCCAAAGACCATCGGACAATTCTCCGCTGTGGCTTATTTCTTCGGCCGCGATCTTCTGCAGCGCGAGCACGTTCCTATTGGCCTCATTGATGCCACCTGGGGAGGAACGCTCGGCGAGGCATGGGTAAGCCTCGACGCGCTCACCGCAGATTCGTCGCTCATGCCTGTCTTTGCCGCTCGTGCGCAGATGACGGACAACTTGAGCAGAATCCCCCAACTTGTTGCTGAAGAAAAGCGCCAAGACCTTGCCGCGAAGGCTGCGGGTCGTCCGGCTCCCGAGCACCCTTGGCATCCCAACCCCGCATCGTGGGCGCCAGGTGGCCTCTTCAATGGCATGATCGCCCCGGAAACTGCGTATTCGATCAAAGGTGTCATCTGGTATCAGGGTGAATCGAACAGCAACCTCGCCCTCGCGCCGATGTACCAGAAGGTCTTCTCCGCGCTCATCGCCGACTGGCGGACGAAATGGCATCAGGGAGACTTTCCGTTTCTGTTTGTTCAGATCTCCAGCTTCACGTCTAACGCCTCGGAAGACTGGGGCTTGATTCGCGAGGCGCAGCGTCGAACTCTCTCCGTGGCGAACACCGCCATGGCCGTTTCCCTTGATGTGGGGCTGCCGGGCAACGTCCACCCGCCGGACAAGCAGACCGTTGGGCATCGCCTCGCTCTTGCCGCGCGCGCTGTCGTGTATCACGAGCCTATTGAATACTCTGGCCCGCTCTTCCGCCGCGCTGTACCCGAAGGCTCCTCTATGCGTGTGTGGTTTGATCATGACAAGGGTCTCACATCGCATACGACAGATGTGCAGGGTTTTGAGATTGCGGGTGCCGACCACCATTTCGTCCCTGCTATCGCACATCTGGTAGATGGTAGTGTGGTCGTGTCAAGCTCGGTGGTTCCCGAGCCGAAATATGTACGCTATGGATGGGCGAATTATGCCGTAACCAGTCTCGTGAATGGCGTGGGGCTTCCGGCCTCTACATTCACCTCCGAAGACGAGCTATTCGTCACACAACCCCCGCAGGCACATCTCTGAAGTCACGGCGATACACGATGTCATCGCCCGTGTAAGGCGATAAGAATTGGAATTGCAGCTCTTGATTTCTGCCATGTGAACCGGGACTAACCGATACATGAAAACCAGGAAATATATATCACAACCCCAAAGTTTGAGGGGGATCCCGGGAGACATTTGAGGAGCAGATAAGCTGTTCGTTACGGTTGCTGGGATTCTTACCGATGCATTCTGATTCTCAGCCGTTCGTTAGAGTTGCGTGTTCGGTCGAGGCTTCGCGGACGATGTCTAACAGTCGCACGTGTCAATCTAAGCCATCTACAATGATCTGTTTACGATGGACTTTCTTCTTTCCCGATGAGCTGCTGAGGACATTAGACAGAGCCATCAGCAGGCATTTCTATCGCGTTCAACGCAAATTTGTGCTGACAAGGATCGTGGTATCGCGGTGAAAGTTGGCATTGAAAACGGCGTCACAAGCAACCGCAGGCGCTGGATCGTACTGGTAGAAATCCGAAGAGCGGTAAAGAACAGCAAATTGTGTACCCCATATGTACTCAATGGGTCGGACGTGATTGCACAAGGAGATCGGAAACTATGACTATCTCATCTGACTGCCCAGAAATGACACCACATGCCCTCGTAATGCGGAGACAAACCGCTTGAAGCTCAAATCTTCGGCAGGCTGGGTAATCTGCGTCTGCGGGGAATTCGTTGCCATGACGAGACAGGCAGCGTTATAAACGCGCTCCAGCATTAGCCGTCGTGCCAGCAGTTCATAACGTTTGCTGTACGACGCTTTCTCGAAGACCGGGTCTACTTTGAAATACGGTTCCTTATTGCGCACAGGCGTCTTCACCCGGTCGCAGTCTTCCAGCAGGAAGAAATAACCAAGGAACGGGGCAGGGGTCTTACCAAATCTGCCTTCCCGGTAGGCGACCCAGATATCCGTCGCGCTGCCGATCGCCTCTTCCGATCTGTTATTGAAATTGTTGCCGAAGGAAGGGCCAACCTGCGACTTGAATTCCATCGCGGTGACCAACTGGCCATCGGATACCACAATCAGATCCCACTTTTTCTCGGCGCGATAATAGCCGGGCAGCTCCAGCGCTGTGCGCGTTTTCACATCAAGCTTTTTGAGGCCCGCGTCGGCGAGAATATCTGCGACTAAAACCTCCATAGCGCCCATCTGCGTGCCGCCGGTGACCTCACCGCGCGTTCCGGCATCGATCTTGCCGCCTTCGACTTGCTTTTCCTTGTTCTTGGTGCGCGCGTCCCAATAGCTCTGCACGGCTTCCTGCAAGCGCTTATCAATGTCCAATGGCACCCTCCATCTCATGTTGGTCGATTCCATAGATTTTGAGCGCCGTCGCCGTTGCCAGGGATCGGTCACGGTTACGGAAGGCTTTGACCAGGTCGTTTGCCTGCGCGCTTGGAAGCGTCTTCGGATCGGGCACACGGATGCGCCGCAGATATTGCGCCTGAAATCGAAAATACCCGCCACGCATGCGGACGCCATAGGACGCGATGAAGAACTGGCCAATCGCCGAGATCATCAGCCCGCCCAGCGCCTCGAGGTTCCAAACATCCGACTGAATGAAATAGAGATTATGGTGAGGATAGGTTTCGCCGGTATCTAGCACCGGATCGAGGATATTCTTGATGTCGGCGATGTAGAGCTTCGGCTTTTCCGTGAGCGCATGCGTCACGCGATCGATGGTTTTGTACCAGGCATGCGCGCTCTTGATTGCCGTATGGCGTTTCTTAAGGGCCGCGCCGTGCTTCTCGAAATACGCCTGCAGCCGCGGATATCTGTCCAGAGACACCAAGCCATCGCTATTCCATGGGTCCACCAGATAGTGCCCCGACCACTGCATCGTGCCGCTGCCGATGTCTTTGGCCATCGCTAGCTTCAGCAAGCGCGACGGTTCCACGAGGTGCGTGTCCTTGGTGACGAAGACCTTGTCATTTCCGGTCGCAACCCCGATGCCGACTTTCGCATCGGTTTCGAGCGGTAGGAACTCGTCTTCCAGTCGGCGCAGCAGCGCCAGCTGCTCGGGTGACTGGCAGGGCCAGGGATCACCGCCTTTGAACCAGCTATCGACTCGGGCGGCACGTAATCCGACAGGCATCGCCGCCTTCTTTCCGTCTGTGTTCTTCAGCAGTGTGGCGGCCAGCATCCCGGAGGGAATACGCTTAACTTCCGGGCCGGCGCTTGCCACAATCGTGCGGCCTTGCTTCTGGCGGCGAATGACGGTAATGGCGGGATACGCGTCCACTTCATCTTGGAACGCATCGGCTTTGTGCATCTCAATGACCACATCCACTGCGAAGTCTGAGGTGATCAGCTCGCGCAACTCGGCCCCATACTGATTCCGCATCCAGCGGTCGGCGCAAATGAAGGCGCACGCGCCGCCATGTTTCAGTTGGCGTAGCGCCGATTCAAAAAATGCCACGTACAAATCCGCCCGGCCATACATCGTGGGGTAGGCTTCGCGGTATAGCAGGGCGGTCTCTTCCGGAATCTCCTCGAGGCGGACATAGGGAGGGTTGCCGATCACGAAATCCGCCTCAACGCTCATCGAATCGAACAGATAATCGCCGGCACGCACCCAGGAGTGAGCGAGGCTTTCTGCGGTGGACGCGTTGATCCCCCGCATCACCAATACCTCGACAGCCAATGTCGTTGCGCGCTCGGCGCTCACTTCATCGAGTTCATATGCAATGAGGGACTTGCGGCAATCTAAAATGGGACGGCCAAGCCTTTGGCAAGAATCCACCAGCCGTTCAATCATCAGGGCTAGGAATGCCCCTTCACCAGCGGAAGGTTCGACTGCAACGGCATCCACGAGGTTCGAGCTGGAGGCATAGCCTGCCAGGTCCAGCAGCAGCTCTACGACCCACCGTTTGGTGTAGACCACTCCCTTGGGTTCCAGCGGCGCCAGGCGCGGAACCAACGTCGGCAGCAGGAACGACTGCTGGATGCCGCGCAGGGAGCGCATTGCTGTCTGGAAATCTGCCACTGTATCCTCTGAATTTCTGTGTCTCCTCATGCTACTTCTACGAGTAGCATGATGGCGAATGTTATCCGGCAATTGAGACGCTTGCAACGGAAACGGAACAGATGTTTCTGCGAAGTGCGCCGAATGAGAGCGCTATTTTGCTAACCACTTGGCGTATGCCCGGATATCAATCATCGGCACTGTTGCACCGCTCTGCAGCCGTGCAATCAACTCAAACAGGAATGCGGTCGCAGCTTTACCTTGAGGTGTGATCGTATGGCAGCCCTCCGCATCACAGCGGAACATGCCGTGTGCTGCGACACACCCGATATCCAGTCGGCCATCCGGTTCGGCACCGGATAGTGCCTCTTGCAAGGACTCCCCCAGCGGCGGAGTCCAGTCGCTTTCAAAGGTAAGAACGCCGCCGATGATGTGCTGTAGGGGTTTTGCGGGCAACAGTCCGCCGGCAGACGGGATAGGAAGACTCGTGCGATGCAGGCGGCGAACGCTGCCCACTTTCTTCTGTGCGTAGCTGACCTGCCCCGCGTTGATGCTCTGCTTCGCTTCAAACGCGGCGTAGACACTCTCTGCCGGGACAATGGTCTGGCCCTGATAGCGAAAAATAAACGGAGAATACTGCCGGTCGAAGACTACAACATCAATCTGCTCGCTGAACGCGCCCTCGCTATCGACAACATGGGCCGTTTCCGCTTGGTAGCGGTGTGGCAAGTAGTTCCTTAAAAGCTCCAGCCAGACATTCTCACTCGCATCGCCCTTTGTGCCTGGATGCGCAAACGCCTTGCGCGCTGTTGCCAGCCTTTGCTGGATGTCGTCGTGAAGGCCGCCGAGAAGCTCGGAGAGAGACCAGGCGCTCATCGTGTTGCTCCTTCGGAAGCCTCGCGGAAAGGCGGTGTCGGAGGATGACGCTCGACGACGTCCTTCGCGAGGTCATAGGTAATGGGACTTGATGGATATGCCGCGAGCAGGAGGCCAGGAAGCAGCCGCTGGGCGAGATCGGAATAGGTATATCCGTAGGGCCGTCCGTTAGTGGCACCCGTTGCGACGACCAGTGAATGGATCTGCTGAGAACTAAACCCCAGTTCCTCGAGCACTGGCTTCAGGAAGGCCAGTCGCTGAACATCATTTGGTCGAGTGAACGTGAAGGTTACGGCCGCCCGGCGACGAACCGCCGGATCAAGCGCTTCCAGCCTGTTGGTGCACATCACGATGATCGCAGGAAGGTTCCCGGTGGCCAAATCATCCACACCGCGAATCAGTGCGTTTACGCCGGCGCGGTCTTCATGGTGCATCTGTCCAAGTTCACGAGACTGAGCCAGTGCATCCGCCTCGTCGATCAGCAGAATGATCCCCGAATTGTGCTTACCGCCGCGTCCGTCAGCTCTCTTTGCAGCCTGCTTTACTTCAGAAAACGCAGCGGAGAGCAGGCTTGTCATTTCACCGACCGCACCGGTCCCGCGCGCATTCAGGCTCAGCGCATAGAGGGTCACGCTGATGTCTGCCTCGCGGGCGATTGCATCGCCGAAGGTTTCGGCCAATATAGTTTTTCCCGTTCCCACATCGCCTGCAAAGATGAACAGGGGAGGGCGGTCCCGAAAGAGATTGACGATCTTGCTCTTCTCGCGATGATGCTTATTACTCCATGCCGTGAGGCTGTCGGGATCAAGCAGGAGCCGACCTTCCTTCAGGAGCCTCTCCTTCATCTCATCCAGACCGACCAGAGACGCGAAGCGTCTCGCTGCGGCAGGGTCCGGGTACTCCCGGACCTCTTCGAAAATGCCAACTTTGCTGTCCATCATGCGAGCGGCTGGAAGGTCAGGCGATTCAATCCGCAACCGCCGGAATAATAGTTACGATCCGATGTCCAGTAGCCGGAACCGTCCGTGGGCGGCTGGCCACCTGGCCTTTGAAGCGGCAGACCTGCTTCGAAACGTGCCTGCTGTTCCGTTGTGAGCTGGTAGAAACTCGAACTGGGAGTCAGAAAATTGAAAAACACCGCGCCCGTCACATCGACGTAAGGGACAATCTTGCCGGCCCTGTCGTCCGTGGTGAGATGACCGTTCGCATCCACGTTGTACCGCCAGCAGACGATTCGCTTGCCATCCTTCTTGTAGCCGAATTCGTATTCCGCGACATAACCCGCGTTGATGTACTGCGCCAACTCCTCCGCATACTCGCGAATACGCGCCTCGGTTGGCTTGCCATAGTACTGCGCGCACAGGTGCATATCCGCCGCAACCTTTGAGGAGAGGTATCGGGCGTGAATTATGGAGAAGGTCGATGATGTTGTGGCGCTAAAGGTCATAAGTTTACCCCCTGAAAGATGGCCCCAGGACTTCCTGCCAGCACTCAATCGCTTTTCCGCGCGTGGAAGCGAATCGCGCTTCCGCAATCGCTTCCAGCGCATCTTGAGCCGCACTCACGATCTTTTGCCGGTGGCTGTCGTCATAGATCGCCGCAACATTATTCGTTTCATTGACCGGATCGAATATCTCGATCGCCTTCCCTGTCGACCCTGGCAGCTTCGACGCCGGATAGTAATCCGTGAAAGAGATTCGTGTCTTCAGCCGGGACTTCACGATGTAGGTAAAGACCTTCTCAAGAGCGATCGTGTAATCAGCCATGCCGACACCGCCGTCCGCAAGATGCGCGACGATCATTTCGGTCATGAAGGACTTGAGCTTAAATTGGGCATCCCTGTTCTTATGGAGGCGCACCCACCACTTCACCAGCCGAATTACCTGTGCAAAGTGTTGCTTCTGATTATCCTTGCGCTTCCGGATGAAAGCCAGGTGCAGGGGAATGCTGGTGAGAACCGGCTCGCCGCCGTCAAAGGCGAACAGATATCCGCGGTCGTCCGGATCGCCTTTGTACTTGACCGGCACGACATCAACACTGAGGCCGCTGACGGCGAATTTGATGCAGACGGAGTGATGGTTGGGCTTGATCTGATTCGGCTTCATCTGCGGGTACGCTTCGCGCAGCCGCTCGGCCAGCCAATTCAGCAAGTCCGGCTCCGTCTTCGGAGCTTTATCCGCCTTCACGTAGAAGGCGATATCAATGTCGTTCAGGGTTTTCAGCGCTGTGCCCTTGGCGAGGCTTCCAGACAGCAAGGTCTTAATCAGGCCGTAGTCAGGATGATCAGCGGCGTACCTGTCGAGCTTTTCCCGGAGCCGGCGAACCTGTTCGCGGTATTCCTCTGCATCCTCCCGCTTCAGGTTGACCGATTCGTCGGCGAAGGCCGCAATATCCGCGTGCGTAATCTGGGGAGCAGCGAGAGGGCCTTCCAGCACCCGGTCTAAGAGCGTGTTCATCGGCCACCTCCGCGACGGGGCGCAGGTTTCAGCATCTCCGAGAGCGACTCGCCGTCCATGCGTTCACGCAACGTATCGAGCCGCATGTCGCTCCGAACGCCAGGCGCAAAGTTCGGTCCGTAAATCTCCCGGAGTGTTCTGACCAATGTGTCACCACGCTTCCGGCGGATCTCACCGTCATCATCGCGGGTACGCTGATCCAGGCCGATGTCATGAAGGTTCTCGTTGTTCGCCATAGCTACCCCTTCACCCGGTCCCAAATGGGAACCTGATTAGGAAAAGATAGCACAAAAGGTTCCCTGCGCAAACATTTATTTGATGTCATTAATACCACCATGTCATTATTGTTGACGTTGGAGCTATATATGCTTACAGTGACAACTGCGGGTAGATGATGAACAATCTTGACGGCTTTTACAAAAAGATCGGCGAAAACATCAGAGCAAAGCGTCAGGAGCGCGGCCTGTCACAGGAAGGGCTGGCTAAAGCCGTGGGCCTGAAGCGGCCATCGATGAGCAATATCGAGAAAGGAAGACAGAACATCCTGCTGCATACGTTCTGCGACATTGTCGAGACACTCGACACCAACGCGACTGCGTTGCTGCCTGAGAAACCGAGGCCCGAGCCGATGCAAATGCCTGATCTGACTTCGTACCCGAAGGGGTTACGAGAATTTGTTGAGGCCGGGATAAAACCCGAGGAGAAGGAGGAAAATCATGGCCATTCGAAGACGGAAAATTGAATCTCTTATCGAGGAGCTACTGTCGAGCTACAACGTCAAAGAGGCTCCTGTGCCGGTGGAGCGAATCGCCAAAGCAAAAGGGGCTCGGATTTTCTATCAGTCCCTGGAAGGTGACGTGTCCGGATTCTTATATCGGGATGCCGCTCAGGCCGTTATTGGGGTCAATACACATCACGCGCCCGTGAGACAAAATTTCACCACGGCCCATGAGCTGGGGCACCTGTTGCTCCACGATCAGGAGCAGCTTCATATCGACCACGGCTTCCGTGTTCGTCTCAGAGACGATGTGTCCAGCCAAGGAACAAACGAAGCGGAGAGGGAAGCAAATATGTTTGCCGCTGCGCTGCTCATGCCAAAGCAATTTCTGAAAGACGATTTGGTCAATGAGGAGTTCGTTGATCTTTTGGATGACGGCTTCTTGACTAACCTCGCCAGAAAATATGGTGTTAGCTCCCAAGCGCTAGTAAATAGATTGAAAAACCTTGGCTACATTCAGGAGTAGCTGATCATAGCAAGAGAAAGGCCGTCCGCTACGGTAGCATTTCACACCCTGTCGATGTCGGATGTCATCGCCCGTGTAAGGCTGTAATGGCGATAAGAATTGGAATTGCAGCTCTTGATTTCTGCCATGTGAACCGGGACTAACCGATACATGAAAACCAAGAAATACATATCACAAGCCCAGAGTTTGAGGGGGACCCTGGGAGACATTTGAGGAGCAGTTAAGCTGTTCGTTGCAGTTGCTGGGATTCGTTCCGATGCATTCTGATTCTCAGCGATGCGTTAGAGTTGCGTGTTCGGTCGAGACTTTCACGGCGATAACACGGGTTCAAATCCCGTCGGGGACGCCAACAAAAC
>JADEYI010002036.1_pt1 | contig 11668 bp, 12 predicted proteins | sample 8542331 | NCBI WGS metagenome assembly JADEYI01 (sample SAMN16510988, study PRJNA670497) | mine drainage metagenome | isolation source: biofilm near Copperflume 1 | place: Germany: Marsberg coppermine Kilianstollen | collected 2018-02 | reverse complement strand
GAGGGGACTGACTAAGAAAGGGATGTTGGTGGTCTCAATCTAAGGGCGCAGTACATCCTTCAAGCTCATGCAATTAAGGTTCTGGTGGATGTAAGAGAGCTTCCGCTGAGTCGTAAAAAGGGATTTTCTAAGGCTGCACTGGCAGCTAACGTAGAGAGTTTAGGAATACGATACATACACCTTCGTGAGTTAGGAGCGCCTAGAGAGGTTCGACACGCTCTCCGGGATAACGGAGATTGGTCTTCTTATAGACAAAGCTATTTGCATGTTCTAAGAGAGAGAAACGAAGCGTTAGAGAAAATTGTAAAGCTAGCGAATACCCATCGCGTGTGCCTGATGTGTTTTGAGGAAGACTACAGAGTATGCCATCGCTCATTGATTACTGAAAGCATCCAACATACAGGTTTGGTCAAGAAAGTGAAGCACTTACATCTTAAAAAAGAGAAGGTTGTTGTTGTTTAAGGGGCCAGATAAATCCATCTACAGCGAATAAGTTGGGTTTACGGAATCGTTGATGGATACTACCAAGAACAATGTAAGTCTCACGATTAGGAGAAAAAATCTCGCCTTCAATTTTCATTAATGAACTGGTATGCATCTCATAGGGGATAATCCTGAATAAATTAAGACTGGAACTCGAGTCCCACCGCCAAAGCACCCTTGTTCGAGTTTCCGAAGTCCAGGCCCATATTTACGGTTGGGCAAAACCGGGCCAGGTTTTCACGCGCCTTAGCGTTTGACCGACCCCACCGCGCTAATGGCGGTATCCACGTGGGTTTGCAAGCGCAGCCGCTTGCCCAACTCGCGCCACCAGATGAAGGCTGGGCTGTCCAGGCGCTTGATGCCTTCTATCAGGGTGTCTCTGCGCCAGTTTTTGAGCCGCAGCAGGAACAAGTTGAGGAACAGGTCGCGGTATTCGGCACTAGCCCGATCCATGTGGAAGTGGAAGCGCAACCCCCGCGACTGCGAAAAGGAAACGATAATGGGGACACCTTCGGGGCCTTCCAGGGGGATTTCCACGGTGGAGTCGGTGAGAGTGCCGGTATTGACCTCGTACTCCTCCTGAATCATGCCAATTTCCTTGAGGATCAGGGCAAAACCCCGCAGCTCGAGGCCGTTTAGCTCGCGGTAGAGGCGGTCATAGATTTCAAAGGTGGGGCTGTAGTGGAAGTGCTCGCCGGGCTGGGTGGCCCACCACATGGCGTACTGGCCTTTGGGAGGGGTCAGCGAGGCTTGGACATAGAGACGGTCTTTGGCGGCGACGGACGCGAGTGCTTCGGGGTAAATGCTCATCAGGTCGTCGGTGCTGTAAAACACCGGGCGCAGCCGCCCCCACTTGTGTCCAATTTCGTGGATGGCGATATAGTGACCTGCCGCTTTTGCATCGGCTACGGGATAAAAGAAAAGGTCGTACTCGCCGTCGGCTGCCCGCACCCGCAAGGGGATTTCCACCACTCCCTCTTTGGTGATGCGCAGCACGTCGGCTTCTATGACCTCGAGACCGGACTTGCGAAACAAGGCCTCGACGGTGGTGGCGAACATCAGCCGGTTGGCTTTACGAACCTCGGAGACATCGCTTTGGATGATGCCCTCGACAAAAACCTTGGGCCATTCGGAGGGGGCGTTGGTGACGAGTTCTCGTTTAGGCATGATGGCGTTCCAGTCCCTAGAGTATTCGTCTTGGAGACCCAGGGCTGTGATATTTGTACGCAGCACAGCGCACAGGGCAGTAGACGCGAAGCGTTCCCCTCTTTTGGGTAGAGGGCTAAAGGCTAAACGCAAGACGCTAAACGCCAAACGCTAAAGGCTAAAAGCAAAATACAGAAAGGTCAAAAGCTACACCAGGACAGCATAATCGCCTTATCGAGAACCCTGTCTGGGACGCGGTTGGTGTTTTTAGTTTTTGACTTTGAGTTTTTGGCGTTCGACATTTTGCGTTTTGCGTCTGGCGTTTAGCTCTCAGCACCTTGCGCCAAACCCCTTGCTCTTCGTGCTCAGCAAAGTATTTAGCGCGTATAGTGTGGGCCATATGAGCCAAAATGCCCAGACCCCCGCCCCCCGCTGGAGCCGCTCAGCCAACGACTGGGAGGCTTTTGTGGCCCGGCAGGTGCAGGAGCAAACCGCCGAACGCGAATATCCCTTGCGGCAGCAGCTCGATTTCTCACCATTCCAGGAGGCCCTCGAGCAGTTTGGAGCAGACCGTGCAGGACAGCTCGAGGCCCTTACCCAGAGCGCCACCATCGCCGATTTACAAGCCGCGATGGCGGCGGGACAGCTGAGTTCGGAAGAACTCACGCTGTTTTACCTGAGCCGGATTCGGCGCTATAACCACACGCTGAGGGCTTACCTCGAGCTAAACCCCCAAGCCCTGCAAGAAGGGCGGGCTCGAGACCAGGAGCGTAAGGCAGGCCAGGTGCGGGGGCCGCTGCACGGCATTCCCATCGCCCTCAAGGACAATATCGGCACCGCTGCGCCCATGCACACCACCGCCGGGGCTCTGGCCTTGCAGGGGGCCACCGGCCCGGATGCCTTCATCGTGCAGAAGCTGCGCAGGGCCGGGGCGGTGATTCTGGGCAAGAACAACCTTTCGGAATGGGCCAACTTCATGACCACCAACTCGGTCAATGGCTACAGCACCCTGGGCGGCCATACCCGCAATCCCTATGGCCCCTTCGACGTGGGCGGCAGCAGCAGTGGGACGGCCTCGGCGGTGGCGGCCAACCTGGCGGTGGCCGGGGTGGGCAGCGAAACCTCCGGCTCATTGGTCTATCCCGCTGCCCAGAACAGCATTTTTACCCTCAAGCCGACCTTCGGTCTGATTAGCCGCAGCCATATTATCCCCATCAGCGAGGCTCAGGACACCGCCGGGCCGCTGACCAAGAATGCTGCCGACTTGGCCGTACTGATGCGGGTGCTCATCGGTCAAGACCCCGCCGACCCCGCCACCGAGCGGGCCGTGGCGGCTCGAGAAGACGACTTTGCCCCTCAGGAAGGGGTTGCTCTGGCAGGCTTGCAGGTGGGTTGGGTGCAGCGCACCCAACGTCAGGGCGACCAGGAGGCCCTCGAGCGGGTCAGCCGGGCTCTAGGTGAGCTGGGAGCCGAGGTAAAAACCGTGCCCTTTCCAGAAAGCCCGGTAGATATGCTGCCGGTGCTGCGCTACGGTCTACGCGAAGGCTTGAGCACCTACTTCAAGGCTACTTCAGGGCCAGTTTCGAGCCTGGCTGAGGTGATTGCTTTCAACCAGCAAAACCCTGAGGCTATGGCCTACGGTCAGGATTTGCTCATTGCCTCGCAGAACGAGGGCCTGAGCCAGGGGGAATATCGGGCGCTGGTAGACCAAAACCGCCAGGCAGGCAGCGCGGTTTTGCGCGGGCTGATGGAGCAACACCGGGTGTCGCTGCTGCTTACGGTGAGCAACAGCCTTTCGCTCTTTACCTCGACCTCGGGCTTTGCGGTGCTCAACTTCCCGGCGGGCTACCGCGATTCGGGGGAGCCAATCGGAGCTTCGCTGGTGGCAGCACCCCTCGAGGATGCCCACCTGATTGGGGTGGTGCAGGTTTTGAGCCAATACCTGAACCTCCGCAAACCCCCTGTATGGTAGGTAGTGATGCTCGAGGCCCTGATTGTTCTGACTGGCCTGGGACGGTTGCTGACCCTGCTGGGCCTGGTGGTGTTTTTCCTCACCGCCATCCCGCTTTTGGTGCGTGAACCCACCCGCTGGCAACTGGTTTTCTTCAAGGTTTTGGCCAACCTCGCGGCCCTGACGGTGCTGCTGGAGTTCGTCCTGCGCCGTCCAAGCTGGCTGCACGTCTCCTATGGTCTAATTTCGGTGCTGCTGCTGTATAGCGTTTCGGGCCTCGAGCCCGGCGGTTGGTTTCGCAAAAGTTTGACTAAGCCCCTGGAGCGAGTCGGGCAATATTTTTTCTGGGCCAGCTTCGTAGGATTTTTGCTGTGGGGGCGCTTTATCCAGACTGGCTGAGGCGGCGGTGAACGTCCTCGGCGATGCGTTTGGCTGCACCCGGCTGGCCCATCGCGGCCTTTCCGGCTTCCTCAGCCTTGCGGCGCAGCTGGGGGTCATTCAAAAGCTTCAGTACGGCTTCAGCGATGGCTTCTGGACGCGGCTCCGCCAGCTCGAGCGCCTCGCGCAGCAGGCGTTTTTGTCCTAGCGCAAAGTTATGGGTGTATTGCGGGCCACCGGTGGGAAATCCGACGACCGCAATGCCGTACCCAGCCGCCTGCTCTGCCGCCGTCCCGCTGGTGGAAATCGCTAGCCTCGAGCCCAACAGCGCCGTCTTGAAGCCATTTTGGGCCAGCAGAACCTTCGTCCCGTCGGGGTGAAGAAAGCCGTTTGCTTCCCGTTTCCAGTCACGGAGCAAAAGCGCTCCGAAACCAGCATCGCCCGCTTCCAGCTTTTCCAGCGGCAAACCCGCCCAGGCCACCACCGGATTAAGGCCAGTAGAGCGCAACCACCGACAGGCCTCGAGCATCTTGGGCAGGCTCTCGTAGGCATCGGCCCTCGAGCCGGGCAACAGGAGCAGATAAGGCGGCGGGAGGTCTACAGGTGTGTCTCCTTCGAGCGCGTCCAGCATGGGGTTTCCCAAGTATTGGGTATTGCCCACCCCATGCTCCTTTAGCCATTGGGCCGCCTCGGCCTCGCGGGGATAGACCTGCACAGTGCGGCGCATCAAGAGACGCTCGAGGAGGCCGTAGGGTCTGCGCCAGCCATCCATCTGGCCTTCCCAGGCTCGCACCGAGACCAGGGGCTGCATCTGGAATATGGGGCGCTTAGCGAATACGCTGCCCACCAACAGGCCATAGATATCGCCCACCACCAAGGTAGCCGCCGCGTTCCTAGAAGCCCGCCACAGCGCACCATAATGCCCCAGGCTCATCTCGAGCCAGCCCGCTTTGAGGTCGTCCAGGAAAGCCGCAGGCTTGTCCAGCACGAAGCCGCCCGAGGGCATTTCAGCTCGAGGCCCCAGCACCGGAAACCCGGCTCGCTCATAGGCATTGCCCTTCCCCACGAGTGGCAAGGCTTCAATTTCGTAGCCGAGCGCCGCCAGCTCACGACCCAGCGCCGCGCCGATGATGTCCTCGCCGTGGCCGTTGGAGACGATGACAATATAGGGGTCAGCCATTGTTCATTTCCACTATTACCCGGCTGACGAAACGGGTTTGAGGTTGTCAAAGAACCCTTCATCCCACAGTGACCTAACTGCATTTGCCATGTTTTCATATGTGAAATCACGCAAAACAATCAGCCCAGGTTCAGCAAACCACGACTGCTCGAGTTTCTGCATTGTGTCTTCAAGTTCTTGTGTCAACCCATAAAGCGAGATGAAAAACACTGGGTATTGTGACCCATCCAAACCTTCTGCTCGAGCCAGAGCAAAATATTTCTTGCTCAAGACATCCGCTTGCCAAGCCTCATCGAAGCTATCAGGGAAAACAAGCTTTGAATATTCTGATTTAGACATGGATTTATCCTTGATTTGAGAAGGTTTTCAGCCGCTCGAGCACCTCTAAACCCTTCCCCTCATCTAATAAACCCTGCGCCAGCTTCACGCCGTCTGCGACATTCTCGGTCTTCCCTGCCAGATAAAACGCCGCACCCGCGTTCAGCGCCACCGCGTCACGCTTGGGGCCGCGCTCCTGCCCACTCAGAATCGCCCGCGCCGTCACCGCGTTTTCCTGTGGAGTTCCGCCCTCGATTGCCTCGGCAGATGCGGCCTGCAAGCCCACTTCCTGGGGGCGAAGGGTGTAAGTGCGAATTTGCCCGTCTTTCAGCTCGGCGATTTGATTCTCGCCCAGCACCAGCTCGTCCACGCCCTCCCCGTGCGCCACCAGTGCCCTCTGCGAGCCGAGATTGTGCAGCACCTGGGCAAAGAGTTCAACGAGTGCCGGGCTGCTCACCCCGACCAAGTTCAGCGTGGCAAAGGCTGGGTTGGTCAGCGGCCCCAGCAGGTTGAACACGGTACGCACCCCCAACTCGGCCCGCACCGGGGCCACGAAACGCATGGCCGGGTGGTGGCTGCGGGCGAAGAGAAAGCCCAGCCCAACGGTCTCGATAGCCTCGGCTACTTTTTCGCTGGGCAGGTCAATCTTGATGCCCAGTGCTTCGATTAAATCGAAGGAACCCGACCGGCTGCTGGCCGCACGGTTGCCGTGCTTGGCGACGGGCACACCGCCTGCCGCGACCACAAAGCACGTCGTGGTCGAGATATTGAAGGCCTCGGGGGCCACCCCGCCGGTTCCCACGATGTCCATCAGGGGCTGGCGACGGGTCTCTACCCGCACCGCCGCCGCTCGCATCCCCTCGGCAAAACCGGAGATTTCCTCGACACTCTCGCCGCGCGTGCGCAGGGCCATCAAAACCCCGGCGGTCTGGGTGGGGGTGAGTTCTCCGGCCATGATCTGGTTCATCAAGGCTCGAGCCTCGCTCTGGGTGAGGAGTTCGGCGTGCAGGGCTTTTTTCAGTTCGTCCACGGTTCCTCCCGAATCGGTAAAGACCAGCCTCGCCTGGCCCCACGCCACAGCGCCCCGGTGCTAGCCCAACGGCGGCGCAGGCTGTACTCGAGCGTCCAGAATACACAGTACGAGGCCGCAGCGAGGTTGGGAAAGGGTGCGTGTTTGCGGAACAGGCGCACGTTAGCCGCGGCAAAGTTTTCGTCGGAGGCGAGGTTGGCCCCATTCCAGGAAGTGCTCCCTTGGTGCAAAACGCGCGAATCGGAGGCCACCGCCAGCTTGAACCCGGCTTCTTTCAGGCGCAGTCCAAGGTCGGCATCTTCGCCGTACATAAAAAAGCCCTCGTCCAGCAGACCCACGCGCTCGAGGGCCGTCCGCTTGAGCAAAACGCTGGCCCCACTGAGATAGCTCAGCCTGGAAATCTGTTCTGGACTATTCAAAAGGCGGACTAATCCCCAGTTCAAAACCACCTCTCCCCCACCCCAAACTTGCACCTGCTGAGGCTTGTCCATCTCGTAAAGTACCGAACCCACCGCGCCAATCTGGGGGTCGCTCTGAGCTAATTGCACCATCGCGCTTAGCGATTGAGGGTCAGCCAAAGTGTCGGGATTCAGCAGCCAGACGTATTCCGCACCCTCTGTCAGCGCCTGGCGGATGCCCACATTGTTACCTCCGGCAAAACCCCGATTGCGCTCGAGCCGGATTAGCTCCAGCTCAGGGAATGCCGACTGAATCTGCACCGCGGAGTCGTTAGGCGAGGCGTTATCCATCACCAGCACACGAAAATTAGGATATTGCAGCCCCTCGAGTACCCCCAGACACTTGAGGGTATCAGGCCAGGACTGGTAGTTGAGCACCAGCACATAGACCAGCGGCTCACTCACGGCTTTCCCTCGAGCAGTCCCCGGGTGTAGGCCGCCTCGAGCACCAAACTGTAGTTTTTGAAGGCTTCAGCAGTGGCTTCCCAAGCCCGATTCTCGAGCAGTTCCTGGGCTTTGGCCCAAGGATAAAACCGCCGCTTATAGGCCAGCGACAGCGGGTTGGCCCCCGTCCAGAAGGCCACCTCGAGGCTTGGATGCAACCGGCAAAACTCCCAGGCCATCCGGCCCATGCTGTGCAGCTTCTCGAGCATTGAGTCCAGTCTAACCGCGTCCAGGTGGGCGGCCCTGGCCCCCGTTGCCAGACGCGGCTGAACCCCTTTGGCCCACAAGCGCAGCCCCAGTTCGTGTTCTTCCCAGCCGTAGGCACGAAAGTCCGAGAACGGCGGCTGAGGCAGAGATTCTCGCTCTACGGATAGGCTGGCAAACCAATAACCACCCTTACCCAGTACCGCAGCGTTGGGCTTTCCACGCACCCCGCCCTCAGCCCGTTCGCGCCAGTAGCGCATAAACGGCCCCTGGCCCAGTTCGCCTGGAAGGTAGGTTCGGCTGACGACGGCGACGTTGGGGAGCTGATGATGCAGCCCTAAGTGGGCCTGCAAAAACCCTACCTGGGGAACCACGTCGTCATCGTTGAACAGTACGTATTCTCCCTTTGCCAAGGCGAACCCAGCGTTGCGAGCGGCGGCTAAACCCCGGTTCTCCTGGCGGTGGAGGCCGACTCGAGGGTGGTTTATAGCCTTCAGGAGGGCAAAAGTCCCATCGGTAGAACCGTCGTCCAGCACGATAATCTCAAAACTCGGCCCTTCCTGCGCCAGAAAGGCCCGCACCGTGCGCTCCACCAGTTCGGCACGGTTATAGGTCGGAATGATTACGCTGAAAGTTGGTTCCATGCGCCCCAGGAATAGGCCAGCTCGCGGTCGCCCCCTGGCCCAATCAAAGCTTTGAGCCACGGCAAAGTGGTCATCTTCAGCACCAGCAAGACCGGATGCACCCCCAGGGCCCAGGCAATTTTGGGATCGCGGTGTTTTTTCCACACCCGCACGTGGGCTTCGCCCGCCGCTTTAGCCTTGGCCAAGGCCCCCTTCTGATGGTCGTAGGCTTCGTGAAGGGCTTCGGCCTGCCCCACGAACTTGAGCCTCGCCCCCGCTTTCATCAGCCGATAACCCAGGTCGGGGTCTTCGCCGCCGTAGGTGCTGAAAGTTTCGTCATAGCCACCGATTTCATCGAACAAACTTTTGGGCAGGCTGGTATTGTTGCCGGTGATGTTCCACCAAAACACGCCAGGGCCGCTCAGGGCTGCGGCTCCGCTATTTTTGAGGTCGGACGGCAACACCAAGCGCCCCACAGCCACCGTTTTAGCTCCTGAATGCGCATTCTGATGGGCCTGAATCCAACCCCCACTGGGCATCACGTCGTCATCGGAGAACAGCAGGATCTGGCCCCTGGCAGCTTCAGCACCTCGGTTGCGGGCGAAAGCCGGGCCTTTGCCGTCGGTGTGTAAAGTTTGAAAGGCATAACCGGGGCCATAATCGGCCAGAAAATCCGCCGTCGAGTCCTGGCAGCCATCCGCCACCACAATCACCTCGAAGTCGCCGGTTTGCGTCTCCAAGGCACGGAGTTTCTTCTCGAGCCGCTCGCAGCGGTTGTGGGTGGGAACGATGACCGAAATCATAGGAGCGTTTATGGTTGCTCAAGAAAAGGCTAGGCGCAAAGCTCCAGAAAGTTCGCCAGCATCTGCTCTCCCGCTTCCGTAAGGACAGATTCGGGGTGAAACTGTACGCCGTGGGTGGGGTAGTCGCGGTGGCGCAGGCCCATCACCGTGCGCCCTCCGGCCTCGTCGAACCAGGCATTGGCCTCGAGGCTTTCCGGCAAATCCTCGACCACCAGCGAGTGGTAGCGCGTCGCCGTAAAAGGCAGCGGAACTCCGGCGAAAACCCCGCTGCCATCGTGGGAAATAGCACTGGTCTTGCCATGAACAATCACCTTGTGCCGCACCACCCTAGCCCCGAAGGCCTCACCGATGCTCTGATGCCCCAAACACACGCCCAGGATAGGATATTTGGGGGCGTATTCCCGGATAAGTGGAACCGACAAACCGGCTTCGGTGGGCGTGCACGGGCCGGGAGAAACCACCATGCCATCCGGGTTGAATGATTCGATGTCCTCGAGCTGGAACTGGTCGTTGCGCCAGACCGTAAGGTCGGCCCCCAGTTCGCCCAGGTACTGCACTAAGTTGTAGGTGAAGGAATCGTAGTTATCTATCATCAAAATCCGCTTCATAAACCTGCCTCCAGGACGCAAGGCCTTGCGTCCCTACGAACCCGCCTCTCGGCACTCAAAGTCCCGCCTCTCGGCGCTCGAGCGCGGTAAATTCCGACATCAGGATGCGGTAGACCAGCTCCGCCACACGGGGGGACAGCCCTTGCTGCTCAGCCTGCCGACGCACGTTGGAAACCACCTGCTCAACCCGCTCCTTGGCCTCGACCTCTCGTAGGGTGCTCTTATACTTCGCGGCTTCCCGCACCAGCCGCCATCGCTGGGCCAGCAGCACCACCACACGCGCATCTACTGCATCAATCTCTCGCCGAACCGACTCGAGGCTCACAAACCCTCCTCCGCCATCTGCACGGCTTTGAGCATGGCCTTGGCCTTGTTCATGGCTTCCTCGTATTCGCCCGTCGGTGTCGAGTCGTAGACCACCCCGCCCCCGGCCTGGATATGAACCTGTCCGCCAGCAATCACCAGGGTGCGCAGGGTCAGGGCCACGTCCATGTGACCGTCATAAGCGATATAGCCGAAAGACCCACCATAGGCTCCCCGGCGGGAGGGCTCGAGTTCTTCGATAATCTCCATGGCCCGGATTTTGGGCGCACCCGAGAGCGTGCCCATCGGCAGCACCGAGGCCAGCGCGTCCAGCGGGGTCTTGTCGTCACGCAGCTCGCCTTCCACGGTAGAGACGATGTGCATCACGTGGGAATACTGCTCGACAGTGAAAAGCTGGGTGGGCTTGACGCTGCCATATTTGCAAACCCGCCCTAAGTCGTTGCGCGAAAGGTCTACCAGCATCACGTGCTCAGCCCGCTCTTTGGGGTCACCCAGCAAATCGGCAGCCAGAGCCTCGTCCTCGGCAGCATCCGCGCCGCGCCGCCGGGTTCCGGCGATGGGCCTGGTAATCACCTTGCGCCCGTCCGAGCGTAGCAGGCTCTCGGGGCTACAGGAGACCAACGTGACCTCGCCCAGCTCGAGAAAACCCATGTAGGGGCTGGGGTTCACCGAGCGCAGAGCCCGGTAGACGGCAAAGGGATGAACATTGAGGGCTGAGGACATCCGCAGGCTGGGCACCACCTGAAAGATATCCCCCGCGCGGATGTACTCCAGGCTTCGCTCCACCAGGGTCTCGTACTCGGCCTGGCTCACGTTGGGCTTGAAGTCCATCCGCCGCCCGGCCCGTTCGCCCGGCACTCCGGGCAGCGGCCCGTTGAGCTTTTTCTCGGCCCAGGCGATGCGCTCCAAGGCTTCGGCTTTAGAGGCCGCGTTACCCTCTTCTGCCGCGGCCACAATATGAAGCTGCTGCTTGAACTGGTCGAACACCACCACCACTTCCGGCTCGATAAAAAGAAGGTCGGGGACATTCAGCAAATCGGGTTTGCTCGAGGGAAGCTTCTCGTAGTAGCGAATCAGGTCGTAGGCCGCATAGCCCACCGCACCGCCCCAGAAGATGGGCAGGGCGGGGTCGGGGTTGATGGGGCGGTGGATGCTTTCGTAGAGAGTACGCAAAGGGTCTTGGGTCTGGATAACCTGGCCATTTACCGTGAAAACCCCGTCCTTGGCCCGGAAGGTACGCCGTGCGCCCACCCCCACGAAGCTCCACCTGGCCCAGGCCTTGCCGCCCTCGACGGACTCCAGCAGAAAGCTGGGGGAAGTCTTCTCGGAGAGCTTGAGGTAGGCCGAGACGGGAGTCTCGAGGTCGGCCAGAAGGGTCTTCTTGACCGGTACAGTAGGTTTGGTTTTCTCAGTTGTGAGCATGGCTTTCTCCTCTTATAGCACAAAAAATCCCCTAGGTAAAAAGCCCTAGGGGTACCAACTACTACCATCCCAGGGCTATCCGGGCCACCACCAGCTCCAAGCGCGGTAGGTCATTTGGGTTCACTATACAGACCAATCCCCCAAGCTTCAAGGCATTTTTACGGATATCCCAAGCCAAAGGTAGTATGAAACGCTCTAAACCAACCCTCGGTATATCCATCGACAATCCCCAAGCGGCTATAGGCCAGCCTATAGCGGTCTTCAAAGGAAATGAACCAGAGGGTAGCCACAGAGGT
>JADEYI010002034.1_pt1 | contig 11678 bp, 13 predicted proteins | sample 8542331 | NCBI WGS metagenome assembly JADEYI01 (sample SAMN16510988, study PRJNA670497) | mine drainage metagenome | isolation source: biofilm near Copperflume 1 | place: Germany: Marsberg coppermine Kilianstollen | collected 2018-02 | reverse complement strand
CACAAACAGACAGAAATTCCTATTTCTGTAAGAATCTCCGACTCAGGACACTAGGCTCTCGTTGCTTTTTTGAAATCCTCGGACTACCGAGGCGAATCCTGGCCCCGACCACCTGACCCACTGCTCTCGGTGAGTGTGCTTCACCACGGAGAGTGCAAACCGTTGGATTGCCCCTTGGGGGACACCGCGGTGTCACGTAAGCTTCACTCGCCATGTCGGTGGAACCAGCGGAGTCGGCCGCAATTCGAGTCACCTGGAGCGATCCCTCGTGCCTCTATGACCTGCGTTGGTACGGGGCACCCGATTTCATCGTCCCGCTGTGGTGGATCGGCATCGTAGATTCGGAGACCGGCGAGCTCGATCGCACCGAGGTGCTCCATCCCACGAGCGAGCTTCCGGGCGAGTTGTTCCGGTGGTTGGTGCCCTTCGTCGGCCAGGACGCGGCCCGGCAGCTGATCACTCTGGTCGCCAGTGCGGCTGTGCCGAGAGCTGTGGCTGCGTCGTAGGTCGGCCGAAGACCGCCGGCCTCGCACCTATGACAAAGAGGTCGACACGGTGAATACTCCACTGGTGGGCTTGGACGAGCGCCCCCATTCGCTCCCTACTTTCTCGGTGACTTCTTTGGTGGCTTCTTCGTCGGCAAGGACCCCGCGTACTCCACGCCGCGAGCCACCCATCGCTCGAGCTGTGGTCGGGTTCGAACGCCATCGGCGTCGACCCGCAACCATCCGTCCATGACACGCCCACGCATCTCGAAGGGGCCGGCATGTGGCTTGCGCAACAAGGCGTCGGTCTCCTCGGGGTCGCACCGAAGCATCAGGCCGCCCTTCCCACTGACGCTGACCGACATGTTGCCACCGATCAAAAAGGCCAAGCCACCGAACATCTTCTTCTCGGTCACGCCCATCCGGGCGCCTATCAGCTCGCGGACGCGATCGGCCAGTTCCTCGTCATAGGCCATGAACCAGATTATCGTCGAGCGTCGCTGCCAGGAGGCGCTCCCGGATCCCTTCTCGGGCACCCTCGGGTCTGGTTCTGCAAGCACCCCAGGCCGTTCAACACCCACCCCTCCAAGCGTCCACCTGGCACTGGGGCAGCACGGGACCTGAGCGGTTGCAATCGGCGATCGTTCGGCGTACGACGCAATGACCAGGCGGCGACACACAGCGGGAATGCCCCGGGGGCCGGTGAAGCTGCACCGGAGGTGGATACAGTGCTATTCCTAGCTACCTATCGAGTGAAGCCGTTTCTTCCCATGGCGGATCAGAGGCACCTCTTGGAGCTCTTCGAGAAGCATGGTGCCGCTCCTGGAACCATCGCTCACTATGTGGCCGCTGATGCCTCGACGCAGCCATCCGAAGCACCCGATGACCCCATGAACTCCCACCCCATGCCCCTCACCCCCATGAGTCGGTTCGTGCGCGAACGACTTGCGGGTCACTGCGCCAGACGGTTTTGAATGGTTGAATAGAGCACCACTTCAGAGGCCGTATATGACCATCGCCGCAGGTGGTGAAATCGGCCGGCGCAGCCTTCACACGGCGCCGCTCTGTGTGGTCAGACAGGAAGACATGGAACAGGAACCGTCTGGCAGAAGGCTCGCCTATGACGTCGATGAGGTGCAGGGCGTTGGTGGGCCAGGGGGAAGCTACGTGGGCTCGACCGATCAAGTAGCCAAATTGCGTATCTAGGCCCGTCAATCGACCGAGTTCACGATGCGATGAAGGCGAGCGACCGATTCATAGGTTCTCTGTCAGCTCGATCATCTAATGTCGAGGAGGTTATGGGGCTTATCCGGCGCTTTCAGGCCTCGGCCAAGAGGGTCATCAGGACGTCTTGGGGAGGCCAGCCCGAACTGTCGACCGAAGAACCGCCCGTAGCTTGGCTGGCGGGTTCGGACAGGCGAGACGATGAGCGGCTGATCAATCGGAGGATACGGTCGAAGACCAAGTTCCTGGTGCGCTCTGTCGTGCGTACGCCTCGTGACCGGCGCTCGGTCGTCTTCATCTTCGGGTGCCAGCGATCGGGCACCACAATGGTGCAGCAGACTCTTCTCGACAGGTCGTGGCGGGTCCTGATCATGGAGGAACATGATCGCCGTCTTGTCGGTGACGACCCTGATGAGACCACCTGGCAAGAGGGCAGCATCGTGTTCCGGCGTATTCGGGCTCTGCCTTTTGAGGTGGTCGCGGTCAAGCCCCTCGTCGAGAGCTACCGGGTCGCCGAGCTCCTTGACACGGCTGGACGTTCCAGCGCGATCTGGATGTTGCGCCACTACCTTGACGTGTCGCAGTCCAACCTCCGGCGTTTCGGTCTGGGAAACGCCCACCGCGATCTCGAACCATTCCTCACCGGCGACGCTCTGAACTGGCGCTGCAGAGGTGCCACAGAGGAGACCCGGGAACGGGTGGTAGGGCTCCTTCGGGATGGACTTGAGCCACTCGATGCGGCCGCCCTCTTCTGGTGGACTCGCAACCAGCTTTACTTTGATCAACGCCTTTCCGAGGACGAGCGCATTCAAGTTCTTCGCTACGAACAAGTGTGCAGTCATCCAGAGGATGTGGTCCGGTCCTTGTCGAGTCATATCGGGGTCTCGCTCCCGGTGCATTCGACCGTTCCCAGAGTGAGATCGCGCCGAGGAGCGGACTCGATCGGAGAGCTCAGCCCGAAGATCGAGCAACTCTGCGCCAAAATGTGGGAATCCTTCGAAGGCTGTCCGGAATTGGCTGCGGGTCCAGTCGGATCACCTCGAGGACGGAGCTCTACGGAGCGATAGTGCCGCCCGTGTGGCACCAGAGCCTTCGAGGCGCGATCATGACCTTGTGGAGGCGGCGACGCACACTGAGGTTGAGGAATGCGCCCTGACGTTCCGAGGGGACCGGAGTCGCTGCGGGACGCGGCTCAGATCGACACCTCTGCCTAGGTCGCCATTCGCCGGCCGGCCCGACGCTGGTCAGGAGTTGCGATGCAGCTAGCTCATCGCAATTCTTTGGTGCGCATCGCAACCCAGCGGGACGTGACGCTGATCCTCTGTTATCACCGAATCGCGGGTGATGTGGAGGACCCATTCCATCTCTGTGTGCACCCCAAGAACTTTGCCGCACATCTTGAGGAGATCGCGCGGTGGCGAGAACCCTCGACGCTTTCTGACCTGTCGAGGCCTTCGCGCCGGCCGAGAGTGGTGGTGACCTTCGATGACGGATACAGCGATAATTTGAGTGTTGCGCTGCCGATCGCCGAAGAAAAGGGCATACCGATCACCATCTTTGTAACAAGCGGCATGCTTGGCGATACAAACGGATTCTGGTGGGATCGTCTCGGTGCACTGCTCAGGGCCCGTCCGAAGGGACCAGGTGAGTTCTTCGTGGAGACCGGTGGCAGAACACGGACGATCCCGATTGGGGCGAGGGATCTTCGGGCGGACTTCGGCGTCGTCCGCAGCCACCTGCTGCCTCTCGCCGTCGGTGAGATCGGGTGCGCCCTTGACGACGCCTCAGAGCGGTGGTCGGTGAATTCGACCGCTCCTCCTGACGCTCTCCCTCTCACCCGCGACGAGCTCCTCCGGCTTGCCGGCGCCGAACTGGTCACGATCGGCGCGCACACGGTCGATCACGTCCGACTACGGGATCGTTCTGGCGAGGAGCAGTTGCAGACCATCACTGCTTCCAAAAAGGAGCTCGAAGGGCTCCTCGACCGAAGGGTGTGCCATTTCGCATATCCATTCGGTCGCCGCGAGGATTTCGACGACGAGACCCTCGACGCCGTACGGTTGGCTGGATTCGAGTCGGCGTGTACAACTCTTCCGGGCAGCGCCGATCCGGCAACCGACCCATATCGGCTCCCGCGACGCCTCGTGATGAACTGGGGACGAACGCGCTTTCGAGCGCAGCTGCAACGCTGGAGACTCGCCTAGCCATGATCACCGGCTACCCGGAGTCATCGCCAGCGAGCAGTCGGCCTGCCGGCTCGATGCGGATCGCCATGGTGGCGGCCCGCTTTCCGCCGCAACTCGGTGGCACCGAGGTGCACGTGAGCGAGGTGGCTCAAAGGATTGCCGGCCGGGGGGTTGACGTCACGGTGCTCACTACTGACGTGAGTGGACGACTCCCCCCGGTCGAGCAACGTGGCGAGCTCGCCGTCCGCCGGTTCCCCGCCATACCACGTTCGAGTGACCTGTACGTATCTCCGGGGCTCGCCCGTGAGGTGACGCAGGGGGGCTACGACCTCGTACATGTGCAGGGTGTGCACACTCTCGTACCCCCCATGGCGCTCGCGGCCGCTCAGCGGGCCGGAATCCCGACCGTTGTCACGTTCCACACAGGAGGCCATTCCAGTCGGCTGCGTACAGCGTTGCGCGGGGCTCAGTGGTGGGCGCTGCGACCTCTTCTCCGCCGATCGCACGCTCTCATCGCGGTGTGCGCGCACGAAGTTGAGCTGTTTGCCCGCCGGCTTGGGGTGGACCCGGAGACAATTCAGCTGATCCGGAATGGTGCCGAGCCCCTCCCATTCGATGACAGGGAGCCCGAGGTGTCGGGTTCGCCACTCATCTGCTCGGTCGGACGTCTGGAGCGTTACAAGGGGCACCACCGCCTCATCGCGGCGATGCCAGCCCTCCTCACGATGACACCGGGCGCACACCTGGCCGTGGTTGGCCGAGGGGCCTATGAGCGTGAGCTTCGCCGTCTGGCCGTTCGGCTCGGCGTCGAGCACGCCGTGACATTTACGGCCTTCGACTCAGCGGATCGTACGGGACTGGGTACTCTCATCCGCTCAAGCGATGTGGTCGCGTTGCTCAGCGAGTATGAGGCACACCCTGTCGCCCTGATGGAAGCCCTCGCCCTCGGTCGGAAGGTCGTCGTGGCTGCGACGTCGGGACTGACGGAGTTGGCCCAGGCGGGGATCGTCACGACAGTGCCCCTCGACGCCCACCCGGCTGCGTTGGCGGCCGTCCTCGCCAGGGTGGCCCAGGGGCCCGAGGCTTCGGCCTGCGAGTTCCGCACCTGGGACGACTGCGCAAATGATGTCTTGAGGGTCTACGACCATGCCTTCGAGGCCAGATCGTGAGCGCTCCCTCCGTCACGGTTCCCGGGGACCGGGATCGAGCGAGCTGGCTGGCCCGGCCGGGCCGGCCCAGACCGGCGGCGAGGGCACTCCAGACTGCCCAGGCCACGGAGTCCCCTACGCCTCCGGATCAGCGGGAATGCCGGCCTCGGCGTCGCCCAACGTGTCGCGGTAATGTCCGCTATTGACACACTCTGCTTTCTGTTTTGAATGGACTATCTGGAGTGGACCTCGGAGGTGAGTGTAGGTGACACATCCAGCCCGGCAGCTACTCCCCACTCTCGAAGAGATCTCCTCCGGCAGCGAGTTCCCAAGGCGGCCGGCGGGATTTACCCATGGCCTGTGCCTGGACCCCCGCATGGAACTCGAGTCGATTGCCGCCTTGGCCGAGCGCCTGCCCGAATCGGTCGTTTGCGACACTGCCGCCCAGGCTCTGCTCGTTCCACGGGGTGGACCCCCGAAGGGAGTATTGGAGCGGCCTGGCGACGTCATTCGCAATCTGAGCACCAACAACTCATGGCTCACAGTGCTCAATGTCGAGGACGACCCGGCATACGCCGAGATGATGGACACGGCGCTCGACCAGGTGCAGCTCGGGATGCGCAAGCGGGAAGGGGAGATGCGCGAGCGGGCCGCATTCATCCTGACCTCGTCCCCGAGCTCCGTCACTCCGGTTCACTTCGATATCGAACACAGCCTGCTCATGCAGGTCAGTGGGTCCAAGCGGGTGACTATCGGCCGCTTCGAGAGCGAGGCGGCCCATCGACACGAGGTCGACCGGTATTTCGATGGATCCCACGGACGTATCGAGTCCATGCCTCCTGAGCTGGTGAGCTTTGACCTCGAACCTGGAACAGGGGTGTACATACCGGCCCTCGTGCCACATTGGGTGCACAACGATCCGGACGTCTCGATCTCGATCACGTTGACGTATTTCACCGACGCCTCCCTGCGAGACAGCAGAATCGAAGACCTCAATTCCCGTCTGCGCCGATTGCATCTGGATCCTCGACCGCCCGGGAGGTCGGTGGTCGCCGACACTGCCAAGACTATCGCCATCGGAGCCTTGAGAATCGGTGGTCAACTTCGCTCGGGGATCGCCCAGGCCAGAGCGCGCCGCGGAGTCGACGGCGGAACCGAGAGGACGAACGCAACCTAGCGTTCCGGTCTCCCGCGACCAAAAGCCGTCAGGCCGGCTCGGACAGAGTCCTCGGCCATGCGCCTGGTTGTGGAAGCTGCGGACTTCGTCCGCCGCGCCGTTCGTCCGGCTGCACCTCTGGCGGCGAGGAGCCTGAACAGCTCTCTCCTCCTGGGCGCAAACCCATCCTTGTACGGTTCCTCCCCTCGTAGGAAGTCGACCTCGCTGAAGCCGCGGTCACAAGCGTCGGAAATGACGGCATTGAGTAGGACGGACATGGCGTTGCGCCAGCGGGACTCCGTCAGTCGGGCGCTCTGATAGAGGCTCACGCGACCGGCCACCTCGAAGCTGACGACCGTAGCGATGACCGTCTCGTCATTGGCCAGCTCATGGACAACGACCTCGTCGGCCCCGGCTCCCAAGCGGCAGGCTGCAGCAAACCGGTCGAATTCCGACAGAAAGCGAGAGCGATCCCCCCACTGAGCTTCGTGCATGGTTCGCAGGGTCTTGAGAGCTTCCACGGCTGACGGTCCCCGACGCGACCTATGGTTTGCGCCCTCAGCAGTGAGCCGGGTAGAAGCTCGCCGGATGTTTCGGCGGAGCTGAGACGGGAGGCCTGCGAAATAGACCTTTGCGTCATCGGGCAGCGGGGTCCACGGCGCGACCGCAAAGCGTACGCGGCTGACAGGGATCGGCAGGGCTTCGACCACTCGCGAGTTGCCGGGCACTCCCATCAGGTCGAGGAGACGCCCTCCTGGTCGTTGGAACCAGGTCCTGAGCAGGCTGATTGTGAGGTCCTTCTGGCCGGGGGCAGTAATCAGATCCATGTGGTCAGGGCACAGGTGTCCGCTCCCCATCATGTGGAGGATTTGGAGGCCCGGCCATCCTCGTTCGTCCAAGGCGAGGCCGCCCATGAGTTGTTCACCGTCCACTGCCAGTAAGAAGCGCCGTTGGGGGCCGGCTGTACTGGTGAGCCACCATGACCGCAAGAAGGGTGAGGGGAGAGGAGCCTGGTCGACCAATCCGTCCCATTGCCCCTCCCAACCCTCGAGATGGGAGACGGCCAGCAATCTGGGCACCGGTTCCTTCACGCGGACCTCCTTTGCGGTGTGGGGATGGCCGGAGAATGCTGTCCACCCATCCCCACACAGTACGGGGAGTAAGGATCACATCTTGAGGTGTCCGGCCACGGGGGCGCCCGTAACGCAGGCTCGGCAAAGGAGCCCCCGTAGGTAGTGAAAAACGGCCGGCGGCGCCGGCGATGGCCCGCCTCCCAGCCGGGTCGTTCGGACCGCTGTCTGAGTCCCGCGGCAACACGAATGAGTCCAAGACGGAACGCCTTCTCGTTCCAGTTCTCGGCGGTCCGCCGGCGATCCCACAGGAAGCGTGCGACGAGCCTCTCCCCGCATATTTCCTGGGAGCGCCCGCCGTCTCTGTCCCTTCTGTCGGTCTACTGTTTCAAATGGTCCAAGCATTAGTATCAGGCCGTGGAGACCGGGGATGCCTGCCCTTCGCCGAACTTGGAAGACGCCAGTTGTGGCACCGAGGGTCCTTGAATCTCGTGACTGCCATCCTAAGCACGGGCTATTTCCCCAGATTCCAGATCCATCGCATCGCCCGTGTGGGTCCACAACCCTGGACAACAGATTCCGGAGATTCCCTCAGCCGCAAGCGAGCGATGATCTTCATCGCCGGTAGCAGCCGGACCAACGCCACGAGTCCGCCACCGCTGACGGAGACCGCCGACTCCCCCAAGTCGGTGGTGCGTCTCAACTTGCTCAATATCACCGTCGTACTCTGCATCGGGAGAGGCTTCGGCCGACCAGGGCACCCGTGAGAGTTAGGAAATGAGTGACTTCGCAGGTGGCGAGGCCGAGCCAGGGTCGGAACGGACGCGGCTTTTCACAACATTCGCGTTCCTGGTCGCCAAACAAGGGGCTACTGCGGTGCTGGGCCTGGCCTATTGGGTTCTCGCGACCCGATTGTTTGCCTCCCGAGACGTCGGACTTGCGGCGGCGGCAGCATCCTTGGCCGCCTTCCTCGCGGCCGTCGGGGTCCTGGGGATCCCAATCCTTCTGCTTGCGGAACTGAGCTCGCTCGAGGACTCGACGCGCCGGGCAATGTTCACGACTGGGTTGGCCATCGCTTGCTTCGTCGTCTTGATCCTCTCGGTCGTTGCCATGGCGGTGTCCCCCTTCCTCGGCAAGAGCCTGCGAGAAATCGGGCAGGATCCGGTTACTGCGGGTTTGTTCGTCGTCGGCACTGTGGCAACAGTGGCCACAATCACATTCGACAATGCCGCCATCGGGCTGCACCTCGGGTCAGCACAGCTCACCCGAGGGACCCTCGGCGGATTGCTGAAGCCGGTGTGCGTCGGCATTCTTGTATTCGCCGGCGTGAAGACGAGCGCCGGTCTCCTCCTGGCCTGGGCATCGGCGCTCGCTGCCTCGGTAGTGGTCTGCTTCCCCATGCTTCGACTCAGGTCAACGCACGGCGGCGAAGGAACCCTCAGAAATAGAATCGCACTTACGCGCCGTTACCGGTTGCTCTCGTTCCATCACCACATTCTCAATCTGTCGATCAACTCCATCTCGTACATCGTTCCGCTGATCGCTGCGCTGCTCATAGCCCCGCAGCAAGTCGCTTACTTTACGGCCGCATTCCTGCTCTCCGCGTCTGTGCTGATCATTCCTTATCTCCTGGCGCTCGCCCTGTTCGCTGAGAAGGCCGGCGACCAGGAACTGCTCCACCGTCACGTTCGGAGGACGCTTCCACTCGGACTGGCCCTGTGCGGCGCGATCGTGGTGGTGGTCCAACTCGCGGCGCCACTTGCTCTTCGTATATTCGGCCCTGCATACTCCGAGAACGGTTCAACCGCACTGCGGCTCCTGATCTTGGTCGGACCGTCCTATGTGGTCAAGGACCACTATGTGGCGATCCGCCGAGCACAGGGAAGGCTGGCAAACGCGTCGCGGATCATGGCGCTCGGGACTTCGGCGGAGGCCGTGGGCGCCGCGGTTGGGGGAGTACTCTGGGGGATGATCGGGCTTTCCGTCGGCTGGGCGATTGCCGCAACATGCGAAGCTCTCGTGTTGTTACCTGCCGTCATGAAGGTGTTTCGGGGAACTCGACTCACCGAATCCGGCGGCGGCGAGTCGTCCGCGTGACATCAGTGCCACAACCGACCGGAGCCAGCCGGGGCGACGTCGGGAGGATTTCCATCGTTCGACATCCGCATGCCCTCATCGGGTAGAAAGGGATCCGGGCATCGAGCGACCGGGAGAACGGGCGTATACGGGCGCTCTCGAGCGGAGCGTTTTGAACTGAAAGAGGGGTGATGGGACACTTGGCCTTGGCTCTGACCCGCGTCATGAGGGGTATTGGTGGCTGCGTAGCGCCCGGGGAGGTGTCGCGAAGGTGACTCATTCGCATCATGTGGCGGACGGCGGCGTGGGGCATCCCGATGGCGAGATAGAGCAGGTCGGCGAGGTCATACGGGGCCTCACGGGGGATGTTGTCGCGCCGGCTCTCAACGGCGTCGAGCCCCCGCTGGGTCGATTCCCTCCCGGACCCCCGCGCACCGTGACGGTTGTCATCTGCGCCTATACCGAGCGTCGCTGGGACTCTCTTCTGAATGCAATCGCATCCTTGCGCGTGCAGCGGCGCCTTCCCGATCAGCTCCTCGTCGTCATTGATCACAACCACCAATTGCTGGAGCGGGCCCGGACCTCCTTCCCGAGCGACATCGAATTGGTCGCCAGCCTCGACGAGCAGGGGCTGTCCGGTGCGCGGAACACCGGGGTCCGACTGGCCCGCGGCGATGTCGTGGCCTTCCTCGACGATGACGCTGAGGCGGACCCCGGCTGGTTGGAGGAGCTGCTCAAGCGGTACCAATCTGACGTGGCGGGCGCAGGTGGGGTTGCCCTGCCAGTCTGGCCGGATCGGGCCCGCCCCCGATGGTTCCCACTCGAGTTCGACTGGGTCGTCGGCTGCAGCTATCTGGGTCTGCCGGACCACGTGATGCCACAGCGCAATCTCATCGGGGCGGCCATGTCGTTCCGGCGTTCGGTCTTCGACGCGGTCGGATCCTTCGATACGGGCATGGGACGCGTCGGCTCATTTCCGCTCGGGTGCGAGGAAACCGAGTTTGCCATACGTCTGCGGCGGGTCCTTGCCGGAGCGAAGCTGCTCCACGTCCCTCCCGCCATTGTCCACCACCATGTGGCGGTGGAACGTGCGAGGGTCCCGTACTTCCTCAGGCGCTGCTACGCCGAAGGCCTGTCCAAGGCAGCGGTAGCCCAGCGGGCCGGCCGCGATGACGCGCTGTCCAGCGAGCGGAGGTATGTACTCTGGACTCTGCCGCGTGGCGTACTCGACGGTCTACGTTCCGGCCTCCGCGGCGATGCTTGGGGCGTGGCCCGCGCCGCGATGATCTGCGTCGGACTTCTAGCCACCCTCACCGGATATCTGGTGGGGAAGCGCTAGCCAGAATACGCCTGAACCTCTGCCACCGTCATGGTCGAAGTATTGGGCGATCCCGACGTGTGGTAGCCGCCCGCTGCATTGCTGGCCTGAGCGTTCCAGAGGACCAGCTCGTAGGGCAGGGTACTGATGTCGGTCGTCCATTCGCCCACGAGCTTCCCGTCGAAGTAGGTGGTGATCGACTGGCCCGGTAGGTACTCGACACCGTAGACGTGCCGCCCGGTGTTCATGGGCGTCGGAGTGGCGTAGGAGAAGCTCGACTGCGCTCCCGAGGGCGTATGGTACGTCGACACGAAGACGTCGTTTTCTGGCGTGCCGGCGGGGAGTCCCGTTCCGGACGTGAAGCCGCCCTCCTGTAGGTCGATCTCCTGGTTGCTGCCGTCGCCGCTCGGGTCGAGGAGCCAGATCGCCGGCCACCCCCCGGCCGAGCTGTCCGGGAGCTGCGCCTCGATCTGGATGTACCCGCTCGTCAGCGACCACTTCTGGTAGCTGGTGACCACGCCCGACCGGGTCAGGTAGCCCGCGTCCGAGTTGTCCGGCACCATGTTGAGGTCGAGGCGACCGTTGACCACGTCCTGGGTGGGCGAGAAGTCGGTCTCGTGGGTCCCGGTGCCCGCTGCCGAGTCGCCGGCCGGCAGACCCGAGCAGTTCCAGCAGCTCCCACCCTGCCCGGCCATGAAGGTTGTCCACCTGCTCGAGTCGAGCGTGTTGCCGGAGAACTGGTCGTCGAAGACCAGTTGTCGGCTCGTGTACCCGGGCGGTGGGGACAGGCCTGCCTGCGAGGTAAGCCGACTCTGTAGCGTCGGGCGAGAAGCGGCCATGCCCACGATGGGGCGGTTCAGCGCCAGGCCGCCGGCCGAGCCGTGGAAGCCGGCGTCGCCGTAGGAGAAGATGCCTCCGTCCGAGGCGACCAGCCAGTAGCCACCACCGTCGGGCGTCGACGCCATGCCCACGATGGGGCGGTTCAGCGCCAGGCCGCCGGCCGAGCCGTGGAAGC
>JADEYI010002033.1_pt1 | contig 11685 bp, 14 predicted proteins | sample 8542331 | NCBI WGS metagenome assembly JADEYI01 (sample SAMN16510988, study PRJNA670497) | mine drainage metagenome | isolation source: biofilm near Copperflume 1 | place: Germany: Marsberg coppermine Kilianstollen | collected 2018-02 | reverse complement strand
AGAAACCCCTAACAAGATGATCGCTAATCCTGTGGCTATCAAGAAATAAATGAACTATAGATATATATATAAAGTATAGAACCTGAAATAAAGGATTTCAAAATGAGTTTCGTCAAAGGTGCCTCACCCTCAGGTGCAGGCGGCAGGGCTTGTTGGAGCGCAGAAGCTGTTCGCGTACCTCCCTTGCTTTCCTCACCGCGCTCACCCTCTTGGGCTCCTTCCTGCACAGGGTTTTAGGGGGATTCAGGGAACACCCCGGTATTTGCTTGTGTATGGGAATTGGTCAGAGGAGACTCACCAAGCGTCTAGCACTTTGGAAAAAGTATTCTAGGCTTCCCAGGAAGTCCATCTCATAGTATCCATGGGGAATTCTGCATAAGATCCCAAATGCTGCTCCTGTAGGTGGTGTTCCTTACAGGCATTTCAGCTGTAGGCTGATTTGGCTTCAGGCCTGTTATTGAGAGGTCTAAATTAGCAATTTAAATGCTTGAGAACCATGATGCCTTCAAAAAGGCATGAAAAGACTTTTGCTTGTCGCGCCCCGGGGACGTATTCTGGCTTAAATCTGTTGCGAGCCAGAATGGCGTCATGAAGCAAGTTACAAAGACCCTGGGATTGGACACAGTGCCTTTGTTTGATGGGGCCACAAGGAGTTCATTAAAGGAATGAAGAGATTAGAGCCTGCCTGCGGGGTCCTGGAAGCTGCCCGGGAGAGCTGCCCTGAGGGCTGCCCTGCGGGCGGTCTGGGCTGCCCGACGTTGATTTGGCGCAATGCGGCGGTTGGACTTCCACCCACAGATCCCTTTCCTGCCCGGAGTGGATCTCCGACACCGGCCAATCCACCCTACACCAGATATCACTGTTGCTTGCTGCTGTGAATCTTTGTGGATGTAAAAAGTATGATTATTGTTTGTAAAATTTTCCTGCCAGAGGCAAGGTACGTCCTGCAGACAAGCCGCATTTATGGGGGTTGGCATTATCCTCCCCCTTAATGGACTCGCCAGATCCAAGCAAGACCCAATCGACCGTCAGCACGGTGCTCAATCACACCGGCCCCCGCCAGCCGGGGCCAGCTTTGTGATCACTTGGCTTGGTGGAGAATATATATTTAGTGCCCCTCAGAGGCCCCACCTAGGTGGGGTGATGAAAGAAAGCAGGGGTGATAACAAACAAACCCATCAGGGTTGATTGGCCTCGCGGCCGCCGCGGGCGCCTCTTGTTTATGAACCCTTTTGTGCAGAAATCCATGGGGTACTAATTCTGACTATAGTGCCCCCTGATATTGTAAAGGATTGTGATCTACTGCAAGTCTCTTGAGGGATATCATTTTTTGCCAGATAAGGCAGGGAGCGAAGGTGGGAAAAGAATGTCTGTTTACTTGCGATCGGCTCATTTGCAGGTCACTCGCCGAGACTGTCTCAAGAGAGGCACAATTCCCCGTGGAGATGTCTGATTGCAACCCAGAGTCCCTACTTCATCATTAATACTGTTGAAACACTAAGAATTAGTCAGCAGGACACGCCAGCCGACGAGGGTGTCTGCTAAAGAAGCCATCAAACGCATGACTAAGAATTGAGCAGACATGAGTCAGCATGACGCACCTACCGACGAGGGTGTCTGCGCGCACATGGTCGTAGTCATAGAGGAGGCATGTCAGAGTGTCCTGGTCCGGTTCGTGCACCAGCAGCCGGAAACACTCGTTCCAGACCGGGTGCCGGCGGTTGTTCTTTATCGTGCTCTGCAGACGCCGGTGCGGACGGATGTACAGCCTGTTCCAGGCAGACAATTGACACCATCTGAAAACCTCAATCTTAAAGATACAGGGGTCTTGGGCTACTTGTGCATCCTGACCAAGGAGATATCTGGGGTGGGAGAGTAGATTATGCATTCATTTGAATCCCGAGGTTGGAGAGATCCTAAAATGGTGTCTGAAGGGTTTAGGCTTTACATCCCCTAAAGAGCAGGAGGAAGGGGCTGCGTACACAACATAGGGGTCGGACTCGGAGCAGAAGTCGATCCTGGGAATGTTTTCGGCCTCGATTAGCCTCACGGTGAGGATTCCAACCGGGCGCTCAACTTGCGCCAGCACACCCTTGACGATCTCTGCCGACACCTGCAACCATCAAAATTCAAATTCTATTATTATAGCTGTTGTTATGGTATGCTGTGCCTGCTAAGAGGCAAGGTGCGTCCTGCAGGCAAGCTGCAATTGAGGGCTGCCATGGGTGCACCCTTTGTCGGACTCGCCAAATCCACGCAAGACCCAATGAAACATGGAAAATTTTAATCATCCCCCAATTCTTATTATCCAGGCATATGTCTATAGCCACATTGGCTTCCATCCACAATACTCAAAAGAAACACTGGCTATAGCGCATGTCGGGAAGCCCGGTCATCTGCTGCAACAGCATGAACTGCTCACAACCTTGTGCTGCTCATCATTTTTTCAGCACATGGCCCGATTGCATCACACAGGCAGGCGAAGGCGCCGTCCTTTATTGAAAATTTCCCACGTTTCTCTGGGGACCAAGCACTTCAAAGCGTGGTCTCAACAGCGGCCTCTCCATTCTGCACCTTGCTGTGCGTTCTTTATTTGTAGAACATTAGGCATGAAATTAAGAACATTGGCGAGTTGGCATTTGGTGACCTTTACTAGGGCGCCCACCTTGTTGGGCAGGGTGTAGTGTTCCAGGAAGGAGCACAAGACGTTCTGCAGCCAGTCTTCCAGGAAGGGTAGGCTGGTGACATCGCCCCCAAACAGCCGCAGATCAAACCGGAAGCTTGGCATGTCTGCAAACGCCACCTGGACGCCAGATCAGCACATTAGTTGTAATATAGAGGTGAGTGCGTGATATCCGCAGACATCTACACAGTTGACACCATAGCTAATAATTGCTGGTAAGGGGGAGCACGAAAGCAGCTTGAAGAATTGTGTTCACGCCACCTGGATGCCAGGTCAGCAGCATATGGGCTTAAAGGCTGCCGAGCTCATATCCCTTGCTGCCAGGTCATATCCCTTGCTGCCGAGCTCCTATCCCTTCCAGTGGACTCGTCTGATACAGGCAAGAGCCAGCTAATAGTTGGCACAGTGCTGAGCATTTGTGCCCCACCCGCCAACCGGGGCCAGGATGCAATCTAGCAATGAGAAGGGTTGACATAGAAAAGGTCTGAGTTGATTATTGAGGTCAAGTGAACTACAGAGAAGCTAAGCCAGCGCCACTTTTGCAACGGCCCTACATGGGCCTTGCAGCTGTGTGACATGCACTTTCAGAGCAGCAAAGCAGAGCGCCCAGATTGGGCTGATATGCTGAAGTCGGAAGCATATCACACTCATAACATGTCTCAAAGAGTGTAGGGCAGAAGGGATGCACCTGCACGGCTCCGATGATGGGCAGAGTGTCCATGAGGGGCCTCAGCAAAACTCGCACCCGTCCGCTCACTATCACCCGCTCCACTCCCACCTGCGCCTTATTCCACATACACATTAATCCGGCCCCGGCTGGCGGGGGGCGGTGAAAATACTGGTTGGTTGTGTCTTGCGTGGATCTGGCGAGCCCTACAAGGGGTAGGTTCGGGGCAGCTTTTACATGCAGCCTGTCTGCAGGACGCACCTAGCCTCTGGCAGGCAACCGCATGTCATAATATTAAAAATAATGCCAATTCAATCAGGCCACTTGAAAATTTGCTATCTGCAACAACTCCCCTTCAGCAAGGGCCACCTTTTTTGAAGGAGCAGACTTGGGCAATTATGCCTATTCTATTTGTTTCAGCCTGAGAGCCAGCCCATGCCAGAATGATTGTGCTGTGAGGCACCGATCAACAATGATGTGAGAGGGGTGAGAACAGATTGGAAGGGGATGTAAAGGGGTGATTGCCTGGATGTTGATGAATTGTGCCAGGCCCAGAGCAATGTTGAGGAAGAAGGGCAGCGGCTTTATAACCAGGCTCACATCCTGCGCGAACAGATTGACATTCTGTCATCGCCATTCAAAAATTCACAGAAGGCGAAGGGACCAGCGTTGTGCAGACAGAGATCCTGGTCTTACGCACACCTGACCTCAACAAAGCAGAACCGGCTGCTGCCTCTTTGTTTAACCCAAGCGTGGATGCCTCCATGCCGCAAGCAATGAGGCGCCAGGCAAACTGACAGGCATCCTATGAAACTCCGCGCCAGTCCAGGAATTGCTACAGTACATTTGCAGGCAAGCTGGGGACTCCAGGGTCACACTCTCTTGCAAGTAGCTCTGACTGATCAGAGTGTTGATATGTCCCTGACCTTGATCTGTTTTCGCATGTGTCAAACCCCGATCACATGTTCCACTCTGATGACCATTCAAAGGTGATTAAGAGAGAGAGAAACATTACATCGTTCCAGCCAACAAGGCTGATTAGATGTTCACTTTATCAAAACCAGTGATTAAGATGAGCGGCCTGCCTGGTTGCCGCCCCAGAGGAAGTCGATGTCCATGGAGGCCGTCTCAGAGATACCCCCTGTCGAGCTATGGTACAACTTAACGCCAGTCACCATCGGAGCCTTCGTGCCCAGCGTGAAACTGCGCAGTTTCAACAGACAGGATGGCAGACCTGGCGAGGCAGTGAGAGTGCACCTTTGCCCCTAACTCACCCTTACTGATGAAAAACACTGGGAGAAGTTTAGAGTTTTCTTTTGGAATCAGTCCGAGCGCCCCAGGGATGAGCATGGATGATGTACACAGCGCAGAAAACCGTGCCCAGGCGTAAAAACTGTGCTGTGCCAAGCGCACCAAACACCGCTGGATCTTTGCCCATTTAATTCCCCTTCTGCAAAATAATGCAGAAGTTATTGTAGATGAACTGCCTCTATTTGTAAAAGGAGGTGCTGTCCTCTGTTTCCCCCTGAACGAAGGCAGCGTGAAGCTGCATACTATGCTAGTAGCACCAAACACACCAATTTGTTTTTAAAATGTACCAAGTCACATCCATAAATTAGCAGCATACAGTGATTAGGAAAGCTTGCTACAAGCAGAGGAAACCACAAAACACAACTCTCGCCCACTGATGCCTGCTGCTGTCTTCAGCATCCCCTGGTACAAGGCACAAGGATGCAAGAAAACATGCGCAATGCGCATGTGCGCATGCCAGAAAGTCGGGAGTTTTCAACGTTGCATTTCCAGCTTGCTCTTGCAACTGCAACCCAACGAGAGATTGCCTGATCACCGGCAATGCACCCAACCCTGGGAAAGAATGTTATGATTCCAGATCGAGTGAATCGCAGTGTTTCAGGGGTGCGCGCACTGTTCCAGGGTGATGTCGGCCATCCAGGCAGCGCGGCGCTCCTTCAGCTTGGGCTCCAGTTTTGCGCGCGCGACTGCCGACAGAGCATTGTCCACATAAGGCCACACCTGCCCTGCAGCCAACACCCAGGCAAAACGTCTGACAGTTTCTCGGCAAAATGTATGAGTCACACCCCCCTGCTGAGTCCCTGGAGGTCGGCCTATCACGGCACACCTTGTCCATCAGCTTTGACAGATAGCCGCTGCAACCGTTCGGCGGCTGCGGCAGCTTTTTACCTAAGCGAGGAAGCTTCTTGAGGTAATTCACCAGTACTGTCATGGCAAGAGCTTGCTGTGGCTCTTTTGTGAGTCTGGCATGTCAGTGTGGCGTAGGTTGGCCCCTACTTTGGATTCCTAATGTGGCATGCATCCAGCAATAAGAGATAATGTGAGCGCCTACCGACTAGTTGGGAGAGCCACTCTGCGCGCTCAAAGTCCGAGTAGGTGATCCAGGCCGGCACATCCATCTGCAGGCAGCAGTAACATTGGAAATTTCTTTTTCATGCCATTCAATCGTGCTTGTGTTTGCGTGCTTGTCTCAAGAGAAGGACAATGCAGCGTTTCTGTGGGTGATCTGCGGGTCTTGGCTGCCTCTGAAAGGATCACAGCCCCACAGCTAGCTTGGAAAACAAGGCTCGAATGGAGCAATTTCACCGAGCTACGAGCATGACGATGCCTGCAGGTTGCATCCGCTGCTTCTGCAAGGGTCACAACCCCACTTCCTCCTTGAATTTCAACAACTGCCACAGAAAAATGAGCACGATGTTTGGAAGAATGAACAGCAGGAGTTGAGACCACGCACGTCTCCCAGGAGTTTGCGCAGCTTGGCGACGTTCAGGTTGCGCAGGATCTCCACGGCGATGGCTTGCTTTAGCCTGGATTCCTCCCTTTTCCTGTTTTTGACGTAGAGGCTGATCGCAGTGACCGACAGCACCGCACAGCTGAGGAAGCCCAGCAGGAAATCATCGAAGCCCATCGGGGACGCGATGCCTGCGTGCACACAGCAATCGAGCATACTCCTCTTCTATAGTAACGAATTGTTCCCTGCACCTGACCCTCTGTACAACCCTTTTGTCACAGTCAGTACATTATTTGTGGTGTAGGTGGAAGATTCGCTGTACACATTCCGAGGAAGGATCCCCAAAGCACCGTGCACCAGCCTTCTTAAGGACACGGTCTAAGTCAGAATTGCTTCCCTTATTTTTTTCTTCTCGTTCAAATGAAATGACGTTCACCTGTATTGATATGAACTCCTACAGTGGACGAAGCCGAGCCCTTGAGGCGACCGGATGCTGCTGACGCATGGCACAGAAGTGTCCTCTCGTCAGACACCAGCTAGGACGGCGCTGCCACAAACACTGCGGTATGTTTTCGTGGCTTGAGAGATACTAGTGAGTCAAATTGAGTGCGTCGTAAACAGAAGGTGCAGAATGGAGCCTTTCTATTTGCGGTTACTGTTTGTTGGGGGCCCGCTCCTAATCAGGACACTGTAAACCCTGAGCCTCCAAGCATCGAGGTGGACAGCTCACTTCGAAAGGTTGTACACCCAGTGTCCTTCTTTAAAATAACCTTGCAGGTGTTTGCTATCTTGAGGTCAGTCAAAATCCCTTCGTCAAATAGGCGTTGAAAGGCCCTCAGAAGCTCTGGTTCAGCAACTTTGTCGAACGGCATCTCATGGGATTTGTCGACAGAGCGAAAATTTGGGAGTGAGTGCATCCTTCTGTAAGCCTAGCCTTCAGTCTTGGAGAATTCGAGGCCTGTCACCATTATTGCCATACTTATGTAAACAGCTCTTCCTGATGCTTTTCATGTTTCTCCAGGTACCATTCTCTGCCAAAACTCCTCCGACTGATATCTATCAACAATCACAGGTAACGGCATGACGGAATCTCTTGGTGCTAGCAGTCCATTCAGATAGAAGCTACTGGAGGCAACCCACAGAAATGCAGCTTTCTATGATACTGCGCCGCAAGCGAGCAAAGATTTTATTTTTCCTGCTGCAGGCAGTACCGCTCCTGTGCTGATGAGCTTAGGAAGCTCAAGCAGAGGGATGGCAAGTAAGCAGGTGCCTTTGATGCACTGAAGGAAAGCTTTACGAAGGCGCTTCAGCTGCCTCAAGATGAGCGAGACAAAGAGTTTCTGAGTGCAGTCACCGCGCTGCTGGCAGCTCAGACTGGACTGCAAAAACGCATTGTGCTACTCAGCCGTGAATGTACGTCCTACCATGTGTATCTTACTCTGTCTGCACAGGGATATACATACTCTTTTACAGCTTTGGGGATCCTGTGAGGCAACTGAATGTGGTAGAGCATCGCACTAAATGGCACAATAATTGCACTGAGTTTCGGCAACAGCAGTGTCTTCCAAGGCTGACATTAGTTGATTTTTCCACTGACACAAGGTGCAATTATGGAGAGGTAATAAAATTTCATAAATCAGTATTAAGCAGTGACAAATCAGTCAACAATCCCTTCTGCACATGGGCGATCGCTTCCAAAATGCTGCTTCTCTGCGCGCAGATCACAAGAAGGAGAGCTTCTCAGAATGTCACGCTCCACCTGCCGAAGGGTGGATCACAGGGCTACAGGGAGATCCTTCTGGAGCGTGCAAGCAACGCAGGCCTGAGCAGAGTCTGCGCCGCGCTTGGCTGCGCAGCCATAAGGCAGCTGGCAGCTGGGCGAGCAGCTGCCGGAACCTGCTGCGGCCGCTGACATGGCAGCTGTGCCTGCTGCAACTGCCTGAACGACAAAGGCCGCTATGTGCTCCTGCCGTTTGCCTAGAACTTGGATAGGGATCTACCAATGGCCACCACGGTGTCAAAAGAACACGATAAGCTACGGCAGCTGTGGCGCAAAGAAAGTGTCAATGCTACTATCTCTGATGCAATGCGAGAAATTTTCAAGTGTCTGTGGGGCAACTAAGCATGGCATACCTATCCATGGGAAGGTTTCAAAGATCAACCAAAGCCTTCAAGACCTGAATTTCTGGGCTGGCGATGTGCGCATTGTGTGCTGCCCCTTTTTGGTCAACCGTGTATTTGGCTTTCTGGATGTTCTGAGGCTTCTGCTCGTATCGTATTTTGAGGCGTCAGATCATTGCAATGTTGCTCGTGATGCTTTGTAATACAAAGGGCTACTACTGATGGGTGCAATTTTTGTCCCACGAATGCAAGTGCTAGCCTGCTGCCTGTACAGCTGAGTCGTATCAATTGCAAATCTGGTCAATTTTATCCACTCCAGAGCAGAAGCACCCATATTCACGGTCGTCATGGAGTCAAGTGCGCGCCATTGTGACGTCAAGTCACTTGTTGGGCAGGTTACCAACGTTGATCAGGACGTCCGTGCTTCAGTATCAGATACGCAAGCATTGCTTGGAAACAATTGTGATTTACACACGGTAAAGCCCCTTCAAAATGTCTTTTCCCGCTCCTGCTTAAGTTCTTCACAACCCATAATTTTTCTTCTTTTATTTCTTTTGAAACCCAAGTTGGTTTAATTCGTTCGGCAGGTTCAAGACATATCTGGGTTGGCGTAAATCTGTCAGCACAGATGGCCCTCCTCGCACCCTCACGAGCTGTACTGCTTCCGTGCCAACGAGCCGTGCGTTTCCAGTCTCCTCACTTTGCTGCTCTTCTTGGTTACGGCGTTTGCTGCAGGCAAGCAAGCGAGCGAGCGAGCTTAATCTGTATCCGTGATATAAACAGGCACGGTCACATCTGGGCGCCCGCTACTCTGCAATAGCAGCCTCGTCAGGCGCTGGGAGCTCAGGTACCTTTCGATTTATTTCAAGAAGGGGGACTAAGAAGTGTACACGTCTGCCGGTGGGTACTTTTTGTACGCGATTGAAAGGGGTTTGGGCATCTTCGCAGGCAGCAGGGCCATATCAAGGACTCCTAGTGACGAACTCAGCGTTCTCACGGAACATCAATCGAGACAGTCTACCATGCTGAATATTCTCAAGGACAAATACGTGGAGGAGCTTCAGCTACCTTCAGTTGAGAGGGACAAAGAATTTGTGAGAGGAGTCACTTTGCTGCTGGCAGAGCAGACTGGGCTCCAGTCACTCATCCTCTCCCTTGGCAAAGAAAGTGAGTCTTGCACCCTGTCTTTGCTCATGGCACAGACGTCAATATCCTGTGAAGATTCAATTACCTTTATTAGTATTAAAATTACAGGAGGACGTTGATCTGCATTATAGAGTGGCATAAAATTAACCATTGAGGTATTTTTGTTATATTCAAGGCTTGCGCGATGATATGGCCAAATGATGCATGCTTGATTGACTTGATGAAACACAAAAGCTGACAGCAGATTGCTTCTGCAGCTGCAGGTGACAGACTGGCTGCGACGCAGAGCTTGACAAGCAGAGCTTCAGTGACACTCTATGTGCAGAAGCGCACTGCGGAGGAGGGATCACAGGAATACAGCGAGGTCCATTTGGAGGCAGAAAGCTCCGCCATTCTCGAAGAAGTCTGCGCCATGTTCGACTGCACCGCTGTCATACCCCTGGCAGCTGCCGAGCAACTGCCGGCACATGCCGCGCTTGCTGACATGGAGGCTTTCTACGCCTTGAAGGGGCAATTCACATTCACTGATGGCGGTCGCTATATCCTTGAAAATGATGTGGACGACTCCATTGGTTCTGGCTCATTACCTGCCAGCGGCATTGAGCAAGGCAACAGCCTTGAAGCTGTCTTCGCCGCTCCTCAGGTGAGAGGCTTTTAAATCAAATCTTGGGCACACAATGGTCATTCAATGACATGGCCTCACACAATATTGATAATTATTTGAGCGCTCGCGACAGTCTCACAGGGCTTTTCTGTAAGCTGATAGCAGCATTCGGTGAATATATGCAATATTCACAGCGGCCTTGTTTTGCAGGTGACCATCAGGGCACCAATGGATTCGTGGTGGATGGCTGAACAAGTCTCAGTCATGAATGCAGAGATAAGTAAGACTCTGCTAGAGGCAAAAAACAATGCCGAGAGAGCCGTCGCCATTCTTCAAGGATATGGTTACAAGGGTGCTTTATCCCTAGAGACGGATCCCCAATACATATTCTACGGGGGTTTACTGCAGGATCTGGCAATTGCCGAAGAAGTCGTTCTTGTGGTGAAATCCGAGTGGCATTCCACCGCGGTTCCACCGGAAAACGCAGAAGCGTTGCAGCGGACCATCCAGAATATAAGGTACGCAAAGCTCTGCGTTGCAGTTAACAACGCAACCCAAGGACTGCAATTACAGTATGATTGCTTCAATTTTGATCTGCCTATTCCACGTTGTCACTCGAGTGGAGCTCTTTCTCACACTGTTGTACTAACGGTACCGTGTGCAGGGAATTGATGGATCTGGATGTTCCGGCAGTGTCCATGCTGAGGGGCAAACACGTGTATGGCGCGCTGGTGGGGATATGCCTGCCTACCCAGGCGTGTTATATAAAAGAGCTGAAGGAAATATGTGACGAGAATGGGTTTGCTGTTTGGCTGCAGGATGGGTGTTTCATACAGGTAGAGCCTTTCTCACATTCTCTGCTGATCTTCCTTAATCTCCTGGAGTATTCTTTTGTCTTGATGGCATGCATTGCATTGACCTCTTTGGGTGCTGCCATTGGACAGGGGACACTACCCATGATGGCATAGCACCGCCTTCAAAGTGACCAGAAAGCCCCAGAGCAAGGGTGTGCCGCAGAGTGCCACCTGTGAGATGCGAGCTTGTCATGTGACCTTGGTGCTTAGTTTTAATAATAGCGCAGAAGCATGCAGATGATTCTACATGGGAAATTATAATCTTCATGGACGGTCTCCATTGATGCAAAAAGAATCCGTGAAAAGCTGTACTAAACACAAGTGTTTAGTGAGGTGCCAGCAAATTGTCTGATGAAGCTTCCCGGGAGGCACCTTCTAGGAAGGTGCACTTTTAGGCACGTGCCAGATGTGCTGATTTACACACCCAACCTCCAAGTCGTAATTATATTATATTATGTACATACCTTGTGGGTCGCCGTTTCAGATGGTCTGAGAAGGTCACTGCCAAAGCTCAAACATAACCACCCGGGCCCTCATTCACTTTTTTGAGTATTTTGTCAACAGTATTTTGTCGGGTATCATGATCGTGTTTTCCGCAAGACTGCCTGTGGCCCTTGCATGACAGCTCCAAGATACAGCTGTCACAAGTAGATGTGCTTGTGCTTGGATAGCTCTACCACCCACCTTCCATCAAATATCTTGATTGTACAAGCGTGGCATGATGCTGAAGTGTATTTCATTTCCCCTTGACTTATCTGACAGGTACTTTAGAGTCCCCTGTATCTCTTACTGCATTTCCTTTCCTTTCCTTTCCTTTCCTTTCCTTTCCTTTCCTTTCCTTTCCTTTCC
>JADEYI010002032.1_pt1 | contig 11692 bp, 7 predicted proteins | sample 8542331 | NCBI WGS metagenome assembly JADEYI01 (sample SAMN16510988, study PRJNA670497) | mine drainage metagenome | isolation source: biofilm near Copperflume 1 | place: Germany: Marsberg coppermine Kilianstollen | collected 2018-02 | reverse complement strand
CGTCGGCCTCCGGAGCCGAAGGTCGCAGGTTCGAATCCTGTCGGGCGCGCCATTACAACCTTTTCGGGCAGCGCCAGCGCCAATCCGTGCGCGTACGCCGCCGCGGTCAGCCGAACACCGACGATGTCGGGCCCAGCGACCGTGATCCGTTCGTAGATGGCGTGCATCAGGTCTGCCTTCTCCTTCGGTACGTCTGCGATCTGGATGGACTCGCTGAGGGCGCGCAACCACTCGACCGCGCGGTGACCAGGTAGGCCGGCTGCCGTCCGCGCCGTAATCGCGTCACGCTGCTCGCGGAGCGCCTTCAGGCGCGTCAGGTAGGTCTCATCGCCCAGACCGCCGGCCGCGTGCTCCAGCGCCAGCTCGCGGATCTGCCGGTCGATCCGTGCCCGGTCGATGGCGACCGGCTGCTGGTTTGACCCGAGGGCCGTGACCACCGACGCCATGGTGACGTCGTCCACGTCGATTCCGGCGACCTGGGCCAGCACCGGCCCTTCCCAGGTCAGGTCGCCGAGGCGGGCCTTGCGGCCCCAGGCCTCGCACGGCGAAGCGTGGAGCTTGCGATGGCGGCCGTCGGCGAAGGTGCCATCGTTTCGCAGTTGCCGCCCGCACACGCATTCGAGGAGACCGCCCAGCAGGTCGACGCGATTCCAGTTCTTCGGTCCCCCACCGCGGGTCTTGGCGCGCCGAACCTCCTCGACCCGCGCCCACAGCTCGTCTGAGACGGGAGGCGTAGCCCGCCACGGTGCCGGTCGGCGCGTCTCGTCCTTGCCGCGGTGCCGCCGGATCCAGCCGTTGTAGAGCGGGTTCATGAGGATCATCCGGATGCGCGTGGCGGCGAGACCGGTCTCCGCCTCGAGCTGCGTCGCGCTCACGTTCCCGAGGGCATACCGCTCGAACAGGCCAACCGCGATGGGCATGCCGTCGGGGTCGATCTCGAGGGTGTGCGGCGGCTCCGACAGGCGCCGGAAGCCCAACCCGGCATGGCCGCCGGGATCGTGCTCCTGGTCAAACTTGGCGGCATAGCCTTCGGTGATCCGCTCCGAGAGCCGGCGGCTGTACTTCTCCGCACCGGTCGCCTCGGAGATCAGCTCATCCCAGTCCGAGGGATCGGAGCTCAGGATCTTCCGATCGCACATCACCAGGGCGACGCCATTCGGGTGCAGCTCGTCTTCGAGCAGCTCGAGGGTCCGGCGCAGGTTGCGCTGCCAGCGGTCGGAGTAGCCGGTGAGGAGGAGGTCGAACCGGCCCGATCGGAGATCGTCGACCATCGTGGCCATCGTGGCTGAACGCCAGACGGTGCGGCCGCTGTGAGCGACCTGGTACACGAGCCCGGTGTCGATGAGGCCGTGCCGCTCGATGAACCGGTCCTGCTGCTCACGCTGGCTGGCCGGGCCGTAACGGTCGTACTGGCCGGCCGTGGACTCCCGGATCCAGCGGGCCGCCCGCAGGCCGCCGATCTCGTCGAGCGAGCGCGGCAGGCGCTTCACGCTGCGGGGTCCTTCTGGATCCTGGTCATCTCGGACACCTTTGCTCTGCCGTCAAGGCTCTCTCGACGCATCTGCTCGGGGCCATCCGGATAGCGCCGATGGAGGGCCTCGGCGTAGCGGGCGAGGGCGGCGATGAGCGGGTCGCGCTCTGCGGACGGCTGCGCCTGACTGGTCACGCTAGACCGCCCCATTCGTAGCCGTCGGTCCCATCGACGACGGCCCGGAGGCGCGCTGCCGACTCGTCGGTCAGGTCGTCGGCGAAGATCCGCAACGCCTCGCGGGCGACATCGAGGTCAGCAGCCGAAGGAGGAGGCAGAAGACCGTCACCAGCGTCACCCGTGTCACTGTGAGCACGATCGTCGGTGACGCCCCCCTCCTCGGACGGATCCGTCCCGTCGCCTGGCCAGCCGTCGTCGTTCGCAGGCAGCTCGGGTTCCGGCCCGGCACCACCGGGCGCCGGCCGCTGGGAAAACAATGCACTGGTCCGCGGACCATGCGGACCACGGGCGTCCTCTGGTCCAGATGGTCCGCGTGGTCCGCGGTCCGCGACATTGTTTCCTTCGGCAGCGAGCGCCACGCCGACGTATGTGCGCTTGTGCTCGCCGTCCCGCGGTCGGCTGACATGCAGCCCTGGGACCACGGCGCGTAGGTCCCGACCGAACGTCTGCTTGGTGCCATGGTGCTGGGACTGGTCCTCGGCCCAGGCCTTCCAGGCAGCCCAGAGGTCGTCGACGGTCACACGAAGGTCCCGGCCGACGGCGCAGCGGTCGCGCAGGAACGCGCTCGTCGGGCTGGACAGGTCCTCGAGTTCCCGGATGGCCTCGCGGGCCGAGCCCGGCTCGGAGAACCGACGCCTCGCACGCAGCCGGTCGAGGCCCTCGAGCGCCCAGTTCATGATCCCGGGCAGCTCCGGCAGGAGCCGCGCCAGCAGGCCCGGGTCCTCCCTGCCGTAGAAGGTCTTGGAGAGGACCAGGACGACGAACCGCTTGGCCAGCGCACCGGACGCATCGGTGAAGCGCGGCAGCTCGTTGGTGAGCAGCATGAAGCGCACCTCGAGGCGCCCCGTCCAGGGATCCTTGTACTTGCGGTCGATGGTGATGGAGTCCTCGCCGGACACGGAGAGCAGCCGCTCGGCGAGCGCCTGGACGTTGGCCTTGGGACCGAGGCGCGCGTCGGACACGATGGCGAGGGTCTTGCCGATGAGGTCCTGGAGGCCGAAGTTCGTGGTCAGGCCAGCGAGGGTCGGAGCGCCGACGTTGTGGCGCCCCAGAAGGTGCGTCAGGACCCGCGCGATGACGCCCTTGCCAGCCCGCGTGGGCCCCACCAGCAGCATGATCTTCTGGAGGCTCGTGTCCCCCGAGAGGGCGTAGCCGAACATCTCTTGGAGCAGGGTGACGGAGTCGGGGTCGTCGTCCCACAGGTCCGCCAGGAAGGCCAGCCAGCGGGTGGGCTCGGCGGCGACGGGGTCGTACGCGAAGGGCACGCTGTGGCCCACGAACAGGCGCGGGTCGTGGGGCAGCAGTTGGCGGTCGGGCAGGTGGAGGATGCCGTTGGCGGTGACCACGAGGTCATGGGGATGGGGCAGCCCCTCCCCCGCCAGCCAGGCCGGCGGCTGGACCGTCGGCGCGAGGTGCGTTACGGCAGCCAGCGCCTCGAGCGCGTTGGCGATCTTCGACTTCGTCGGGTCCCACGGCTTCAGCATCGTGCCCAGCGGGGTCTCGACCTCGTAGACGGCATGCTCGAGGTAGCCATACGTCTCCGACCGGATCGTCGCCCCGTCCCGTTCCGGCCAGCAGCGGCCGTCCCAGGCGCAGTAGCCACCGCGCCAGGCTCGGATGACCGTCATCCCGTCGGCGTCGGTGAAGCGGTCGGCGACGAGGCTGCGCGCCACGCCCATCGGGGACGAAGGGGCCGGCACGACGACCACGTCCGGCGCCGAGGCAGCGACGGGGTCAGCGGGCCGTGCCTCGACGACGAGCCGTCGAGCGACGTCCGGCGAGGCATCCGCAGCATCCCAGCCGGCTGGCGCGTTCAAGGGCAGCGTGACCCAGACGACCGACCGGGCGATGGACTCCAGCTCGACGGCGATCCGCTGCATGTGGCCGAGGCCCGCTCCGTCGGCATCCGGCCAGAGGACGACGTCCAGGGCCGCCAGGGGCAGGAGCGCATCGCGGCACGGGATGGTCGCCGCGCCCGTCACGGTGCCCACGACTGGGACACCCAGGGCAGCCAGTGCGTCGGCGGCCTTCTCACCCTCGACGAGCACGGCCCGCCCTCCGCCGCTCGCCGCGACGTCATCGATCCGGTACAGCGCGAAGGCCGAGGGCGGCACCCCAGAGAGCCCCTTGCGCCCGTCGCGCTCCCACCACATCCTCTTGGAGCCATCGGCGCGATCGAGGCGCACGTGCTCGATGCGCTCGGCGGAGAGGCTGCCGTTGGCCACGCGGACGCGGTAGCGAGTCTCGCGGTCCCGCGCCTGAGGTGGTGCGGGCCGCGCCGGACCGGCGGCGCCGTTGGTCCGCGGGTACAGGTCCGCCATCGCGAGGCCAATCGCCGCGACCACCGTCTCGGTCGAACAGCCCGCGTGGCAGGTCAGCAGTGCACGGCCGTCTTCTCCTGCGGCGACCGCGAGGCTCGCGTGGCGGTCCTCATGAGCGGGGCAGCGCGCCATCCACGCGGTGCCCGAGCGGCGGACGCCATCGAGCTGGTCCAGGAGGAGCGCGACCGGGTCGGTCATGCGCCAGCCGGCAGGTCGTCGGGTGAGAGGGCAGCACCGGTGGGCGGTCGGCGGGGCCGGCGACCATGGTCCGCTGGCCGTGCCGTCGTCGCTGACGAATCGCCGAGTGCCTGAAGGATCAGGTATGCAGCCTGATCCCTCGGCGAACGGCACTCGACCTGCGCGAGGTTCTGGAGTGCCGCGGCGGCTCGATCAGGGAGCTTGATCGTGAGTGATGGCACGACCAGATTGAACGTCAGTCGGGGGCGCGAGATAAACGTGTCAAAGCCGCGAAGAACTGCCGGGTTAGGCGCGAACTAATCCTCGAGGGGCCACCTGAGGCTGTTCGCCTGCAGGAAGTCCTGGAGGGTGCGGACGGCCACGTCCAGGCGCGAGGCCAGTGCCTCCTGCGTGGGTGCGCGGCCTTGGAGCTCGGTTCGGAGGGCGCTGTTGTTGCTCCTGACGATCGCTGCCGTCAGCAGGCCGGTGCCCTTCGGGCGGCCGCGCCTCCGTTTCCCTTCAGTCGCTCGGTCCTGATCGCCAGGCTCGGTCTTGCCCTCCCCGGACGAGGGCTGCGGTCGCAGTTCAGCGAGAAGTGCCCGGCACTTGGCCGGCGACGACACCAAGCGGTCAAACCACCACTTCAGCTCGTCGCCGTCTATGGCCGTCAGGATCTGGGCGTCACTATCGCCGCGATCGACCAGGGCACGGATCAGCTTGTCCGGGAAGAGCGTCTGGAGGTATGACGGCCTGCCATCGCCCAGGTCGATCGCCGACATGCGAGCCGCGATGTCAAAGAGCCTGTCGATCACCGTGGCACTCTTGTCCATCAGGGCAGGAAGGTCGGCCTCCGTGAAGAGAGGCTGGCCATCCTCGCCGACGAGCACCCTGATGAGGAGCGTGCACTTCTCGTAGACGCTGAACCGGTCACCCTTGGGCTGCTCCATCACTGCGGCATCGCTCTCACTGGCACGCTCACCATCGTCCGGCATCGGCCCGGTCGCAGTGCGGTTCACTCAGGGCGGATCACCCTCGCGGCTTGAGCGCGACTAGGCGTCCGAGGACATCCGCTGCGCGATCACCACGTTCACCGTACGTCCGACGAGTGACGACATGTTTGTCAAGCTCACGCGAGCCAAGAAGGTGCCGACCCCGTAACGCTTCACTAGCTTGGCGAGGAACTCGTCCGCGAACGATGCGGAGACGAAGTCGACTCCTTCGAAATCGACCGTAATCCGCACTCCGGGCGTCTCGTTCAGTAGGTTGGTGAGCTTGTTGGCGACCTCGAGGCCCGAGCCTCTGTTCCCGAAACCCGTACTCTCGTCGCGGACTCGAAAGACAACCCCATCCCCAACCAAGTGAGTCAGCTCAAGCCTCGAGACCGGTTCCTTGCCCCAAAGCGCCTCGGCCACGTCCACCTCTGCGGAAGTCGGGAGCGTGAGGTCGACGAGCGTCCCTGAGTACATTGGCGACGGCCGCGTATACATCTTGCCGTCGTCCATGAGCCGAAGTTCCCCGAGTCCCGATAGCAAGTTGACCCAGCCGTGCATTGACTTCGCGATGCGCACCGAACCGCTTAGCCCGTTGCCTTGGCCAATGCTCGAATCTCGGGTGGTGCCCGCCTCAATCGCCATCTCGAGTGCTCTTCGGTGATCGCTCAGATCAACGTAGCGTTCCCGAAGTGAAGCCAGTATCCCCCGGCCTCGATCGGCGACCGCGAACTCGATCCGACGATGCTTGGGGGTGGCGATCGCCTGCATCCATCCTTCGACCCCGGAGCCCGCATGCAGGAGCACGTTGTCGGCAACTTCGTTCAAGGACCACTCGATGGCTTTCAGAACCCCGGTTGGGTACTCGGCGACACCGGAGACAACATCGATGGTCGAGTCGATTGCGGCAGTCAGGGTCCTGTGGTCAGAAAAGTGAACGAGCGGAACGAAGGTGTTTCGAAATGATCTGGCGGGCGCGACTTCCGTGCCCAGCAACGCCGAAGCCCATCCCGCCTTCGCAAAGTACTCCTGCATCATCGGGGCGTCTGGGAGTCGGACGTCAACACCCACCCCGTCCTGACGCATCTCCGAAATGATCGCGGAGATGGGCACCATCGCCCCCGGGTACGCGAACTCCACGCGCGACAGGTCGACGAGGAGCGAATCGACGCTCGCTCCACGCTGGAGGTCGACGAGCAGGGGCCTTAGGCCAGCGTAGGAGAGAGAGCCCGGTGGGGCGAATATGACCTGCACGAGAGACGTCCTCCGGTAAGACCGCTGCACGATCGTCCACCGCTAGTTCGACGGCCGACCCATCCCCCGGCATATCGACCGAGCCCTACCGCCGTAGCACCCACTCTTCGTTCTTGATCAGGTCCGTGAACCGGATGCAAGGCACTGAGATCTTGCTGCACACGTAGGGGATCTTCGGGTGCTTCTCGTTCCCGTCGTCTCCCTCACCGGTCACCGCCGTCGCGCCCTTGATCCGAGCCACCGCGACGACGAACGGGTCGGCGCGGTTGCGACCCTTGAGGGACATCACCATCCGCTCGTTGTCCTTGAGGATCCTCCTGACCTCGCTCGTGATAACCCCGTCCGTCGGCACGATGAGCTTCCCGCTAACGTCGCGTTCGCACCATTCCTTGACGACCGCATCGCGCTTCTTTACCTCCTCCCAGACCTCCTCCGAGATGAAGAACCGGCCGGCGGCAATCAGATCTGCGATGTTCTCCCAGATTCCCGGGAACGTCGCTTCAAAGTAGAAGCGCTCGAGGCCGTCGATCAGCGCACTTGTGTCCACCGAGTACAGCGGACGCGGGATCACCGAGCGACAGCTTCCAGTTTCGGGATCTGGTCGAACCGCACGTCAAGGTAGTCGGCCGCGTCGAGAGAAGAGATCGTCCGGCCACGGAACGCATCGAGCACTGTCCGGATATACCCGGGCCCGAGGTCCCTAGCCTTCACGACGTAGTACGACGGCCCGCCCTCTGATTGCTTCTGCTTATCCTTGGCCGCGGCGTAGTAGTGGTCGAATTTCGGCTTCAGCTCCCAGTAGAGGTCCCAGCTCGCCTTACCCATTGCCACGAGCCGCAGAAGCATGGATTCCGCGCTGGTGCCGAACGGCCTCGCAAGGGCATCAAGTCCGTCGATCGTCCAGTGGTGATCGGCTTCGGCGCGGGCAACTGCATCGATCTCCATCAAGACGGCGACCGGCATCAGGGTCGCGGCGGCGGCGCGGTTGCAGTACCGCTCGATCTGGTCCCCAGCGTGGTCGCTCTCGTGGTCTTCGTGGAGGTCGCAGAGTCCGCCCGCGTTCAGGGCGAGATGGGCCAACTCGTGGGCCAGCGTGAATAGGCGGCCACGCTGAAAGTCGGACCCGTTGACGGCGACGACCGGATGAGGCCACTGGGACACCGAGAAGCCCCGCATCTCAGTCGTTGGCACGCGGTGGGTCTGCATCACGAGGACGCCCTGATCTTCGGCGCCTTCGATCCATCGGGCGAGCGCTAGCCTCGGCTCCGCCCACATGGTTGTCGCGATCCCGATCCAACGCCGGATCCGAGTTCCGGATTCTTCGGCCGGCGTTTCGAGGGTGATGGTAGCCACCGGATTCATCTCGGCTTCAGGCAGCGAGCCGAGGTCTCTGATCTCCAGGATCACATCCCGCTGTGCGAGGGCCCTCCAGTATTCCGCCGTCAGTTCCGGAGAGGGAGCCTCGGCGTTGCCATCCGAGCCCGCCCGGAAATCGCGGAGGGCGTCGAAGTCCTTAGCCGGCCGCGGCAGCAGCAGGACGGCGAGGGGTCGCCTGTAGGCGGCGGCCGCCTTCCGAAGCTGGGGAAGAGTCGGCGCGGCGTTCCCGGACTCCCACCTCTCGAGCGTCTTCTGGACGACACCGATCCGTTTCGAGGCGAGCTTGAGGTCGAGACCGATCGACTCGCGGGCCCACCTCAAGACCTCGCCTTCGACCTCGATGTGGTCGGTCGTCTCGGGCAAGGCGAGCTGCTCGGGTAGAAGTTTCTTGCTCACGCCTCCAGTCTCGCATGCGAACGGTGGAATCGCGCTCTCGAGCTCATGGCGGTGCCGCCGACCGCTGTCTCCCCGAGGCTCGGGAGATCGCCCGGACAATGAGACCCGGATTGCTGAGCCCTCGCCGATTGTCGGTGGGCACGACGGGTCCCCGCCACGCACGTTTCCGGTTCGCCGACATCGGACGAGGCTGGCTCGTCCGCGACAGCGACGAGGCACCGGTCGGAACGGTTGCGCACTCGGGCGAGGCCCTGCTGACGGTATCCCGCGGACTCCTGTCGTCGAAGCTGTATCTGCCGCCATCGGCGGTCGCTGAGGTCCACGAGGGCGGCGTCAGATTGAACGTGAAGACTCGGTGGGTCGAGGCCCAGGGGTGGGATCGGGCCGGCAGCCGCAAACAGCGCTAACCCGCCGAGTCCGTACAGCTCAATGACCTGACGCGACCGACGAGGCCACCGCCACGATGTCCGCATAGCGCACCGCCCGTGCCATCCAACCTGACGCGCCCGCCGCGTATCCTCCGCAGAGCGCCGTCATCGTCACCGTCCAGAGGGACCCGTGCCACCGGTCGTCATCGAGAACCCGATCCTCAACTCGCCGTACCGGATGCCGACGCGCCACTTCCGCTTCGACGATGACGGCATCACGAGCGCGATCAGCGACGGTCGCCGCCCGAGCTCGTTCTTCATCCCGATCGCCGCACCGCGCAAGCGGGGACCGACCGCCCAGCTGACCCTCGCCAGCGAGGGCTGGACCGCCGAGCGGCTCACCCCCAACGACTTCATCAACCGGGTCCGCGAGCAGCTCGAGCTGTGGCGCCGCAGCGGCCGCCCGGGGATGACCGCCGTCAGCCGCGAGCTCCTCGAGTCCTGGACCGCGCCCGACCGGACGAACCCGCTGTTCTTCTGCCAGGTCGAGGCCCTCGAGACGGCGATCTTCCTCACCGAGGTCGCCGGCCGGACCCAGCCCTGGATCGAGAACCGCCTCCGCGAGGAGAACGAGGGCAAGAACCCCGGGTTGTACCGGATCGCCCACAAGATGGCCACGGGCTCGGGCAAGACGGTCGTCATGGCGATGCTCATCGCCTGGCATACCCTCAACAAGCTCGCCAACCCCCAGGACCGCCGCTTCTCCGACACGTTCCTCGTCGTCACCCCGGGGATCACGATCCGCGACCGGCTCGCGGTCCTCCTCCCGAACCTGCCCGGCAACTACTACCAGGAGCGCGACCTCGTCACTCCTGATCAGCTCGTCCGCCTGCAACAGGCGCGCATCCTCGTGACGAACTTCCACGCCTTCCTCCGCCACGATCGAGCCGACATCGCGGGCGCCTCGGCGCTCACGAAGAAGGTCCTCGCGGGCCCGGGCGGCGACCTCGATCAGTTCCGCGAGACGCCCGACCAGATGGTCCGCCGGGTCTGTCGGGCGCTCGGCACGAAGCGCAACATCGTCGTCCTCAACGACGAGGCCCACCACTGCTACCAGGCGGCACCGGCGGTCGAGCGGGACACGCTCGGCGCCGACGAGCGGGCCGAGGCCCGCCGCGACGAGGAGGCGGCCCGGGTCTGGCTCAACGGCCTCCGGGCGGTCCGCGAGAAGCTCGGCATCCGGGCCATCCATGACCTATCCGCAACCCCCTTCTTCCTGCGCGGTTCGGGGTATCCCGAGGGCACGCTCTTTCCGTGGGTCGTGAGCGACTTCAGCCTCATCGACGCGATCGAGTCGGGGATCGTGAAGATCCCCCGGGTCCCGGTCAGCGACGATGCGATGACCGGGGAGGGGCCGATGTACCGCGACCTGTGGGTCCGCATCCGCGACGACCTGCCGCGCAAGGGCCGCTCGACCGAGGCGATCGGGGGCGATGCCCGGCCGATCCCCAAAGAGCTCGAGGGCGCCCTCCGGAGCCTCTACGGCCACTACCACCGCTCGTTCGAGGCGTGGCAGGCGGCGGGCGTCGGGACGCCGCCGGTCTTCATCGTCGTCTGTCAGAACACCGCCATCAGCAAGCTCGTCTTCGACTGGCTCGCCGGCTGGGAGAAGCCGCTTCCTGGCGGCGCGAGCGTCCTCGTCCCGGGTGAGCTGGCGGTCTTCAGCAACGTTGAGGGTGGCGCCTGGCTCGAGCGCCCGAACAGCCTCCTCATCGACTCGGCCCAGCTCGAGTCGGGCGAGGCGCTCGATCCCGCCTTCAGGAAGATCGCCGCCGCCGAGATCGCGGAGTTCAAGCGCGACTGGGCGATCCGCTCGCCGGGTCGCTCGGCCGACGAGATCACCGACGAGGATCTCCTCCGCGAGGTGATGAACACGATCGGCAAGCCCGGACGGCTCGGTGAGCAGGTCCGCTGCGTCGTCTCGGTCTCGATGCTCACCGAGGGCTGGGATGCGACGACCGTCACCCACATCTTGGGCGTCCGCGCCTTCGGCACCCAGCTCCTCTGCGAGCAGGTCGTCGGGCGCGGTCTCCGCCGGATGAGCTACGAGCCGAACCCGGACGGGCGCTTCGAGCCCGAGTACGCCGAGGTCTACGGCGTCCCCTTCAGCTTCATCCCGACGACCGCGGTCGGCGGACCGCCGACCCACCGGGCGGTCCGCCGGGTCCACGCGCTGCCTGAGCGGGCGGCGCTCGAGATGACGTTCCCGCGCGTCGTCGGCTACCGCTACGACCTGCCGACCGAGCGCCTCGAGGCCCGCTTCACGCCCGAGTCAGCGAAGGTCCTCGCGACCGATGCGGTCGCCACCCGCACCCAGCTCGACCCGATCGTCGGGGCCTCGACGATCGCCGACCTCTCCGACCTTGCCGCCTACCGGGCGCAGCGGATCGCCTTCGTCCTCGCCCGCCGGACCCTCCAGGACTGGCTCCTCGACGTCGATGGCAATGCCCAGCCGTGGCTCTTCCCGCAGGTCCTCGCGATCACCCGCCGCTGGCTCACCGAGTGCGTCGTCTGCAAGGACGGGGCATTCCCGGGGCTCCTCCTCCTCGCCGAGGAGAGTCACGACGCCGCGGCCCGGATCTATCGCTCGATCGTTCGCGGCACGGCGGGCGAGAAGCGACTCCGCCCGATCCTGCGGCCATTCGAACCGGCGGGCTCGACTCGCGAGGTCGACTTCGACACGACGAAGCCCGTCTACGAGGCCGCCAAGAGCCACCTGAACTTCGTCGTCCTCGACTCGGGCTGGGAGGCCAAGGTCGCCGATGTCCTCGAGGGGATGGCGGAGGTCGCGGCCTACGTGAAGAACCAGGGCCTGAACTTCAAGATCCCGTACACGTTCGAGGGCCAGGCCCACCACTACGTTCCCGACCTGCTCGTCCGGATCGAGGGTGGCACGGAGCCGCAGGCCCCGACCACCCTGATCATCGAGGTGACCGGCGAACCGAAGAAGGAGAAGGCGGCCAAGGTCGCCACGGCGGAGACGCTGTGGGTGCCCGCCATCAACAACGACGGCCGCTTCGGGCGCTGGTCGTTCCTCGAGGT
>JADEYI010002031.1_pt1 | contig 11692 bp, 5 predicted proteins | sample 8542331 | NCBI WGS metagenome assembly JADEYI01 (sample SAMN16510988, study PRJNA670497) | mine drainage metagenome | isolation source: biofilm near Copperflume 1 | place: Germany: Marsberg coppermine Kilianstollen | collected 2018-02 | reverse complement strand
AGGATGGAGAGCGGTGGTGACATAGAAAGGTATACCATAAAATGAACAGATTGTACAGTGTCACTTGCGTTGCCTCTGCTCGACAAGTGATTTCCATTATGGATTTCTGCTTCATGCCATCCACTCCTCCGTAAACATCTCGATTAAATAACATAACAAACTGCTCTCCTGATTACTTGACAACCGCTATGTAAACCTATATAATTGTAATGTGATGTAAACCAAATTGTCAACCGAATGGAAGGCGTAATGGATAAAGCTAAAGAATCACATCCGAACTATGAACGGGTTATTTTCAATAACTCGGCATTAGAATTATGCATTGTTCAACTTAAATACCCGCCTATACAGCGTTTCTCAGATGAAAAGTATATGGTAGGGATTAAAGAGGCACTTGCAGATGAGTATCCTCTTGAGAGTACAGAGCTGGGAATGAACATTGTTATAACCCCTCAAGGCGTAACTCAGACTCCTGGGGCAAGTATGTTACGCTTCACCAGTATTGACTCAAGATGGTCAGTCGTACTTTCTCATGAAGCTGTTTCACTCGAAACACGAGAATACAGTCATATTGATGAGTTTTCCACGCGCTTTGCCAGTATACTTGATAGTGTCGCTACTCATTTACGTCCTCGTCATCAGTTACGTATTGGCTTGCGCTTTATTAATGAGTTTCGCTTTCCCGATGGCGACAGCTACGAAACGTGGCGTCGCCTTCTCAATGCTGAACTCATTGGATTAGGTTTTGGCGGCATGCTTGGCGGTGAGGTTGAGCAAACTCTTGGAGAAATTCTTACTCGCCGCGATGATGGCCGCTTACTTGTTCGCCATGGTTTCCTTAAAGGCTCTACTATTTCTTCGACTCCAACACACCCGGCAAAGACAGGACCATTCTATCTACTTGATCTCGATTATTCTGACGAAACACCTACTAAGTTCGAGGTAAATGCACCTATCGAACGAATGAGACGTTACAATACGTTCCTTTACGATATTTTTCGTTGGTCTATCGGTGATGGTGAACTTTACCAGAGGCTGAGAGGGTAATTATGAGCGTAAATACTCCGGCAGTACAGGATTGGAATAACCTACTGCGCAATTTTACTCTTGGGGTTAGTATAGCTTCTCTTATCCTTGTACCTTCTACTGGATACCCAACTAGCCAAACTGAACAGCGGACAGTGCAGGAGAACATAGATATCATGAGCACTATTCCTGATGCCCTTGATTTTCGTACAGCTCGTATCCGTACACCACGGGGTTTGGTTATTCCTACTTTGTCTATGCCTACATCAGTAACAAGCAATACAATCGAAAAAAATAGCATCCCACTTGCTCTACGAGATATGACCGGGTTGCCTATCGAAACATTGGCTTCTCTGATCAATGTTAGCCGTAATGCTTATTATAAATGGCTTGATGGTAAAGGAGTTAGCGATGAACACGAAGCTCGACTTACTGAGTTATTCAATACCTGCTGTACTTTGCACGATATACTGAGGTCTAATCTCAAAGAGTTTTTAGAGGCTCCTGGCCCTGCTGGAAGGCCTATCGACCTACTCGCAAATGGAGATAGCACTGCCGTATTAGGTCTTGCATTGCGCTCACCCTTTGAACCTGCGCATTCATCTAATGAATCTAATCTTGTTCGCCGCACTAGCGGCCTTTCTGGCTGGCTTCGTCCTGCGGTTAAGCTTAGTTGGGATGCTCCTCATTTAACTGATGTTGAGCGCGAGGAGGCTCTTTATCGGTTGGGCTCAAGACCTGTATCTAATGAGGTAGAACCATATAGCAAACTTGATGAGGAAGATGAGGCTTTTTGGGTAGCTCATCGCTTTGATAGGTCTGCATTTCCTGATGATATTGTCGGAGCCGTTGTCAAGCCAATACTTGACAACCTATCACAAATGCAGTTGGAGAACGATGCTGATCTTGCTGCATTGAGGGTGGTTAAGGAAGTGCGTTTAGCCAAAATCGAGGGCAAGCCTCCTTTTGATGTTCGCATTTTGTTCATTATACCTGAGAGCGGTCTTCCAGATAATGGTATTGCTTTAGATCGCTTCGTTTCCCGTATGAGAACGTGGTTTAATCCACTTGCGGCTCGTTTAGTTGCCTGGGATGCTCGTCACATCTATGAAATAACAGTGGGAGATTATCTCGATATGCAGCAAATTTATCTCGATCACTACAGCTATCGTGGTCAGACTATTCAAGGCCTTCTGCCTCCCCCACGATTATAACCTGGATGTAGGGGTTGTCGATGACGAAGGGGATGTTATTCATGATAGTGCCTAATCATTTGTATTATCTTCTTCATCTTCCCAATATCTGGGTCGCAGTTGCTCACGCCTTGCTTCTCTTTCCTCTGGTGAGCGTTCCCGAAGCACGCGAGAGGATGGGGTAGTAAGAGGGTGAAACATGCTAACACGACTCGTTTTTGTTCGTAAGAGAAAACCGTGAAAGGTTGCATACTCGCCTTCTGTCAGATAGTCTATAGGCCTCTTTCCACCTGAAGAAATGGGCGTTAGGAGCCATGTATTTGTTGCGCTCGAACTGCCTATATGCTGTGTTGCTTCCTCTATGATTGAAAGCATTTCAAGCCTTTGTTTCCTTGAACGAAAACTAATGTGCATCTCTTTCCTCCCGTATTTTCGCTGCATGAATATAGTCATCCAGCCCAGCTACATACTCATCAATCCAGAGGCTAACATTGTCATTTTCTTCCCCTTCCTTCAATTCAAGTAGGGTCCGTTTTACTTCCTCATAATGCCTACTTTCAGGGCCCCACCAAAACCCTGTAAAGTAATTTGCAGAGAATTCTTGACGCACATCATCTCGATCTCCATAACGCATCAAAACTTCCCGCGCTACACAAATTTGCCCTTCAATCCTGAATAGGGATTTTGGAACAAAACCAGCTACATTACTTGCACGTTGCTCTACATCTTCATCCACCCATTGCCAGATTACTTCTAATGGTATTAATAAAAGTGCTCCGTTAGATTTTATGTTTCCAGGGTCGTTTTCACCATGTAGCCAGCGTCTAATATACAATCTCCGCGTATCTAAGGGAGGGTTCAAGAATCGAGCAATGAGAGGCCATACAGTTCGAGGATATTGCTTTGTAATCTCATAGAGTACCGTTTGTGTTACCGCAGAATGATCAAGGATAGTCCCCATTTCTCCAAAGTGTTCTAACATCCAAGCGGCAAGTAATATGCTTTTCTTGGGGTAAATTTCTATAAAAGCCTTACCAATTTCTGTCCAATTGTGATAATCCATGGGGTCGAACATAGCAGTTTCTACTGGTATTAGCCATCTTTGAGCAGTTAATAGATACAGTGTTAATTGCTCTGGCAACATATGAGAACTTTCTTTCTCTACGTAATATGTATGGTACAAATCCAAAACAATTGACACAGCATAAGGGTGTTTACTGTCCAGTAAAGTCTGTATCCACTTTTGAAATGTTTCTTCAGAAAGCGTTTGGATGACACGTCCTGCGGTAAAATATCGGAAAAGACCGATATCAAAGATGGCTTCTCCCGCTAAATCGATTAAGCGTAGCGCAGTATGATCGGTAATCCCAGATCTCCATACTAGTTCAAGAAGCCAAACCCGTAATATTTTATCTTCCGTGATAAGATCAATCTGCTTTTCCCATTGCGGTTGATCTTTTTCAAAAAGTACTCTTAAATAACCACCAAGAAAGAAGGCACTTGGTTTCTTGTTTGCCTTTCGTTGAGCTTCGATGAGCAACGGTAATAGCATAAAAGTTGTATCTCTCTTACCAAGTTCATAGCCAAATCGGTAGCCGTTTTGTGCTTCTTCTGTAACTAACCAGGATAGATCAGGGTGTAGTAACTCAGGATTGTCAATCACCTGTTGTGCTAATTCCTCAAAACGTGATTGTGTTTGATCAATTTGATTGCCTTGTTCGTCAAATTGATCTTCTAAGAGATTCATACCTACATAACGTTTCATTCGTGACGAAAAATCGTTGCCGGAGAGTTTATCTCTGAGTTCTTCCCAACGTTGTTGAATATGTTCTGGTAGTTCCTTGGCCTCATAATGTAGAATGCTGACGACATTCGCCAGTATCTTTTTCTGATCTACAAAAGGCTTATATGCCAATTCACCAACTGTATCAATTACCATATCTGCTAATGCTAAATACTTTCCTAACCCTCTAGCGCGTTGTAAAAGTATTGTAATAATCAATTGTTGCTCATCATCTAGGGCATTTGTTAGTTGGGCATAAAGAAGTTGCCATATTTGACGGTATGCCTCAAAGAGTTCTTCATACGTTTTAGGCAACCATAAATCCGGTACTTTTATTAACCCTTGGTATTCGGCGTCAACATCGCGATAAAAATGCTGCGATTCTAATGCTTTGTTGCAGGCGTGGATCGCTAGTAACCTTCGTTCTTTTGACTGTGATTTTAAGGCTTTTTTTAGTACTAGTAAGCGTTTTTGTGGAGATGCCTGTGTCGGTGCTAACTCGTCCGTACCAAGTGAAAACAACCCTATAAAAACTCCACTGGCATTATTTGACCATGTTTCGTTCTCTGCTTCCCCTAATGACAGAAGTAATTCTGCCGCACCTGTAAAATGTTCTTTCCACATTGTAATTCGTTCGAGTGCCCATACCACCTCTCGCCGTCCTGTAGTGAACTCCAGTAATTGCTCTTTATTCCATCTGCCAATAGTTCTTTTAAGGCATGTCAATGCATCTCCAGGGCTAGCTTGGGCCAATGCGAAAAAAAAACGTGAGCCCAATTTAGTTTGTAAATAACTATCATTTTGAAAAGGGCCATTTGTACCCAAAAGGTTCTTGACTACAGCCGTTGCAGCATCAGATTGCGCCGCATAAATAAACATCTCATAAAACCATTCAAGTAGCCTTTCTGATAAATTAGCTGAAAATGCATCAAACTGAAAGTAGTTATTATAAGTTTCCCACCAATCAAGCCAAAGTTTGATATGAAAGGCTTTAGGGGTGATGTAAAGAGTATTTTCACCTTGAAGAAGTTTGCGTGATCTTAATGCCTTAACAATAATTTGGAAGCGAGCCCATGTAATGCTTGTATCAGCCTGCTCAATAATCTTAGCTATTACTGTAGCCTCTGCAATAACAGGGCTTCCATATCCAAAACGTTTAAAAAGGGCTATGTGTTGAAGAACCATAGTTCTTTGCTGTACTATTTGATCGTTTGGGTTGTCGCCTCCTACAATATATCTTTTCCATACGTTGACGGTATCTGGAGAAGCTAACAAATCTTCTGGATTGTTTTTCAAATTCCAGCCAATAACATGAGCAACCCTTGGAGAGCCGCTGCAAAATTCAGACCAACGGTTAGCTTGATCTTTAGGTATTCCATACTCTTGAATTATGTCACTAATTTGTTCTTGAGATAAAGATGGTGCATCATAGTATATTGTGGTTCCGTGGGCATTTTCATGCTCATTGTAGATGGATATCAACTTTATCCTTGAGCCAGAATTTTTAAGCTTGTTCCAAATATAAACCCTATTTTCAAAATCACACTCATCTATTACCAAAAGCACTGAATATTGATTATCATATCTCATAAGCTCATTCATGAGATTGCTATCTATGAATTTGTTGGCAGAATCACAATAAATCACTAAGGGCGAAAACTCTTCAGTAAGGGTCGCCTCTAGTACAAGCCGCGTTTTGCCAATTCCAGGTTCACCGCAAATGTGGACATGTAGGGCTTCATTATTTTGTCTTAGCGTTTCTTGGAGTGCCAATAAGAAGTCATTCTGAGCTTTTCCAGCTTTAAATGGTTTTTGCATATCATCTTGTCGTGTCCAACTTTGATGAGACTGAAAATGCAAACCATCTATTCCCTTGATCTTTAGAGCCAAAGACGGAAAAGTATTGAAGAATCTCATCAATTGATTAGGCTGCCATACCTCGATTTTCGCATTTTCATATTTTTCATCAAATAACGTCAATTCTTCTTTAATGCTATCGACGTACTCAGATTGTGCTTTTTCAGGATTATCCCAGCCAAACAAAACAATGACGAATGTTCCATCTTGTTCCAAACAAGATTTAATCTTAGGCTGAAGTTCATTATTTTTGGACTTTGGGATATACAATAGCTTTTGAACATTCGTTGCGACGTGGAGAGAATAAGGACCCGTTTTAATCTGATAACGTGTCAAATCAGGCTTGATAATTCCCTGTCCACAATTTATGTTCGACTGAACATTTCGTACCTCAGCATCTATACCGCCATCGGATACTGTTATAGCGGTAGGAACATTAATAAGGTTTCTCCCGATGCCAAGAGCTGTTGCTTCTGCCCAAAGTAGTTCACGGAAAAAATCAACCGCTTGCTGATCTGATAAACGTTTTATATCCTCAACTCTGACGGTAAACATTGTCTCCATTTTTATATCCTAACTCTTATCTTACATTTGGTATTCTAAAAACCCTTTTCTGCCATCGAACTGTTGGCTAAAGTCTTACCCCCTCCCCTCCACCACCCCAATCTCTTCCTCCGTCAGCCCGTACAGCCGATACACCACCAGATCAATCAAGCGATCCGTCTTCTTTAGCTGCTCTTTCAAGGGCAATACGCGGCCCAAACTCTCCTCGTACCTTGCTCGCAACTGCTCCACAAACCCATCATTGCTCAGCTTCACGCCCAACTTGCCTTTATTCTTCTGCAAAATCTCCACTAACTCCCTAAATTCCAGCGGCGGCTCCCCCTTCTGATAATCCCCGGCATAATCGGCCAACTTGCTTTTCCCTGTTAAACCCTCTATTCCTTTGCGGCCATCCTTATCAGGCACTATCCGCAACTTCTCCACCAGCCAATCCAGGAACTCCCTCATCAAGGCTCGCTTCTCTTTGTTCAAGCGGATCATCTCCTCCGCCAGAAAGGCAAGCAGGTCATGTACCACATCTGACTGCTCCGGCACCATCGCCAAATGATGCTCTACAAAACCCATCACACAATTCGGCTCATCCTTCGTCAGGCAATAGGCATAGAGTCCTTTGGCCTTTTCTAAGAGATGTGCGCGTTCTTCGGGTGGGGTGGTGAAGTTGATGTGGCGGATGGGTAATTTTTTTACGTCGTCAGGCCCAATGTTTAAGTCGCTACTCAGGTTTCTTTGAAAGTACCAGCCCATGAGCGAGGAATTAATGATAGCTAAAATAAATTCTAATAGGTAATTTCTAGAAAGTACTATCTGTTGTTGATCTAGGATTAACGTTCTAGTTTTGATATTGGAGAGACGGTACTTTTGAGTAAGCATGACAAAAGAATGATCTCCATAAAAACCTGAGTAATCAATAGTTGCATTCAACCCACTCTTACCTGCAACTATTTTGAGTATGATTTTAATGGCATCCAAGAGTTCGGGTAGAGAAGGTCTTCGTACTACATTGTAATCGTATTGGAGAAATCTTCCACGCCAATCAATATCATACTTTTCAACTTCTTTGCCTTCGATATAAGGTTTGCATTTTTCATCATGCTTATAATCGTATATATAATGTTCCTTTTGCTTTCCCTGCTTTTCACTATGAGGTACAACTCCAACCGAGCAATAACAAATGTCACCAAGATTGTAACAATTAGATTGGATTTTATCACCTAAACTTGTTAAAGCGACATTTGATGCTGCAAGCCTAAATGTTATTTCTGGTGTTTCCTTAAAAGCTAATTGCGGAATGTGCAAATAGTTTTCTGATGAAAAAGGCTTTGCATAATCTAATATCTCTGCTCTTGGCTTAAGGGTTTTGACTACATGATTCAGTGCAGGAGTAGGTGCCTTACTTATTACCATCACACAGGTCATAACTGTAGCATCAAGGAAAACGCGAACATTCGAAAAATCGATAATGATTTTTATGACATAGTTATCAACTAACTCTTTTCTAAGCAGTCTAGCATAATCTTGGTATAAGACTTGGCTAGGGATAATAAGACCTGTTGCTCCCTTTTCTTTGAGTTTTTGGCAACTTAACTCGATAAAAGCGCAGTACAGATCCCATTTCATGGTTAGCAATTTATACCGTGTGTCTAAAAACCTTCTTTCCGCTAGCATTCTGGAAACCATGGCTGGTGCAGATACATACGGCGGATTCCCCACCACCGCGTCAAATCCTCCATTTTCTTTGCGTTGCGCGGCGTCGTAGAACACTTCGGGGAATTCTAGTTCCCAGTGGAAGAAATGTTTGGTGCGGGCTAGCTCTAATGCGGTGGCGATGGCTTGTTTTTCCTTGGCACTGACTTTGCTGTAATCGTCGGCGACGATGGCTCCGGCGTAGAGGCGGGTGGTGTGTTTGGCCGCTTTGTTGCCGAAGTATTCGCTGATCCACACGTCGAGCAGGCGTTTGAAGGGGGCGAGGGCGTCGTAGGCTCCTTGATAGGCTTTGCGCGATTCGGCGACTTCCTGTGCGGTGATGTCGGAGAAGGAGCCGACGCGGCGCATGAGTTCAGTGGCACTGAGCAGGTAGGTGAACTGGTTGCTCCAGAGGTTGGTGCTGAGAGCTTCCTGCACTTCTTGGACGTTGCCGCCGATGAGCGAGTTGCCCGCTTTCATGTGGTGGTCGAGGAAGGAGAGCGGCGCACCGAGCGTGAAGCAGTCTAGCCAGAGGCTGACCTTGGCCAGTTCTACCGCCATGGGGTTGAGGTCTACACCGTAGATGCAGCGTTTCAAGACCTGCCGCTTGAGCAGATTGATATCTGTCAGCTTGTTGATGTCTACCGTCACCTCCTGCTTCTCCATCTCTTTCTGGATTTCGCGGCGCGTCTCCGCCAGTTCGTGGACGATAGGGTTCCATTTGAAGGCCGTCAGGAATTTTGCAAGCTGGTCGGTGATATAGTCCACGGCCTCGACGAGGAAGTGGCCGCTACCCATGGCGGGGTCAAGCACTTTCAGGTCAAAGAAGGATACGTTGAGCGTCTCGCGATAGTGTTTATAGGTCTCGTTCTCTGGCGTATCGCCTTTGGTAAGCAAGTGCTGTTTTTGTAGTGCCTTTTCCCGGTCTTTTTTGCTCTTGAGGAACTGCTCTGCCGCGCGGAACAGTGGGCGCAGAGCCTCTAACTTTTCCTTCAGCACAGGCCCTACCGTGTGTTCCACGATGTATTTGACGATATAGTCAGGGGTGTAATAGCTGCCCGTGGCCTTGCGTTCGCGGCGATCGTTTTCCAGGTAGACCGTTCTTTTGGGGTATGTCCTATCGGTCGCATATTGGCCGCGCCCATCTTTCACGATGGGCAATTTCTTCTGCACGGCTTCCGCGTAAGGCACGATCTCTTCAGTCTTCTTGCCCTTGACAACGGCCATCTGCTCCGGCGCGACGCGCAGTTTGAATTCCAGCAGCCCCTCGTAGATGCTGCCGAGCTGGCGCACGCCCAGACTCTTGTAGTCGATGAAGGCCAGGTCTTGCCGTTTCTCGTCAACGTCGCGTGCCATGCGGTCGAGGCCCAGGGCCAGTTCGCGGTCAAGTATTTTGTGTGTGGAGAGGAAACGTGCCACCGCCGCTTCGGGCGAAGGATCATTGGGGTCGGGCTGTGTCACAAAGAGGCCACCATTATAGACCGGCACATTCAGGGCTGCTTCGCCCTTGTCCACGGCCTGGAACAGTTCCTGAAGCTCATCATAGAAGCGCGTACTGAGATCATGATAGCTTGTCCGAATGTTTGCTGGTGCTTCATCCTCGATCTTGCCGGCTTTCTCGGCGATCTGCTGCTTGATGCGCTCCAGGCTTTTCATATAGTACCCGCGCACTTCGCGTACAGGCAACAGGTCGCGACTCTCAGCATAAAGCAAAAAGAGCATACGATAGAGGAAGGTGAGGGTACCGTTGAAATAGGGTTCCAGCAGACGGTTGCGTTCTTCGTCTCCCATGCTTTCCAGGTTGGCATCAATTTGTCCCGTTTGCCGCGCATGAAGGATGAAGCCACGCGCGAAGTGGGGGAAAATCTCATCGAAGACGCGCTCTTTCAGCCGTTCTCCCAGGATACGGGCATAGCGTTCGCTCTCGCTCAACAGGCTATCGAGAAAGCACATCTCCTTCTGTTCACCTGCACTCACCTGTGCCTCTGCTATGAAAGCGTTGGCACGAAAGAGCAGCCAGAAATAGCGGAATGCCACCTGCACATTGGCGGCAGGCAGTGCCAGCGTCTCCTCCACGTCAATCTCATAATAATTGGTGGCGCGGCTATGGGCCTTCGCCGAATATAACCGCCAAATCTTGCCATTGGTGACAATGGCCCAATCCGCCTCACCCCCATCCAACAGCGTCACCACCGCCGCGCCAGGGTTCTCATCGGGCGTCTGGTTGTCGCGCTGGTCGTCCTTGCCATCCAGATTGCGTCCCCACGTATACGCTAGACACAACGCAATGGGCCTCGACTCCACGCCACCCCCCGCCAGGACACCCGCAAGGGGTGTCCCTACCATGGACGAGAGATCGCCGGGGGTACCTTCGTCCATGGTAGGGGTACCCTTTACGGGTACCCTGGGGCGTGGCGGGGTGGCTGGTGGCGTGGCGGCGGGACTGGAGCGTGGGCCAGCATACAACCGATAATGTGGCTCAATCTCGTTTTCATGCGCGCCGGGTTTGGCAGGTTGGGCGACAAAACCGAGTGTGGTCAACACAGGTTCGATGAGTTGGCGATGCACGATCTTGAGGGGTTGGTTATTATAGGTTTCGCGTACATCGTCATACTGGACACGTAACGCGTTGAAGGCTCGTGTCATGGCGGCGGCGTTGCTGGCGTTGTCCCAGATAGGGTCGTGTGGTAGGCGTTCCTTGAGGTAATAATCGGAGAAGAGGGCGCGGTTATTGAAGAAGGGTTCACTCCAATCGGCCACGTCATACGCGCTGACCAGTTTGTCGTATTGGGCAAAGGTATCGCTCTCGGTATAACTGAAACGGCGTAAGACGCGCAGCGCAACCTCGTTGGGGTTACGGCGTAGGACAGTCAGGACGCGTGGTCGCACGCTGACCTGCTTCGATCCTACGGGCATCTGTAGCGCGTCTTCCTGAACTTTCACCGTCTCCGTGTTAAAACGCTCGACCAGCACAAAGTCCAGCCGCTCGTAATCCTCCGTCAATACCAGTAAATAGTCGCCAGGACGGTCACGCAATGCTCGTACAATGCCCTGCGTATTGGCAACGGTGACTGAGCGCAGTTCAAAGAGGTAGACTTCAAAAAATCCCCCATCCTGGCTGGCGATCCGTTCGATATGGCGGATATTGGCCTTGAGGGAGTCATTGCCTATGCCCATCGCGGAGACGTTCTGTAGTAGGCGCTGGTTGGTATCGTAGCCCAGCTTCGCGAAAAAAGCGGTAATCGCATCGCGACTGGCCAGCAGTTGCACATCCTCACGTAACAATTCATAGTCATGTCTGCTCTGGAGCATAAAGAGACAACCTCACGATTTCTAGCATACAAATATCGAATACTCGGCTGTAATACTACAGTTATGGTAGGGTCTAGCGCGCTGCAAGCCTATCATTTGGGGATGAGATTGTCAAGCATTATCATCTGTGATCCCAGGGCCTGTGAATGATGGCCAGGGCGACCGCGAGGGTCGCCCCTACCATACACGCAGAACGAACATAACGGGCATTGGTGTATGGTAGGGGCGACCCTCGCGGTCCATTGATTCCAACAAAGGGGGGGACGCTCTCTCG
>JADEYI010002029.1_pt1 | contig 11697 bp, 7 predicted proteins | sample 8542331 | NCBI WGS metagenome assembly JADEYI01 (sample SAMN16510988, study PRJNA670497) | mine drainage metagenome | isolation source: biofilm near Copperflume 1 | place: Germany: Marsberg coppermine Kilianstollen | collected 2018-02 | reverse complement strand
CTCCGGCTTCGCCGTCAGCGGAGACGGCGATGTGTACGTCGCGACGACCGGCCAGGGTGTCTTCCAGAGCCGGAACGGCATCGACTGGTCACCGGTAGGCGACGACAGCATCAAGGACGGCGTGGCCGAGGGACTGCTCATCACGTCCGGACCCGAGGGTGACGCGCTCGTCGTAGCCGGCATCGGGATCTGGCGCCTGCCGCTCAACGGCCTTCCCCGCCGGCTGAGGCTCACATTCGTCCGCGACGCCCGTCCTCACACGACAGCCTGTGCTCGCCCGCTCATCGAAGCCCCCTGCGTGCCATCACGATGTCGCCGGGAACGTACTCCTGCGTCGGGTGCTGGCACCCTTGTGGCACGCCCTGATTCACAGGCATCGCCTGGTTCGCCACTGCGATTCGCGCGATATCGAGTCGAACATCTGATGGGACACACCTCCGCCGGCCTGCCCTGGGTGAAGGGCTGGATACGGGGAAGTAGGCAATATGCATCTCAGAATCAGGCCCTCGCTCCGGCTGTCGGTCCGCACTACGGCGGTCCTCGTGATCGTCGTCGGCTTCGCCGCAGCCGCAGCGTTGGGCTTCGTCACGTACCAGAGCGCGGGGCACCGCGCTGCGACCAACGAGCAGGTCACCAAGACCACCGACACAATTGCCGTCTATCAGAAACTCCAGATTGCGATGTACGACGAAAGCGGCGCGGTGGCCGGCTACTACAGCCTTCGCGATCCGGCCTTCGTGCAACGCTTCCGCGACGCACGGACGCGCGCGGATTCGTTGTTTGCCTCGCTTCGGGCCAGCGCGGCGGCGGGCGGACCGACATCCGTGACGACGTTGAACACCTTGGCGGCGAGACACACGAAATTGGCGGACGCCGACGAACAGGTGCTGGAGGCGCTCGGCCGGAACGACCTCGCCTCCGTATTCCGCGTCGCTGGCCAGACGGACCTCATCCACGGCTCGGACACGCTGCTCCAGGACCTCGGCAGCACGATCGACGGCCTGCGCGCCGAATTGCGGAGCGCGCAACGACAGGATCAGGCCGCGCAGACGACGGCGAGCACCGTGGCGCTCAGCATCACTGGCGCCTGGGCGCTGTTTCTGGCGATCATCGGCCTGGCGACGTTCTGGTGGGTGGTCCGCCCGATGGAACGGATGCGGAGGAGCACGCGCGCCATCGCGGCGGGCGACCGCTCAGCGCGGGTCCCGGAGACGGGCCCGATGGAGCTCGCCCAGGTGGGCGCCGACGTCAACGCCATGGCCGAAGCGCTCATCAAGAGGTCCGACGAGTTGAGGGCGTACCTGTCCAGGAACCTCGAGGCGCGCACGGTCGAGCTCGAGGAGGCGAACGACGCGCTCCGCAACAGCGAGGAACGGTTCCGCTCGCTGGTGCAGAACGCGTCGGACATGATCACGATCGTCGACGCCGGGGGCACGCCCATCTACGCCAGTCCATCTGTCGAGCGCATCATGGGCTATCGGCCGGAAGACTGGGCAGGCATCAACATCGTCTCGCTCATCCACCCTGACGACCTGGAGCGCGCCGCCGAGTCACTTGCCGCGGTCGCGCGAGCGCCTGGCTTGCACCCGCCGACCGAGTTGCGCGTGCTCCACCGCGATGGCAGCTACCGCTACCTCGAAATGGTCGCCAACAACCTCCTGGACGATCCGGGGGTGCGTGGCATCGTGCACAACTCGCGCGATATCACCGAGCGCAAGCACGCGGAGGCAGCACTCCAAGAAAGCGAGCAGAAGTTCCGCCTCCTGTTCGCAGATAACCCGGACACGATGTGGGTCTACGACCTGGAGACGCTCGCCTTCCTTGAGGTGAACGAAGCGGCCGTCGACCGGTACGGCTACTCCCGGGAGCAGTTTCTCCAGATGCGGATCACGGATATCCGCCCGGCGGAAGACATCCCGCGGCTGCGGGAAACCCTGGACGGGCGCGCCGTGCTCCAGCACTCGGGCGAGTGGCGCCACCGCCTCCGCGATGGGCGCCTCATCGATGTGGACATCACCTCACACCTCGTCGAGTTCGAAGGACGTCGCGCGTCGCTCGTGGTCGTCCTCGACATCACGGAGCGAAAGCGCGCTGAGCACGCGCTGCAACGAAGCGAGGAGCGCTTCCGCTCGCTCGTCCAGAACGCCTCCGACCTGATCACGGTGATCGGGCCAGACACGACGATCCTGTATCAAAGTGCCTCGGTCGAACGCCTCCTGGGCTATCGGGCGGCGGACGTGATGGGGCAGCGACTGTCAGAGCTCGTCCATCCCGAAGATGTGACGCACCTCCTCGCCTTCCTCTCGGACGCGATGAACAAGCCCGACGGCACAGATGCAGTCGAGGTACGGCTTCGGCATCGGGATGGATCCTGGCGCTCCGTGGAGATCGTGGGCACCGACCGCCGGCACGACGCGGCGGTGGACGGCTTCGTGCTGAACACGCGCGATGTGACCGAACGGAAGCTGCTCGAAGAGCAACTCCGCCACCAGGCATTCCACGATCCGTTGACCAAGCTCGCCAACCGCGCCCGCTTCGTTGACCGGCTCGAACACGCGCTGGAGCGCGCGGCGCGGAGCGACACCCGGCTCGCCGTCCTCTTCATGGACCTCGACAACTTCAAGGCGGTGAACGACAGTCTGGGACACAGCGCGGGAGACGGCGTCCTCGTCGAGGTCGCGGCGCGCCTGCAGAGCTGTCTCCGCGCGGGCGACACGGCAGCCCGCTTCGGCGGCGACGAGTTCGCCGTGCTGATCGAAGACCTGACGGAGACCGGGGAGGCGAACCGGCTGGGAGAGCGCATCCTCGATGCGCTACGCCGCCCGATGCAACTGGCCGGGAAGGAAATATTCGTCCGCGCAAGCATCGGCGTGGCGGTGGGGTCGGCACCCCAGGCACCGAACGAGCTCCTCCGCGATGCCGATGTCGCGATGTACGTGGCAAAGGCGCGCGGCAAGGCGCGGATCGAATGCTTCGAGGCCAGCATGCACGACTCGATGGTCCGGCGGTTAGAGCTCGTCGCCGACCTTCAACGCGCAATGGAGCGGCACGAGTTCGCCGTCGTGTATCAGCCGACCGTGCTCCTCGCGACCGGTGACATGGTGGGGGTGGAAGCGCTGGTCCGGTGGCAACATCCCGAGCGAGGACTCATCCTGCCGGCGGAGTTCATCCCGCTCGCTGAGGAGTCAGGGGTCATCTCCGCGCTGGGGCGATGGGTACTCGATACGGCGTGCCATCAGGCCAGGCAGTGGCAGACCTCTCATTCCGGTGCCGCCGGGTTCAGCGTGGCCGTCAACGTGTCCGTCAGGCAATTGCAGCAGACCTCGTTCACCGCCGAGGTCGCTCAGGCGCTCGAAGCGTCCGGGCTCGCGCCGCAAGACCTCATCCTGGAAGTCACCGAGAGCGTGATGATGCAGGACATAGAAGCTACCGTCGCAGTCCTGCGGGACCTGAAGCGCCTGGGCGTGAGACTCGCCATCGACGACTTCGGTACGGGCTACTCGTCGCTCAGCTATCTTGCGCAGTTCCCGTTCGACATCCTGAAGATCGACAAGTCGTTCGTCGACGGCGCCGACGCGGAGGGGAGCCAGATCGAGCTCACGCGCGCGATCATCGACCTCGGGAGGACGCTGCATCTCGAGATCGTCGCTGAGGGCATCGAGCGGGCGGAGCAGCTCACGCAGCTTCAGGCGTTGCGTTGCGACCTTGGCCAGGGGTACCTCTTCGCCCACCCGCTGCGTCCTGATCAGATCGACGACCTGCTGCGCCACCTCCACAAGCGTCCTCGCGCCGCCTAGAGAGGAGGGCGTGTACGGACGAGGGGCCATCATACCGACGGCCTTGCGGGGCGGCGGGCATGGGCCCCGGCACAGTTCGTGAGGGCAGAATCTCGGGACACCAACACGAGCGCTTCTGCCGCCTTGACGCGCTCCCTGCGATCGTCTACGGTGCAAGTACCAATCCTCCCCCGCAGTTCTCCTGTTCGATACGGGCCCTCCGCCGCACATGACGACTTCAACGGACGAGGTCGCCAGATACTGTGTCTGGCGGAAATTATGTGTATGCGCCGTGTTCGCCGGCCAATCTGCCGGAGCAACGAACGTACCGCGGCGACAGGACAGGAGTCCATGCCATGGCAACCGGAGAGATCAAGCGCCTGGAGCGAGAGCGCGGGTTCGGCTTCATCCGACCTGCGGGAGCATCGGAAGATGTCTTCTTCCACAGTTCGGCTCTGCAGGGCCTCGTGTTCGACGAGTTGAACGAAGGCCAAACGGTCGAGTTCGAGAAGGCTGCGGATGATCGCGACCCGCGCAAGAGCCGCGCCATCAATGTCCGTGTCGCCGTCGCTGCCTAACACGCCCCGGCGGTCCACACGCTGAGCCCGTAACGCAACGCCTGAGTGCGTGCCGCATGGCTGACCGGCAGGCTTTCGAACAAGCCCGCCGGTCAGCTACGCGCGCACGGCGGTGGCCGATGTCGGTGGCACTCCGCTGACGCCGATCGCTCTCGCGCGATCGCCGGGCAGGCGAGCCATCAGACAGGATCGGTAGGCGGTGGCGCGCGCGTTGCAAATGGCACCGCGCCGGCTGCTCCAAACGAAAGAAGGCACCTGATGACGAGGGCAAACGCTCCGCACATCCAGCTCGACCGGGCCTCTGTCGAGGGCACGGTGATTGCGTCGAACCTCGAACACCTCAAAGGGGTACTGTCGGAGGCCGATGTGGACCTCCGGGCGGACCTGAGGGCGTTCACGAAGCGTTGGGGGGATTACGTTGCCAGACTCAGCGACGCTTCCGCCGTCGCTGCCGGCGAACAGCGAGCGACGACCGCCCGGCAGCGCCCAGGTGAGGAAAAGGAAGACGCCGCGACCACGTAGGCCCCGAATCACGCCATAGACCAGCGCAGCGATGCGCCGCGATCTCGGCTTGGGCCCCGAGCGATCAAGGAGGGATGCTTGACCCTCACCGCTGAGCCCTGTGGAACCGCGCCTGACCAACAAGCCACACGCGTTATGCAGCTTGAATAACGACCATTTGGTAGCGCATGCGGGATTCGAACCCGCGATCTCCGCCTTGAGAGGGCGGTGTCCTGGGCCGCTAGACGAATGCGCCGTGTGGCTGGGGATGGAGGATTCGAACCCCCACATACGGATCCAGAATCCGCTGTCCTACCATTAGACGAATCCCCAGCGATCTCCCGATTCTAGCATGGGCGTCCGATCGCCTCAACAGCCTGTGGCTCGCAGGCGGGGGCCGGGCGGCCCACACGGTCACAGCCGCGCCGCGGCCGCGCGCAGCCGTGCGAGGCAGCGCTCGCTGCCGAGGATCTCCATGCTCTCGAACAGCGGCGGCGTGACGCGGCGGCCGGTGACGGCGACCCGCACCAGCGAGAAGAGGTCGCCCGCCTTGATGGCGGACTGGGCCGCCAGCGCGCGCAGCGCCGCCTCGAGCGCGTCGTGCGTCCACGCGTCGAGCGCCTCGCTGGCGGCGGCAGCACGATCGAGCGCTGCTGTCGCTTCGGGCGCCTTCGAGGCAAACGCCTTGCCGAGCAGGTCATCGGTCGTGTAGTTCAGCGCATCGACAAAGAAGAAGTCGCAGTAGTCCGTGACCTCCGCCAGCAGCTTTACGCGCTCGCGGATCAGCGGTGCGATACGCCCGACGAGCGCGCGGTCGAGCGGCCGCTGCACGGACGCGGGAAGCCCACGGTCCAGCCAGTCCGCGAAGGTGTTGATGAGCCGCTCTTCCGGCATCTCGCGGATGTAGACGCCGTTCATCCAGGTCAGCTTGTCGACGTTGAAGACGGCGGGGCTCTTGACGACGCGGTCGAGCGTGAAGCGCTCGATGAACTGCTGGCGGGAGATGATGTCGGTCTTGTCGTCGAGCGACCAGCCGGTGAGGCCGAGGAAGTTGAACAGCGCATCGGGCAGGTAGCCCTGCTCGCGATACTCGAACACGCTCGTGGCGCCGTGCCGCTTGCTGAGCTTCGCGCCGTCCGGCCCGAGGATGCGCGGCAGGTGCGCGATCACCGGGATGTCGATGGCGAGCGCGTGGTAGACGAGTACGTGCCGCGGCACGGACGGGATCCATTCGTCGCCGCGCAGTACGTGCGTGATGCGCATGGCGTCGTCATCGACGATGTACGCGAGCGCGTACACCGGGAAGCCGTCGGACTTGAGGAGCACGAAGTCGTCGATGGTCGACAGGTCGAACGTCAGTGGCCCGTGGATCGCGTCGTCGAGCGACACCGTGCCTTCGAGCGGTGTCTTGAACCGCACGACGGCCGACCGGCCCTCCGCTTCGGCCTCGCGGCGCGCCGCCGCGCGCCCCTCCTCCTCGCGGCAGCGGCGGTCGTAGCGGGGCGGCTGTTTGCGGCGCGCCTGCTCCGCGCGCACGTCATCGAGGCGCTGCGACGAGCACCAGCACTCGTAGGCGTCGCCCTGCGCCAGCAGGCGGTCCGCGGCGGCGCGATACGTCGCCAGGCGCTCAGACTGCACGTACGGCGCGAACGGCCCGCCCTTGTCGAGCCCTTCGTCCCAGTCGAGCCCGAGCCAGCGCAGGCTCTCGGCGATGCCGGCGACGGACTCCGGCACGTAGCGCTGCCGGTCGGTGTCCTCGATGCGGACGATGAACTGGCCGCCGAAGTGGCGCGCGAGGAGGTAGTCGAAGAGCGCGGTGCGGACATTGCCGACGTGCGGCACACCGGTCGGGCTGGGGGCGTAGCGCGTGCGGACGTCCATGCGGCGAGTGTATCGGGCGCCGGTCGGGCGGAGTAGGAACTGGGAGCTGGGGACTGTGGACCGGGGACTGGATGGCAGAGGGGTGCGGCGCAGGGGAAAACGTGCGCGCGAGGTGTCGCAGTTACAGCGCGTGCAGGCGGCGCACCTCGGCGATCACGTCGTCGAGGTCGGACGCCGGCCGCGACGGGACGCTGCCGAGCGGGTCCGGCGACGGCTCGTCGCCGAGGAGCAGCTCGACGGTGCGCCGCACGCACCACGGCAGCGCGACGAGGTCGTAGCCGCCCTCGAGCGCGATGAGCAGGCGGCCGCCGCACAGCTCGCGCGCGGCGGCGATGAGCATCGCGACGAGTGCGCCGTAACCGTCGACGCTGAGGCACTCGCTGGCGAGCGGGTCGGCGAAGTGCGCGTCGAATCCCGCCGAGACGAGCAGGAGGCCCGGCCGGAAGCGGCGCAGCGCCGGGAGCACGACCTCGTCGAACACCCGCGCGTACGCCGCATCGCCGCAGCCGGCCGGCAGCGGGATATTGATGTTGAAGCCGCGCCCGGCGCTCGCGCCTGTCTCGTCGGCGGCACCGGTCCCCGGGTAGAACGGGTACTGGTGCGTTGAGATATAGAGCACCGACGGGTCGCCGTAGAACGCGTCCTGTGTGCCATTGCCGTGGTGCACGTCGATGTCGACGATCGCGACGCGCTCGATGCCGCGCCGCTCGCGCGCATGGGCCGCAGCCATGGCGACGTGGTTGAACAGGCAGAAGCCCATCGCCTGCACCGGCATGGCGTGATGGCCGGGCGGCCGCACGAGGCAGAACGCAGCATCGACGTCCCGCGCCAGCACCACGTCGAGCGCCGCCAGCGTGCCGCCGGCGACGCGCGCGGCGACGTCGTACGAGCGCGGGGTGATCAGCGTGTCCGGGTCGGCCCAGCCGCCACCCGCTGCGGCCGCGCGCCGCACGGCCTCGACGTAGCGTGGGTCGTGGACGAGCGCCAGGTCGCCGGCCGTCGCCGGGGCGGCGCCGATGCGATGCACGCGCGTGAGCAGGCCGCTCTCTTCGAGCAGCGCCATCGTCGCCGTCATGCGCGCGCCGTTCTCCGCGTGCGCGCCGGTGTCGTGGTCGAGAAACACGGGGTCGTACAGGAAACCGACACGTGGGTTCACGGCCCACAGTCTACCGCTCAGCATCAGTTCGCCCGCCGGCCGTCAACGGTAGACTGTGTGCAGCACACTCAGCCTGAAGAGTGATCATCGACAGATATGTACGTCATCGGCACCGCCGGACACGTCGACCACGGGAAGTCGCTGCTCGTCGAGGCGCTCACGGGCATCGACCCCGACCGCCTGCGCGAAGAGAAGGCGCGCGGCATGACGATCGACCTCGGCTTCGCGTGGCTGACACTGCCATCAGGGCGCGAGGTCAGCATCGTCGACGTGCCGGGGCACGAGCGGTTCATCAAGAACATGCTCGCCGGCGCGGGCGGCATCGACCTGGCGCTGCTCGTCGTGGCGGCCGACGACGGCGTCATGCCGCAGACGCGCGAGCACCTGGCGATCCTCGACCTGCTCGACGTGCGGCGCGGCGTCGTCGCGCTCACCAAGCGCGACCTGGTGGACGATGACTGGCTCGCGCTGATCGCCGCCGACATCACCGAGACGCTCGCCGGTACGACGCTCGAAGGCGCGCCGATCGTGCCCTGCTCCGCCCTCACGCGCGCCGGGCTCGACGACCTGCTGCGCGCGCTCGATGCGGCGGTCGGCGGCCTGCCGCCGAAGCGCGACATCGGCCGGCCCCGCCTGCCAATCGACCGGGCGTTCACCATCGGCGGCTTCGGGACGGTTGTCACGGGCACACTCATCGACGGCGCGCTCTGCGTCGGCGATGAGGTCGAGGCGGTGCCCGGCGGACTCCGGGGCCGCGTGCGGGGACTCCAGTCGCACCGCGCGAAGGTCGAGCGCGCGCTGCCCGGTACGCGCACCGCGGTGAACATCGCCGGCATCGCGAAGGGCGAGCTGCGCCGCGGCCTGGTGCTCGCGCACCCGGGACGCGTGCGGGCGACGGCCGTAATCGACGTGCGGCTGCGCGCCGTGGGGTCGGCGCCGCGCTCGCTGCGGCACAATGCGCGCGTCACGTTCCACAGCGGCGCCGACGAGGCGGGCGCGGTCGTGCGGCTGCTCGACGAGGACGAAGTGGGCGCCGGCGACAGCACATGGGCGCAGATCCGGCTGGGGACGCCGGTCGCCGTGGCGCGCGGGGACCGCTTCGTCCTGCGCACGCCGAACGATACGGTCGCCGGGGGCGTCATCGCCGACATCGGGCCGAAACGCCACCGCCGGCGCGACCCGGCCGTGCTGGCCGCGCTCGCGGCGATGCTCTCGGAGACGCCCGGGGAGGTGGTGCTGGACGCCGTCGGGCGGCGCCCGCTCGTCCAGCACGCGACGCTCGCCGCCGAACTCACGCTGCCGCGCGATGCGCTCGACGCCGCGCTGAGCGCGCTCGTGGCGGCCGGCGCCGTCCACCGCTTCGACGGTGCCGGCGGCGCGCGCTACGCGACGGCGGCCGCCGCCGATGCGCTGGCGCGCGAGGCGGCTGGCGCGCTTGCGGCGTACCATCGCGCGCACCACTTGCGGGGCGGCATGCCGTTGCAGCAGCTGCGCACGCGGCTGGAGCTGGACGCGGTTTCGTTCGAGGCCGTGGGCGCGACGTGGAGCGGCGTGCGCATCCGTGACGGCGTGGCGGCGCTCGCGTCGTTCGCGCCGCTGCTCAGCGACGACGAACAGCGGGCGGCCGACGCCTATCTGGCGTCGCTGCGTGAAGGAGGGACGGCCGCCGCGCTGCCGCCGGAGCTGCTCGCGTACCTCGCGCAGTCCGGCGCCGTGGTGGACGCCGGTGGCATCGTCTTCGAGGCGGCGGCGTTCGAGGCGATGGCGGCGGCGGTGCGCGCGCACATCGAGCGGCACGGGGCGATCACGCTCGCCGAGGCGCGCGACCTGCTGGGCACGGGGCGCAAGCACGCCCAGGCGATCCTCGAAGAGCTCGACCGCCGCCACGTCACGAGACGCGCGGGCGAGGCGCGCGTGCTGCGGTGAGCGGGATCAGTAAATGAGTGGTTCGCCATCAGATTCTTTCATCCGCGGGCGGGCCACGCCGAAGTATGAATAGCGACGGGCGCGACTCTCCATCTCCGTCTGTCGGAGAAGGCGCCGAGGGTGAGACCGCGCGGCCGCTACTCTGCCGGCGCGGCCTCGGCCGGTTGCGGGTGCGGGCGGCGGCCGGTGATCCGGCGCCAGGCGCGGGGGATGTCGCCCTGCTGCCAGGTGACGAGGAACATGCTGGCGATGAAGATCGAGCTATAGGCGCCGGTGCTGACGCCGACGAGCAGCACCAGCAGGAAGTTGCGGATGCTGCCGCCGCCGAGCAGCAGCAGCGCCAGGATGGCGAAGAGCAGCGTCAGCGTCGTGTTGAACGAGCGCCCCATGGTCTGGAGGAGGCTGTGGTTCACCGCGTCAGGGAAGTTGCGGATCTGGCCGCGGGACACATTCTCGCGCACGCGGTCGAACACGACGATCGAGTCGTGGACGCTGAAGCCGACGACGGTGAGGAGGCCCGTGATGAAAAAGGTGTCGACCTCGATATTGAAGAGCTTGCCAAGGATGGAAAAGACCCCGACCACGAGCAGCACGTCGTGCAGCAGCGCGACGATCGCGGACACGCCGTAGCGCATCGAGTTCGGCACGTTGCTGAATGAGTAGGTGATGTAGAGCGTGATGCCTAACGAGGCAAGCAGCACGGCGATCGCAGCGTTGCGGCCGATCTGTTTCGAGACCGCGGGCGAGACGGAGGAGAACTCGATGAACTGCGCCGTCGGCCTGCCCAGCGTGTCGAGGAAGCCGCCATGCAGTTTGCTGAGCGCCGCCTCGATGGCTTCGCGCGCGGACGGGAGGGATGGCCCGACGGGCGGCGTGGTGGCGGAGCCGCCGATCTCCTTCGTCTGCACGAGGAATGCGTTGTTGCCGGTGCCCTGGACGCGCGCCTCGGGGTGTCCGAGCTTCGAGAGCAGGGCCTTGACCTCGGCGTTGGTGGTGGGCTGGGCGTAGCGGAACGAGAACGTCGTGCCGCTGGTGAACTCGATGCCCGGCTTCAGGCGCGGCGGGATCATCAGCGAGATGGCGCCGGGGACGAGGAAGAGGAACGAGAGCAGGTAGAACCAGTTCCGCTTCGCGACCAGGTTAAGCATCGGCGCCCTCCACCGGGGCCAGGGCGGCCGCGGTCCGCTCGTCGTAGTCGGGCTTGTCATCGGTCCAGAGCCACAGCCTGCGGGCGAGCGGCGTCGCGAGCGCGAGGCGCAGGAACGAGCGCGTCACGGTGATCGCCGAGAAGAGGCTGATGACGACGCCGATCGCCAGCGTCAGCGCGAAGCCCTTGATCAGCGTCGACGCGAAGGCGTTGCCCATCCAGTACAGGATCGCCGTCGTGATCAGCGTCGAGACGTTGCTGTCGCGAATCGACGTCCATGCGCGGTCGAAGCCCGCGTTGACGGCCGGGATGAGACTGCGCCCGTTGCGCAACTCTTCCTTCGACCGCTCGAAGATGAGGATGTTGGCGTCCACCGCCATGCCGACGGAGAGCACGAAGGCGGCGATGCCGGCGAGCGTGAGCGTGACCGGGCCGGAACCGGGGAGCCCAATCTTGAAAATCGCCAGCACGACGGCCGTGTAGATGACGAGCGCAAGGCTGGCCAGCACACCCGGCAGCCTGTAGTAGAGCACCATGAAGGCCATGATCAGGAGCATCGCGATCAGGCCCGCCTGCACCGAATGGAGCACTGCCTGGTCACCCAGGGTGGCGTCCACCTGTTGCTGCTCGACGACCTTCATCTGGATCGGGAAGGCGCCGTTGTTGAGGAAGGTCCTCAGGCGCTGGGCGTCGGCGAGCGTGAGGCCCGTCGTCGTGCCCGTGTCCGTAATC
>JADEYI010002028.1_pt1 | contig 11707 bp, 12 predicted proteins | sample 8542331 | NCBI WGS metagenome assembly JADEYI01 (sample SAMN16510988, study PRJNA670497) | mine drainage metagenome | isolation source: biofilm near Copperflume 1 | place: Germany: Marsberg coppermine Kilianstollen | collected 2018-02 | reverse complement strand
GGGCACGGCCATCCGGTCCCGCAGGTGACGCCGATCGCGACCGCCGACTGGCCGACGCCGGCGCAGCGTCCGGCTGATTCGCGCCTCGATTGCGGGCGCCTCGCGCGCACCTTCGACGTCCGCCTGCCTCCCTGGCGCGAAAGCCTCGACCGGACGATAGACGAGATCTTCGCCCGCGATCCGCCCTGAGCGCGCATGGCGGCGACCGTCGCCATCTCGCTTTCGATCTGGAACGGGGCCCGCTTCCTCGCCGCTCAGCTCGACAGCCTGCTCGTGCAGACCCATGCCGATTGGCGCCTGGTGTGGCGCGACGACGGCTCCTCGGACCGCAGTGCGGCGATCGTGCGCAGCTTCGCCGCCCGCGCCGGCGCCGGCCGCTGCATCGAGGCAAAAATCACCCCCGACCGGCTGGGTGCGGCGGCCAGCTTCATGGCGCTGCTGCGGGCGGCGCTGCACCACGTGCCCGAGGCGGCGGCCTATGCCTTCGCCGATCAGGACGATCTGTGGCTCCCCGACAAGCTCGCCCGCGGCCTCGCCGGCCTCGCCCCGCACGCCGGGCGCCCGGCGCTCTATTGCGCGCGGCAGGTGCTGGTCGATGCCGAGCTCGGCCATCTTGGCCTGTCGCCGCCGCTCGCGGGGCCGCGCGGCTTCCCCACGGCGCTGGCGCAGAACATCGCCACCGGCTGCACGGTGATGCTCAACCCCGAGGCCGCCGCATTGGTGGCGGCCAGCGACATCCCCAGAGGGTCGCTGCACGACTGGTGGGCGTATCTGGTGGTGAGCGCCGCCGGCGGGGCGGTGGTGACGGACGACGTGCCGGTGGTGCTGTATCGCCAGCACGGCGCCAATGCGGTCGGCGCGCCCGCCTCGCGCACGCGCCGGGCGGGCGCGGCGCTGGCCCACGGGCCGCGGCGCTTCATGGCGTTGCTGCGCGCCCATGTGGCGGCGCTGCAGGCGCAGCCGCATCTGCTCTCGCCGGCGGCGGCGGCGGATCTGGCGCGGATCGACGAGGCGCTGCATGGCGGGGTGCTGCGTCGGCTCGCCTGCCTGCGCCTGCCCGGATTGCGCCGTCAGACGCGGGCCGAGGACGCCCTGTTCCGGCTCTGGTTCCTCCTGGGATGACGCACTGGAAAAGCGCGGAGCCGTGCCCATCCGGCACGGCGATCGGCTGAGCGTGGTCCCAGGTTCGTCGCGGATACAGGCCATGCTCACCCCAACCGACTGATCCCACGCGCCGAAAGGGCTGATCTCTCCCTCGTCCGAACCAAGGCCAGAGCGATCAATCCGCGTGCGTCGGCCGATTGGAGACAGCGGGCGCGTCGAGCACAATGCTACACGATGAGTTGCATGTCCCGCGCCGCCGCCGCGTCCGCTGCGATCTGCGCACGCAGTTCCTCGATCCCCGCGAAGCGGCGCTCGGCGCGCAGGAAGGCGTGCAGCGCCACCGCGATTTCCTGCCCATAGAGATCGTCGAAAAAATCGAACAGATGCGCCTCCAGCCGGCTCTCCGGCCCGGCATTCACCGTCGGCCGCCGGCCGATATTGGCCACCCCCCGATGCTCGCTGCCGTCGGCGATCCGCACGGTCACGGCATAGACGCCGCGCGCCGGCTCCAGATGCGCGCCGAGTGCCACGTTCGCGGTCGGAAAGCCGATCGAACGCCCGCGCTCGTCACCATGCGCGACGGTGCCGCGGATCGCCCAGGGCCGGCCCAGCTCGGCGGCCGCGCGCTCCGGATAGCCCTCCTGCAACAGCCGGCGGATGCGGGTCGACGACAGCGGGCCGCCGGCATCGGTGAGCGGCGGCACCAAGGTCAGCCCCATCCCCAGCCGCTCCGCTTCGCGCGCCAGCAGCCCAACATCGCCGCCGCGGCGGTGGCCGAAGGCGAAGTCCGGCCCGCAGGCAAGGTGCCACGCGCCCAGGCCCCGATGCAGCACGTCCGCCACGAACGCCGCGGCGGGGATGCGGCTGAACGCCTCGTCGAAGCGCAGCTCATAGATGATCGAGACGCCGAGCGCGCCCAGAAGCTCGGCCCGTGCCTCCGGCAAGGTCAGCCGGAACGGCGGGTCGTCGGGGCGGAAGAAGGCGCGCGGGTGCGGCTCGAAGGTCAGCACCGCGAGCGGCGCGTCCGGCCGGCCGGCGTGCAGGCTGCGAATCACCTGCGCGTGGCCGAGATGCACGCCGTCGAAATTGCCGAGTGCGACCGCGGCCCCCCGCGCCTCCCGCGGCAGGCCGCGCCAGTCGTGGAAGCGCGTGGTCACTCGGCCGCGGCGGCAAGGCCCCGGACCGCGCGGGAAGGCACCATCACCAGCGCCTCGCCCTCGATCACCACCGTCTCGCCCACGGTGCAGACCGTGCGCAGCGTGGCGCGGCGGCGCCGCGGGTCGAGCGCCACCACTTCGGCGGTCGCGGTGACGGTGTCGCCGATCTTCACCGGGGCGAGGAACTTCAGCGTCTGGCTGAGATAGATCGTGCCCGGCCCGGGCAGGCGGGTCCCGAGCACCGCGCTGATCAGCCCGGCCGAGAGCATTCCGTGCGCGATCCGCTCGCCGAACCGGCTGCGGCGCGCAGCGTCGGCATCGATGTGCAGCGGGTTGGTATCGGTGCTGACGGCGGCGAATAGGAGAATGTCGGCCTCGGTGATGGTCTTGGCGACGCTGGCCGTCTGCCCGACCTGGAGGTCCTCGAAGAAGAGGCTGCCGATGAAATTCCCGCCGTCCATGTCGTCCTGCGTTTCGTTTGTGCGCTGCACCTATGGGGTAAAGTCGGCGCAGAATCAATAGTTAACCAGCACAGGGTTCAATACGCCGTGAACCGGATTGGACGCCGTGTTGCGCCCGTGCCACCGTTCGCCGTCACTGACCGGAGTGAGTGCGATGCGGGCATTGATCGTGGGCGCGGGCCCGGGCCTGTCGGCCTCGTTCGCGCGCGCGCTGGCGGCCGAGGGAGGCACGGTGGCACTTGCGGGGCGCGCGATAGGCAAGCTGGAAGGGCTGGCGGGCGAGATCGGCGCCTCGACCCATGCCTGCGACGCGACTGATCGAGCGCAGGTTGCGGCGCTGTTCGAGGCCCTGCCGGCGCTCGACGCGGTGCTGTTCAACGCCTCCTTCCGGGTGCGCGGGCCGCTGCTCTCGCTCGATCCCGCCGAAGTCTGGCGCACGCTGGAGGTCTCGGCCTATGCGGGCTTCCTGGTGGCACAGGAAGCGGCGCGGGCGATGCTGCCGCGCCGGTCGGGCACCATCCTGCTCACCGGCGCGTCGGCGAGCGTGAAGGGCTATCCGCAGTCGGCCCCGTTCGCGATGGGCAAGTTCGCGCTGCGCGGCCTGGCGCAGAGCATGGCGCGCGAGCTGCACCCGCAGGGCATCCATGTCGTGCATGTCGTCGTGGACGGCGGCATCCGCGCTGAAGCGCGGCCCGATCCCGCCGATGCTCCGGATTCGATGCTCGACCCGGACGCGATCGCGGCGACGATGCTGGCGCTGCTGCACCAGCACCGCAGCGCGTGGTCCGACGAGATCGCCGTGCGGCCGTGGGTGGAGCGGTTCTGAGCGCCGCGTGCTAAAGGTGACGCCATGACCGCAGCGCTCAAGCTTCCTGACCAGATGACCACGGCCGAGTTCATGGCCTTGACCGCGCCGGATGACCCGTTCCTGCAACTGGTGGACGGTGTGCCACGGGCGATGACTCACCCCAACCGCACGCACGGCGCGCTCCAAGGCGAGGTGGCCGTGCTGATCGGCAACCATCTGCGTGCTGGCGCCGGCCCGTGCAGTGTGATCGTCACCCCCGGCGTGATCCCGCGCGTGAGGTCGGAGGACAATGTGCGTATCCCCGACCTAGCCGTGACGTGCTCGCCCTACCAGGCTGAGGAGGCGACGCTCACCGATCTGGTGCTGCTGATCGAAATCCTCTCGCCCAGCAACCGGGCCGAGACCTGGTCGAACGTCTGGACCTACACCACGATCCCGAGCGTGCGGGAAATCCTGGTGGTGCAAACCGACGCGATCGGCGCCGAGCTGCTGCGGCGCCTGCCGGACGGGAATTGGCCGCAGCGCCCGCTCTCGATCACCGACGGCGATCTGGCGCTGGAGAGCATCGGCTTCTCGGTCCCGCTCGCGGCACTCTACCGGACCACGCGGCTGGCGCGGCGCTGATATCAGGCCGGCACCCGGAGCGCTGGTTCGGGCAGCGCCTGCAAGGGGGGAAGCGCTTCGAGATGGCAGGCGGCGCGCTGGCCCGGACCGCCCGCGGCGCCCTCGTGGACCCGCAGCATCGGCTCCTCGGTCAGGCAGCGGTCGAACACATACGGGCAGCGGGTGTGGAAGCGGCAGCCGGCCGGCGGGTTGATCGGGCTCGGCACGTCGCCGGTCAGAATGATCCGGTCGCGCCGCACCGTCGGATCGGGCACCGGCACCGCCGAAAGCAGCGCGCGCGTGTAGGGATGCCGCGGGTCGGCGAACAGCGCCCGGCGTTCGGCGATCTCGACGATCTTGCCGAGATACATCACCGCCACCCGGTGCGTCAGGTGCTCGACGATGGCGAGGTCGTGGCTGATGAACAGCAGCGCCATCCCCAGCGCCGCTTGCAGATCGGCGAGCAGGTTGACGATCTGCGCCTTCACCGAGACGTCGAGCGCCGAGACCGCCTCATCGCAGATGATCAGATCCGGCTCCGGCGCCAGCGCGCGAGCGATGCCGATGCGCTGGCGCTGACCGCCCGAGACCTCGTGCGGATGGCGCCGCATCGCGTCGCGCGGGAGCTGCACCTTGTCGAGCAGGGCTGCCACCCGGTCGTCGAGCTCGGAGCGGTTGGCGGCGAGGCCGAAATTGACGATCGGCTCGGCCAGCATGTCGCGCACGCGCTGGCGCGGGTTGAGGCTGCTGAACGGGTCCTGGAACACCACCTGGATGCGCCGCCGCAACGGGCGCAGCCGGGAGGCGGGCAGGTCGTCGATGCGCTGCCCGTCGAGCCACACCTCGCCCGCGCTCGGCGGGATGAGGCGCAGGATGGTCTTGCCGACGGTCGATTTGCCGCAGCCGGACTCGCCCACCAGCGAGAGCGTCTCGCCGCGCGCGATCTCGAAGCTGACGCCATCGACGGCATAGACGAAGCCCGTGGTAGCGCCGAGCAGCCCGCCATGCAGCGCAAAGTGCTTCTTCAGGTCGCGCACTTCGAGCAGCGGCGTCATGCGGCCATCCGGCGTTCGGCGTAGTGGCAGGCGACCAGATGGTGCGGCGATTTTTCCTCGACCGCCGGGGCCACGCGGCGGCAGAGCTCGGTCGCCATCGGACAGCGGCCGGCGAAGGCGCAGCCGACGATCGGCGTGCGCAAGCTGGGCACCAGGCCGCGGATCTCCACCAATCGCGTGCGCTCATTCTGGGCCTCCAGCGAGGAGCCGAGCCGCGGCACCGCGCCGAGCAGGCCGCGCGTGTAAGGGTGCTGCGGGTCGGCGAAGATGGCGCGCACGTCCGCCTCTTCGACCTTGCGGCCGGCGTACATCACCACCACGCGCTCGGCCATCTCGGCAACGACGCCGAGATCGTGCGTGATCAGCATGATCGCCGAGCCGAGCCGGCGCTTGAGGTCGCGCATCAGGTCGAGGATTTGCGCCTGGATCGTCACGTCGAGCGCCGTCGTTGGTTCGTCGGCGATCAGCAGCTTCGGGTTGCAGGCGAGAGCGATCGCGATCATCACCCGCTGCCGCATCCCGCCCGAGAGCTGGTGCGGATACTCGCGCACCCGCCGCGCCGGCTCGGGGATACCGACCAGTGCCAGGATCTCGACCGCACGCGCCTCCGCTGCACGCGCATCGAGGCCCTGATGCAGCCGCAGCGTCTCGCCGATCTGCCGCCCCACCGTTAGCACCGGGTTGAGGCTGGTCATCGGCTCCTGGAAGATCATCGAGATGTCGTTGCCGCGCAGGCGGCGCATCTCGGCCTCGGAGAGTGCCAGCAGTTCGCGGCCCTGGAAGCGGACGCTGCCCGCGATCTTGCCCGGCGGCACCGGGATCAGCCGCAGGATCGACATCGCCGTGACCGACTTGCCGCAGCCGCTCTCGCCGACGATGGCGACCGTCTCGCCGGCGTCGATCGAGAACGACACCCCCTCGACCGCGCGCACCACGCCGTCCGGGGTCGCGAAATGCGTCTGCAGCCGATCGACTTCGAGCAGCGCCATCGCGCTAGTGCCCACGATCGGTAGAATGTGAGTCGTCGCCCCGTTTGCCCGCGTCATTGCGAGGAGCGAAGCGAACGAAGCAATCCAGGCCCGCCCCACGGTGCCTGGCGCCTGGATCGCCACGCCGCCAAGCGGCGGCTCGCGATGACGAAGGGCAAGTTTCGCTGTCCACCGAGTCTCCGAGTACTAGAGCCGCTTCGCGAGCCGCGGGTCGAGCGCGTCGCGCAACCCGTCGCCGAGCAGGTTGACCGCGAGCACCGTGACCGAGAGGAAGAAGGCGGGGAAGAAGACGATGTAGGGCTTGATCTCCCACAACGCGCGGCCCTCGGCCATGATGTTGCCCCAGGAGGGGATGGTGGGCGGCGTGCCGGCGCCGATGAAGGAGAGGATGCTCTCGATGATCATCGCCGAGGCGCAGATATAGGTCGCCTGCACCATCAAGGGCGCCAGCGTGTTGGGCAGGATGTGGCGCAGCATGATCTTCGGCACCCGCGTGCCCGCCGCGACGGCCGCCTCCACGTAGGGCTGCTCGCGCAGGCTGAGCACGATGCCGCGCACCAGCCGCGCCACTTGCGGCACGTTGGGAATGGTGATCGCGATGATGACGTTCTGCACCGACCCGCGCGTGAGCGCCATCAGCGCGATTGCGAGCAGGATGCCGGGGATCGCCATCAGCCCGTCCATCACCCGCATGATGATCGCATCGAGCCAGCGCACGAAGCCTGAGACCAGCCCGATCGCAAGCCCCAGCACCGAGGAGGCGAGGGCGACCATGAAGCCCACCACCAGCGAGACGCGCGCGCCATACATGACGCGCGAGTAGATGTCGCGGCCGAGCATGTCGGTGCCGAACGCATAGGCCGCGGAGGGACCGTGCAGCCGCCGCATCGGCGAGATCGCGGTGGGGTCGGTGGTGCCGAGCCAGGGCGCGAAGATCGCGATGAAGATCATGATGCCGATCAGCACCCCGCCGGCGACGATCGTGGGATGGCGGCGGATCGCAGCCCCCACGCGGCCGCGGGCGCGCGGCCGCGGCAACAGTTCGGGCAGCGCCGGCGCGACCGCGATCCCCGGCGGCAGGATGTCGGGCGGGAGGCTGGAGGCGCTCAATAGCTGATCCTCGGGTCGAACAGGGTGTAGAGCAGATCGACGATCAGGTTGACCAAAACATAAGTGAAGCTGAACAGCAGTACGACACCCTGGATCACCGGATAGTCGCGGCGCAGGATGGCATCGACCGTGAGCCGCCCGAGGCCCGGGATCGCGAACACGCTCTCGGTCACGACGGTGCCGCCGATCAGCAGGGCGACCCCGAGCCCGACCACGGTGACGATCGGCACCGCCGCGTTCTTGAGCGCGTGCAGGAACAGGATCGAACCCTGACCCACGCCTTTCGAGCGCGCGGTTCGCACGTAGTCCTGGCTCATCACCTCGAGCATGGTGGCGCGGGTGATGCGCGCGATCAGCGCGATGTAGATCAGGCCAAGCGCTATGGCGGGCAGGATCAGGTGCTTGAGGAACGGCCAGAAGCCGGCGCTGATCGGGGTGAAGCCCTGCACCGGCAGCCAGTCCAGCCACAGCGCGAAGATGTACGCGAGCACATAGCCCAGCACGAACACCGGCACCGAGAAGCCCACAACCGCGAGCATCATGGCCGCGCGGTCGATCAGGCTCCCCTGCTTCCAGGCCGCGAGCACCCCCATCGGGATTGCCACCGTGACCGAGAGCAGCATCGTCAGCACCATCAGCGAGACCGTCGGCTCGACGCGCTGCGCGATCATGTGCGTGACCGTCAGGTTGGTGAAGATCGAGTGGCCGAGATTGCCGTGCAGAATCTGCCACAGCCAGTGCCCGAAGCGGACCAGGAACGGCTGGTCGAGCCCGAGCGAGGCGTGGATGCGCGCGATGTCGGCGGCGGTCGCCTGGTCGCCCGCGATGATCGCCGCCGGATCGCCGGGGGCGATGTAGAGCAGGCTGAAGACGAACAGCGCCACGAACGCCATGACCGGGATGGTCGCGAGGATGCGACGGACGGCGTAGGCAAGCATGGGCGATGCGCTCCCCGACGTCCCGGCAAAGCGCCCCGGGCGTCGAGCGGCACACTGCCTCACTCGGCGTCCTGATGCCAGCGGAGCCGCCCGCCCCGGCGGCAACGGGGGCCCGGCCGAGCCGTGGCCCGGCCGGGCTAAAGCCGTTCAGGCCCGCTGCGGAACGCGCGACGCGGCGAGCGCCACGGCGATCTTCTCAGACACCCATCCGAGCAGCGCGCCGACCACCATCGAGACGACGATCGTGAACAGCGGGTTGTGCATCGAGGCCGCGAGCAGCGTGTCGAGCTTGGTCCCCAGCAGCGCATGCGCGACGACCGCCGCGAAACCATAGACCCCGCCGGGGATGACCGCGAACATCGGATTGTGCGCGGCAATCACCAGCACGAACACCATGACGAACACGACGATGCCGGCCCAGACCGCCAAGCCGAGCGTGGCACCGAGCGGGATTTCCGAGATGATCAGAAGGGTGATCCAGCCGACCACCGCGCCGAACACGTTGTTGACGACGGTATTGCGCAGGCCGGTTTCTTTGCCCCCGCAATGATAGAAGCAGGCCCAGGCGACGAATATGGCCCAGATCTGCAGGTTGAGCGTGGCCAGCGGGCCGAGCACCGCGAAGGTCGCGATCCCGCCGAGCACGCCGATACTGATCGCCAGCGCCGTTACAAGTGACATGGCCGTTTATCTCCACGGTTTCGGCCCGACCGCGCCGGTCCTACGACCGGTGTATGGGCATCAGGCTTATAGACAAACCGTAACGTGCCGGCAGCGACTCGGCAAGGAATCTCCGCGTCGGCTCAAAGAATACCGCAGCGGCTCAGGCCGGCTCCGGCAAACGCAACCAGTCCGGGACACGCGGCACCAATGCCGCGCCGTCACAGGCGAGCGTCTGGCCGATTGCGTCGATCCGCAGCAGCGCCATGCCCAGCCGCTCCCGCCCCGAGCGCATGACGCCGACCTCCCGACCCTCGGCGATGATCGGGGTGCCGGGCGCGGGCAGTTCGCCTGCGACCGCGACCGGAACCAGCCGACGCTTGACCAGGCCGCGATACTTGGTCCGCGCCGTGAGTTCCTGGCCCATGTAACAGCCCTTGCCCCAGGACACGCCGTGCAGCTCGTCGAAGCCGGCCTCCAGCAGCACGGATTTCTCCGCCTCCAGATCGCGCGGCTCGGGCAGGCCGAGGGCGAGCCGGTGGCGGTCCCAGGCGGCGTCGTCGGCATTGGCCGCGAGCGGTGCCGTGGCAAGCACGCGAAAGCCGGCCTCGGGCAGCCGCGGGTCGGGCGCGATCAGCGCCGGCTGGTCGGGCGCGCCGTCCCAGCCGACATAGACCGCGAATGGCGCGGGCGCGATCGCGACCCGGGCGCGCAGGCGGAAGCGCGCGAGGCGCGGCGCCAGCATCGCCGCCTGCCCCGCCTCGCAGTCGAGCAGCAGCCGCGCGCCCTCGGCGAGGATGAAGAAATCCGCGAGATATTTGCCCTGCGGGGTCAGCAGCGCCGCCCAGACGGCGCGACCGGGAGCCGCCTCGGCCACGTCGTTGGAGACCAGGCCTTGCAGGAACGAAACACGGTCGTCGCCGGAGACCGCCAGCACGGCCCGGTCCGGCAGGTGCGCGAGCTTGCTCATGGTGGCCAGAAAGTGGGCGGCGGGGTGGCGGGCGGCAAGCGGGGGCGCGCGGCGACGCGGCCTGTGCTACGCGGCGGGGCATGGGTGGTTTCAATACTGAGCGGAGTCTTCTCCCCCTCCCCTTGTGGGAGAGGGATGGGGGGAGGGGTATCCGTGATCCCTGGCCTCTTAGCGCAAGCCACCCCCCACCCCGGCCCTCCCCCGCAAGGGGGGAGGGAGAAGACATATGAGAATCCTCTTCGTCACCTCCAACCGGATCGGCGATGCGGTGCTGACCACCGGGCTGCTCGACCACCTGCTGCGGACAGAGCCGGCGGCGCGGTTCACGATCGCCTGCGGACCGGCAGCGGCTGGCCTGTTTGCGCAGATGCCGCGGCGCGAGGCGACGCTGGTGTTCGACAAGCGCCGCCTCAGCCTGCACTGGCTCGGACTGTGGGCGCGCGTCGCCGGCACGCGCTGGGACCTGACGATCGACCTGCGCGGCTCGGGGCTGACCTTCTTCCTGCCGGCGGGGCGGCGGGTGGTGATGCGCGGCGGCCGGCGGCCGGGGCACCGGCTGCGCCATATCGGCGCCGCCCTCGGCCTCGATCCGCCGCCGCTGCCGGTGACCTGGACCGCGCCCGACGACGAGGCGCTCGCGGCGCGGCTGCTGGCGGCCGGCACCCCGATCATCGGACTCGGCCCGACCGCGAACTGGGCGGGCAAGGTCTGGCCCGCGGAGCATTTCGTCGCGCTGTTCCGAGCGCTGACCGCCGGCCCGCTGCCGGGGGCGCGGGCCGCGGTCTTCGCCGGTCCCGGTGATGCCGAGCGCGCGCTCGCCCAGCCGGTGCTGGCGGCGCTGCCGGGCGCGATCGATCTCGCCGGCCGTCTGGCGCTGCCCGAGGCGGCGGCTTGCCTCGCGCGCTGCGCGCTGTTCGCCGGCAACGATTCCGGGCTGATGCATCTCGCCGCCGCCGCCGGAGCGCCCACGCTCGGCCTGTTCGGCCCCAGCATGGCGAGCCAGTACGCACCAGCCGGCCGCCGCACCGCAGTCGCCGCCGCGCCCGGCCCGGAGGGCGCCGCACCGATCGCAGCCCTGGCGGTCGAGACGGCGCTGGCGGCCGCGCTGCCGCTGCTCGAAGCCGCGCGCACGACCGAGGCAGCCTATATGGGGGCAGCCTATATGGGGGCCGCCTGATGTGCGGCATCGCCGGATTGGCACTTGGTGCCGCCGCGCCGCCGCCCGAGCCGGCGATGCTCGCGGCGCTGGCGCAGGCACTCGCCCATCGCGGCCCCGAGGGCACCGGCCACACCGCCGTCGGACGCATCGCGATGGTGCATACGCGGCTCGCGTTCATCGATCTGCCCGGCGGCGACCAGCCGCTATTCGCCGGCGCCGCGGCGCTGGTCGCCAATGCCGAGGTGTACAACTACCGCGAGCTGCGTCAGGACCTGCCGGATGTGCGGTTCGCCACCAACAGCGATTGCGAGCCGCCGCTGCATCTATGGCTACGCGACGGCGCCGGCTACGCCGCGCACCTGCGCGGGATGTACGCGATCGCGATCCACGAGCGCGCGGCGCGCACCGTGACGCTCACCCGCGACCCGTTCGGCATCAAGCCGCTCTATACCGCCCCGGTTGCCGGCGGCATCGCCTTCGCCTCCGAGCCGCAGGCGCTGTTCGCCGCGGGGCTGGTCGCGCGCGGTGTGCGGCCGGCGGCGCGCGACGAGCTGCTGCAATTGCAGTTCACGACCGGGGCGGAGACGATCTTTCCCGGCGTGCAGCGCGTGCTGCCGGGCGAGACGCTGACCATCGCCGAAGGCCGCGTGGTCGATCGCCGCCGCCGCTCTGCCCTGCCCGAGGGCGGGCCGG
>JADEYI010002027.1_pt1 | contig 11717 bp, 9 predicted proteins | sample 8542331 | NCBI WGS metagenome assembly JADEYI01 (sample SAMN16510988, study PRJNA670497) | mine drainage metagenome | isolation source: biofilm near Copperflume 1 | place: Germany: Marsberg coppermine Kilianstollen | collected 2018-02 | reverse complement strand
CAACTACTTTCAGCGTGGCCCGTCGTCGCTGATTCGGGAGGTGATCCGGCAGCGGAAGCGGGATCTCTGGCTCTGCGGCAAGTTCACCTACGTCGACATCGGCCTGCTCGTGGGCGGAGGCTGCGTGTCGAAGGTGGACTGCGGCTTCTTCTGGCCGGGCGCGACCATCGACAACGCCGTCCGCGACGGCCGCGTGCGCGTCTACGAATATAGCAACGTGGTGATGACGCTGCGCCTGCAGGCCGGCGCGATGGGGCTGCCGTTCCTGCCCGTGCGGTCGTTCGGCGGCACCGACGGGTTCGCGCACTCGGGCGCCAAGCTCGTCGAGGACCCGTACACCGGCAAGCCGATCACGATCGTGCCAGCGCTGAACCCCGACGTCGCGCTGATCCACGTGCAGCAGGCAGACCGCTACGGCAACGCGCGCGTCTTCGGCACGGGCATCGCGCACCAGGAGTCGGCGCTGGCCTCGAAGAAGGTGATCCTCTCGGCGGAGGAGATCGTCGACACGGAGGAGATCCGGCGCGACCCGGGCCGGACGAGCATCCCGTACTACGCCGTCGACGCGGTGGTGCACGCGCCGTTCGGGGCGTGGCCGGGCAACTGCGGCGGCTATTACGGCAGCGACACGCCCGCGGTGATCGAGACGTTCGCGGCGATCGCCGCGGACCGCGTCGGGCCGTACATCGAGAAGTACGTCACGCCGTTCGGCGACGACCGCGCGATGCTTGAGCAGGTGGTCGGCGAGGAGCGCCTCGCGAAGCTGCGTGCGGCCGAGACGATCAGCGAAGGCTATCGCGCATAAGGGCTCCGAGAGGCCGGAGCTGGAGGCCGGAGCATGGCAGACGCGGGCGTCCCTTCGAAGGCGGAACTGCTGGAGATGCTGCGCGCGTCCGGCGACGATGCCGTGCGCCAGTTGCGCGCGCTGCCGGAGGCGGCGTTCGCCGCCGGGCGCTACGAGAACGGCTGGGACGGCAGGCAGATCCTCGCCCACATCGCGTCGATCGAGTGGACGTACCGGCGGCTGATCGACGTGGCGCGGCAGGCGCCCGCACAACAGACAACAGATGCACCCCAGACCACCAGCAGCGGGCAACAGAGCGATGGCGGCGTACGACGCACGAGCGAGGCCGAGGCCGAAGGGCTTCCGACGCGCCCCGCCGCGGGCGGCATCGACGCCTACAATGAGCGCCAGGTGGAGAAGCGCACCGGGGCTTCCGCCGCCGAGCTGATCGACGAGTTCGCGCGCAACCGCGCACAGACGATCGCGGCGGTCGAGGCCGCGGACGAAGCGCTGTTTCCGGCGCCGATCCGCTCGGCCGGGGGCATCACGGGGCCGCTCGGCGGCGTCCTGCGCGCGGTGGCGGTCGAGCATGTCATTGGACACGTCGGCGACATCACGGGCCAGCCGTGGGCGGGGCGGCGGTGGTGACGGCGGGTGCCGGACGGAGGTACTGGCGATGAGCGTCGATCTCGGGCTGAAGCCGGCGGCGGGGACGGCGGCGACGTCGTTCAACGAGCGCGAGATGCAGATCTGCACCGTCGCGCGCATGGTCGAGGACGGCAAGACGTACTGGGTCGCCGGCGGCGGCGGGCCGATGTACGCCGTGCTGCTGGCGATCAAGCTCTACGCGCCCGGCGCGCAGTACATCACCGAGGATGGCTGCATCGCGCCGGAGCCGATGCTGCCGTTCGAGCCGGTGATGACGATGGTGAGCGCGCGGGCGGGCTATCGGGCGCTGGCCTGGGGCACGATGAACACGGCGGGCAATCACGCCCAGCTCGGGCTGATGGACTACGGCATCCTGAATACCCTGCAGGTCGACCGACACGGCAACATCAACTCGACCGCGATCGGCGAGTACGGCGAGCGCGCGCGGCGCTTCGGCGGGCCGGGCGGCGCCGACTCGATCGCGGCGCTCTGCTGGCGGACGGTGCTGATGACGGACCAGGAGAAGCGCAAGTTTGTCGAGCGCGTCGACTTCATCTCGTCGCCGGGGTTCCTGGATGGCAGCGAGGGCGCACGCGAGCGCGCGGGGTTGCCGCCGGATACCGGGCCGTGGCGCGTCGTCACGCCGTGGGCGATGTACGACTACACCGGCGACCGGCGGCTGCGCCTGATCGCGCGCGCGCCGTGGGTAACGGTCGAGCAGATCCTGGGCGCCTGCGCGTGCCCGCCGGTGGTCGCGGACGAGGTCGGCGTGCTCTCCGGGCCGACGGAGGAAGAGCTGCAGATCCTGCGTGCCGAGCTGGACCCGCGCGGCCAGAACACCGCCGAGCGCAGCGCCTGGGTGGTGTACGACGGCGAGACGTACACGCGGGCGGAAGGCTGAGCCTCATCCACAGATGTCACGGATAGGCACAGATGGGGCACGGCAGCCCCAGAGGTCGTCCGCCGACGGAGACTGCCGCCTCCCTTATCTGTGACATCTGTGTCCATCTGTGGACAGCGCTACAACGCCGGACGGCGCTCACCCCATGACTGCGTGCGCTCGTAGGCGCGCGCGGCGCGCAGCACCGTCGTCTCGTCGAACGGCTTGCCGATGATCTGCAGGCCAACCGGCAAACCATCCACGAAGCCGCAGGGCACCGAGATGCCCGGCAGGCCGGCGATGTTCACGGGCAGCGTGAAGACGTCGTTCAGGTACATCTCGTACGGATCGCCCGTCTTCTCGCCGATCTTGAACGCAGGCGTGGGCGTGACGGGCGCGACGAGCACGTCGTACTTCTCGAACGCCGCATCGAACTCGCGGCGGATGACGGTGCGCACTTTCTGCGCCTTCAGGTAATAGGCGTCGTAGTAGCCCGACGAGAGGGCGTAGGTGCCGATCATGATCCGGCGCTTCACCTCGGGCCCGAAGCCGAGGCCGCGCGTCTTCTCCATGTTGTCCCACATGCCGTCGCCCTGCTGGTACGAAAAGCCGTACTTGACGCCGTCGTAGCGCGCCAGGTTCGCCGAGGCCTCGCTCGGCGCGATGATGTAGTACACGGCGAGGGCGGCCCCGGTGCTCGGCAGCGCCACGTCGCGATCCACCCGCGCGCCTTGCGCCTCGAGCGCCGCGATGGCGTCTTCGACGCACGCCCGCACGCCGGGGTGCAGGTCCTCGGGCATGTACTCCTTCGGCGCGCCGATGCGCAGGCCGCGCACGCCGGCTTCGAGCTGCGCGGTGAAGTCGGGCATTTCGCCCGGCGCCGACGTGGCGTCGTGCGGGTCGTGGCCGCAGATGGTGTTCAGCACGAGCGCCGTGTCGCGCACGTCGCGGGTGAACGGCCCCACCTGGTCGAGCGAGCTGGCGAAGGCGACGAGGCCGTAGCGGCTGACGCGCCCGTACGTCGGCTTCATGCCGACGACGCCGCACAGCGCGGCCGGCTGTCGGATGCTGCCGCCGGTGTCGGAACCGAGCGCGTACGTGGCCTCGCCCGCGGCGATGGCGGCCGCCGAGCCGCCGGACGAGCCGCCGGGCACGCGCGAGAGGTCCCAGGGGTTGCGCGTGGTGAAGTAGGCCGAGTTCTCGGTCGATGAGCCCATCGCGAACTCATCCATGTTCGTCTTGCCGAGCATCACGGCGCCGGCGTCGAAGAGCCGGCTGACGACGGTGGCCTCGTACGGCGGGACGAAATCCTCGAGCATCTTCGAGCCGCAGGTCGTGCGCACACCCTCCGTGATGAGCACGTCCTTAATGGCGACGGGCACGCCGAGCAGCTCGCCGGCCTCGCCCTGCGCGAGACGCCGGTCCGCGGCGGCGGCCTGTGCCAGCGCCCCCTCCGCCGTCACCGTGAGGAACGCCCGCACGCGGCCGTCGACGGCGGCGATGCGGTCGAGCGCGGCCTGCGTCAGCTCGCGCGAGGAGACCTCGCGCTGACGGAGGAGTACAGCGGATTCGTGGATGGTCAGGGCATCGAGATCGGGCATCGACTACTCCAGCACGGCGCGGACGCGCAGATAGCCGTCGTCCGTCAGGGGCGCCAGGACGAGCACGTCTTCGGGCGGCAGCGAGGGGCGCGCGACGTCGGGAGCGAAGACGTTGTGCAGGGGCAGGATCTGGGCCGTCGGCTCGACGCCCTCGGTGTCGATGGCGTTGAGCACGTCGAAATGGCCGATGATCTCCGAGAGCTGCGTGCGGAACAGCTCGATCTCTTCGTCGCTGAGCGCGACGCGCGCGAGCTTCGCAATATGTATGACGACGTCGCGATCGAGGGCCATGGGGGAAGGATACGGCGTGAGGCGCGCTGACGGAATCTGGACGCTGGCGCCACGTAGGGGCACAAAGCCTTGTGCCCCTACCCCCGACCTCCGCCCTCCTGCATCTGCTACCCTTTCACCTGGCGGGGTCACGGAAGGAACTATGGTCAACGCGCCCGACAGGGCGGAAGTCGCCCTCGGGAATCCAAGCTTCGTCTGGCGGTTCGGGCAGGACCGCCGGCTGAATCTCATCCGGCACTACGCGCCGCTCGAAGGCCGGCGCATCCTCGACATCGGATGCGGGCTCGGGGTCTACGTGCGCAAGTTCCGCGAGTTCAGCGACCGCGTCGTCGGCATCGACATCGATCCCAGGCGGCTGCGCGAAGGGGCGAAGACGACGCCGGGGCTGCTGCTAGGCGGCGGCGAGCGGCTGCCGTTCCGCGACGGCGCGTTCGACATCGTCGTGCTGAACGAAGTGATCGAGCATGTGCGGGACGACGCGGCGGCGCTGCGCGAGGCGCTCCGCGTGATCGGCCCTGGCGGCCATATCTTCGTCTACGCGCCGAACCGGCTCTTCCCGTTCGAGACGCACGGCATCTACCTGGGCGAGCGCTTCGTGTTCGGGAACATCCCGTTCGTGAACTGGCTGCCGGACGCGCTGCGCGACCGGCTCGTGCCGCACGCGCGGGCGTACACGAAGCGCGGCATCCGGCGCACGTACGCGGGGCTGACGGCGCGCGTGCGCGCCGAGACGTACGTGTACCCGGGCTTCGACAACATCATCGCGCGCCACAGGCGGCTCGGGGCGGTGCTGCGCGCCGCACTGTATCGGGCGGAGCGCACGCCGCTGCGCGCCTTCGGGCTGTCGCACTTCGTGGTGCTGCAGAAGCCCGTATTCGAAAGCGAGACGGCGGCCGGGTAGGACGGCCGCCCGGGAGGGATGCTTGGCCAGGAATCACAGCACGCGCCGCGTGATCCGCGGGCGGATGAAGCTTGCGGGCGGGCCGCGCGGCGGCGGCGGCGGCTCGGCACGCTGGCTGCAGCTCTTCGGTGTGCTGATTGGCATCGGGTTCATCGGCGCGGCCGTGCTGGGGACGGTCGGATTCGGGGTGTACCGGTCGTACGCGAGCGGGCTGCAGCCGCCGGACCAGGTGATTGCGGGCCAGCCGTCGGGTGGCGCGCGCATCTACGACCGGCACGGCACCCTGCTCTACGAGTACGTCGACGACCGATCCGGCCTGCGCTCGCCGGTGAAGCTCAAGGACATCTCGCCTTACATGATCGCGGCAACCGTCTCGACAGAAGATGCGACCTTCTGGACGAACCCCGGCGTCAACGTCAAGGGACTGGTGCGCGCGGGGCTGGAGACGCTGCACCTGCGGACCGCGAACGCGGCGACCTCGACGGGCGGCAGCTCGATCACGCAGCAGCTCGTGAAGAACATCTACATCCCCCCCAACGAGCGGTACAAGCGGTCGTACGAACGGAAGCTCAAGGAGACGATCTACGCGCTGGAGCTGACGAACAACTACTCGAAGAACCAGATCCTGGAGTGGTACCTGAACCAGATTCCGTACGGCGGGCTGTACAACGGTGTCGAGGCGGCGTCCGAGGGCTACTTCGGCAAGCACGCGAAGGACCTGACGCTGGCGGAAGCGGCAACGCTCGCCGGCATCCCGGCCGCGCCCGTGGACTACGACCCGGTGACGAACCCCGCGAAGTCGCTCGCGCGCCGCAACGAAGTGCTCCGACTGATGCACACGCGCGAGCAGACGACGGTGAAGGGCCCGGACGGTAAGCCGGTACCGGCGACGAAGATCCAGGTGAACGGAGATGGGACGAGCCTGACAATCACAAACGCCGAGTTCTACCTCTCGACGCTGACGCCGCTCAACGTCAACCCGCAGAGCTTCCCGATCCAGGCGCCGCACTGGGTGTTCAACGTCATCCAGCCCGAGCTGATCCAGCGATTCGGGAGGGAGGCGCTCTACAGCGGCGGCCTGCGCGTCACGACGTCGCTGGACCTGGGCCTCGAGCAGAAGGCGCAGACCGTGCTCGACCACTGGATCAACCAGTACGAGGCGCGGACGGGCGGCCATAATGGCGCGGTGGTATCCATCGACCCGAAGACGTCGGAAGTGCTGGTGTACATCGGCTCGCGCGACTACTTCAACAAGAGCATCCAGGGGCAGGTCGACAACGCCAGTCCCCAGGCCGGCAGATCCCCGGGGTCGTCCCTCAAGCCGTTCACATACACCGCCGCCTTCCAGCAGCTCGGGTGGGGGACGAACACGGAGATCCTCGACACGCCGATCAGCTTCAACGACGGCACGAGCGTCTTCACGCCGACCAACCCCGAGCACAACTTCATCGGGCCGGCGCCCGTCCACATCGCGCTCGGGAACTCGCTCAACATCCCGGCGTTCAAGACCGCGCTCTACGTCGGCGTGCCGAACGTGGTCGACGAGTACAAGAAGTTCGGCATCACGGGCCTCGACGGCCACACCTACGGGCCTTCGGTGACGATCGGCGGCGTCGACGTGAAGCTGTACGACGTGGCGTACGCCTACAGCGTGCTGGCGGCGGGCGGCGTCATGCGCGGGGTGCCGACGACGCTGCAGCTCCCCACGGGCAACCGCACGCTCGACCCGGTGACGATCCTGCAGATCACGCGGCAGGACGGCACGGTGCTGTATCCGAACACGCCGGACCACCGGGTGAAGGTGCAGGAGCAGCGCGTCGTCCCGCCCCAGTACGCGTACATGATCAGCAGCATCCTGTCCGACCCGAAGAACACCTGTCTCACCTGGAGCTGCGGCATCTTCGACATCGGCCGGCCGCTTGCGGTGAAGACCGGCGCCAGCCAGCCGTACGTCAACAGCACGGCGACCGCCGACACGTGGACGTACGGCTACACGCCGGACCTGGTCACGGGCGCCTGGTTCGGCAACGCGGACAACAAGCCGACCTACAATCTTTTCTCGACGACGGTGGCGTGGCGGGTGGTGCGCGACTTCATGAAGCAGGCGCTGGCGGATACGCCTCCGAGCAGCTTCGCGCGCCCGTCCGGGCTCGTCGAGGTCGATGTGTGTGAGCCTTCGGGGCTGAAGCCAACGCCGTCGTGCGGCCGTGTCGTGAAGAACCTTCTGCCGGCGGACAAGGTGCCCACACAGGACGACAACTGGTGGAGCACGGTGAAGATCGACATCCGCGACGGACTGCTGGCGACCGAGCTGACGCCGCCGCAGTTCATCCAGCAGCGGCGCGCGCTGGTGATCCCGGACACCGTCCAGGGATTCGCGCGCACCCAGGCCGAAGAGTGGGCGCGCATCCTGAACGTCGGCGTGGCTCCGACGCAGAAGAGCACGGGCGACGTCCCCGTGCGCATCGACACGCCGGCGGACGGCGATACGGTGAAGGGCGCCGTGGCGATCACGGGCATGGCGCAGTCGGCGGACTTCCTGTCGTACCGCCTGGAGTTCGGCGCCGGAAACCCACCGCTGGGGTGGACGCTGATCTCGCAGTCGAACACGGCGCAGCCGGGCGGCGCGCTTGGCGTCTGGACGACGGACGGCCTGCCCGACGGCACGTACACGCTGCGGCTGGTGCTCACCGACGCCAAGCGCGGCGAGCTGTCGACGTACGTGGTGGTAACGATCGGCAAGGGGGGCGGCGGCCCTGGCAAACCGAAGCCCACGCCGACGACGACCCCGTTCGCGCCGGCGCCCGCGCCCGGCAACAACCCGGACTGAGCGGGGCGCCGCGCGAGCGCGGGCCGTCAGCGCCGTTGCCGGTCGTGGAGGATGCCCTATACTGGGACGGCTGCCCCGCAGCCACGCGCCGAGGTGGTGGAATAGGCAGACACGCGGTCTTGAGGGGGCCGTGCCGCAAGGCGTAGGAGTTCAAATCTCCTCCTCGGCACCAACGAGCGATGACGTGCGTCCGCCTGGCCCGCCGGGCGGATGCTTGTTACTGCGGCAGGCGGGCGTCCTGGCGACGTAGCCAAGTGGTAAGGCAGGGGTCTGCAAAACCCCCATCACCGGTTCGAATCCGGTCGTCGCCTCCATCAAATCGATTCTGGAATCGGCCTCTTCCGGCTCCCGGACGGGGCCGCTTCCGCGTTTTGACAGCAACCGTGACAGCAACCTGTGCGGACTTCAGTGGACGACAGTGGAATCCTGCGCTCGTGTCACGGACCGGCTCGTCGCGTTAAGACGGCGTCCATCTGCGCGGCCGCCTCGCGCTGCGCCTCCGGCAGAACGTGGGCGTAGAGGTTCATTGTGATCGCGATCTGCGAGTGGCCCAGCGTCTCCATGACCACGCGCGGATGCACCCCCTGCGCGATCAGCAACGACGCGCAGGCGTGGCGCATGTCGTGAAAGCGGAGGCGCCGGAGCCCGGCGCGCGCGAGCAGGCGCTGGAAGTCTCGCGTGACGTTGGAGCCGAGCAGCGGGGCGCCGTTCGCCCTCGCGAAGACCAGGCCATGCTCCTCCCACATCGGGCCCGCGGCGAGCCGTTCCTGCAGTTGCCGCAGCCGCTGGTCACGCAGTGCTCTTGCTGCAACGTCAGGCAACGCAAGGGTGCGACGGCTGCGTATGGTCTTGGGCTCGACGAAGTGAAACGCGCCGCCGATCCGCTGCAAAGACCTGCGCACACGCAGCGTGCCCGCGTCGAGGTCCACATCTTCCCAGCGGAGGCCTAACGCTTCCCCTTGCCGTAGTCCGAGAGCGAGCGCCACCGAGTACACGGCTTCGAGCCTGTTGCCTCTGACTGCCTCAAGGAGCGCCTGCGCCTCCGCCGGCGAGAGCGCCCGTATCTCTTGATGCGGGACCCGGGGAGGATCGACGAGGTCGGCGACGTTTCGAGTGACGAGGCCCCATTTGACGGCGTCAGTCAGTGCCGCACGCACGATCGCGCGCAGGTGATGCACGGTGCGGGGAGATAGGCCGCTCTTGAGCCTCTCGTTGAGGAACGACTGCAGGCGTTGAGGTGTCAGCTTCACGAGGGGGACGCTGCCGAGCGCGGGCGTTATGTGAACCCGTATCTTCGACTCGTAGCCCCGTACGGTGGCGGGCCGTGCCGTTGGCTCCACCCTGTCGGCGAGCCACCTCGTGAGGAACTGCCCAAGCGTCTGCCGCTCGTCGACCACGATCGGCGCACCATCATCTCGTGCTTTCAGGGCCGCGTTCAGCTTGCGACCCACGTCCCCGCGGCTGTGTCCGAGAAAGTGTTTGCGCCGGCCACGGCCGATGCTGAGCGACGCGGCCCAGCGCCCATCCCGGCGTTGGTAAATCGAACCCTCACCGTTCGCGCGCTTGCTCATAATGCGGCCCCCTCCCAGTACGCGCTGAACCGCGGGAACGCCACCTGCCGTACGGCGCTCCAGTAGTCACGGGCGATGTTTCGGACGTCCTTGTACGGCCAGCGCCGATACGAGCGGTTCCACTCGTCCATCAACGCACGCCAGGGAGGAGTCTCGCCGCGGTCATCTGCATGGCGCAAGACGAAGCGCACGAGTTCGAGACGGCGCTCGCTCAGCGGACGGTTATGGCGGTGGAGAAGCTGCCGTTGGATCGCGCGGTAGTAGGCGAGGACGGTCTCGGCCGAGACCCAGGGGTCCACGGTGATCGTCGCCGTGACGCGGTTGCTGTGGCTCGACATCCTCGCGGAGACCGAGCCGTGCAGCGGCGGGACCGACGGCACGGTCCCGGTGAGGACGAACCAGAGCGCGTCGACTGGACGCCACGGGTACCCGTGGTTTGCTACGAGCGACTCCACGAGCTGAGCGAGCTGGTCAATGACGGAGTTGTTCCAGTAGCCGAGGTCAATCACCCGGCCGTCCAGCTCGACCTGGACACTCTTCTCGCCGATCGCCTGGTTGTTGCTGAGCCACTTGATGCCCTTTCCGTGGCGCCCGAACATCCATCTGACATCGGGCGGCCCGAGCTTGACTTCGGCCTCGTAGACGTTTGGATATTCAGCGTGCTCACGGACGATCGCGGCGCGGTGCCGCGCCGGTGAGATGCCAGCAGCCTGGAACTGATACGGATGGAAGCGTTGCGCCGCCGGTGATAGGAGGAAGTCCTTGGCCTCGTCGGCGGTGAGCAACTGGTCACCCAGCACGTCCTCACGAAACCGCCGTACAGCAAACGACCGGCCAGCGTCCTTCGCGAGGTACTCGGAGGCCGCGCGGGCGCGGAGGAGCTCGTACGGGGTGAACCGGGGCTTCGCGGACCGCTTCGTGGGCTGGCGGGCGGGTGCGGCGCCGGGCACCATCTGGAACAGCAGGTGTATCCGCGAAAGCGCCTCCTCCCGCCCCTCAGCATCGTCCTGGTCGAGGTAGTGGTCCTCCCGGAGGAGCCGCCAGATCCATTCCGGAATCTGCCTGCCGTAGCGTTCGCGAGCCGTCCGCCGAAGTTCGCGCTCGTCCATGTGTATCCTCTGCACACTGCTGATAACGACACACTACAATGACCTCGGTCTGGAAGTCAACGGGAGGAAGTACGGACGTGGAAGACCAACGCCTTCTCCTGCGAATCGGTGACGTGTGCGAGCGGCTCGCGCTCGGGCGCAGCCTCGTGTACCGGCTGATCCAACGCGGCGCCATCAGGAGCGTCAAGGTTGCGGGAGCGCGCCGGGTGTTGTCCGCGGATCTGGAGGAGTTCGTACGAACCCTTCGTGGCGGCGACGACGAGGCGGTAGGACAGTGACGACGACGCGTGCCCCGACCGAGATCGTCGTCGCGATCGAGGCCGCCATGGCCACGCGACAACCCCAGCCCGCAGGCGGCGAGCTGCGCTTCCTGTGTCCAGCGCACGACGACAAGCGCCCGTCTGCAAGATGGAATCCGGAGAAGCAGGTGTGGTGCTGCGATGCGTGCGGGGCCGGCGGTGGTTACCGTGACCTCGCCGAGCGTCTTGGCGTTCCGTTCCCGGAGCAGGGCGGACTGTCCGTCGCACAGCTCGCCGCAGCAAAGGGACTCTCAGAGAAGTTCCTTCGAGAATTCGGTGTGGCGAACGGGACGACGGGTACACATCGGACGCCGTGCGTCGACGTCCCGTATGACGACGGTCACGGCCAGGTCGTGGCCGTGCGAAAGCGGCTGAGGCTCACCGGCGCCAATCGATTCTTGTGGCGGCGTGGCGACCATCCCGTGCCATACGGTCTCGCTGTGGTGCCCGAGGCGCGCGAACACGCCAATTACCTGATCATCGTCGAGGGCGAATCGGACACGTGGGTCTGCCGGCGCGCAGGAGTTCCGGCGGTCGGTATCCCAGGCGCCTCGACAATGAAGGCAGAGTGGGGGCGCTACTTCGAGGGGATCGCTCACCTCTTTGCTTGGCAAGAGCCCGGCGCTGGGGGCATCACCTTCGTGGAGAAGGTCGCCGCCGCCGCGCCCACGGTCCAGGTCATCACAGCGCCACCCGACGCGAAGGACCCGGCCGAACTCTGGCTCCGCTGCAACAAAGATGTCGATGAGTTCCAGGCTCGCCTGTCAGAACTGGCGCACAACGCGCCCTACGCGTCTGCGATC
>JADEYI010002026.1_pt1 | contig 11717 bp, 11 predicted proteins | sample 8542331 | NCBI WGS metagenome assembly JADEYI01 (sample SAMN16510988, study PRJNA670497) | mine drainage metagenome | isolation source: biofilm near Copperflume 1 | place: Germany: Marsberg coppermine Kilianstollen | collected 2018-02 | reverse complement strand
ATAGACTTTCTGGGAGGTTAGTAGTATGAGGTATCATCGTTGTGTGCCTGGACGAATCGCATCAGCCCTTTTTAGCTTGCTTCTTTTGACGCTGCTCTCTTCGTGCGGGTTTTCCTCAGTGGGGACGATTCCGAGCGGGACGCCCGATCATGGCAATGGGACACCGGCGGTTATTTCTACTGCTGGTGACAAGCCATCGCCTGTACAAACTGCGCCCGCGACGGCTGTCGGCTCTGTATATGCCTTTATTCGTGCGAACCAGCTCTGGATGACCACGGACGGTACAAGCCCAGTACAAGTGACGCATTTTACCTATACCAACCTGCCAGATATTTCCTGGCATCAACCGCTCTGGTCACCCGGCGATCACTTTATGGCCTTTATCGTGTCCGCTCGTCCAGCGGGTCAGGGCGGTGGTGGCTGTCCCGCGCCGGACTTTGGAGCAAACGGTGCGCTCTATATTCTGAATTCTGCAACCCATCAACTGACAAATCTCAGTGCAACTTCTGCATCATCTTCCTCAAGCAGTACGATGGGTATTACACCGCGTAATGACGCCTGGCAAAACATATTTTGGGAAGACTCAACCCATATACTGGCGTGGTACAATAGTACCGCGGGAAAAACAAGTAATGCCGCTGGTCTCTATCGCTATGATGTTTTGGCCGGAACGTTGACACAAGTGATTTCTTTACGTTCGCTGGGGGTAGCCACTCTGTTCAATGCTCAGCCGAATATGCCACTGCTGCTCTCAATGCGCTATAGTAATGGAGAACTTTTTTACCAGGTAGTGGTACATCCTTTCGCGCAACAGAGCCAAATTGTCATCTATCAACATTCGGTCATCCATCCTGAGCAAGCGAGTAGTAAGGTATTTGCAGCTGGAAGTACGCCGTGGTGTGTGCTACAGCGACCTGGATCATTTGTGAAGCCAGGATGGGATGTCTCGCTCGATGGGGAGCAACTGGTGACGCAAGTTGTGTCTGAAAGCGGCAGTATGCAAAGTACAGGTACTATAACGGTGCTGAACTTGAAAGATGGTGTCACAACCGCACTCTTTACAACCGTATCTACGCAGTGGCTTAATCACGATCTTATGCTTACTTGGGGACCGGACAACCAGACGGTCGTTGCAAACGTGGCAGTTGCCGCATCTTTGTCTAATGATACTGAACAGAGTGGCCTGTATAGTGCTACCCTGGCGAATCCGCAGGCTATACAACAGTACGTGCCAGGAGGAGCAGGGTGGGTGGTCTGGCGAGCGAATAGTTCTGCGTTTGTTCTAGAGAATCTGGACGCTGTTCCTACAACGCCTGCGGCAACGGTGTATCTTTTTGTTCCTGGTAACTCACAGGGGCAATTGCTGCTTACTGACGCACAAGAATTTGTTTGGGGATGACAATAGATGCAATATGTTTTATGGATGCTCGCCTGTCTTATAGGCTATGGAGCTGGACTTTTCATCCTCTGGAAAGTAACGCCACTCATTATTGTTCGGGCTTATGACGAAGGGTTATTTATGGCGATCATGGCTCTGGATATCTTTGGTGGTATCTTCGTCTTTGGGGCGGTCGCGGTCACTTTTGCATTGTTCAGTGGGAATATTCCGATTCGGACACTGGACTTTCTTTTGCTAGTAGGTATCCTCGTCATGGGGGCGATCATGTCGTTCCGAAGTTTTCGACCGTACCGGGTGAATGGCACCAACTTTGTTTCGCGCATAGTGGCTGGAGCCTATTGCCTGGCTCTTGCTCTAGCCGCAATCTTCTATCTTGTCCTCCTCTTTTCGCCGATAAATCCAACGTAGTAAGACGGGTTACTGGTGTGGCTAAAGGAGAAGCTCTATCTGATTGATCTACAGCTATTTTGTGTTATTATGCATTCACGAGAGTGCTTAGGAGATGCCGATTGAGGCGGGTGGTTAATTGCTATCACATGGGGAGGATGTTTATGATAGTCAGTGAAATAATGACGACGAAAATGGTGACGATTAGTCCTGATAATACACTTGTGCATGCCGCGAATCTCTTTCGGCAATACCAATTTCATCACTTGCCGGTAGTACGACATGTACCTGCACCTGGAGCTAAGAAAACGAGCTATGGAACAGCGCGGACCTTACTTGAGTTGCAAGGTGTATTAACCTCGCAAGATATTGATCTGGTGGTGGCGGAGAGCAAACATCGCTCTTCGGGGGACTTGCTGCATCGTCCCTGGCAAGAGCAACGGGTAGCAGAGCTGATGCACCATGCATCTTTACGTGTTACCCCGAATACCAGTGTAGCAGCAGCAGCACAAATACTGGTCGAGCGTGGCATAAACTCGCTGCCCGTCGTGGAATATGAACAGGTGGGAGAGGAAACACAAACTATCCTCGTTGGATTGCTGACACGCAGCGACTTACTGATAGCTTTAGCCCGTGCGTTGGGAGCCTATGAACCAGGGATGCAATTGATTATTCCACTTCATCTCGGTGATCTGACCCCATTAGCACAAATCCTGCTCCTGGCAAAGGAGTTGCATGTGCAGGTACGTAGTATCATGGCAGCACCTCTGGAAGGCGGAGTTCCGCACAGCGCAACATTGCGTCTGGGTACAATCAATCCTGCTCCTTTACTGGTACGCTTAAAGGAAGCCAATATCGAATATTCGTTTGTAGACCCATTGGCAGAAGGAGATATCCATGTCTAACACAACTTCTGCCTCCAGAGCACGACTTCTCTTTGATCCAGTAGAGCTGAATTACAACTTTGGGGCTGATCATCCTATGCAGCCGAGGCGTCTGACAGCACTCATAGATCTACTTGAGACGAGTGGACTATGGAAGAGCAATGAGGCGCAAACTCGTTTACCGTTACGTACTGCTACGCTAGAGGAATTAGATTTAAACCATACAATGGATTATATTGCGGCGGTGCAGAAGCTCAGTATGCCAGCCGAAGCTGTTATCAGTACAGATGAAGAGGAAGCACGAGAGCAGTTGATTTTGCGCTATGGTTTTGGCGAGGGGGACACGCCCGCATTGCCGGGGATGCATCAGGTATGTGCTGACATAGTTGGCGGGTCATTGATCGCGCTGAGTGCTGTGATGGGCTTACCGGAGGGAGGGACGTTCACTACAGAAGAGGAGCGTCCACTGCATGTATTTCATCCGGCTGGTGGCTTGCATCATGCGTGGGCTGATCGAGCCTCTGGCTTCTGTGTCTATAACGATATTTCTGTGGCAATTGCCCATGTTTTGCGAGCCAGCGAAGCCAAGATACTCTACATCGACTTCGATGCACATCATGGAGATGGAGTGCAACGCTCTTTTTATGATGATCCACGCGTGATGACGATCTCAATACATGAAACAGGGCGTTATCTTTTCCCAGGTACGGGAGATGTGCTGGAACTAGGGAAGGGCCTGGGCCGAGGATATTCGATCAATGTCCCTTTGGAGCCATTCACCGAAGATGATTCCTACATTGAAGTGATGGATGCATTACTGCAGCCAATCGTGACGTCGTTCGCGCCGGATGTCATCGTTAGTCTGCATGGCTGTGATACACATGCCTGGGACCCACTGACACATTTGAAGTTAACAATGCGTGGTATTCAAGCCCAGATACAATTAACACACTCACTCGCTCATACCTATTGTCAGGGACGTTGGGTAGCGTTGGGTGGCGGGGGCTATGATCTTTACCGTGTTGTGCCACGCGCATGGGGTATGGTGTGGGCTGAGATGTCGGAGCAGCCAATACCGGTAGATTTACCAGCAGTATGGATTGAACGTTGGCGGCCGGAGTGGCTGGCGGTAGAAGAACAAGAAGAGGCGGCGCAGGAAGTGATGGGGAAAGCTGTGACCTCTGACCATTTCCCCACCACTTTTATGGATCGTCCACAGGATTTCTCAGAGCAGCCGCGACGCTGGACAATTAGTCACACCAATCAACGTACTGTTGCCCTTTTGCGCCATTTAGTCTTGCCTTCCACCATTCGTCAGGCTTTTCCCACGGGCCAGCGACGCTCTCCCATGGCTGGACTGGTGGATTTGTTACATTTGCGCGGTAGTGCTACACCGTCACGCAGTAAAACGTTGGCGACGAAGGCGGGAACTGTGCTGTTGCGAGACTTTTGTCCGCCGTCGCTGGTTGAGCGTTTGACGCCTGATAGTGGACTGAAAGCGTTCGCTCGCCTGCCAGAGCGTGAACATAAACTCCTCCTGGGTATCTCGAAAAGTCCAGATTGTGCGCTGACCCTGGCGCATACATCGGCAGGAGTAATCGTTGGGGAAGTGACAATCGCGCCCGGTGATACGTGGTGGGAGGGGATAGATAATGTTTACGAAGTGGCTATCGAGGTCAGTTCAAATTGGCGTGGAGATAGCATTGCTCGCCACATGCTGGCGTTCGCGCTCGAACTAGATGCTCTGGAGGATATGATTCTCTTCGCTGCTGGTCTATCGTGGCACTGGGATATGGAAGGATTGGGCATTACCACGCATCGCTATCGGGAACTCATAGCTCATCTTTTTGCGACACAGAGCTTTGTAGAATATCCTACAACCGAGCCAAATGTAAGTATGGAACCTGCAAATATCTTGTTAGTGCGCATCGGTACACGGGTAGACCAACGCGTCGTCACCCAGTTTTTCAATCGCATGCTTAGTACATCCAATTTCTCGGCACTATAGTCATTCATTTATGGTATCAATAGATTGCCTGGTTTATTTGGGAGGCACTATGGACCTGGGTTTACAAGGAAAAGTCGCTATTGTTACAGGGGCAAGCCATGGCGTAGGGAGAGCTATCGCGAGCGTATTGGCTTCCGAGGGTTGTCGGCTCTCGATAGTGGCTCGTGGTCGGAAAGCGCTTGATGAAACGGTGGCCGAGTTGTGGCACAGCGGTAGAGAGATCGTGCCTATCGTTGCCGACCTTACCGTAGCGCAAGATATTGAAGCTGTGGTACAGGTGACGATGCAGCATTTTGGACAGATCGACATTCTGGTTCATAATGCGGGCGGTGCCAAGGGACAGAATATTTTTGATACCAGCGATGAAGATTGGGAGGAGGCTCTTTCGCTTAATGTGCTGGCTTTGAGTCGCCTGGCGAAGCTCGTCGCGCCGATTATGAGCTTGCAAGGAGGTGGACGAATCATTGCTATTTCGTCCATCTTTGGACGTGAGACGGGCGGGCGTACCGCCTATAACTCCTTGAAAGCAGCTTCAATTAGCCTGACGAAATCACTGGCTCGCCAATTTGCTCCCAATAATATCCTGGTCAATAGTGTCGCTCCAGGTTCGCTCCTGTTTCCGGGTAGTTCCTGGGATCGGCGCAAACAGGCAGACCCTGACCGTATTGCGGCTTTTGTGAAAAGCGAATTGCCATTAGGTCGCTTTGGGACTCCAGAAGAGATCGCTCATGTGGTGGCTTTTTTAGCCTCTCCTTTCGCATCATTGGTAAGCGGCGCGTGTATTCCCGTGGATGGAGGACAATCGCGCTCCGGTATCTAGATACATCACTATTCCTTTTTTACCGGATGTGCTATCGAGTGAGATAGCATGTCCGGCAATTTTTTTTGTTTTCTACAAAATTGATGCAGAAAAGCAATCCAAACGCATGTTGGAGGCGTATTACCTTTTTAGATGGCGGTTAATGGTCGGTCGCTATGCGCCCACCGTGGATAACCACGAAGCATCGCCGACCAGGCTTCAAGAACAGGGTGACTGTTCTTGAAACCCTTCGCTATCAAAGTATCTGCAAAAGGTACCAACTGTTAAGCTATACAGGAGGCGAGCAGCAAGAGAGCGCACAACACATATGGTGCGCTCTCTTGCTGCTCGCCTCCTTCGTTCTGTACATTAGAATATGCTGAGAAAATAGTTGTTTCCTCTAAGAAATGGGATGAATTCTATCGAATTGGATTAACAAACTTTAGTTTCTGCTTAGAAGTGCTTAAGGCAGAGCTTATAGAGGGTGATTCCGCTTGATATTTGTACTGGGACAAGCTACTCTAGAGACGTGATAAAGATACGGAAAGAATGAAAGTGAGGATGTTTCTCATGCAGATTCAACACCAACGCACACAAGGGCATACGCCAGAAATCCCCGATGGAGAACTTGCTAACCAGACCTTGTCCGGTGATCAATATGCCTTTGAAGCACTTGTTCTACGATATAGTACTCCACTATTTAATTTTATTTGCCGTTTTCTTGGTGACTACGATCAAGCTTGTGATATATCTCAGCAGGTCTTTCTCCAACTTTATATTTCATTGCCAACGCTTCGTACCAGCGAGCCACTCAAAGCCTGGTTGTTTCAGGTTGCGCGAAATCGCTGTCTGGATGAGTTGCGCCGAAAACATGCCATCCACTTTTCTGAGCTTGAAGCAACAGGCGATGACGATGAATTGTCACCACTGGCTACTATGCCAGATACCGATCCTCTGCCAGAAGAGTTGGCCGAACGACACGATCTGCAATCATGTTTACAGCAAGCTATCCAGGCCTTACCACCTAAATTTCGCTCTGTAGTTGTATTACGATACGCAAACCAAATGAGTTTCTCTGAAATTGGTCAGGTACTTAAGATGCCGGAGGCCACTGCCAAGACCTATTTCCAACGGGCGAAACCACTCCTGCGTACAGTTCTTGCGGAGGAGCGGTCAACTGTATCCGCCTGTTAGCATCTCACGTCAGCATGACCACAAGGGATCGTCCTAACATTCTTGCTCATGCACCGACCTACTGAGCTACAAATTATGAAACTTCTCTTTCTTCCTGTTCGTAGTAATATAGAAGAGATAACTACTACTACGGCAGTAAGAGGGAGTACTATTTTATGCAGTACCCACGACGTATTTACCTGGCGGAAAATACTTTACCCAATGACGAGATTGATGATCTCTTTAAGAAGCTTCAACAGGTTCAGCCACCTCCCTCTCTTATTCAACGTATTCTTACTTCCGTTGCTAAGCTTCCTAAACCTCAACCAGTGGAGCAAGACAGCGAAATACATGAGTTAGATACTTTGGTCGTAAAGAAGGATATGCTTCCGCCGAGCTAACCAGCAATGGTAAAGAAAATAGGTCCTAGCTGAACTGTTGCTAGCAACAAAAAATGCCCGACGTATAGCCGAGCATTTTGCAAGTAATATATAAATTGTAGTGCTGGCTTGGACAAAGGTCAAGCGATTTGTTCGGTCAGTTTGCCTTTCGATACGAGCCAGCGCACAAACTCCAGGCGACGATTGTTAGCGATGGCCTCACTTTTCTCACGTTCGTTGCGGTCGCTACGAAGCTGAGCGAGTCTATTCATCTCTATCTCAGCAAAGCCGACTTTACGTAACATTTCACGATCCTCTTTGCGATCCATGAGATCCTCCTTTTGCGTTGAAAACACTCACTGAGGTACTATCATCAGCATGCGTTTAATACGCCTGAGCAGTGTTTGCATTGGATAAGGTTTCGGTAGATGATCTAGTGTTAACCTGGTTTCACCGTTCATACGTAAATGTTTGCGGATGTCGTGAGTGAGACTCGTTGTCACGAGTACAGGGATACGCACTTTTTTACGCAATACCTGTAAGACATCCCAGCCGGATAAACCACCAGGCAGTTCCAGGTCGAGCACTACAAGATCGGGGTTGAAATCGCTGAGGGCCGTGATAGCTAGCTCTCCTGTACTGGCTATCACTACCGAATAGTGGCAAGCAGTTAAATAACTCGCTTCCAACTGCGCTAATGAAGGATCGTCTTCAACGACGAGGATACGGGGCATTGTTCCTGGCTTCACTTGCGAATTGAGCGGTGAGTTGATAAAAACCGTTGCGCCATCTGTCTTTGTCCCATTCACCATGCTCATATTGCCGTCTCCCGGCATTGTGTTAGCAGCGTCCATGTCGTGCATGAATGACATCCTATTCACGGTGTTGTACATGTATTTCTGCGGTAACTTTGCCGTGCGACCGAGAAAGTATGCTTCTCTCTACCCTGATTATACCCCAAGCTTGGTGAGGATATTGTGAATTTGTTCATCAAATTTGTGAATTTGTTGTGAAGATTGTCTTACTCATCATTATTATCTGGTGGCGGGACGAAGTAACCCACTCCTAGTTCATTGTGCAGGAAGCGTGGTTGTGCCGGGTCAGGCTCTAATTTGCGTCGCAGGTGTCGGATGAAAGTGCGAAGATAGGTATTTTCGCCACTATAATCTGGTCCCCATACGCGTTGGAGCAGTTCGCGGTGCGTTAACACTTTCCCCGCGTTACGTGTTAGTTCGCAGAGCAAGTCGTATTCAGTAGGGGTGAGATGAACCTCAATGCCACCTGAACGGACGTTGCGATGGGCGTAATCGACAAGCAGACCTGTTTCGCCACCGTAGCGATAATGGGAACGTTGTGTATCATTACCGCTGATTGAACTGCGCAACCGAGCGGTCTCATCTGCGCGGCGGAGAGCGACCCGCACGCGTGCTAGAAGCTCATTGAGGCTAAATGGTTTGGTGAGGTAATCGTCGGCTCCTAGATCAAGTGCGCGAACTTTCACTGGCTCTTCATCATGCGCGGAAAGTATAATCACCGGTGCGTTGCTCCATTCGCGCAAGCGACGAAGAAATGTCAATCCATCTAAGGTAGGCAGAGAAAGATCGAGCAAGACTAGTTGGGGTTGAAAGATAGCAGCTATATCAATAGCTTGCGCGCCGTCGCGCACGGCTTGCACTTGAAAATTCCTGGCTTTTAATTGGGCCTGGAGGAATGTGCGCATCTGCGCATCATCCTCGACGCAAAGGATGCGAACCTTTTTATCTGTGGTGGACATAGCTTTCCTGTCATTCCTCTTTCTGTAATGGATTTGCCACAGCCAGAATAAATGCAAACGATGCTCCCTCACCAGGACTGCTTTGTACGGTGAGCTTACTGCCATGTGCCTCAATGATACCACGGCTAATGTAGAGGCCCAATCCTGTTGCCGGACTCCAGCGTCCACCGCCGCGACGTTGCTCGACTGTTGACTGACTGGGACGATTTGCTACTGGGCGGTTCATAGCAGCGAAGGTGCTAAAGCGGGTAAACAAGCTTGCTTGTTGTTCGTGAGGCATCCCCGGTCCTCGATCTGCCACGCGCAATGCAATGCCCGTAGGGTATTGCTTATCGCTGCCATAGACGGGTTTGACTTCTAGTAAGACGGTATCTCCTGCGGGCGCATAGCGGAAGGCATTGCTCAACAAGTTAGAAAGTACACTTATAATGAGTTCGTAATCGGCCATAACTGGTGGTAGTGTTGGCAGCATGTCTATCTTTAGTTGACGGTGTGAGGACGCAATTAAGGCTTCTAAGCGCTCTGTCAGGTCTTCGAGTAACTCCGCAATAAAGACAGGCTCGAGTTCGAGCCGTAAAGCCCCTGCCTCAACACGAGAAGCATCGAGGAAATGATTAATCATACCGACCAGGCGATCGACTTGTTCATCGGCGGTTTCCAGGAAGTCACGCTGTGCTTCTTCTGACCACTGGAAGTCGTCGGCCTGGAGTGCGCTCAAATGGGCACGAATATTGGCTAGCGGCGTTTTGAGTTCGTGGGCCATGGTAGTGAAAAAATCCTCACGCGAACGCTCCAATGCCTTGAGCTTGGTAATCTCGTGCAAGACCAACACCGCGTTCGTAATAGTTCCCCTGATGGTGCGTAAAGGGGCCGCACTGACCAGCAGGAAGAGTGGCTGTCCATCGGGCTGAATAATTTGTAGCTCCGCCTCAACAGATTCACCATGGTAGAGAGCCTGGGCTAGCGGCGTTTCCTCAAATGGAAGCGGGGAGCCTGTAGAGTTCAGCACCACGGGAATACGCAGTAGCTCTTCTGCATTTCTGCCCACAGCGTTTTGTGCCGCAGTCGTCAGATCGTTCAATGGTTGTAAGGGCAAGCCAACATCTTGCAGAATTTGTGTTGCTTGACGATTGATGATGGTGATGAGTTTATCGTCTGCTGAAACGAGCATGACTCCTGAAGGGAGGCGCTCCAAAAGTAGTTCCATCCGCGCACTGGCCAGATTCTGGGCTGCTCTTGCCAATTCAAGTGCCTTGTTGCGCTGGGCCAGTTCCGCGGTACGATTTCTGACTTCAGCCTCGATGCGCTCTCGTGCTGCTGCTTGCTCCGTCACATCATGAAAGAGCACAACAGAGGCAAAGATATCTCCCTGGTCGTCATGAATGGGGGCATACGAGCAGCGCATGGTATAGTGTCCACCATCTGCCCCAACCATCTTTACTTCCTCGCTACGTCGCTCTAACACGCGCTGATCAAGCTCTTGTATGAGGTTGGTGCCAGAGGCAAATTCTGGTGGGAGAATGGCTGTACTGCTCGCCATCGCCTGCATAATGGGCAGACCAATCACATCGGTTGACCAGCCGAGTAACTGCCGAATGGCATGGTTAGCGTCCGCTACTCGCCAACGTGAGTCGTAAATGATGACGCCATCGGGTATAGCCTGCATGATGTGTTCACGTTGGCGCAGGTTGCGACGCGCATCGCGTGCTAATTGATCGATGCTTAAAAACAAGCGGGCGTTTTGTATGGCGAGTCCAGCCTGTTGTGCAAACTGTTCGAGCAATACCACTTCCTCATGGGGAAAACCACGTTCCCGTCGATGATACACTTCAATGGTTCCTAGAACAGTTCTCGTCTGCGCTGACGATTCTTTTCTGTAAGTTTGCGGATAGGTCTCTTTCGTCCGGCGTCTGTCTGTTGGCTCGAAGATAGGGATGCACAGCACAGAACCGGGACGGCGTGGTGTTCCCCCATCATCGAGCAAAGGCAAATTCATCTCAGGAAATAAACTTGTATCTTTTATCACCAGTGTTTGCTTATCACGCACAACATGCCCAAGCAGCAATTGTTCGCTCAATTCGGTATGCCAATCTTGTGAGAGGAGATGTACGCCTTTCTGTGCGGCCATAGTCACGGTCGGCGGCTTATCTGTTGTTGAAGGTGGCTGGGGGGACATATAGCCCGAATAACGGAACTCAGTCTCCGCTGCCGAATGATCTATCAGCAGAATGGCACAGCGAGTCGAGCCAACCATTTCTTGAACAGCCTGGAGAATACGGTCAAGCACCCCTGGAAGCGCGAACGGTCCGACGATAGCTGCGGTGATGGAATGGATGGCATTCACGTACAAACGTGACCGAGCCAGGTCGGTCACATCCTCAATCGTGATCAGCAATGTCGTGTTGTCTGTGGACGATGCGGCCAACTCTTGTTGTGTTGGGGTACACTCTACAGTGACATGCCAATATGTGCGCCCTCGTGCGGCCAGGAAACCCTCATACGGAATGTCAGCCCATTGTTTTCGCTTACCGGTCGCGCATACTTGTTGTAAGAAGGGCATAGCGATCTTTAATAACTCGTCGGGTATGATTTCAGAGAGTGTTTTTCCAATTACTTCATCGGCAGATACCGGTTGATCGAGCAGTGATAAGAGAAAGGGATTGGCATAACGAAGTCTCATATCTGGACAAGCCAGGATGGCAACGCCCACTGACATGTACCGAAGAATATGTTCCAGGTGTGCCGATTGCTCACGCTCCATTGCAACAATTTTCTAGATACCCACCGGGTACACTCAGGTTCTCATGTTCCTGATGAAAGATAGATGAACATGGGTGAAAACTCATGACTATATTTCAATATAGGTTAAACTTTCTATACCCTTACATTCTGGCACATCTCTTCCTTAAAAAA